>Ga0315268_10008496_pt1 | contig 10734 bp, 11 predicted proteins | sample C1_top_MG_FD_204535 | JGI IMG/M metagenome (GOLD analysis project Ga0315268, IMG submission 204535) | Sediment microbial communities from Yellowstone Lake, YNP, Wyoming, USA - C1_top | ecosystem: Environmental > Aquatic > Freshwater > Lake > Sediment | place: USA: Wyoming | collected 2017-08-01 | reverse complement strand
ATCCTGCGGTCAATATGGAATAGATCTCAGGATCGGTTTTGGAGAGGATCGCATCGATGTATTTATCTTTATGGAGTCCGCCCCTGCTCTGCCGGAGGACGTTGTGCGAATCCCGGAAGATCTTTCCTATCTGGGGCGCATCTTCAGGCGCGGAGATGCGGAGGATCAGTTCCATCATTCAGCCTCGCAGGTGCAGGGAATGGCTGGGGATAGCCTATGAAGATAAGGCGCAGGTAAAGCATGATCTTGCGGAACGTATTGACATAGGCGCGCTTGGCATAGACCTCATAGCCGTTCTCTTCTATTACTTTGAGGATCTCGCGGTAAAGCGCAAGGGCGAGCGAGATCACAGGCCGGACCTCGCAATGAAGCATCGCGATCCCGCGCACCGCCTCTTCGTAGTATTTTCTCGCGCGCAGGATCTGGAATTTCAGGAATTCGACCAGCGATGCTGTTTTGCGAAGCGAGAGGATGTCGCTTATCCCCAGACCGAATCTGGCAAGCTCATCTTTCGGGAAATAAACCCTTCCCATCCTCGCGTCCTCGCCCACATCGCGCAGGATGTTTGTCAGCTGCATCGCGATCCCGAGCTTTATGGCGTATCTTTTCGCTTTTCTTATGTCCGGAACGCCCATGACATACATCAGCATGAGGCCGACGACAGAAGCCACCCTGAAGCAGTATCTGCGGAGCTCTCTGAAAGTCGAGTATTCCTTCTTTTCTATATCCGTCGCTACGCCTTTGATCAGCTCGAGCGGATAGCGGAGCGGGATGGAGTGTTTTTTCATGATGTGCACAAACGGATTGAGGATCGGGTCTGTTGAAGCGCCCTCGCGGTACGCTTTGAGCAGGCGCTTCTTCCAGTCAGCGATAAGCATTTTCTGGAGCAGGGGCTTGCCTTCGTTGTCGTCGATAAGGTTGTCTGTGTGCCTGCAGAAAGCATAGATCGCATAGAATGCGTTGCGCCTCTCCATGCTCATGAATCTGGATGCGAAATGGAATGTCCTGGAGCCTTTGCGGATGCTCTCCTCTGCATAAGTGTAATCGACAGCCAGCTTCTCACCAGTCCTAGGTGGTTATTTCAGAAGAAAGATTTATATCGTCACCTTTCGCATTTAAAAAATCCGCGAGTGTATGGGGGTTATGGGAAACGCGGTCGTGGTGAGCGAACTCGCCAAAGTGATAGGCGAGAGGATAATAGTAGACAGGATATCGTTCACTGTGCAGGAAGGCGAGGTGTTCGGCCTTCTGGGGGCGAACGGCTCTGGGAAAACGACGACGTTCAACATGCTCTCCGGGCTTCTGAGCCCCTCATCCGGCGCGGTCACGATACTCGGGAAAAGCCTGAAGGAGATGCAGAGGTCTCCGGTGATAGGGTTCGTCACCCAGGAGGATTCATTCTACGAGATGCTTACGGTCCGGGAGAACCTGGAGTTTTTCGCATCCCAGTACGGGGTCGGCGGGGATATAGCCCGGGTTCGCATAAAGAAACTCCTGGAGCAGGCAAGGCTCGATGAAAAAAGCGGAGTGCTCGCTTCGAAGCTTTCCGGGGGCATGAAAAAGAGGCTGAACATCGCCTGCTCGCTCGTGCATGACCCGAAGGTGATTTTCCTGGACGAACCCACTGTCGGCCTGGATCCGATCATAAGGCGGGAGATCTGGGCGATGATAGACGATCTCCATAGCATGAACAAGACCATAATCATCACATCGCATTATATGGAGGAGGTTGAGCGCCTCTGCAGCCGGGTTGCCATAATGTTCGCAGGGAGCATAGTGGATAGCGGCACGCCAGAAGGGCTGAAACGCAAGTACAAGCTCAAGCAGATGGAGGATGTATTCGCTTATCTGATGAAACCGGTGGTCCGATGATTTTCACTGCGATAAAAAAGGAGATGCTTGAGGCAGTCCATGATCGGACGATGCTCGCGGTGCTGATCGCATTCCCGATATTCGTCATGATTTTCATGGGAAGCTCGTTCCGCTCCCTCGAGATAAACGGTCTTCCGGTAGGCCTTGCAGGGCCTGAGAATATCAGCTCAAGCCCGCTTTTTTCCGGATTGAACCAGTCGCAGGCCTTCAAGCTTGAGAGCTTTGGCTCGCAAGAGGACGCGATGACAGCGTTCAAGAACGGAAGGCTCCGGGCGGTGATCATCGTCCCGGAGGATTTCGAAAGATCGCTCAGGAGGGGAAGCGGGTCCACTATCCGCATAGTCGTGGACAATTCTGACCTGTCCCTTGAGCAGGCGGTCGTGTCTGCGATGTCTTCGGTGATACAGGCCTCTTCTGCGAATATCACGAAGGGATATGTGGTGGCGGCATGGGATCAGCTCAAAGGCCTCGACAGCTCGGCATCTTCGCTATCGATGGATATCGCAAAGACGAAACACGGCCTCCAGGAGACGAAGAATGCGCTTGAGAGCACGCGAAGGGGCATCGATGAGCTGGATGTCGGAGCGCTGGAGGACTCGCTGGAGAATGCGTCGTCGGATATCGCCTCGCTCCAGGGATTCGTCATCTGGCAGAAGGCGGAACTCGGGGGCATGTCTGCCGGCAACGAAGAGCTTCTGAACCGGACTGATGCTTTTCTTTATAATGCGAGCTTCGCGCTCAATGAATCGATAGGAACGGTGCAGGATACGCACGCGCGCCTGAAGAACCAGACGGCCCAGATGAACGCCACCGTCAGCGCGCTTTCGGCTTCGATCTCGGGCCTCGAAGCGATAAAAGGCGCGACAACCGACAGCATCGTGATAGCAGCGCTTGATCTGAACATCGCGAGCCTCTCGTCCATGAAACAGACGACCGCGAACCAGCTGGATGATTCGCAAGCACAGATGATCGAGCTTGAGGGGCTAAATTCGACGCTTTATTCATTTAGGGATGCGCTTTCTCAGTATTCGCTTGAGCTGGAGACTGCCAGGCTTGGCGCAGGAAAAATGGCTGCGCTCGGATCCGCGCTCGACAATGCATCTCTGAGGCTCTCGGATGTCGACGCTTCATTCGGAACTGCGCGCGCGCAGGTAGGAAAACTCAAAAGCCTGCTTGGGCAGATAAAAAACACGACCTCCCAAATCGACCTCACGCTCGATGAGGCGCTGGCGCAGACGGATTCTGTGGACTCGCTCATCACATCATTGCAGGGGACCGTCGCAGAGCAGACAGGCAAGGACCCTGACATAATCGCATCGCCTCTTTCAGTGGACGTGGAGAACCAGTACCAGAGGACGAGTTTTGTGGATTTCATCATGCCCCAGGTCATGTCTGTGTCCCTGCTCTTCTCATGCTTCCTCCTTGGTTCAATCAGCCTTGTCCGTGAAAAAACCGGAAGAACGATAATAAGGGCGCTTCTCGCGCCAGGTGCGCTGGCGAACCTTGTGGTGGGGAAGATAGCTGCTCTGGTCCTGCTGTCTTTCTGCCAGGTCGCGCTCATACTTATGGTAGCGCTCCTGCTCTTCGGAGTCAAGCCTCCGGAGAACCTTGCGATGCTCGTGTGGGGGACCGGGATATCATCGCTGGTGCTCTCGTCAATAGGCGTGCTCGTGGGCTTCTATGCACGGAGCGAATCCGCAGCGATACAGAGCTGCCTGCTTCTGGCGATCCCGATGCTTTTCCTCGGGAATATAATATTCTCCCCGGATCTCCTGCCCGCTTACACGCAGATCCTCCAGCAGCTCCTTCCACTTGCGCATGTCACAAGCATATTCAAGGTCGTGCTCATCACGAACGGCGACCCGGCAGGGGATATCGCGGCCCTGCTCTCGTATTTCGTGCTCCTCGCGATGCTGATGGCGTATATGGTCATCAAGCGCATGGAGATATCCAATTATATATGAACATACTGATTAGTGGCATGGCATCGATAAAATATGTGCTCTTGGGATTGCTCCTTGTTTTGCCTTTTGTTTTCGCTGATATAGGCCCTGCGCCCCCGGCTCCGAACGTCGTGGTGCGTATTGTCGATAACGGAGCTCCGGCTTCTGAAGTCAGCCAGATAACTTACCACTGCATGGGAAGCAATGATACGAACGTGTCAGGCCCTGTGGAGCCTGCGCCGATCGGTCTTCCATGCATTGACGGCGTCTGCAGGAACGACGGGGGCTGGTACTACAAGTTCAACCCGTGCTATGATTTCCCCGGCGGATACTTTTCGTATGAGTTCGAGGGGAAAACGATCAAGACGGAAAATTTCGAGTTCGCTGAAAAATACAGCGACTACGAGATGACTATCGAGGCAGAAAATGGCAGCATAATCAAGAAGACCGGATCGAGCCTGCCATCAGGATGCCTCCCCGCGTTACTTATGCCGGCCATATTGGGCTTGGGACTGGCATTTGGAACATCGAAGCGTGGTTGAGTTGGATTTCTTTTTTGCATATCTTCTGACGATTTCGATCGAGAGCGCGGCGCTTTTTCTTATTTTGCGCGGGCGATACGGAGCGCTCCTTATCCTCCGCAATTCGATCCTCGCGAGCTCGCTGACGCTTCCCTTTGTCTGGTTTTTTTTCACGACGCTGGGACTGCCGTGGGGTGTTCAGACAGCGCTATCTGAGATTTTCGCGGCTGCTGTCGAAGGCGCGATCTACACTGCGCTTTTCAAGAAGCTCGGGATGCGCGATGCTCTTCTGGCGAGCGTGGCGTGCAACTGGATTTCGTTTATTATCGGGCTGGCAGCGGCTTCCTGAGGGTTTTTAAAGAAGAATCGCGCAATAACATAGCATATGGCCTCCAGGCATCTTTCTGACCAGACAGCCGTTCCCTTAGCCGGCGGGCTGGCAAAAATGCCTGGGGTGAAACTGGACCGCGCTGAAAAAAAGGCGCAGAAGATGCTCGGCCCGCTTGCAGGAAGCTTTCTTCCTCTTGCCGAAGAACTCTCAGTGCTCATCAAAACCAGGCCTGCGCTTGCGCAGACGTACAGCGATGGCGCGAAAAGCTTTATCTCCGAGATAGGGGGAGCGGCTTATGATACGCATGCGAAGCTTTTGGAAACGGGTCTGACCAGGGCGGCGAGAAAAGCGGTCTATTCTGATCTTGGCATCGAACTGAAAGACAGCTACAGGGCAAAAAAGGACCTTGGACAGAGCATCGACAGCGCTTCTTTGTTCGAGATCGCATCGATTGGCCAGCTGAGAGAGCATATCCTGGACATAGCACGCCTGCGGGCCGGGCTTATCATGCTCGAAAAGCTGTATGGAACGAAAGTCTATCGCGCTACGATCGAACCGCAGGGGAAGCGGGTCTACCTCAAAGAAGAATGCCTTGAGCCTGATATGCTGGCTGCTAAGATGCTTTCCCGGGCAGGCATGGTGGTGCCGGAGATCAGAAATATCAAACATAAGACGCCGGATACCGGAGCCATCGAATACGGCCTCATGAATGACATAGCCGAAGCCCAGGGAGTGAAAAGAGCGGTCTCGCTCCGCTCGCTGGGGCGGGATAAGAAAATGACGAAATGGGTCGAAGAAAACTTTGAGGAGTTCTCAAAAAAGCTCGGGTGCGCCTTCGAAGCATGCAGGAACCTGGGCATACAGGACATGCATTCGAGGAACCTTTTCCTTGTGGAGATGAGCGACGGCCGCATCGAGATCGGCATGATCGATCTCGGGGTGGTGGCCTGCTATCCGCCTGAGAGCGAAGCGCCGTCTGCGTACGGCGGACAGCTCTCAAGCATTGTCGGGTCGCTTGATTTCGCATTCATGCGAAGCAAAACGCCCCAGAAGGAGCCGGAGGGGGCGGATAATCTCTTCCATCAGCTGGGGATGGATGATTCCCTGCCCCTCAAGATGAGCATCTTCAGGAGGATGGCAAAGCCGTTCATCATGGGAGCCTCTGATTCATATTACCTGAAGCCGGAAAACAAGCTGTTTGTGAAAAAAGAGTTCAAAAAACACCAGGGCATCCAGATCGGATGGGCCACTCCGTTTTTAGGGGAGAGGAAGACCCTGGACTGGAGGCATGCATGGAAAGAAGGCTTCCGCAGACAGCATGCGACTGATATGGAGGAGTTCTGGCAGGCGGTGTTTTCGCAGGCGCCATTCTCCGAATTCACCATATGCTACTGATTTTCGCGTATTCTGGAAAACGTTTATAACCTGCTCAGCGCTACTATTGATTCATGGAAGAGTTCACGGTTACGCCTTGGGAAGTCAGCGGAGCGATAGACTATGACAAGCTCGTGAAGAGATTCGGGACAAGCAGGATCGATCCTGCGCTCCGCGAGAGGCTTATTGGGCTTTCAGGCGCGGACGAGCCTCACCACATGCTGAGAAGGGACTTTTTCTTCTCGCATCGGGACCTTGGATTGGTCCTTGAGGATATGGAAAAGGGAAGGGGATTTTTCCTTTATACCGGCCGGGGGCCAAGCAAGGCGATGCATATCGGGCACTTGGTCCCCCTGATATTCACCAAATGGCTCCAGGACACGTTCAAGGTCAACCTGTATATCGAGATCACAGATGATGAGAAATTCCTGAACAAGCGCGAGTATGAATGGGGCGAGATACAGAAGAACGCGGATGAGAACATCCTGGACATAATCGCAGTAGGTTTCGACCCCGAGCGCACTTTCATCTTCAAGGACAGTGAGTATGTCCGCAATGTGTATCCGCTCCTGATGAAGACCGCCCGCAAGATCACAGGCTCGACAGCCAAGGCGGTGTTCGGCTTCGATGATTCGACCAACATCGGCATGCAGTTCTATCCTGCATACCAGGTGGTGCCCACGTTTTTCGAGAAAAAGCGGTGCCTGATCCCTGCTGCGATCGATCAGGATCCTTATTGGAGGATACAAAGAGACATAGCAGAGGGCCTGGGCTACCATAAGACATCTGCCATACACTGCAAGTTCCTTCCTCCGCTCCAGGGAATATCAGGCAAGATGAGCTCCAGCGCCGGGACAGAGACCGCGATCCTGCTTTCTGATGATGAGAAGACCGTGAAGAACAAGGTCAACAAGTACGCTTTCTCAGGCGGACAACCTACCGTGGAGGAGCACAGGAAGCTTGGGGGGAACCCGGATATCGATGTCCCTTACCAATGGCTGAGCATACTGTTCGAGCCGGATGATGCCAAGCTGAAGCAGATCCATGATGATTATAGGGCAGGAAAGATGCTCACCGGCGAACTGAAAGCGATCCTTATCGAGCGCATCAATGCGTTCTTGAAAGAGCACCGGCAGAAGCGGGAGATGGCCAAAAAAACCAGGGAGCGGTTCATGAGCACCGGCAAGCTCGCGAGCGCGATGTGGGAACGAGTTTACGAGTGAAAAATGCGGGCGCATCGACGAAACGCTTGTTTTTTAAAATGTTGTGGTCATTAAAGTATAGTTATGAACGAAAAACCGCTGAAGAGCGGGTCAGCTTATGCACTGATCAAATGCAGCGACCATCGGCCCAGGCAGGTGGTTTTGGATCGGTTCAAGGAAGCGCTGGAGAACATCAAGCGCGCAGGCGAAGAGACGAAAATACCTCCACGGACAGAGTTCGCTGTCAGCTGGATAGAAAGATGGCCGGAGATCTTCGACTTCAAGACAAGCGTCAGAGGCGGACCGGAAACGGATGATAAAGTCCTGACGAATATGATCGGCATCTGGATCGTTGTTTCTGAGCTTTCTGAAAAAGGCGCGAATCTCATGATACGCTCGCAGCTCCCAAACACCCCGCATGCCGTCGTGGCATCGGATCTTGGCGACTGCATGAACTACTTGTATAGCGGAACAGAGCTTTTCGATGCCGAGAACACAGGGCGCGAGAAGATCGTCATGGATATTTTCTATAAGGATGGGAATGGCATATACGTGTCGAAGCTCATGGCTGATCTGGAAGAGATCCGGCTGGGAAAAGCTAAATAACCACTCCTGATCAGTATCCTTTCTATGGGAAGAAGGAAGATCCCGACCGGAACGCCGATCCCGAAAGCGCTCGCATGCGGACTGCTCGAGGACAACGGTCGCATATTGTTTTTGGTGCGGACTGAAGCGAGCGGAGAGAGAAAAATCGAACGGATCGAGCTCCCGTGCGTGCTGGTCCCGTCCGGAAGAAGCCCTTTTGCTGATATAAAAGAGGCTTTTCAAAGGATGACCGGCATCGACGGCGAGATAGGCGAGATACTTGTTGAGGAAAGGCATAATGCAGGCTCAAGAAAAAGGAGGATGCTTGTCCCTGTGCTCATCTTCAAGGTGAGCGCAAGGAACAGATCTGCGAAGCCTTCTTCCGAGTTTTCCGGATTCAGATGGCTCTCGCTGGAAGATGCGAAAAAAGCGCGATTGTCGCGCGACTGCGAATGGCTCAGAAGGATTCGAAAGAGCGCGGGATAGCGCTTCCGCCTCGCCGCTCTATCCTAACTCACTTTATACAATCTTATCATCAGCGCTGTATTCGAACTTGTTCACGAACCAGGCCTTCACAAGCTGTGTGAGGATGAAATAGCAGAGGGGCTTTTGCTTCGCAGGCAGATAATGGGGAGCCTAGTCCAGGAGGACGTGCTTGAGCTCCATGACATCGCGGTAAGGCACAACCCCAAGTATCCTGCCTTTAGGATCCACAACCGGAATCGCTCTGAAGCTGTAGCGGGAGAACATCTGATAGGCGTCTTTCAGCGTGCTGCCTGTAGCGAGATTAATCGGATTCTTGGCCATGATGGCATCCATGCGTGAATCGTCCGGCGCCTCAAGAAGCTCCTTGATATCTACAACGCCTTTGAGAGTTGAATCCGGCTCCAGGATATAGATGTACATCACAACCTTCTTGCCTTTTGCAGCTGAAGCGTACTCGCTTTTCATCTCTTCTGCAGTTTTCTCAGGGGCTGCGCTTATGAATTCCCTGGTGATGAAATTTGCCACGCCCTCATCGTTCTTATCAAGGATCGCCTTCACCTTTCCAGCATGCTCCTCATCGAGCATATGGATGAGAACTTTGGCATCCGACCATGGCAGGACTCCGAGCACATCGGCAGCCTGCGCAGGGGTCATGATGTTTATCAATTTGGCGATTTTCGTTTTCTTGATCGAATTGATGAGCTGCCGCTGAACATTAGGGCCCACCTTCTCAAGCGTATCTGAAGCGCGCTCTGTATCCAACCCATCGAATAGCGTCGTCCTCTGCTCTGAAGGCAATTCATGCAGGATATCGGCGATATCCGCTGGCGGCATATCAGCGATCCTCTCTTTTAGGATATTCAGTTTTAGATCGCCCTTGAAAGAGCCCATGTTGGCAAGGGGCTGGATGTAGCGCCAGGCGATGAGGCCGGCCTTGCTGAGCTCCCTGGGACCATAGATAACTTCTGCCAGCCAGGATAAGTGCATGCCCCGCAATGCAGCGGATCTGCTCACATCGACATGCGTGACATAGAAGTATCCGCCACGGATGGATATCTTGAAATCATATACCACTTCAACTTCCCTGTTCTCGATATCGAGTATCTTCTTGTCGAGGATGTGGTCTTCCAGCAGAAGCGCATCATCTGCCGGCTCGCCCTCGAATTTCGCCGTATCATCGATATCGAGGAGGACCTCTTTCCTTCCGTGCGGGAAGATCCTCTGGACATTGTCCGTAGGGACGATCAGCGAGGGGTCCCCCCACGGCCTATGGATCACGAAATGCGTCACTTTTGCGAACTGCTCCCCGTCCATGACGATCATGTCGCCAAGGATCCCGATCTTCTTGCCATTTATCAGAGCTTTGGCGCCAAGGAGATCAGAGAGGAAGAAACTGATATCCACGCTTTTGCTGTTCTCTTCGTTTTCCATCCGATCATCCCGCTTTAACAATGGTATAGAATTTATATACGAGCATGAGCACAAGGCAGAGGAGGTAAAGCCTTAGGAACAACAATGATATCCCGATCCATTTGTTCATCTTCACCCGTGGTTTTGAATATTTCTGGTTGATCTCATGCACCCGGTCCACTGTATCGCGTATGAATCCTTTCAATCCCCGGTATTTTTCAAATACATAATCAAGCATGCAGATCACTCCATGGGATTATTTTAACCAGTCAGGGAACACGGTGCTGATCGCATAGAGCGTTGAGAGCAGTATCAGTGAAACGATTATCAGCGTGCCCACGATATTCTGGAAAAGCGTGTTCTTGTACTTGCCCATCAATTCCCCGTCATTGAGCAGGATTATCAGGAATACAAGCGCCGCAGGCAAAAGCGTCACGGCTATTACCTGGACAAATAGCGTTATCAGCACCAAAGGCGCTCCGGGGATCAGCACGACTGCGGCCGCACTCGCGCGCGTGAGAAAATAGAACGCATAGAACTGTGGCGCCTGCTCTGATTTGTGGTTCAGCGAATGCGCCCAGCCAAAGACCTCGCCCCAGGCCCACGAACTTGCCAGGGAGATACAGATCGCCCCAAGCAGACCGGCATCGAAAAGGCCGATCGCGAGCAGCGTACCGATCCATTGGTTGATTCCCATCACCTCGATAGCGGCCTGGGCAGCCGACTCGATATTGACTCCATGAAGAAGCGTGCCGGTAACAATCACGCAAAACACAGCCACCACGACAGTGAAGAACGCGCCGAGGGCCGTATCGACCCTGCCGAAGGGTATGTCCTTCTCTTTCATACCTTTATCCACGACAGAGCTCTGCTGGAAGAATATCATCCATGGCGCGATCGTAGTGCCGATATTAGCCATAAGGAAGAAAAGCAGCTCGCCGGTCAGCCCTCCTGGGAAATTCGGTATCAGTGCACCTTGCATGACTGCGGATATGTCTGGTTTGGCCATT
>Ga0315268_10008495_pt1 | contig 10735 bp, 8 predicted proteins | sample C1_top_MG_FD_204535 | JGI IMG/M metagenome (GOLD analysis project Ga0315268, IMG submission 204535) | Sediment microbial communities from Yellowstone Lake, YNP, Wyoming, USA - C1_top | ecosystem: Environmental > Aquatic > Freshwater > Lake > Sediment | place: USA: Wyoming | collected 2017-08-01 | reverse complement strand
TAGGTCGGCGGCCATGGGGGGGACTCACGTGCTACCCGATCAAGGAACGCCCCGAGCGTTCAGGTAACACATCAAGCCATCTACAATGCCTTGTGCAACAAGGTCAGGGCGTTGTGTCAAAATCGCGCGATCAAGGCGAAGGAAACCTGTCTCGATAATCGCGGCGGGCGTATCGGGCGAGATTTCGTAAAAGGCATGATAGCGTGTCATATCGTAGGTGATGCTGTTTTCGTGGAAGCGCATCCCAGTACGGTCGGTGTAACTTTCGATCAGACACTGGACCAATCTGTTTTCTTGATCCGGCACTTTGCTATCGAGGACATGCGCGACTTTGAAGCCGGTCGCCTCATTGTTGATATAGTCGCACGAGTCAGCATGAATCGAAAGCAGGAGCAGCGCCCGGTACCCGGTCAGGCGGGAATCAAACTCGTCGAGCAGGTCCACCCGATAGCCGCGTTGGCGCATCTCGGTAGCCACGCGGCCGGCGATGTCATAATTGACCTGAGCCTCGGTCAAGCCGTCTTTGCAAACCGCACCTGGGTCGTTGCCACGATGCCCGGAAACGACGCCCAGACGAGGGATGAAAGGTGTCGGCGAAGGAGTCGGGAGCGGCTTGGGCGTGGCAGTAGGAGGTCGGATGAAGATGGCAAATGGCGCAGGAGCATGCGGTCGGCCGGCCGCGTCAGTAGCGCCAGCGGGCATAGCGAACGAATATACTAACAGACCAAGCACACCAGCAGCGGTCAAGGCGACTAGCACTGCCGACACACGCTGTGCCCATTCCAGTGCGTTCCAGCGAAAGTAAGGGGCCTCTCGCTGTCGCTGACGTGTCACAGGCTATCTCTCCCAACCCCCAAGAATGATACAACACTGTCAATTATAGAGCATCCGCCCGCAAAAGCCAATCTGTAATCCAGATTCTGCAATCACCTCGCCCTTCTCACCTTCTCCCACGCGGGCAGCTTATCGTCCTCCATCTCTCGCCGCAGCTCCAAGATTTGATCGCGCAAAAGCGCGGCCTTTTCAAATTCCAGCTCTTGTGCAGCCTGCTTCATCTGCTTTTCTAGTTCCTTGACCAGCCGCGCCATTTCGTCTTTGGGCATCTGGGCGCCGATGCCCGCTTTCTCTTTCTCTTCGGCAGCAGCGCGGACGGAATCCGTCAGATCCCGCACGGCCTTGACGATGCTGGCGGGGACGATGCCATGCTCCTCATTGTACGCCGTCTGGATCGCGCGGCGACGGTCAGTCTCGTCGATCGCACGCTTCATCGAGTCGGTCACTCTGTCAGCATACATGATGACCGTGCCGTTGACGTGCCGTGCTGCACGACCCATCGTCTGGATGAGCGATTGGTCGCTGCGCAAGAATCCTTCCTTGTCAGCGTCGAGGATGGCGACCAGTGAGACCTCGGGCAAGTCCAAACCCTCCCGCAGCAGGTTGATGCCTACCACCACATCATAGGCGCCGAGGCGCAGGTCACGCAGGATCTCGACGCGCTCAATGGTTTCCACTTCGCTGTGCAGATAGTGAACCTTGATGCCCAGTTCGAGCAAGTAATCCGAGAGGTCTTCGGCCATGCGCTTGGTAAGTGTGGTGACGAGCACGCGCTCGTGCTGGTCCGCGCGCTTGCGAATCTCGCCGACGAGGTCATCCACCTGGCCCTGCACCGGCTTGACGATCACCTGCGGATCAATCAATCCGGTCGGGCGGATGATTTGCTGAACGGTCTGCTGGCTGTGTTCAAACTCGTATGGACCCGGCGTAGCCGTGGTGTAGGTCGCCTGTCGAATGTGTCGCTCAAACTCGTCAAAGGTCAGCGGCCGGTTGTCGAGCGCCGAGGGCAGCCGGAAACCGTATTCGACCAATACCTCTTTGCGGCTGCGGTCGCCGTTAAACATCCCGCGCACTTGCGGCAGCGTCATGTGGCTCTCATCCACCACGAGCAAATAGTCGTCGGGAAAGTAATCTATCAGCGTCCAGGGGGGAGAGCCAGCCGGGCGGCCATCAATGTGCCGCGAATAGTTCTCGATGCCGGCGCAATAGCCTATCTCGCGCATCATCTCGAGGTCGAACTTGGTGCGCTGCTCCAACCGCTGTGCCTCGAGCAGCTTGTCGTTCTTTTTGAACGAGTCTAAACGCTCGGCCAGTTCTGCTTCAATATCGTGGATCGCCCTCTCCATCTGCTCTTCCGGCGTGACAAACGGCTTGGCCGGAAAGATGCTCACTTGGTCATGCGAACTCAGCACCTGACCGGTGAGCAGCTCGACTTCGGTGATACGGTCAATCTCGTCGCCAAAAAACTCGACGCGGTACACCGTCTGGCCATAGGCCGGCATGACTTCCAGAGTGTCGCCCCGCACGCGGAAGCGTCCAGGGCGCAGTTCGACATCGTTGCGCTCGTATTGGATTTCCACCAAGTGGCGCAGCACACCATCGCGCCGCTTGACCTGACCCCGCTTGAGCTCGACGACGACACGCCCCCATTCTTGCGGATTGCCTAGTGCATAAATGCACGAGACCGAAGCCACCACGATTACGTCGCGTCTTGAAAACACCGAGGACATGGCCGACAGTCGAAGGCGCTCAATCTCTTCGTTGATGTCGGTTTCTTTTTCGACATAGGTGTCCGTGCGGGGGATGTAGGCTTCCGGCTGATAGTAGTCATAGTACGACACAAAGTATTCGACCGCGTTGTTGGGAAAGAAAGCCTTGTATTCTGAGTAGAGTTGCGCGGCGAGTGTCTTGTTGTGGCAGATGACGAGCGTGGGCCGCTGCACCTTTTCGACAATGGAGGCGACGACATAGGTCTTGCCGGTGCCGGTCGCGCCCAAAAGGACCTGGTGCTTGTAACCCTGCTGGATGCCTTCGACCAGCCTGGCGATCGCGTCTGGCTGGTCGCCGGTCGGCCTGAAATCTGAGACGAGTTGAAATGCTGGCATGAGATTGCTCCAGAAACAGCATTACAGCGAACTTGTGAATTCGTCCAACCCAAGTTCGTTGTTGCGTCTTCAGTTCAGGCAGGATTATACCACCGAACCGGCGCTTACCTAACGACGATTGGCAGGAAGGTGGTATGCACTATAGGGGTGACAGTGACTTGCCGACTGGCAAAAGTGACTTCAGTCTCGCCTGTCATATCGGTGGCGCGAGCCTCAATCAGATGAGTCCCAATGCCAAGCCAATCCATTGAAATGATGAAGGGTTCATCACCGCTATCGTATTGGCCGTCCTGCGGGCTGGCGTTCTGCCACACTCCACCATCTACTCGATAATCAACACTCGCCACCGTGCCGCCTTCCAACTGATAAGCAGCTCCGGTCACATCGAGCTCCTCGCCAACCTGCACATTTGCTCCGGGAGGATCCAGAACGGTGAACAAACCACCGTCAACCGGATCGAGCACAGCAATCGTGGCGGTAGCAAAAAGCTTGGAGACATTGCCCGCCGAGTCTCGCGCGGCTACTTGCAAAAGATGCAAGCCAGGCATGAGGCCACCCGCCGCAAGATGGTAGCTTTCAACAGTATCGTCAAATGCGCCATCATCGGCAGTGGCCGGCTGCCAGTCACCTTTGTCCAGGCGATACTGCACTCCGGTCAAGGTATTGATGGTCACGCTGGGACGAGTGGGGGAAGGATAAGGGATAATCTGTGCTGTGCCGCTCACGGTCACACTGCTGTCATTTTGGGATACCTGGGTGGTCGTGATCGGCAAATCGGTGTAAAGAGGATCGAGAACGCTATTATCATTGCTCACGCGCCAGCCAATTTGCCCGGCAGCGTAGGGGTCAATCGCATGGTTGAGATAGGGATAAATCTGTCCGCGCATGATGCTGGGAACGTTCATGGCGCAACTACCATACTGGCTATTCTGATTTTGGACGGCCAGGTAGCCAGAGCGGCTCGCGCAAGATTGTCCAGCGGCGGCGTATTGATCGAGTGCGTTAAAGATATGCCCAGTCTCGTGCGCAGCCACGGCATCCATATTGCCAGGGTCATAGCCACCGTTAGTGTAGGTCATCACCATGAATGGCCCACCCACATAAGCGTAAGCAAAATAACCGTCGCTAAAGGAACCGTCGTTATCATGCATGCTGTTGACTATAAAAATTGTAAAGGCCCAATTAGTGTGATACCTGGTGCGCAATGCATTGTTATAGTTGCGGACACGGGAAAAGTAAGAACCTGCATGATACCCTAGGTCGCCCATCGTCTCTGCAATCCAATATCGTTCATCGCTGTATGGGCGCTTGATCGGTTCCACGCCAGTGGGCAAGGGAACAGTAAAGTGGTCATCATAGACAAAGCTCAAGTGCGCCCGCGGCTCCAACCCGGCCCACCAGTTGAGCGCTGCGACGATTTTGCTAAATACCAGTTGCTTTTGGTCAGACGTCCAGTCCTCTGTAGAAGGATCTATGCTCCCATCGCTTTCCACCAGCACAATTCCCACTGCCACAGATCCGGCCATGTACTCACTGGTCTGATAGTAGCCAGGCGTGACCGATGAATCTGTTGCAGCGCTCATCACACCGAGAGAAGGCCAATCCGGGGCAGTAAGCGCATCGTGAGGCGCATCTGGGTACACTGGGGTCTGCAGGCTCGTGGCGGAGGCAGACGGCCGGGCTGCCACCAGGCTGTTCCACACGCCAGCCAGGTGGCGAGCTTGGGGACCATAGCGATCCACCGCAGATGGGTCTATCGCCTGGGCAGAGACAGCCGCCACACCAGGCAGGGCCGCGAGTGCTTGCAGCGAACTGGCGGGCAACTGGGCAATGACTGCTTGATCGGGAAAAGTGTGCAAGGTACGCCCACCCTGGCCTTCGACGAAAGTCTGCACCAGGGTCAGGTACTGAGGGTCGTCCTCAGCAGCCAGCAGAACAAAAGCCTGAACTTGGGCATCGGCCTGCGGCGCATCTGCCAGCACTGCACGCTGTGCCCACGGGCTCAAGATGACAATTGCTACCAGGGAGGTGAGGGCGAGCTTTCTGATCATTATGTTGCCTTTGCATCTTCGCCTCCCATATTACCGAACATTGTTGTGTGAATCTATGATAGGAATAGTCCAGTTGTGGTAGAGTATCGTATGAAAAGTGCGAAAAATGTATATTAAACAGACCTCCCCGAAAGCCCAAGCTTTCGGGGAGGCAAACAATCCAGTGAGAGTAAGCGCCGTCAATCACCCGGCGCAACTAGGCGGTATCCCACGCCGCGCACATTTTCGATGCAGCTCATCTCGCCCGCCGGGTATCCCATCTTGCGGCGCAGCGAACCGATCAGCGGGCGCAACAATGCTCCGGCTTCCACGTTGTCCGTATCCATCTCGTGCGTCACCAGCACCAACTCCCGGGGAGGAACTACCTTGTCGACATGCCGGGCCAGATATTCCAACAATGTGAACTCGCGTGCAGAAAGGCGGATCGGCCGCCCATCTATCCACGCCCGATGTTGACCAGGATCAATCTGCAACCGCCCAATGGACAGGGCGCGCTGCCCTAAATCTGATGGTCGCTTGGAGCGGCCTGCCACTTGGGCCAACTGTTCGGTGCGTCGCAGCTTGCCTTGCACAGCCGCCAACAGGTCCTCGGGCTGGATCGGCTTGGTAAGATAGTCGTCTGCGCCCAGTTCCTTTCCATAGCGAACGTCGCTGTCCAACGCACGCGCAGTCAGGAACACAAACGGGATTTCCACCCATTCCAGGCTGTCACGAACACGCTCATAGAGTTGGTAGCCGTTCATGCGCGGCATGGCAATATCTGCCAGGACCAGATCCACGGGCTGTGATTTCAATACCTCAAGCGCTTCTGCGCCGTCGCGAGCCAACAGCACTCGGTGGCCGGCCCCCTCCAAGGTCAGCCCGATGTTTTCCAACAGTTCCGCGTGGTCATCAACCACGAGAATGGTTGCGCTAGCACCGGTCATTTACTCCACCTCCACAAGCGGTAAGTAAACCGCAAAAATGGTCCTCTTGCCTAGAGTCGAAGCGACGGCAATGTAACCACCGTGCAGCCGGACCAGGTCACGTGCTATGGACAGCCCCAGGCCGGTGCCAGGAACATTCCCCTGCGAGTCCACACGGAAAAAGCGCTCGAACACTCGCGCCAGGTCCTGCGGCTTGATGCCCACACCCGTATCCACAATGCGCATGGCAGCCCACCGGCCGGCGGGCAATTCGGCGCTGCCAGGCCAACCGGCTTTCGAAACCTGGCCGCTGTCTAGCGACATACACTTGCAAGTGATGCGCCCACCCTCGGGCGTGTACTTGATGGCGTTGTTCAGCAAATTGCGCACCACCTGTCGCAACTGGCCCTCGTTGCCCAGGACGGGTAAAGACTTGGCTCCCACCACGCGCACCGTCTGTGATTTTTTCTGGGTTAGGGGCGACTGCTTTTTGACCTCTTGGCCGACCAACTGCGCCAGGTCCAATCGCTGGCGCTCCATCGAGATGCGCCCGCTGTCAATGCGCGAAATGTCGAGCACGCGGCCGATCAGGTCATTCAACACCTGAGCGTGCTCTCGGATGTCGCGGATCATCTTGCGGCGCTTGCCTTCGTCCAGGCGCTCATACAGCGTCTCCAAGTTCCCGCTGATGAGCGTGATGACAGAAAGAGGCGTACGCAGCTCGTGCGACACGTTGGAGACAAACTGATCTTTGAGTCTCTCGGCCTCTTTGAGTGGTGTAATATCTCGCTGCACGCCGACAAAGCCTACCACGCGGTCTGGCTGGTCTGGATCAAACAGCGGCGCGACGGTCATTGCGGCGTTGTAGGGGACACCGTTCTTGCGCTTGTTGATCACTTCGCCACGCCAGGTCTGGCCGGCACGTACGTATTCTTGCACATGCAGATGGAATCCCGGCGGCTGGGAATCACCCTGCCAGACTTGCCATCCTTGCCCCACCACTTCCTCGACGGAAAACCCACTCAGCTCGACGGCAGCCGGATTCACATAGTGGATGACACCTTCAACATCTGTGACGACGACGGCCTCACCTAGCGCCTCCAAAATAGCCTGCGTCCGATCACGCTCAGTCAGTAGCTCTAACGTGCGCCGTGCCACGGTCTCTTCCAGGCTGTCGGCGTACCGCTGCAACTTGCGGTAGAGCTGCGCGACCTCCACCGCCTGCCCAATCGCCGTGGCGACACTTTGGGCCAGCACAAGGTCCTGGTCGCCAAACTCGCGCCGCTCGGTGGCATTCAGCTCGATGATACCGACGACGCGATCACGCGCAGGCACGGGCAAGATCAATGCAGAGGCAATGCCACGCTCGCGGATCAGGTCACGCGCATGCGCCAGTCGCGGGTCGGCCTGTGCATCAGCGGCAACCAGCGGAGCTTTGTGCTCGACAACCCATCCTACAATCAGGTTTTCCGTCGGCGTCTCTTCCATTGTGCTCAGCCATCTAGACGGGCGACCCGATTTCTGTTTGCGCACGGACGAAGCTAGTGAATACTCGACTGCAACAGCGGGCAGAGTTGGCTCTTCCCCGAGCGTCAGCGCAACGGCCTGCGAGATGTCCAGGATGTGCGTCAGTACATCGCAGCCAATGCGGAGCACCTTTTTCACATCGAGGGTAGAAGCAGCGGCGGTGATGGCATAGTTGAGCAGAGCAATTTCGAGATTGCGGCGGTGTATCTCTTCTTCCACTTGTTGGTGCTGCGTTCGCTCTTGCGGCATTGCGTTCTCACCCATTCAAGCGTCCTGCGAGGCGATCCCTGCAACCCTCATTATGCCACAAACTGTCATTCTGAGCTAAACGAGGAATCTCATCTTGAGCTGGGGAGCATACTCAGCAAGAAGCGGACTTTAGTATTTCTGGTCGAGGAGAATGGACTGAGATACTTGTCGGACTTACAGTGCGGGCGATACATCTTATGCAGGCGTCGTGATCCGTGGAGAGGACGCATACATCAGTTATTAGTTGTCTTCGACAAGCAATATCTTGGCCATCCGTATCCTTTTACCCGGGGTACCGAAAGACTGGGGGCGCCGTCTCTACAAAAGCGTCGTTTGGCGTGTGAGGTTCGCCCATCTCCTTGCAGGGCTGGCGGCCGGCATTACTCTCAAGCTCTGCCGTCAAGTGCGCCTCCACCTGGCGTTGGAATTCATACGCCTCCGCCTCGAACGGCACCGACTCACCATAACCATGAAAAACGTACGCCCAGACATATTTCAAATAGAACTTGAGCCAGCCGTCCGTCTCGTATTGTTCCACGTGCTTGATCTCGTGAGCCAGGAATGCCAGGCCCCAAGACGTATGAGGATCATAATTATCCAGCAAACGGAAACGAACCGTGCGCCCCAGCGTAATCGCCCCGATCTCTATGCGAGCGAAAAACCGGCTGCTCAAGAGCCGGGCAAGCCCGGTCGCCTCACCGAGCCTGGCTCTGCTCACGACCTCTGGGTCAGCGAACCACTCCCGCCGGGCCAGCATGTTTACCGCACAAGGTGGAACCTTTTCAGGCAATCTACCCATGGCATCTCTCCTGGCCGCGACCAAAGCGGCTCCAATCAGACTCGAACCAGAGTGAGTTTCTCCAAAGGTCTCTGGCCGATTTCAACGAGGCTGTGTTGAACCCCCCACCAGAGGATAGCAAGCTCCAAAAAAGCAGCGCTGTTGAGCGCAACTGCCGCCGTCAAAATGCCAGGAAACCGGCTCTGGACTCCAACAAAGAGAATGGTCGCCGTCAGCAGCAAATTGAGCGCCATCCCAGCCGTGACGATCCGCGTGGCATGAGTGTTGATGAGAAGGCCACGCATCCAGGAGATCAGGATGGACAGAGCCGGCAAAGGAAGGAAAAAGTATAGGCCGTAGCGGGCCGCCTCGCCGACGCCGACTGTGGTATTTTGCACATCAAAGAGATACAGACCGATCAGGGGAGTGTAGAGAAATAGGGCCATCAAACCGGTGCTGGCAGCCACCAAGGTGAACGTAAACTGGCGGACGGGCTTGAGCGTTTCCGGCCCTTTGGTCAACGCGACGACGACCTCAGGCAGGGCATTCGCGGCAGAGCGTGCGATAAGTGTGACCTGGTAAACGAGCGGCCAGGCAGCCAACGACTGGGTCGGGTTATCGAGCCGGGCCAGGCTGAACGCCACCATCGGCTGCGCGATCAGCAGCAAAAACGAAGTGCCCGCGAGAGGTAGATGGAACCAGAGCAAGTCGCCGTAGGTCAGAGAGTTGCCCGTGGCCGGAGGTGCGGCTGGCCTCAACTCGTTCTTGAGCACAGGCTGCACGACGATGGTGGCGTATATCGCTTCCGTGATGACGCCCGCCATCAAGGCCACCGTCCCGATGACGATGCCAGGCCACCTGCCCCACACCGCCAGGCCGACAGCGCTGCCTCCCGAAGCCACCAAGCGCACGATGGTGCCCCAGCCGACCTTGCGCGTCTGGTTAAAGCGAATGAGCACGCCTTGGATAAAGCGCCGCCAGCCAATCGCCGCGCTCCAGAGAAGCATGATGCGCATTCCCGGCCGCACCCATTGCGCCACCTGAACCGGCACGCCCATCCAGTTTATGACGACGACGTCAAACGCGCCCGTAAAGCTCACCAGAAACGTGATCGCCGTCAACAGAATCAGCAGATGCAGCGTAAACCTGCGGATGAGGAGGTAGGACTGCCAGTCCTTGGCCAGGGCAGTGGCCGTAGCCAGCAGGTTCATGATCGGGCTTTCAATGGTGACTGAAAGGCTAAAGACGATTCCGTAGGCGGCCAGCATGAGCACTTTGTCGGGGAGACGGTTGATGGCCGCGCTGACGATCGGCCCTTCGGCAGACATGAGCAGCCAACTGGCAAACAGGGGCACCCAGAACCAGAAAATATCGCGTTGACGCACTTGACTAACTGTCCTCAGCCGGCTTGCCTACAACACCTTCGAGGTTGGTCTGACGCAATGTAGCGCCAGAAAGGTTAGCGCCTTCGAGGTTTGCCCCGCGCAGGTCAGCTTTCCACAGATTCGCGTCGAGCAGCGTGGCGCTGCGCAAGTCCGCTCCGGCCATCTTGGCCCCGGCCAGGTACGCGCCAGTGAGATTAGCTGAGTGGAGCCTGGCGCCCGTGAGATCGGCCATCCACAACGTCGCATCGGTGAGGTTTGCGGCAGAAAGGTCAGCCTCGGCCAAAGTGGCCCCGGCCAGGTTGACCATCACCAGCGCCACGCCAGAAAGGTCCACACCGCGCAAGTTAGCGCCGCTGAGGTTAGCATGCGTCAGATCGAGGATGCGCAGATCAACGTCGGTCAAGTCTACCCCGGCGAACACGCCCATCTCTTTTCTGCGTAAGAGTGCGTCAATCTGTTCGAGCGTCAGTCGCTTGCCAGATAACATGGGCACCTCGGCAAAGCAGTGTACCACAAATGGTCAGGGGCGCAACGCTAAAAAAAAGGCCTCCACGACAACACAAGGTTTATGGTGCTAGAGGCGTCCTATAATCTCGATGACTACTGCCCTACCCTACAGCGCAAGCGCAAACCATCGGTTGACATCGGCGCGTTTTTTGCCAAAGTCGGCCAGCCGGCAGAGGCATGATACCAGAGAACACGGCGCGGGCGAGTAACCCGCGCTTTTTTGCCTATTGACAGCTCATCGTTTTGGGAGTATGACAATAGCAGAAGTAGGATCGTTGTAGGTTGACGGAGCATCCGTCTGCCACCCCATCGGTCTTTTCGGCCGCCCCCCGCCGCGTTAGCTGTCGACGGTGTCCTGCCCATAACAGTCCTGTAGAGAATAGGAGGGCTGCAG
>Ga0315268_10008494_pt1 | contig 10735 bp, 12 predicted proteins | sample C1_top_MG_FD_204535 | JGI IMG/M metagenome (GOLD analysis project Ga0315268, IMG submission 204535) | Sediment microbial communities from Yellowstone Lake, YNP, Wyoming, USA - C1_top | ecosystem: Environmental > Aquatic > Freshwater > Lake > Sediment | place: USA: Wyoming | collected 2017-08-01 | reverse complement strand
GGTACCCCGCAAACTAATCTTCAATTTGATAGCCACACCGGGCTCACCGATAACAGATTGATTAACGTAACGTTTTCCGGTAAATCAAAACTTATCAACGTTACCGCTTTAACCGGTTATGTAAAAATGCAATGAATACAGATACTCTTTATTACAGAAAGGACATCCGCACTACCGGCTTCAGCCTTATGGAAGTTGCACTTGCTACGGTTATCTTTGCTATTGTGATTATGACTCTGCTGGGAATATTCACTCAAGGTTATTTGTATTCGCGGCAGATGCGTATGGCTTCGGTTGCTTATTTTCTTGCCCAGGAAAAACTGGAGGAATATTACAATGCGAGTGCCGTTTTTCCCATACCTGCTAATGTATCGATGACAAGCTTCGGAGGAGATTTTGCGCAATACAATTTCACTGTAAATTTTACCTGTCCCCTTGTGTTTGGCGCAGAAACGCATGATAATTTGGCTCTCATCAATGTTACGGTGTATTGGCTGGGACGTCAAGGCCAGCGTTCCTTTAGTTTAAATACTTTCTTGGCTAACATTACCCAGTAGTATATGAAGAGAAGAGGATTCACGTTGATAGAAATCTTAGTGAGCTTGGCAGTGTTTGGTATTATTTTTGTTGCGATTGGTTCGGTTTTTTATTCTGTATACCTGAACTGGCAGAAGCAAAGAGATTTCAACCAGAACTTCCAGCATGCCCGCTGGGCATTAGAGTTTATGAGCAATGAGATACGCCACGCCAACTCGACAGACGGCTTAAGTGATACCGAAGCAAGTCAGGAACTCTTGAAATTCAGGAGATATACAGGCGGTGCCAATTACGACGGTATATATTACTGGCTTAATAGCACAAACCATGTTCTGTATCGGTGCGTTAAAAATAAAGCGGCCACATTATCGGCAGCATGCAGCGGCTCTCAGTCTGAAATGGCGCCTTCAATTGCCAATGCGCATTTTAATGTCTCCGCAGATTTGATAATGATACAGTTAACAATCCGGCCTAAACCCGGCGTGGCTGAAGGTATCGGGAATCGTAATTTTACCGTGGAAACAAAAGTGAGAGCAAGAAATTAAGTAACCAGAGAAGACAATGACAGGCTATCAAAAACGAAACGTAAAGAAGGGACAGATATTATTGTTTGTATTTATGCTCCTTTTGTTACTTACGTTTCTGGCCGGCGGCGTGGCGGTTATGTGGGAGTCAGGATTACAGTCAAACGCGTTACATAAAGATAGCGTTTCAGCTTTTTATTTATCTCAGGCAGGATTTGATAGGGCACTGGATGAAATAGCTTACCATAACGGAACTGTGAGTCCCGCGAGTTTTACAGAGACATTGGGCAGCGGGAATTATACGGTGGATATTGTTACGGCAGGAGGAGGGGACAAACAAGTAACCTGTACCGGGCGGTCAGGAACAGCAGAAAGAGTAATATATACAGAAATACCGAAAAACACGGGAAAAACCTGTAAGGATGCTGATGATTGCCCGCCATATGGAAATGCCTGGGGATATTATCGCAAAATCGGAAATAGCTGGACAGAACAATAAACGAGTATGGCAAATTACAGTTATCAGGCACGGGATGAAGCAGGTAAATTAGTGCGGGGGCTTATGGCGGCTGAAAATGAAACTGATTTAGCCAAACACTTAAGAGCCATGGGATATTTTTTGACTCAGGTCAAGGTCTCGATGGCGGTAAGAAAAGAAGAGTCCGGAAAAGGAGGATACCTTAAGCCCGCCGAAGTGCTCAATTTTACTAACCAGATAGGCATTGCTCTGGAGGCAGGCGTTCCGTTACTTACGGTCTTAAAAGACCTGGGAATCAATTCCGAGCAGAAAAAGGTCAAATTTATTATCGAAAATATTGCCCACCGCGTTGAATCCGGCTGTACCTTTAAAGAAGCTCTGGCTGCGCATCCGCATTCGTTTTCACAATTATTTATCTCTATTATCGGCGCAGGCGAAAGTACCGGTAAATTATCCCTGGCTATGAAAGACCTGGCAAAGCTTATCGAGTGGCAATTGGAACTTCAGGGCAAGATTAAAGAGGCCTCTATTTATCCGGTTATCCTTTTTTGCGCCATGATTGGCGTGGTTACGGTTTTAATGGCTTTTGTCATTCCTAAATTTGAACCAATGTTTAAAGAACTCGGCGTAGAATTGCCCGTTGCGACTCAGCTGGTATTAGCCGCAAGTAAACTCTGGTGGGTTCCCTTTATCGTGGTGGGTCTTGTGGTTTTTGTCTGGTTTATGATAGGCCTTACGCCTAAAGGCCGCTACCGTTTGGATAAATTTAAATTGAAGGTTCCCATTGTCGGCGATTTGTTGATAAAAATTGCCCTGTCACGTTTTTGCCATACTTTTTCACTCGCCTTACGCTCAGGGGTGAACGTTTTTAATGCCTTAAGCATTGCCTCTGACGTAACAGGCAACAATTACCTCCAGGCCGCTGTATCCAAGGCGCGGGATTATGTCAACGTGGGAGAAAAAATCTCAACGGCTCTGGAGCTTTCCGGAAAAGAATCAGGCGGTAGATTTCCCGATATCGTCATCCGTATGATTAATGTGGGAGAGCAAAGCGGGAGCCTTGCCGAGACCTTGGATAAGGTGAACGAATTCTACGATAAAGAAGTCCCGGCGACGATAAGAAAGCTTTTTGCGGTTATCGAGCCGCTGACGATTTTCCTGATGGGTATTATTGTGGGTGGAATTGCGATGTCCGTATTTTTACCGTTAATTAAATTAATCAGTGCCGTGGGAGGAGATTAGTGGCTGCGTTGTTAGTGGGGATAGATATAGGTTCTAAATACACTAAGGTTGCGGTGTTGGAGCAGGGGGTAAAATTAAATCTTGTTGATGGTTTCTTTTTTACCACTCCTATTAAAACCAACAAGGACGGCGGGAAGCAGGTCGAGGCAGGGGTCTTTATACAGGAACTGCAAAAATTCATGTCGGTGCAGAAACTCCAACACGCCAAGCTGGCAGTTAATCTTCCTCCGACGTCTATCACGGCACTATCGGTGTTCCTTCCGCTTATGTCCAGAAAAGAGTTATTGTTTGCCGCGACTAATGAAGCTAAACAGAAGATGATCCCCGTCTCAGGCTCCAACCATATTTTTGAATGCCTCATCCTGGGGGAGACAGTAGTCAATAAAATACCGCGGGCAGAAGCCCTGGTAATGCGTACCGAGAAGCTGTATGTTTCAAGAATTATCGAGATTTTCCAGAACCTTGAAGCCTATCCTGTATTAATTACTCCTGCCTGCACTATCCTGCCTAATATTATACCTAGGGCAGCCTGGAAAAATGATGAGGCAGCGGTATTAGTGGATATCGGCGCGCAGAATTTAAAGATAATTATCTGTAGCGACGGAAATATGGTTTTTATGCGTAATATTGTATATGGACTCGAAGATATTATCCAGGATTTCTCACATCAGCTGGGTATCCAGGTAGGTAGGATAGAAGAAATAATCAGAGACCAGGGGATTCCTACGCTCCCTTTTAACCTTAAAGATAAAGTGGCTATTGCCGAGGAGATAATGCGCCAAAAATATGAAGTAAGCCTTAATTCCCAGGCAGAGAAGGCAGAGGAAGTTAATCTTTTGGAATTAAGGATGCTCTGGCAGCCTCATATTGACAGGATTATCCAGGAATTCAGGCGTTCGGTTGTTTTCTACAAAGAACAGCCCGGAGCAAAAGAAATAAAAAAGATATATTTTTTAGGCGGCGGCAGTAATCTAAAGAACCTTATCCCTGTTTTATCCGGTTTAATCGGCTTAGAAATTCAGGTTATCTCACCTTTTAAGGAAATGCAGCACCAGCTACCTAATGAAAATAAATTTAAAGATGAAATCATCTCCTCTTCTCTATTTACCGGCTCAGCAAGTTTAGCCCTGGGTATCCCTCAAACCAAAGCCGCCAAAGAGGGACAGGTCAATTTCTTACCATTAGAGTTAAAAGAGAAGGAACTCATTGCTGCCAGGCGCATTTTCTTTTTGATAGCGGCGGGTTGTTTTATTTCCCTATTTATCATAGTGACGATCCAATTATTTTTCAGCAATGTTTCGCACAAAAAAGCCATAAAGCGGTTAGAGGTTAAATTACATAGTATCGGACAGCTTAGCGAGGGTTTAAAGGGATTAGTCAAACAACAAAATTTAATCACCAAGAGAAAATCGTTGGTTGAAGATTTGGTCAAGCAAAGACCGGATTTCCTAAAAGCCCTGCAGGAATTAACCAGAGTTATTCCGCAGGAAATTCTTTTAAGCGAATGTACTTTATTGTCTAAAAGAATAGATATCAAAGCTGCGTTATTTGCTGATTATGAAGAAGCGGATAGAGTCATCAGACAATTTAAAAGAAATTTGGAATCTACAACGTATTTTAAGAACATAGACGTAACACCTTTAGAATTAGAGGTGATTAACCCGAAGTTAAGCGGCGGGACATACGAGGCCAAAGTAAATTTAACTCAATCCAGAACAAGGGATTTCAGCTTGTCTGCGGAAATAGGGCTGCCTTCAGATGAACATGGACCTAAATAGATTAAATTTAAACACTAATAATAAAGCTCTGAAGAGAACAATGCTTATAGCAAACTGGTTAGTGATAAGTTTTCTTATTATTTTGGTTATTGTTATTTTTTTATGGCAATTCCGGACCAATTCAACCTTGAGACGGGATTTTAGCGCGAAGAAGAAAGAAGTTAAACAAGTGCAGCAGGCCAACAGGCGTTTTGAGGAATTGAAAAAACAAAGCGGGGAATTGAAACAAGAAGAGGAATTATTGGATAAAAGATTGCCCGTCGGAGAAAAACAGCCTATGGGTTTAATAAGACAGATAACCCTTTTAGCGAGGGAGAAAGGGCTGGGAAAGATAAACTTCCGGATAAAATCCGCGAGTGCCCTTCAAGAAGGAACTAACCCGGCGGTTGATTCCGGGAAAGATTTAATCCCCCTTTATTTTGAAATGAGCTTTGAGACTACTTTTCCCCAGTTGCTCGAATTTCTAAAAGAGTTAGCGGGTCTGGAAAGGGTAATCACGGTTGAAAAGTTGGTAATTATCCGCGAAGAGGGGATTTTGCCCAAGCAAAAGATTAATTTGAGTTTAGTCACTTATACTTTCCAAGCCGGCGATAATATGTCCGCACCTTAAATTATTAACTTCAAAAAAAACTTGACAAAAAAATAGGTTATGTTAAACTCAAAATAAATGGAGGTGAGACGATGAGAAGAAAAGGTTTTACGCTTATTGAATTGGTTATGGTTATTGTTATTATCGGTATTTTAGCGGCTGTTGCTATTCCCAGGTTCATGGACTTGAGAAACGAAGCCAATAGGGCCCGTTGCCAGGCAGATGTAGGTGCAATAAGGACTGGGATATCCGGCTGGTATGCTAAATATCACGCTAATAATTCAGTATGTCCTAGTGGAACTCCGGGTGACTGTGATGCCAGTGGTTTTCCATCTTCTTTAAACACAACTGGTTTTAAAAATTTCTCTTTTTCCGATGCTAACTTACCGCCCTATAGCCATATAACCAATACTTCAGTAACTGATTGGGATACGGCATATAATAATACAACCGGCGCCATAAACATGACCCAGTGTTGTACATAGTAATTTTCCCATTATAGTTAGAGGCCCTCTAAGTAGAAATGCTTAGAGGGCTTTTAATTACTCTTTAGCCCACCGTAAATAAATCAAATCCTATATTAGAAACCACTATGACAATTGTTATTTATAACTGGGACGCTGGGGACTGGGACTCTGGGGATCGCTGTGTGGTTTTGCTATGCGTTAATGGAAGGAATAGCTTCTTCTTCTGTCTTTTACGTAGATGCTCTTCTGGAAATTATTTTGCGCGAAAATCCTCAATTCTGTGGCAACCTGGATTAACTGCCCGGGATTAAAGAAGGAGTAGTGTTCGTTAGTTACCACGCCTATATAGATGCGCAGGAACGGGATTTTCCGGATTTCACCCGCTCTATTTTTAAATAATATGTAGCCTCTTTTTGCATCTTCCGCATCATAAAGATTAGCGATGTTTTTATCAAACTCATTGATTATCCAGTTCCCGATTGTATCAATGCTGTCCGGAAGGGCTATGAAAATAAAGTCGTCGTTTCGCGGGTGGGAAAGATAATCAGAAGGACTGCCGAAGTCCCTTAAGGCTTTGAAAATCAAAGAAGAGGTATATTTAATTACTTCATCTCCCTTTTTAAAACCATAACGTTGATTAAATTCTCTGATTCTGTATAAATCAGCATAGTATAGAGCAAATAAGTTTTTTGATTCTATCCTTTTTTGTAATTCTTTCAATAGGCTGAACTGGCCGGGCAGCCTTGTAAGCGGATTTATGTCCTGTTGTCTGGCTATACGATAGAGATTTAATTTTATCCTGGCCAGGATGTCTGAAGTTACGGCGGATGCCCGGATATAATCATCAGCGCCTGAATAGATTAATTTTTCTTTATCCCGGGTTTCGCCGTCAGGCAGGATTAAGATAATAGGGACATAGCGGAACAGGAAATTTGTCTTGAGTTCCTTGCAGATATCAAGGCCATTTATGTTGGTTGAGAGTAAATCCGAGATTACTAATTCCGGGGGGGCTTTTTCCGAATCGGCTATTGCTTCGTCTCCTGAAGAATAAACTTTGATTTCGAAGTCGTCCTTGGATAAAGAAGAGACGATATCCTCCTGCAGGTTTTTATTTTCCGTAAGTATGAATAATGTGATTTTATGGTTAGTTTCCATTTTAAAAGACATTATAGCAAATTTTTAAGTAAAATAGTAGTTTTTTTGTTACGGCCTATTAACGCAACCCAAAGGATAAAAATAAGTTATGGTTTAAAAAAACGGTGATTTTGCTTGACATAATATTATTGTGGTTTATAATTTTTAAGAGGGAAGAAAGATTGCGATGAAAAAAATAATGATTGTTGACGATGCTGTTTTTATGCGCCAGATGCTTGGCAGGATTCTGATTGCGGAAGGCTATGAGATCTGTACCGAAGCCTCCACCGCCAAAGAGGCCATAGAAAAATACAGGGTATTCCGCCCTGACGTGGTAACAATGGATATCGTTATGCCGATGATGGAGGAGTTAGACGGTATAGGCGCGGTAAGAGAGATTATTAAAATTGATCCCGACGCCAAAGTCCTTATTTGTTCGGTAATGGGGCAGCAGTCTCTTGTGGTTGAGGCGATTCGCGCAGGGGCTAAGGATTTTGTGACCAAACCCGTTCAGCCGACAAGGCTGCTTGAAGCAATAAAGAATATCTTAAGAACTCCATCACCCGAATTAAGCCGATAGCAAGCCAATATTTAACCCGTGGACGAGATTAAATTTACGGATATTCAGAAAGATGCGTTGAGAGAAATCGGCAATATCTGTGCCGGCAATGCGGCTACAGCCCTCTCTCAATTACTGGATAGAAAGATAAATATAATAGTCCCCCGGATACTTTTTTTGCCTATCGAAGAGGTGCCTCAGGCGGTTGGCGGAAGCGATACCTTTGTAGTAGGTCTTATGCTACGGGTTCTGGGAGATTTACCCAGTAACATTATTTTTCTTTTTTCTCAAAGAGACGCCCTTGTTCTAGCCTCACTTCTTACGAATAAACAGATAACAGATACAAGCGTAATCACGGATCTGGAACGCTCTGCCTTAAAAGAAGTTGGTGTAATTCTGGCCAATGCTTATCTTGGTGCCTTAGGTAGTTTTGTGGGATTGGGTTTGGTGCCTACGGTGCCCGAATTGGTTATGGACATGGCTGGGGCGATAGTTGACTACATCCTGATAGAGTTAAGCTGTAAATCCCAGTTTGCGTTATTGGTGGAATCGGAATTTCAAGAGCCCGCTGCTTCTGTGACCGGACATTTTTTCCTTATCCCTAATCCTGAAGGTTTAGAGCTTATTATTAGAGCAATAAGCAGCAATAAATAACCCCCATTATGCAGGATAGTTATAGAGAATTATATATTTCCGAATCTCAAGAATACCTGGGCAATATCAGCAAATGCCTGGTAAAACTGGAGGGGAATCCCGCGGATTCGGCTTCATTAAATGAAATCTTCCGTTGTGTCCATACCCTGAAAGGGATGTCTGCAACAATGGGGTATGAAAAACTCACCCATTTGTCCCACGAGATGGAAGATCTCCTGGATGCGCTGCGCAACAAAAGAAAAAAACTTACCTCAGAAATCATCGATACGCTATTTGCCGCAGTAGATATAATTGAAGAATTATTTTCGGAAATAAAGGCAAACCAGCCTTCAAAGGTAGATATTCAAGCTATCAGCAGGGATTTAAAAAGTTTCCTGGGTAAGGAAGACGCAGAGGAAATTGCTTTAGAGGAGAAATTATCTGCTCCCGGCTTGGAAAGCCGGGATTTTAGTGAGACAGATATTAAAAAGTTTAATCAGGCAAAAGACAAAGGATACAGTATATTTAAGATAAAGATTACGCTGGCCAAAGACTGCGTGATGAAGGAGGCAAGGGCGTTCCTGGTAATTACCAATTTAAGGAAATTGGGTGAAATTATGAAGTCTTCACCCGAGATGGAAAATTTAAAGGAAGGTAAATTTGATTTTTCCTTCGCGGTAATTTTGTCTTCCAAAGAAAACCAATCTGTGGTCCAGCAGGAACTTTCCGGCATCTCCGAAATAGAAGAGGTAATTGTTAATCCGGTAGATTTACCCGATAAATTAAAAGAGGCGGTTAAAGCCTCTACCGCTGGAAGCCAGGTCTCTCAGGCCGTGCCTCAATATATAAAGAAAATACAGAGTATGAGGATACCTGTGGAGAGGCTGGATAAGATTATGAACCTGATGGGAGAGCTGGCAATTGCTAAAATCCGCCTGATGCAGGTTGTTCAGACCTACAAAATTGAGCCCCTGGAAGAAGTCAGTTTTGCTTTAGACCGTTTAATTTCCGCGCTTCAGGATGAGGTCATGCAGACCAGGCTTTTACCTGTTGCTTACATATTGGATGCATTCCCCAGGGTAGTAAGAGACCTGGCGAGAAAGCAGAATAAAGAGGTAGACTTTGAAATCGCGGGGAGTGAAATAGAGTTAGACAGGGTAGTCTTGGATGAGATTAGCGATCCGCTTCTGCATCTGGTAAGAAATGCTATTGACCACGGCATAGAAAGCCCCGAGGAGAGAAAGAAACAGAAGAAAAATCCGCGCGGAAAGATTGTTATTCAAGTAAACCGCCAGAGGGGCCAGATTTCTATTGAGGTGGTTGATGACGGCCAGGGTATTGATTTTTCTGCGGTAAGTAAGCTTGCCGTAAGTAAAGGATTAATTTCTGAAGAGGAAGTGCTGGTTCTTGATGAGAAGAAAATCCTGGAATTGATATCTTTGCCGGGATTTTCCACTTCTAAGATAATCACCGATATTTCCGGCAGGGGGGTGGGGCTGGACGTAGTAAAGTCAAAAATCGAAGCGTTGGGCGGCAGGGTAACTTTTGAAACCAAGAAAAATGCGGGGAGCCGGTTTATCTTGACATTACCTTTGACCCTTGCTATTATCAAGGCAATGTTGGTCAAGGTCTCAGAAGAAATATTCGCTATCCCGCTTATGAGCATAAGGGAAACAATTAAAATAAATTCTGATGAATTAAAGCGTTTGCAGAATTTTGAGGTGATAAAGGTAAGGGATGAAGTTATCCCTATTATCAGGCTTGATAAAGAATTGGGTGTTGCCATTAGCGCATCGGCTGAAGAAGGCTCGGATAAAAGGATTTCCCTGGTAATCGTTGAGTATGGGAAGAGGGCTTTGGGATTAGTGGTCACCCAGGTAATGGGAGAACAGGATATAGCGGTTAAACCTTTGGGTTCGTTAGTTAAACGCACCAAGGGAATTGCCGGGGCCACTATACTCGGCGACGGAAGGGTAGCGTTAATCCTTGATATAATGAGTCTAAAATAATTATTTTACAAAGGCGGGTAAAAATGGAAGAATTAAGATTGAATAACGAACAGCTGGATGTCTTAAAAGAAATCGGCACTATCGGAAGCGGCAGCGCAGCCACTGCTTTAAGCCAGATCCTGGGTAAAAGGGTTTCCATATCTGTTCCGCGGGTAAGCCTGGTAAGTTCAGATAGGATATCCGTTACTGAATTTCTCATTCAGCCGGATGAAGTAGGTATAGCTGTTGATTTAAAAATCTTAGGAGCTCTCCAGGGAGGGATATTGGTATTATTCCCTCAGAAAAGCGCTTTAATGATGATTGATATCCTGATGAAGAGAGAAATCGGGCAGACCCAGTTGTTAAATTTAATAGAGGCTTCCGCGCTTTCGGAAAGTTCTCATATCCTTTGCGGTTCTTACCTTAACGCGGTGGGGGAACTCCTGGAATTGCATCAATTAATCCCCTCAATACCCCAGACAGTTGTGGACAGGATGGACAGGTTGAATAAGCTTTTGATTAGAAGATTCACCGATGTAGACGTCCATTATCTCTTGCCGATTGAAAATAACTTAGTTATAGAGGATATAGAAGTTACCCTGTTTGTCATATTTTTGTTATCATCCGACAGCATAAAGAAGATTTTTAAAATAATCGGGTTATGAAAGAAGAAATTTTTGCCTTGGATATCGGGACCAGGAAAGTGATGGGAATCGTAGGCGTAAGCCAGAATGATTATTTAGAGATTCTCGACGCGGAGGTTATCGAACATCCCAGCCGTCCGATGCTTGACGCCCAGATCCACA
>Ga0315268_10008492_pt1 | contig 10736 bp, 13 predicted proteins | sample C1_top_MG_FD_204535 | JGI IMG/M metagenome (GOLD analysis project Ga0315268, IMG submission 204535) | Sediment microbial communities from Yellowstone Lake, YNP, Wyoming, USA - C1_top | ecosystem: Environmental > Aquatic > Freshwater > Lake > Sediment | place: USA: Wyoming | collected 2017-08-01 | reverse complement strand
GACGATGACGCCTTCGAGTCCCACTACAGCGCAGGAGTAAATGCGGGCAAGCATGGGGATATTGTACATGATGTTATGAAAAAGAACTTGTCGATTTGGAAATTTTTTCGGATGTCCCAGTGTTGGGTTGATGAATTTCCAGGTTTCATAATCGAACTGGAATGGGAATAACACCTCCTTATGATTTTCTGTAACTTTACTCATAGTTTTGCCACGGCTGGAACCATAGTTTTGCTGCATCTTACCCGAAATGAAAAAGCCAGAACGCTGAGAACATTGAAGACATGGAAGCATAGTTTTGCCGCAAGTAGATTCTGGAACCATAGTTTTGCCAGAAAAAATTGAGCATTTTCATAGCAAAATTAGCTTTATTGCCCATCCAGAGTGATCAGATCCTCGAATTGCTTCTTGTGCAGCTCTTATGGCAATGACCTTGTCAATATTCGGGTTGAACAGATTGTTTTTTTACCATTGTGCCATTTGCAAATTATCCCTCTTGGAAGCATAGTTTTGCCAAAGCGGCAAAACTATGGGTTTAGTTACATTTTCCCTTGCTGAAATAAAAAATGCCTAATGCCTGGGTGAGGGGGGCACCCAAGCGATTAGGCAATTTGAATTGTACCGCATAAGAACGAGGGAGGAAAGTATCTGTCGGTAATATTCGCTAATACTCATTCGGTAGTTTGCCAACCCAATCCTCGCCGAGTCGAATCTCAATATCCACACTTGCGGTCGGGTCGAATTTCATGAGGATCCGATAACTCGTGAGACCAAAAAGATTCGCCAGATACTTCAACGTATACAGTTTGGGAGAATACACAATCAACATGGTTTGATTGGATGCTCCGGTCGGGACGCCGATCTCCAAAACCTGAACACCCTCTGCTCGCAGGAAGTTGCCGGTGCGAATGTCCAGGTCGCCCGTGTAGGTGTTGTTCGTGACCCGCACCCGCGCCGCCTCGGATTGCATGAGCGAAACCAGATCGCCCTGCGCCAGCGGGGAGGTCGGGCCGTCAGCGGTGAAGATTTCATCCCGCAAAACGCGGATCAAGTCCGGGATTGGTCGCAGCACGCTGGCCGGCACGCCATCCAGTGTGGTCTCGGCAAATACAGCCATGTTGTTGTCGATCACGCCCTGGCGGATATTTTCAAGGGGAATGTTCTTTGCCAACACAGCCAGTTTAATGGCTTCCTCGAGAGATAAGTTCGTATGAATGCCGGAGGAGAATTCGGCGTAGAGCGCCGGGGCTTGGGTAAGAAGTTTTGAAAAGGTGGCAGGATCGAACACCTTATCCCGGATGGCAAGAATCACTTGTTGCTGTCGTCTGGCGCGGCCAACATCCCCATCGCTGCACCCCTGGGACTCGGAACGACAGCGCGCATACGCCAGGGCGCGCTTGCCCGTCAGGTGACGGAAGTCGCCCGGTTGAAGCACAAAATGATCCTGCCCGGAGCCGGTTGGGTCGAGCACCATACGCTGCTCCACATACACATCGATCCCGCCGATCAGGTTGATGAAGGAAACGAAGGTCCCGAAATCCACCTGCACGTAGTAATGCACGGGCACGCCGATCAACTGCGAGACCGTCTTCATCGCCAGGCCCGGACCGCCGCCCGGCAGTTTGGCGGCTTCACCCAACGTCCAGGCGGTGTTGATGCGGCTATGCCCAAAGCCCGGAATGGCCACCCACAGATCCCGCGGGATGGATAACATCCCAGCAGTCTTGCTGATCGGATCGATGGTGAGCAGGATGATGGTATCGGTGCAGGCCGGGCAACCCTCGTCGCGGATGTCGCCGCCGCGCAAGCCAAAAAAGGCGATGTTGATGCGGCTGCCTCCATCCCATTGGGGCAGTTCCACCTCCGGCGCGGGGACTTCGGATGGAATTTCTGTGCCGGGTTCGCTTGCAGCGTCGTTGGTAACTGGTTCGAATGGTTTTTCAATTCCAGGCGCGCAATAAGCCGGCGGTACGCCGGGGAGGTCGGTCAATTGCCAGCAGGCAGTCACGCGGCGCATGAAGAAAAAAACACCTGTGGCCAAAGCTAAGGCGAAGCAACAATACAATATTCCTCGCCACAGGCAGTTTTGTAAAATGTAATTGAGAGAATTTTTCATGGAGGATGGTGGAAACGCAACAGTTGGTTTCAGGTCTGTCTCTAAATCATCCCCGCCCCAATGAACGGCGCCAGGATGGACAACACCAACCCAACCACCGCCAGTACCCCGAACAGGCCGGCGCGTTGTCGTACCAGCGCGGCGCGCGACTCGGTCAGTTCCACCACGGTGCGATGGACGGATTCTTGCAAGCCCTGCACGCTCGATAACACCGGACGGTTATTTGCAAAGAAATCGTAAATGTCACGCAGAAAAAGATTGGCTTCCACATCGCTGGAATCGGGGAGATGGGCGCGTGTGATCTCCACCGCCTTGGCGAAGTCATCAACTTCCATGCGCGCCACCAGCAGGCCGAGCAGATTGCAGAACGGTCCGCCCACTGCTGATGCGCGGCGCAACGCTTCTTGCACGCCCACGCCGGATGAGAGTAACGCGCTCAATACAGACAACCCAATCAGCATGTTGTTGCGCAGGGACTCGGCGCGTTTCTTTGCCAATGTTTTCAAACGCGCATACGGTCGGCGCAATCCCAGCAAGACAAAGATCAAGGCGATCACCGGCGCGGCAACCAACACGTTGAGGGCTGCGAGCGCGCCAGCCAGCAAGCCTCCCACTGCCAGATACAGTGAGAAGTCACGCATCGCCACGGCGTAGAATTCGCCGGGCGTGTCGTAGGGATAGCCGGCGCGTCGCAACAGACTGATCACATCCGTCATGTTTTTTGCCTGTTCGGGATCAAAACGTCCAGGCAGGATCGCCACCAGCAATGCTTCCCACGTGGAGCGGCGTTTTGCTGTGCCATTCGTGGAGAGACTCATCAGACGATTATTGCCGAAGAGACTAAAGGCGTTTTGGAAGGTGGACAGCAGTTCAAAGGCCAGCACACTCAAGCTGAGCGCGCCGAAAAAGGCGAGCAGGGTCATGGTTCAATCTCCTTCAGGGATATCGAACCGGAAGTCTAGCAATCTCTGCAGGTGGGTCTCGCCCGGCTGTCGCCCACGGAAACGTTTATGGAACAGGACGCGTCGCATGGCAGCCTCGTGTTGTTCGCCGCGCACGATCCCATGTGGCGGGCGCGGCTCGGCATGTTGCAGCGAACCACTGCCGGTTTCCCATGTCTCTCCGCCAAACTCCGGCGGCCACAAGGGATGAGCACAGGAGTCCCAATCCGGCAGGCGGCATTCGAGGGATGCCTTATGCCATTGCCAGAAGGCTTCGAAGCGCGGTCCCCATAGACCCCAAGCCAGATCGTATTGCATGTCCTCACGTCGCAGGAGTTCCAGCGTTTCCGTGCAATGGTGGCAAAGCGGCACAGCATTCTCCGGCCGCTGGTAGCGCCATGCCTGTTCCACCGGTGCGCGGGAACTCGGTTGCAGGATCGAACGCCAGGAGCCGGGTTTGCCACAACGCAGGCAGGCATTCGGGAATGTGTGCCGCCAGGGAACCCCGGCCACGGAGGCCGCCACCAGTTCTTCGAGATAGGGTTCCTCCGCTTCGAGTACTGCATGAGACAGGCGCACCGCGCCTGAGGGTAAATTCCAGGCGCGCGAGAAATCCAGCAGGAACCCGGCCGAACTCACGATCTGGCCGCGCTCCCAAACCTCGAACTTTTTCCGTTGGATCTCGGGCCGCACCTCCCCACGGTGGGTCTCGCGCAGGCGGCGGATGTCCGCCACGGCCTCCGCAAGTAGCGCAAAGAGCAGGCTGTCCATGCGCAGGCTGGCATCCAGCGCGCCGGTCTGTGGCAGGTCCGGCGCGACCTTGATAATCGTGGGAATGAACGGGTGATAGTTCACTTTGGGACCGGTCTCGATCACATAGGTACAGGCGGGCAATTTCACAAACCTCCATTTCGAAATGACTTCATCGAACAGTATCTCTCCCTGCGTATTCAGGGCTACGATCCGCAACGGCGGGCAGAAAAATGTGTGGAAGGTGCGCGCGGCCGCGGTTGGATAGATAAAAGCCAGGACGTCCTCTTTGAGATCGCGCATCAACATGGCGCCGAGAGAGCGCTGGACCGAATCGATCAGGAAATGCAAACGCATGGTTAACTCTCCTCTTGTTCTCCGAACAAAATGGCGCGCACCGCTGGCAGGCGGTGGTTGCTCGAGCCCATCGCCTTTTTCCAGGCCTGCGCCAGGGGGTGGTCATAGGATAGGGGTAGTTGGTATCCGCCGGTGGGTGTAGCGTCGATCAACCCCAACAGTTCCACAGGCGGCAGATCGGCGAACTGACGGAAGACACCGCGCGCTTCTTTCAGTGGATGCTCGCGCAGACGGCTGAGAGCGTAGCCCAGGGGGTCGGACAGGTTTCCGCTGTCCGGGCTTGCAACATACAGTACCCACGAGACAAAGGCATGCACCGAGGCTTGCATCTCCAGCAATTCCCGTTGCACTTTGGGATGCACATCATTTTGCTGGAGCAGGGTTTCGAGTTCCCAAAATTGGGGTGCAACCCCCGCCGCCTCCGCTGCTGTTTTTGCGTCAGCGTGTTGGGTGGTGGACGTGTTTTTCTTGGAAGTGTTACTGGGGTGTTTAAAAGAGTTTAAAACACTCCCATTCGCGTCTGCCATATGACTCCCATTCGCGTCCACTAATGCTCCCATTTGTGTCTGGCTAATAATCCCATCTGCGTCCGCCATATGACTCCCATTCGCGTCCAGCCTAATACTCCCATTTGCGTCCAGCGGTTCATCCAATAGCACGCGAAACGAACGCGGCATGCTCTCGACGCGCAGGTCGGGATAGGTATTGGACTCGGGCATCTCGACTTCGATCAGAAAGCGGGTCAGGTCGCCGCCGTGTTGCTGCGCTTTCCAATCCGGATGAAGCCAGGCCTGGATGGTCTTGTAGCGTTTGGAGCCCACCAGGTCCGCCATCTCACGATAACCACGTTGGAATGTCACGATGTCACGCCGTTCCCCGGTGCGTGCGTTGATGAAAGCCATGTCGCGTGCCACCGTGATCAGCCAGGCTTGCGCCGGCGTGAGGTTGTGGGAGGGGATGATCTGCTCGATGAAGTAATGTGTGAGATGGATGTCGCCCAGATAGTTGATGATCCTGCGGTGGAGTTCCTGCGCCAATTGATCAAGCTCTGGTGAAAAAGACTCCCTGACCTCCAGGCGCGCCATATCCATCACGGTATGGAGGGACAGCTCTTCCCCACCGGTGTCTGTCCGGAACAACTCCATGACATTCTCCACTGCCAGTAATGCCTGCATGGCGGTCTGCACGGAAGCGCCGCCATACACCAGGTTTTTCAGACGCTCGTACACCGCGGCCGCGTCGGCACGTGTCAGGCGCGGCGTCATGGAAACCCGGTAACGGATCGGCGCACGATGGGGACGGCCATCCCGTCCGCGCCGGAAGCGACGTTCCCCAGCGGAATCCATGCGTTCCACCAGCCCTTCTAAAGAACGCTGGATGGCGGGTTGATTAAGCAGGCGCCAGAACGTTCCGTTTGGCAGTCCGCTGAATCGCATGACCACGCGGCTGGGCAGGGAAGCATCCCTGCCCAATGCATGTGCCTTCCAAGCCGCCTGGTGGAAACCGATGTAGAGCCAGATCGCTTTCGGTCCGATCTCCATCGCCAGTCTGCGCAGGTAGCCCTTCACCACCACCTGTTTGTGGGGCTGGACGATACGGTCATAGTCCAGCCATTGCACTGGTTCGATGGCGATCTCCGTCTCCGGCGCTTCTTCATCGGTTTCAATTTCTTCCTCGGCATCCGCGGCCACAAAACGAACGGTGATGGATTTCTGCAACAACTCCTGCAGGATGCGCTGGACGCGATTTGTGAGGCGCGAGCTGAGCCAATCGCGGGCGTAGACATTGCGGGCTGTGATGGTTAATAGTTCCTGTTCCAGGGAGAGCGCCTCCGTATCGCGCACCCATGTCTCGTAGGAGGCGCGCGGTATTTCCTGTTGGAGTTGCGCCAGCACGGATTCCCAGATTTGTTGTGGATTCATGTCAGCGCCTCGCGTGGAAAAATGCCGGATTGTTCGCGCACCATCCCGCAGGCCACGACGCCATCCGATCGTTCGTTGTGGGTCTTCCTGTGGCTTCGACGCAGGCGGTGACGCGGGCGGAAGCGTAGGCGGGACGTGGGCAGGGCGCAGGCGGCGCGTGGTCTATGCCGCCCACGTTTGAGATCGCATCAGGGAAGGAAAATGGATTTCGCACGAAATTCATTTTTGCCCTTTCAAAGCCAGTGTGAAGTTCGTGGCGGTGGGGACCGCTTCGAGTTTCAATAGCCCCGATGCATAGGCTTGCAAGCCATAACGCAACAAGGCCGTGATCAATTCCCCGATCGGCACGTTCAATCCAGCCTCGGAGGCTAATGCTGAAAGTTCCCTTTTGAGTTCGGGTGGAAAGCCGCGCCAGGTGGTAATGACACGCCAGCCGGCCTTGGAGTGGCTGTGATGTTTTTGCTTCTTGGGCAGGCTGGATAACCGGGGAGAATCCGAGGAGGGATACAACGTCATGCGCATGCGATTGGGGTCTGGCCTTGGATAAAGATCCAGGTCGCCGCGTTCATAGGCGCGCAGCGCATGCTCGATCACGGCGCGCGCCACTTCGCCTTCGGGAACATGCAGTTCGCCGGCGATGCTCTGGACCTTCAACGCCAGTTTTGGTTCCACACCGCGGTAGGTCACTTTTTGATTCTGGTGCTCCCGTTCCCACTGGCGGTTGCGCGTGCGTGGTTCCGCCACACGCAGGGAGTCATAGATGCTTGGCGGGATAGAAGGAGTGGCGGCTTCGGATGTGACAAAAGGGTCGCGTCTGTTGGACATGGGACAACCTCCTAGAACTTCATCACCAAGCGGGTGAGGGCTTGGTATTCCTTGGCCGCCCGGCAGAGCGGATCGAACTCGAAAATGCTTTGTCCTTGCGAGACGCACTCGCGTAACAGTGTGGAGCGATGGATGGGCGGCAGGAGACTGTCTGCAAAGCGCTTTTGGAGATCCTCCATCGTGGCCTGGCTCTCGCGTGTGGTCTCGTCATAGAAGGTGGGCAGGATGCCCAATAAATTTCCGCGCCAACTTTTCTTTTCCTGCAAAACGCTCAGCATGTGCAGGGCTTTGGCCAATCCATCCGCAGATAGGAATTCTGTGGCGGTGGGAACGATCACGTGATCCGCCGCCCACACGGCGCGTTCCTGGATGCCGCCCACGCTGGGCGCGGTATCGAAGAGGATGTAGTGCAGTTCTTCCCTGAAGAAACGGTTGATGGAATGTCGGATGGCGGAGATGGGTTTGTCCTGGGCGTTCAGCACGGTTTGGGCGGCCATTGTTTGTTGGTCGCCGGCCAGCAGCCACAGTCCGTTCCGTCCGGTGGAGCGGATCCAGGAGCGAATGAAGCCGGTTTCCCTTGGAGTGTTTCCCATCGTGAGCAGGTAGAACGCGCCCGCTTCCGGGCCGCGTCCCAGGGCGGTGGCGCACTGGCCTTGCGGATCCAGGTCGATCAACAGGACACGTTTTCCCTTTTGCGCCAGATCATGGGCGAGCGAGATGGCCGTGGTGGTCTTGCCCACCCCGCCTTTTTGATTGGCAATGCAGATGACTTTAGGGGGCATGATGAATTCCTTCCAACGGAGGAGTTAGAACAACAGCAGGATCACAACGACCCCGATCACAATGCTGCCGAATACGATGACCGCGCCAACGGTGATTCCAGTAGCCATGTCAAGCCTCGCTTTCCGAAACATCGAGGATGGGAGTCACTGTAAGGACAGGAGCGTCTATTTCTTCGGTTGACTTTTTCCCCTCCCGTTGAAGTCGTTGCCAGCGCCAGCTCAGGATCAGTTGGTAGACCTTCCCCACAGCGCTGCGTTGTTCGGGCGTTAGAACGATCGGGGTGGGAATGGGTTCGTTCATGCCGCGCCTCCCGACTCTGGCTGGGGAGCAGGTTCAGCCTTGCCTTGTTCCCCTATTCCCGTACCTGACACAAGACCGCGTCGTTGGAGTTCATTGCGGATGATCCAGGCCGCCTCCACCTTGGGAGCGCGGTATTCCTGCTGGGCAAGTTGGTGCAGGGCGGTCATTTCCGGGTCCGGAAGATAGATGACAATTCGTGCCATGTGCAACCTCTCTTGGGTTAAAAAATAAAGAGCCACGTGCAGTGGCTCTTTTACATGGCGGGAGTCCAGTTATTCTCCAGTTTAGAGTACGAGAATCCTACGGAAATTCCGGAAGGCTTAAATCAACCGTCCTTTCCAAAACGTTCCGTGAAACTGAACCCCTGAATTGTTTTTTTTCTTGCGTCGCCGTGATAGCGGGAGGCGCGAATGGCAAACATCGAGAAAAAGGAAGACGTTATTCGGAATCCCTTTTTCTTTTCCGGATCCGCAACTTTCTGAGAAGGGTCATGAAAAGGATGATGCCGATCAGTAGCGGGGCAATCACAAGGATGCCGCCAATCAAGAAATCAGAAAGGATGATATTCATGGTCAGTCCGTTTCACTTTCACTCAGCCGTTAAGAAAATAAAGGTTGATCCCTCCGGACTTCCTGTTGCAGAGAATCGAAAAAAATGGTGTGAAGGATGGAACCGAACAGGATTTCCGGGGGCGCACTCGGTTGGATGTTAACTATTGCATCCCTGTTCCCCTACAAATTTTGGAAATGATACCCGATTTGGATTAAGGTTTACTAAGCCTTGGCGGCAAATTGAAATGGAATCATTTATTCAATCAAGATGGACCCATTCTCCCGCGTCAAGATCCTTTATCGAAAGAATATACTGTTGAATTTACGGAGCCAGAAGGAATTTTGTGTGAGATCGTACAGGAATGCCCCGCCGCGGTTTATTTGCGCCCGGCCTTCTTTTTAATTTGTTTCAATATTTTTTTCCGATAATCGTAGAAGTTGCTCTCTGATTCACGCGGAGTCCCATCGGCATTGGTTCCAAATTCCTGGGAAAGGAATTCCGCCAAGGTTTGGGTGTTACGCACAAGGTCACGGTTTTCCCATGCCAATACCACTCTGATCCAGCGTTCCGGCGGGTGGGTTGGTCGCCTGCCTCCCCGTTTTGGCTTTTCGAATAACGCCAGCAATTCTTCCACATTCCAGCCATCCAATTCTTCAGACGCCGCTTCGCCTTCCAACACAAGATGACCATACCCCAACCAGGAAAGGGCGCGGTGAGTATGTTTGGATGAATGAAAAAGCCGGCACTCTTCAAACCTGCGATAGCGGATCCAACGATCCAGCCCCAGTCCGGCGCGCATTCCCACCAGAATCAAAGCCAGAACAAGAATGGATAGGAATGCGACAGTGACTTCTGCCAACTCCACGCCGGCGCTGTGGTTGATTTTTTGGAAAATCCAGTAAATGGATACCACAAGCGAGCCTCCACATAGGATCAATATGGAGACCAAGACGATGCGAACGTTAGGGTGAATGTTACTGCGTTTGATAACGTTTCCAGCCATAGGGCCGCTATTGTAATAGGAAACCGAAATTTTATGTGAAATTCGTTACAATTATCAGACCGGACCTGTCCAAGTTATAATAAGCGCATGGAAGATTGGCTAACCACCTACGAAGCAGCCCAACTCAGCGGGTACAACCCGGATTACATCCGGCAATTGATCCGATCCCAAAAGGTGATTGGAAGAAAATGGGGACTTTCCTGGCAGGTACAAAGAAAATCCCTTCTGGAATATATGAAGAAGGCGGAGAAATTGGGAGAGCGCCGCGGCGCGAAACCGAAACCTGATTCCAAACGAAGATAAGAAACTTGAAGGGCTGGTTGACAGCCCTTATTTCCATGCTATAATTATCGTATTGATACGATAATTATATAAACAAGAACGGGCCGTGAATGTGCGCTAACACACGCACGACCCTGACCCAACCCACCGAACTAGGCGGAGGGAAAGGCTGATGGCATTATATCAGCCTGAATTCATCGCCCTGGTGGGATTCCACTGGGGCGATTTGTTCCTTCGGCCGGGAGGAAATGGAACGCCCCCACACTTCAGGAGGCACCATGCTGCAATCAGCACCCACACAACAAACAACCACCCATGCAAAGGTGGTTTCCACCCTGACCCATCTCCGGCAGGAATGGCAGGAAGCGACAGTTAGCCCCAGCCTGCTTGAGACAAATGGGAATATTGGTCTCATGCTGGCCGACGTGATGAACGGGCTTGGTTTGAACACGCAGGATCAACAGCAGATTCTTGGAAGCGACCTGTTCTGCGAACTGCAGGATTTCCTGTACGCCCCGAAGCACAACTGATCTGAAGGATAGCCGCCCCGGCCCGGCTGTTCTCTTCCCCCAATAATTTTCAATCTGAAAGGTGTGAAATGAATAAACGTGCAATTATTTACGCCCGTGTGTCCACGGACATGCAACGCGATAATTTCTCGATCCCATCCCAAGTTGCTGAATGCTTAAAGTATGTTATGGCGGGCAATTATTCATTGGTGGGGAACCAATTCGTTGATTCGAATACAGGCAGGGATGTTGTTCCCGAACATCCTGGCACTATTCCTGCTTATGTGGATGATTTCACCTCGCGCGAATTATCTCGCCCTAGTCTGGATGCAGCGTTACAATTTCTTGAAACGCATGGATTCGATGTAATGGTGGTTCATGCATTGGACCGTCTCG
>Ga0315268_10008491_pt1 | contig 10737 bp, 5 predicted proteins | sample C1_top_MG_FD_204535 | JGI IMG/M metagenome (GOLD analysis project Ga0315268, IMG submission 204535) | Sediment microbial communities from Yellowstone Lake, YNP, Wyoming, USA - C1_top | ecosystem: Environmental > Aquatic > Freshwater > Lake > Sediment | place: USA: Wyoming | collected 2017-08-01 | reverse complement strand
GGCCGCCTTGTCATAGCCGATGACCGGGCTCAGGGCGGTTACCAGCATCAGGGAGCGGTGCAGGTACTGGTCGATCTGCGTGGGATTGGCTTTCAGGCCCGCCACCAGAAAGTCGGTGAAGTTATTGCAGCCGTCAGAGAGCAACTTGATGGACTGGAGCACGTTAAAGATCAGCAGCGGTTTATAAACGTTCAGCTCCAGATATCCTCCGGCCCCCGCGCAGGCCACCGCCGCATCGTAGCCCATGACCTGCACGGCCACCATGGCCAGGGCTTCGCACTGGGTGGGATTGACTTTGCCGGGCATAATCGTGGAGCCCGGCTCATTGGCGGGAAGATCCAGCTCGTGCAGCCCGGCCCGGGGGCCGCTCCCCAGCAGCCGGATGTCATTGGCGATCTTATACAGGGACACCGCCAGGGTCTTCAGCACGGCGCTGGCCATGACCAGGGCGTCGTGGGCGCCCATGACCGCAAACTTGTTGGGCGCGGACACGAAGGGCAGCCCGGTGAGCTCTGCCAGGTGTTTTACCGCTAAGGCGCCGAATCCCTTGGGGGCGTTGAGGCCCGTGCCCACCGCGGTGCCGCCCAGGGCCAGCCGGTGGAGCCCGGGCAGGGCCGCACCGATTCTTTCCAGGTTGTCGTCCAGCATGCCCACATAGCCCGAAAACTCCTGGCCCAGGGTCAGGGGCACCGCGTCCATCAGGTGGGTCCGGCCGATCTTGACGACGTCCGCCCAAATCTTCGCCTTCTCAGCCAACGCGTCCCGCAGTTTTCCGACCTTGGGCAGGAGATGCGCCTGGAGCGATGCGGCCGCGGCCAGGTGCATGGCCGTGGGAAAGACGTCGTTGGAGGATTGGGACATATTGACGTGATCGTTGGGGTGAACCGGGTCTTTACTCCCCAGGACCCCACCGGCCAGCTCAATGGCCCGGTTGGCGATCACTTCGTTGACGTTCATATTTGCCTGGGAGCCGCTCCCCGTCATCCAGACGTGGAGGGGGAAATTGCCGTCCAGCTTTCCCTCGACCACCTCCTCGGCGGCCCCGATAATTAATGCGGCTTTCTCTGCCGGAAGCTTCCCCAGTTCCCGGTTGGCCAGGGCCGCGGCCTGCTTGACCAGGGCCAGGGCCCGGATCACCTCCGGGGGCATCAGGTCGTCGCCGATGGCAAAGTGCAGGAGCGACCGCTGGGTTCCCGCCCCCCAATAGCGGTGCGCCGGGACCTCAATTTCTCCCAGGCTGTCACGTTCCTTCCTCGTTTCACCCTGCTCAGGACCCATGCGCCTATCTCCGTCAAAGGTTCGCCATTGTCTGAAATTTCCCCCTTGCCACCAGCCCCTCCAGTCGGCGAACGGCCAGGAAGCTAAACATTAGATTGGCTTTGCATATGCGCCATCGCCTCCCCAATGGCTTTCCCCCATTTGATGCTGCCGTCAAAAAGGGCCTTCTTAAAGGCGGCCATGGAAACCGACATATATTTTGAGCCGGCCGGCGACCTTAGAAAATCGAGATATTGTTTGATTTGCGCCTCGGTTAAGCTCCTGTAAGTGTACATGTCAGAAATAAGCGTTTGCGCCTTCACCGCCGCCTCGACCTGAGGCCTGATTTTTGCCATTTCCCGGATGATCTGGGCCGGTGGAATCTGCTGCTCCGCAGGCAGGGTAGCATTGGCAGCTAAAGCGATAGCAACCTGATTGTTGATGGCTATCTCGATGTTGGTTTCTGCGCCTTTGATTGCGGTATCCAACTTCCTCAGGAGGTCCAGGCGCTTTGCCGTGGGAGGCGAGTTTTTTATCTGCGCGGCGAACTTCTCCAGCTCGGTTAGTGTTTCCGGCGTTGATGCTTCCTCCTCCAGTCGCGTACAGTTCTTTCCCAGTGGTGAATCAAGCCACGCCAGCACCTTTTTAATGTCTTGGACTGTAAGCTTATTTCTGAGTTCTGCGACCATGGCCGCCTTCAGGCTCTCAGGGGTAAACGCCTCCGGTGCCAACGCCCGAATAACGGCAGTAAGATTCTGGGGCAGTTTTTGTAAGCGTTCGTCTTTTCGAACTGCCTGGTCAAAGCCGGCCTGGATAACAAGCGGCACCTGCTCAAACTGCTTTTCCATCCCTGATTTGGCGTATAACTCCTGGACCAGGGTATCTTTCGGATTCTCTGCATAAACTATGATCGGCAGCAAGGAGAAAAGAATCGCTCCCAGCCATGCCTTGGTACGCATACCATCCTCCCGGACTAACCTGGATAATTAAGCGACCGATTTCATAAATTCAATAACGTATTAAAAAGGGAGCGGCAAAGTGATTTAATTCCCCCTCACCCTAACCCTCTCCCCCATGGGGGGAGAGGGGATAAGGAAGGACCTCAGGCAATTCCACCCCTCTTCCTCCGCCTGGGGGGAGAGGGGACGGTTAGGGGCGGGGCCGGCAGACAACCGCACCTTTAAAAAATCTTAAGTACTTAATGGCTCAATAAAAAGCCCAAAATTCCCAATTCTTTCAGGTAGGATAACCTTGCCTTGATTTATATGTCAGCGATATTCCTAATTTATCCCCTCTCCCCTTGAGGGGAGAGGGTTAGGGTGAGGGGTGAATTATGACTTTTTTCGGCTCCATCATACTTAATTACCGATTCTCCTGCAAATCCTGACGCCAGGGATAGCCCCCGGGCGGCAAAACTCAGGCCACTTCGCAAACCGGTTTGGTCAGTTGCCCCAGCTTCTCGGTAAGTTTCGTGTTCTCCGAGTAGTCCACGGGGCAAGCGATCACCGAAACCGTGTCCTCGGCCAGGGCCTTTTTTAGCGTCGGCAGCAGATCGTCCGCCGCCTGGATGGCGTAGCCCCTGGCCCCGAAGCTTTCGGCGTACCGAACAAAATCGGGGTTGCCGAAGTCCACGTGGGAAGAGCGCTGCAGATGCATTTCCATTTTCCACTTGATCAGGCCATAGGCTCCGTCCACCCACACCAGGATGACGAAGGGGATTTTTTCCCGCAGGGCGGTTTCTATTTCCTGGGAGTTCATCAAAAAGCCGCCGTCTCCCGTCACCGCCAGCACCTTACGGCCGGGACAGGCCAACTTGACCCCCAGGGCCCCGGGCAGGGCAAAGCCCATGGTGGAAAGCCCGTTCGAGACCAGGCAGGTGTTGGGCCGGTAAGTGGGGTAGAGGCGAGCCATCCACATCTTGACCGCGCCGCTGTCCACGAGGACGATGTCCTCCCGGCCCAGGGCGGCGCGGATATCGGCCACCAGACGCTGGGGTTTCACCGGAAAAGACGGGTCCTGCCCTCCTCGCTCCAGTTCCTGACGCAGCAAACAGCGGATTTGGCTCTCGGTGGCGACAAACCCGGGCCTGGGTGAGACCCTGGCGGCCAGCGCGTCGAGGGCGGCGGGAATATCCCCTTCCACGTCCACGGTCACATTATAATAGGCATCCACCACGGCCGGAAAGCGGTGCAGGTGAATGATTTGCTTGTCGCCCTGGGGGTTGATGCTTAGCGGCGCCATCTCCTGCAATTCATAGCCCACGCTGACAATCACATCGGCCTGATCGAAACCGAAGTTGACATAATCGTGCACGATGAAGCCCATGGCGCCGAGAGCATTGGGGTGGTCGTCCGGAAAGACGCCCTTGCCGTGGAAGGTCGTGGCCACCGGAATCTTCAACTTTTCTGCAAAGCGGATCAACGCCTCCTGGGCCTGGTGGCGCGCCGCCCCGTGCCCGGCCAGGACAATGGGGTTTCTGGCTTTCTCCAACACCCTGGCGGCGTGGGCGATCTGCCCGGGGGCAGGAGCCTCGGCATGCACCGCAGTAGCGGGCAGGGGGCTCAGCTCAGGCGAGACGGGCATCGTCGCCACATCCTGGGGAATGGCCAGATACACGGCCCCGGGCCGCTCCGTCTGGGCGGTCTTAAAGGCGCTGCGGATCATCTCGGGCGCGGCCTGGGGCGTGAGGAGGGTGTCGGCCCACTTGGTCACCGGCTTGAACATGCCCACCAGGTCCACCACCTGGTGCGTCTCCTTGTAGATCCGGCCCAGCCCCACCTGGGCGCTGAGGGCCACCAGCGGGGCGCTGTCCGTCTGGGCGTCGGCGACCCCGAGCAGGAGGTTGATGGCCCCGGGGCCGAGGGTGGCCAGGCAAACCCCCGCTTTGCCGGTTACCCGGCCGTACATGTCCGCCATGAATGCCGCCGCCTCTTCCGAGCGCGTCAGGATAAAACGAATGGACGTCCGGTTGAGAGCATCCACCAGGTCAATGATCTCCTCGCCCGGCAGACCGAAGATATATTCTACTCCCTCGTTCTCCAGGCATCTGGCGATAAGATCGGCGACGTTCATGTCTCTTTAGTCTGCACGCACAGGCTGGAAAGCCTGTGCCACCGAAGGTTGATAATCCGGTAGCCTTCCCAGGCTAGCTGAGTGGCGAAGACATTATGTTTACATACTAAGATCATTACGGGACCTTAACAAGTTTTCGTAGGGTGCGTCTTACGCACCACATATCGGCGCCCAAAACGCACCCTACGCATTGATAATAGCCACCCGCCGCATATTTATTTCCTTGTGCGGGGTACTGAAATTTTCATGTCCCAAGATGGGTCATTTACCGCCATACAGCGTCTCCATGGCCTCGTGCAGTTTCTGGGCCATGGGGGAGGCCGCCATCTTATCCGTCATCACCTCAATGTAAGCGCCGGTGCCGCAGGTTTCGGCTTTCTCCATGGCCGCATCCAGTTCGGCGTTGGTGGTGACCCTGGCCGTGAACCAGTCGCTGCAACCGAATACCCCCGGAAACTGGTGGTAGTTCCATGGGGCCAGGTCGTTGTATTCCATCATCGGGTCCTTGCAGAGCAGCCGCTCGATCAGGTAACCTTGGTTGTTGAGGCAGAAAATGATGGGCTGCAAACCGTAGCGGCAGAGTTGGCTGACCTCCTGGACCGTGAACTGATGGGCCCCCTCGCCGGTGATAAGAATGGTGCGCCGCTCGGGCGAGGCCAGCGCGGCGCCGAAGGCCGCAGGTGTGGCCCAGCCGATGGCGCCCCAGAGCGTCTGGTTTAGAAACACCGAGCCTTCCGGCATCCGGGCAAAAGCGAGGCCCATGGAGACCGTGCCCGTCTCGGCGATGACGAGGTCACCGGGCCGGAAGAATTTCTCCCAGCGGGGGTAGAGATAATCCGGCGTGATCCGGTCGCCGGGGGAGCCCTGGGGCTCGCCCAGCCCGTGGACCTTGGGGGCCGGCACACTTTTCCTGCTCACCTTCCCGGTCAACGCCGCCAGCGCGTCGCACATTTCCACGTTGGGGTAGATCGCATGGCCCACCCGCACACAGTGGTGCATCACCCCGATCATCCGGGCCGGGTCAATGCGGGCGCTAAAGGCCCCGGTGTTGAGATCGCTCCACAGGGCGCCCAGGTTCAGGACGCAGTCGCACCCCTCGATGAAGTCCCGGATTTCAGGGTTCATGAGCCGTCCGTCGTAGATGCCGATGAACTGGGGGTGGGTCTCGTCCAGGGCGGTTTTGTCCATGAACATGGTGGCAAAGGGGAGGCCCGTGGCCTCCACCAGGGCCAGGGCCCCGGGGGCGCACCCCAGTCGGGTGATGAGATAGCCCGCCAGGATGGCGGCGGTCTTCGCCCGGGCGAGCTTCTCGACGATGGCGTTTACTGCTGCTTCCAGGGTCGCCGGGTCGCTGGCAGGAGCCGGCGCGGGTGCCAATGCTCCCTGGCCCGAAAGCGGCGCATTGGCACAGTCGCCCGGAATCGCCAGATAAACGGGCCGGCGGTGAACAATGGCGGCGGTGACCAGGCGCTCCATCTCCCCGGCCGCATTCTCCGGCGTGAGGATGGCGCTGGCGCAAACCGCCGGCTGGGTCATCTGCACGAACAGATCAAATTCGCCGTTGCCCAGGGTGTGATGCACAATCCGATGTTCCCGCTGGGTCTTCAGGTTAGGCATGCCGACGATATGAAACACGGGCAGATGTTCGGTATAGGAGCCGGCGAGGCCGCACAGGGCGCTCAGTTCGCCCACGCCGAAGGTGGTGGACAAAGCCGCATACCCCTTGATCCGGGCATAGCCGTCGGCTGCGTAGGCGGCGTTTAACTCATTGCAGCTGCCGATCCAGTGCAGTTCCCGGTCATCGCAGATGGCGTCATTGATGGGGAAGGCAAAGTCGCCAGGGACGCCGAAGACGTCCCGGATGCCCAGCTCCTTTAAGCGCATGAGCACATGCTCTATTACCGTTTGGCTCACGAGATAGTCCTCCCATAATATTCTTTAAGTTCCCATCGATGCTTTGGCAATGCCCTCAAAGCTGCATCTCGGGCTTGAGGGCCTTGACCTTGGAAAAAAGGAATACATCTTATTGCCCAAATGCCCCACAAATTGCTCCATAATCTCGTTAGACTTTCAGGGGGTCCCGTTCATGGCTGATATCCTGCGATTCGTAGATAAATTGGGTCCGGCCAAAATCGTCCAGGTGTTTGAACCCTTCGTGGATTTGAAGGCTCTGCTGGTGGTGGATAATATCGCCATGGGGCCGGCCATCGGGGGCGTCCGCATCGCCCCCGACGTTTCTGTCGAGGAATGCTTCAGGCTCGCTCGCACCATGACCCTAAAAAATGCCGCCGCCGGTCTCCCCCACGGGGGGGGCAAGGTGGTGGTCTTCGCCGACCCGAAGATGCCCAAGCCTGACAAGGAACGCCTGATGAGGGCCCTGGCCTGCGCTCTTCGTGATGTGCGGGGATACATCATGGGGCCCGACATGGGCACGGACGAAGAGTGCATGGCCTGGATTAAAGACGAAAATGCCCAGGTGGCCGGGCTCCCGGCGGAATTGGGCGGCATCCCGCTGGACGAAATCGGCGCCACGGCCTGGGGGATCAAACAGGCCGTCGACATGGCCTTGCAGTATTGGCAGTTCCCTGCTGGCTTCAGTTTAGAGAAGGCCCGGGTGGCGATTCAGGGCTTCGGCGCGGTGGGCAAGCACACCGCCCGGTTTCTAACCGCCCAAAAAGCCGTCCTGGTGGGCGCCGCCGACTCCCAGGGTTCCGTGTACGGTCCGGATGGCCTGGACGTGGATGAACTTATCCGGCTGAAAGAAGCCGGCAAAAGCGTGATGGACTATCCCAAGGGGCAGAAATTCGACCGGGATGGCATTATCGACTTCGATTGCGACATCTGGGTGCCGGCCGCCCGCCCCGACGTGGTGCATGAGGACAACGTGCACCGCCTGAAGGCCAAGCTGGTGGTGGAAGGCGCCAATATCCCCCTCACCTACGGCGCCGAAAAATACCTCCATGAAAAGGGAGTTCTGGTCATTCCGGATTTCATTGCCAACCCCGGGGGCGTGATCTGCTCGGCCATGGAATACCGGCGGGAAATCCTGGTGCAGAGCGAGGTCTTTGAGGTTATCAAAGAAAAGGTACGCTACAATACCAGGTTGGTTCTGGAAGAGGCCAGGGCCAAAAAGATCATGCCCCGGGATGCGGCGATGCATCTTACCGTGCAGCGGGTGGAAAGGGCCATGTCCTTCAAACGCTGGTCGATTTATTAGCTGATAGCGGTCAGCGGTCAGCTTTCAGCCAGAAGTAAAAAACCAAAAGCAAAAAAAAGCCGGGATGAAGGGTGGCTCTGACCCATCCTGTCAAAAGCTTCACCCAACCCCCCCGTAAAGGATTGGGGAAGGGGCAGGGGCCAGTGGCACAGGCGTCTTCGCCTGTGTTAACCCCCGGCCCCCTCCCCCAAGACCTTTTTCTCCACCTCACACCTGCAAAGCCAGCAGGCGCAGTTCGCTGAGTTCTTCCACAGCGTACTGCAAGCCTTCCCGGCCGAAGCCCGAGGCCTTGACCCCGCCGTAAGGCATATTGTCCACCCGGAAGGCCGGGACATCATTGATAATGACGCCCCCCACCTCCAGGGTCTCGAAGGCTTGCCAGGCGTGGACCAGGTTCCGGGTGAAGACCCCGGCCTGGAGTCCATAAAGCGAGTCGTTGGCCATGGTAAGGGCCTGGGTGAAATCGGCGAAGGGTGCCAGGACCACCACCGGCCCGAAGACTTCGTCCTTCCAGACCTTCATCTCCCGCGTAACATTCTCCAGCACCGTGGGGGGCATGAGGTTCCCTTCCCCCGGGCCGCCGACTATGAGGCGGGCCCCGCCGGCCAGAGCCTCGTCGACCCATTGTCTGACCCTGGCCCCGGCGCCGGCGTCGATAAATGGCCCCACCACGGTCTCCTCCCGGCCGGGGTCGCCCACCACCACCTTTTCTTGCACGGTCCGGAGGAAAATTTCTTTAAAGGCCTCATAAATCTCCCGGTGCACCAGGAGACGCTGCACGGAGATGCACACCTGGCCCGCATGGGCGAAGGCGCCGATGGCCGTCCGGACGGCGGCCGCCTCCAGATCGGCGCCGGCGTCCACGATGCAGGCGGCGTTTCCCCCCAGTTCCAGGATGACCTTTTTCCGCCCCGCCAGACTCTTGAGGCGCCACCCCACCGCGGCGCTGCCGGTAAAGGAAAGGGCCTTCAGGCGCTCATCGACGGCGTATTTTTCCGCCACCTGGGATGAGCTGGGTAAAACCTGGAGCCCCCCGGGCGGGAGGCCGGCTTGTTCATAGATTTCCGCCAACTTGAGGGCCGTCAACGGGGTGGCCGAGGGCGGCTTGACGATGATGGGGTTGCCCGCGGCCAGGGCCGGCCCCACCTTGTGGGCCACCAGGTTGAAGGGGAAATTAAAGGGGCTGATGCCCAGGACCGGGCCCAGGGGGAAGCGCCGGGTGATGCCCCAGCGGCCCCGGCTGGCTGCCGTCAGATCCAGGGGGAGGACCTCGCCGCCGATTCTGGCCGCCTCCGCCGCTGCCAGGCTTAACGTGAGCACTCCCCGGGCCATCTCGCCCCGGGCGTAAGTGACGGGCTTTCCCCCCTCCGCCACAATGGTCTGGGCCAACTCCTCCTGGCGGGCCTTGACCCCCGCGGCCAGCTTCTCCAGCAACTGCTGGCGCTCCAGGCTGGAGAGGGCTTTGAAAGTGACGGCAGCCTTTTGGGCTGCAGCCAGGGCCGCCTCCCATTCAGCTTCTCCGGCCAGGGATACCTCCCCCACCGTTTCCCCGGACCAGGGGGAGCGGACGGCAAGCTTCTCACCGGTTTCCAAAAAGGCACCGTTAATGAAACAACCCTTGACCATATTAATTCCTTTCTTAACTGGGGAATATTATAATCGCCAAACGCCACCTGCCCGGCAACCGCGAATGATGGAAGAATTTAAGAGACCGTCGCTATAATTTAATACTTGGACCGCGGCTTGCAATTTTTAAGCTGATAAGACCGGCGAACTTTGCAACAATACCTTAAAGAAAAGATGCGGCCTAGATGCCCTCGTCTTGGCCAACTCTTCTATTCCGGTTCCCAAGCTAAGCTTGGGAACGAACACCCACAACTCTGAAAGGGGTCGGGTATCTTATGCAGGGGCGGAGTCTCCCCGCCCTATCTGAGGGCGAGGGAACCTCGCCCCTGCGCCTGATGACCAAAACTTTCAGAGCAGTCATGCATGGGCCGTTGGCCCACCCATAATCATGGAAAGTTCGGTAGGGCGGGCCTCCGTGCCCGCCACCAACGCGACAAAATGGTGCGCAGTGCTCACCCTGCATTAACTCTGAGCAACCGGCAATGTCGGGCGCGTCTAACGCGCCAAACACGGCGGCCACGGGCCGCCCTAGAAGAACTTTTCGCCGAAGCAGAAAAAACAAGTGGCACAGGCCTCCGGCCTGTGTTCACCGGCTGGAAGCCGGTGCCACTGATTGTTGGAGTAGACCGCGTCTCACGCGCCATTTTCGGAGCGTAAGAGCACCATACACCTCAACTTCTCAGGGCAGAAAGCGCGAGGCTTCGATGACCAAAAAAGTAATCATCATGGGAGCGGCGGGCCGGGATTTCCATAATTTCAACCTGTATTTCAAGGATAACCCGCAGTACCGGGTCATGGCTTTTACCGCCGCCCAGATCCCCCTGGTGCACGACCGACTCTATCCCCCGGAACTGGCCGGTTCCCTCTACCCGGAAGGCATCCCCTTTTACCCGGAGGAAGAGCTGGGCGCGCTGGTGCGCGCCCAGGGGATCGATCTCGTGGTCTTCTCTTACAGCGACGTCGCGCATGTCGAGGTGATGCACAAGGCCTCTCAGGTGATGGCCGCGGGGGCCGATTTTCTCCTCCCCGGGGTGGGCCGGACCATGCTCCGGGCCGCCAAGCCGGTGATCGCCGTGTGCGCCGTCCGGACCGGTTGCGGCAAATCCCAGACCACCCGGAAAATCTGCGAAATTTTGCGCGGCCTGGGAAAAAAGACCGTGGTGGTGCGTCATCCCATGCCGTACGGGGACCTGCGCCGCCAGGTGGTGCAACGCTTCGCCGGTTTCGCGGATTTTTCCCGGCAGCGGTTAACTATTGAAGAACGGGAAGAATACGAGCCCCTGGTGGACCAGGGCATTGTCGTTTACGGGGGCATCGATTACCGGGAGATCCTGTACCGGGCGGAGCAAGAGGCCGACATCATCGTCTGGGACGGCGGCAACAATGACACCTCTTTTTATCAGCCCGACATCCAGGTGGTGCTCTTTGACCCCTTGCGGCCGGGACATGAATTGTTATATTTCGCCGGGGAGACCAACCTGCGGCTGGCCGACATCGCCATCATCAACAAGGTGGATGCCGCCGCACCTGAGAATATCGACGAAGTTCGCCGAAATATTAACACG
>Ga0315268_10008490_pt1 | contig 10738 bp, 10 predicted proteins | sample C1_top_MG_FD_204535 | JGI IMG/M metagenome (GOLD analysis project Ga0315268, IMG submission 204535) | Sediment microbial communities from Yellowstone Lake, YNP, Wyoming, USA - C1_top | ecosystem: Environmental > Aquatic > Freshwater > Lake > Sediment | place: USA: Wyoming | collected 2017-08-01 | reverse complement strand
CGTCCTCTGGCAGCTATTTTAGGCGGTGCCAAAGTCTCCGGCAAAATCGAGGCCTTAAGAAATCTTATCAGCAAGGTCGATAAGATCATCATTGGCGGAGGAATGGCTTTCACCTTCCTGAAGGCTGTCGGACACGAAGTCGGCAGATCCATGGTCGAGGAGAACATGCTCGATGTGGCCATGGATATTTTGAAACTGGCCAAGAAGCAGGGTGTAAAGTTCTATTTACCGATTGACGTGGTCATTGCCGAAGAGGTGGATGCGAGGGCAGTTACCAAGATTGTTCCGATCCAGGAGATCCCTGCCAACTGGATGGGGCTGGATATCGGACCGGCATCTACCTCCCTCTTTGCCGAAGCTCTCGAGAACGCCAAGACCATTGTCTGGAACGGGCCTATGGGGGTTTTTGAAATTGACCCCTTTAGTCGGGGAACCTTTGCCATGGTCAATATCGTAGCCAATTCCTACGCCATGACCATTGTCGGAGGCGGGGATACGGATGTGGCTGTCCATCGCGGTGGTGAGTCCTACAAGATCTCGTATATCTCCACCGGGGGCGGGGCATTCCTGGAACTTTTGGAAGGCAAGGAACTGCCGGGGATCGCTGCCTTGACCTCCAGGGAGTAACCTATAGCGGCACCCTGACACTGATTTTGGAAGAAACCCTTTTGAAAAAGGGTTTCTTCCAAGCCATCTTCCCAAAACTTTTAAAAGTTTTGGGAAAGGGGTTTAAGGGGAAAAACCCTTTTCCAAAAGGGGTTTCCCCTTATAGGTAGCGCTCAAAGAAGTTATCAGTTCGGAGTTATGAGTTTAAAGTATCTTCATTTTTACTGATAACTGATAACTGAAAACTGATAGCTGATAACTTCTTTTAAAAAGGCAGGCGCTGCATTCAAGGAGAATCTATGCGAAAACCTATTATTGCCGGAAACTGGAAAATGTACAAGACCGTGGCTGAATCCCTGGACCTGGTAAATGGACTCAAAGCCTCTCTGGCTGATGTGTCACCGCAGGAAATCGATGTTGTGGTGGCACCGGTATATACTTCCCTGTACGCTGTTTCCCAGGTACTGCGTGACCATTGGATAGGATTGAGCGGCCAGGATGTATTCTGGGAGATGGAAGGTGCCTATACGGGAGAGATCTCCCCGGCCATGCTGAAGGATTGCGGCTGTAATTACACCATTATTGGCCACTCTGAAAGGCGGCAGTTCTTCGGAGAGACTGACGAAACGGTAAACAGAAAGCTGCAGGCTTCGCTGCATTCAGGGCTTTACCCCATTGTATGTGTAGGCGAATCCCTCAAGGAGCGAGAAAGAGGGGAAACCTTTCACGTAGTGAATAAACAGGTCCGAAAATGCTTCATGGACATCAGCCCCGCTCAATTACAAAAAGTTACCATCGCCTATGAGCCGGTTTGGGCCATTGGAACCGGGAAAACAGCGACCCCTGAGCAGGCTAACGAGGTCCATGCCTTCATTCGGGACCTGATATTCCGCCTCTATGGGGCACAGACCGCTGATGATCTTCGCATTCAGTATGGCGGGAGTGTCAAGCCTGACAATATCGCAGGGTTAATGGAAGAGACGGATATCGACGGTGCCCTGGTCGGAGGGGCCAGCCTGAAGGTGGATGCTTTTACTCAGATTGTTCTGGGAGCCTTGTCCGCTTACAAAGGTTGACATGATGATTTTTATCAGGCCCTTTGTCCCCTAAAAGGGCAAAAGGGCCTTTTTATTTTTAATTTGGAACAAAAAATTAAAAAACAGTACAATGTTCTATTATAGATGATTTACAAAGTCTTTATGTTTCAATAAATTATTATTTACTCATGTTTTCTTACTTTGCACTTGACAGCAAAAATAAAACCATGCTATAAACATACAGACTCTTGTGCCTGAAAACCCATCCGGTGCTTTTATGACCTCGTAACATGCTGGATTATAAAACCAGCATCAACAACTTTTCGTGGAGAAACGAAAGGAATGACTGCCTATCCTATCATCGATCGTGTCGCATTTACCATTTTTGTTTTCTCGCTCATTGCCCTTTTCCTTCATTTCCTGGGGAATATTTTTACCGGCCGCTTTAAGAAACGATTTCTGGAGGGAAATTTTAAGCAAATAACAGAAGATGAATTTGTTTCAGGGCCTGTCAGATTGATGCACGGGATTCATTTAATTGCTATTTCAGGCCTTATCTTTACGGGTTTGTGCCTGCGGTTTGACTGGTTCAAGCCTCAGCATCCACAAATGAAGATCCACCATTACTGTTTTATGGTCGTCATCCTTATCAACCTTCTGGCACGGCTCTGGTATGCTTTTAATGGGAAAGAAAAAACCTATCGGGATTTTTCTTTTGGCAAAAAGGACATTCTCAATACACCCGCTGTTCTTAAATACTATCTTTTCCTTGAAGATCATTACCCTCATGTTGCCAAATACGCCTCTTTACAAAAATTAACCTACAACCTTTTCTGGATTCTCCTGATTGTTCAAGGTATAATTGGCGTCATGATTCTTTGGCCTGCCTTTTTCTTGAGTGGTCTGGCGCCTTATTTTGGGACGCTTAAGCTGGCCAGGCATTTTTTTACAGGAATACATGCCGGCATTATGTGGTTCTATATTATCACTACTACCATACATGCCTATATTGCTTGTATTGAGGGGTGGCCATTGCTTAAGCTAGTTCTTTTTAACATCGAGCCAAAAGTGGTCGAAGAATCTGCATCACCTTAATGGAGAGAAAAAGCACCCTTAACGGAGAGGAAAAGCACCTTTTTTATACACGCTTAACCAGATGGGGAAAAATATGCGACTGCCATCATTTAAAGGGGGTATTCACCCTCCGCACTACAAGTCGGAAACAGAGCATAAAGCTATTGTCGCCTGTCCTTTACCTGAAAAAATAGTCCTTCCTTTAAGTCAACATATTGGCGCTCCTTGTAAGTCACTGGTGGAAGTCGGTCAGCACGTGAAAGCAGGAGAGAAGATCGCCGAATCCGATGCCTTCCTTTCCGTACCGATCCATGCCAGTGTTTCCGGTATCATTGATTCGATCGCTCCTCACCCCCACTTTAGCGGACTGGAAATTACCTGCATTACCATCACTCCGGACCGGCAGCAGGAATCCATCCCTTTTGCGGGAATCGACAATCCACAAAGAGAACCCATAGAAAAATTAAAATCCATTATCAAAGAGGCAGGCATTGTGGGTATGGGAGGGGCTGCCTTTCCTACCTTTGTCAAACTTTCTCCGCCCAGGGACAGGCCAATTGACAGCCTTATTATTAATGCCTGCGAATGTGAATCTTTCCTGACCTGCGACTATCGCCTGCTTGTGGAAAAGACCGATAACTTCCTTAAGGGTGTCGCTCTTGTCATGAAGATCGTTGAGGCCAAAACTGCCTACATTGCCATTGAAAGCAATAAACCCGAGGCCATTTCGGCCATTCGAAAAAGGATAAACGCTGTTAATTCGCATGATAGTTCGTATAATAATTCATACGATAATCCGTATGATGATTCGCATAATAATTTACATAATATACTGATACTTGAATTGGAAACCAAATACCCTCAAGGGTGCGAGAAGCAGCTTATCCACGCAGTTTTAAACCGGGTTGTCCCTCTTCGCAAACTTCCCAGTGAGGTTGGCGTCGTTGTTCAGAACGCTGGGACTGTCCTGGCCATATATGAGGCTATTCGGTTCGGTAAGCCTTTGATCGAGCGGAGATTGACCGTGACCGGCCCAGGAATAAAAAATCCTCAGAATGTCCTGGCCAAATTGGGGACTCCAATCAAGCATCTGATCTCTTTTTGCGGAGGATGGAAAGACGGTCCACCGGGGAAAATTGTCATCGGAGGACCTATGACGGGGTTTGCTGTCGATAACCTGGCTGTCCCTATTGTCAAGGGAACTTCAGGAATTGTGGTTTTCTCCCGGGATATGGTTCCTGATCCCGACAAATACTGGCCCTGTCTGCGATGCGGAAAATGTGCCGAAGTTTGTCCCATGTTTCTGGTACCGAGCCTGATCGGGTATTATTCTGAAAAGAAACGATACCGCGCTGCGGATGAATGTGGGGCACTGGATTGTATGGAATGTGGATCCTGCGCCTTTGTATGTCCTTCTCGTAGACCTCTGATTCAATTTATCAGAAAGACCAAAGCACACCTTATGTCTCAAAAGAAAAAAGCAATGACGAGAGGTTAATCAAATGAAGGAACATCCATTAATAATCAGTTCTCCTCTGGCAGTCAGCCCTACTCCAGCAATCAGCCCTGTTCCAAGAGTCGAGCCTGCCTCAGGGGTCAGCCCTGCGCTTTCAGCCAGTTCTGTTTTAACATCCATTCCCGGTCTTAAAGCCAGCACTGTTTTGACACTCGGGTCTCCTCCTCATATCAGAGCCGAAGGGGATATAACCAAAGCCATGCGGGATGTAATCATTGCCCTTACTCCGGCCATCCTGGTATCGATCTATTTTTTCGGGTTGAATGCAATTTTTGTAACCGGTGTATGCGTTTTATCTACCACGATGACCGAATTCCTTATTCGGTCTATTCTCAGGCGGCCATTCAGTCTCAACGACGGCAGCGCTATTGTCACGGGATTATTGCTCGCCCTCTCCCTGCCGCCTACCACTCCGTGGTGGCTCTGTGCCCTGGGAGGGATCGTGGCGATTGGCATTGCCAAGGAGCTTTTCGGGGGATTAGGGAAAAACGTCTTCAACCCCGCTCTCTTTGCCCGGACCTTTCTTTTTGTCTTCACCACCTGGCATCCATTGATAGAAAAATATATTGTTCCCCTCTGGTGGAAATCTCATGCCTTTACCAGGCTTCTCACTGCCAGATTTGTTGGGAACGCGGTCATTATTACTGACTTTGCAGGGAAAAGAATAGACAGTATTACAGCCGCCACTCCCCTGGCTTTTGCCCGGGCCGGATCTCAAGTATTCAGCACCCCTTCCGGCTACTGGAGTCTGCTTTTGGGCAATATCGGCGGTGTCCTCGGAGGGTCCTCATTGGCTCTTTTGCTTGGGGCCGCCTACCTCGTTTACAAGGGGCATATTAATCTGAAAATCCCCGGCAGCATTCTGATTACCATGGCCATCCTTTCCATCGCTGTCGGTAAGGACCCTATTTTTCACATCCTGGCCGGTGGATTGATTCTGGGAGCATTTTTTATGGCCACTGATTGGGTTACCAGTCCGGTTACCACGTATGGACAAATCATTTATGGGATTGGAATCGGCATCTTCACCTTTTTTGTGAGAAACTATGGGACTCGCGTCGAGGGAATGTGTACAGCTATTCTCCATATGAATGTCATTGCTCTTTTTATCGATCGCTATACCCGGCCTCGCCGCTTTGGGGAATAATCGTAACTACTCTAACCGGCACAGAGAGGCAAAGGCACAAAGACACAAAGGAATATGAAAACAACTTTGCCTCTGTGCTGCTGTCCCTATGAACCTGAAGTGGTTACGAATAATCTGGATAATAAACGATTTGTTCAATAAACAATCGACCTTCCACAGTTTATTATTGACTTTAACCCTCTTTTTGCATAATACTATAGAGGATAGGACTATGTATCATTGAAGGGTTACTACTCAGGCAGACACCGAGAAGCAAAGGTACCTGGTTGTTTCTTTCTTTGTGCCTTTGCCCCGTTGTCCCTTTCCTTTGTGCCTTTGTCTCTCTGAACCTGAGCGGTTACCGTTAAGGATGAAAAATGTAAAGAGAGGAATCCCTGTGACCCCCAAAGAAAAAATCTTTAACCTGGAAAAGTATAATTTACGTAATCTCCTTTTGAATACGGGAGATGGAATCGTCATCAAGGACAAGCAGTGGAGAGTGAAATTCCTCAATCAGCCGCTTATTGAAATATATGGTGATCAGATGGGCCAACACTGCTTCGAGATGTTTTTTGGCCGGACCTCCCCCTGTGAAAAAGATTGCCCGATTGAGGAAATTTTCAAAAACGGAGCTTCCGTTTTTAAGCATCTCAAACAGGATAAATTCGGCAATTGGCTCGAAATATGCGCGATACCCGCCAGCCTTGAGACGGATGGACAGGAAAAGATGGGTGACTTCATTATCGGAACAGTCCGCGACGTGAGCAAAACAATGAGGCTGGAAGATGAATTGCGTGCCCGAAATGTGGAGATTAAGCTCAAGAATGATGAGTTGAAAAATTTTGTCTATACGGTATCTCACGACTTGAGATCTCCTCTTGTTTCTCTTCAAGGGTTGGCCGGGGCGCTCATGGAGGACTGCTACGATCAATTGGACGATCAGGGAAAAGAATATCTCCTGGACATTAAAAATAGTGTTCACCGCATGGGTCTTTTGGTACGGGATCTTTTGGATCTTTCTCACGTAAGCAATGCCCAGCATTGCAGCAGAGAGGTATCAGCCAGGGAAATTATTCAGGAGGCGGTCAATCAGCTCAAACTCTCCCTTAAGGAAAAAAATGTCAAGCTGATCGTCGGTGAGGAAATGCCAACCATTTTCTGCAATAAGGATATGATTGTGCTTGCTCTGGTCAATCTTTTAAATAACGCGATCAAATTTATAGGAGATCACAATCCTGATCCATCCATCAGCATTAATCATACGATACAAGATAATTACCACATCTTCTGCGTTCAGGATAATGGGATCGGTATTGAAAGAAAATATTATAAAAAAATTTTCGAAATTTTTCAGACTCTCAACGAAATTAAAGATATCAACAGTACGGGAGTTGGGTTAACCATTGTGAAACGAATCATCGAGGGGCATAAAGGGCAGGTTTGGGTCGAATCTGAAAAAGGAAAAGGATCTACGTTTTATTTTTCTCTTCCCAGAGAAGATCATAGTACTTTTTCTCCTGAGCAGGGTTAAGATCGATGCATATTTTATTGATTGAGGATGATACAGTTCATGTCAAACTGGTGGAGAGGGCTTTAAAAAAAAGCGGACTTAATAGTGAATTAATAATTATCAAAGATGGGGAAGATGCATTTAACTACCTCCTCAACCAAGAGGACGAATCACCCGAAAAAAAGTTTGTCTATCCCCACCTGATTTTCCTGGACATCAATCTGCCCAAAATCAGTGGCCTTGAAATTCTCCGAAGGATCAAACAATCGCCAAGATTGCAGGCCATCCCCGTAGTGATATTGACTACGTCCAGCAATCGGGCCGATTTGGAAAAATGCTATGAATTCCATGCTAACAGTTATATTACGAAGCCATTGGATTATGAGGAATTTAACCAAAAAATCCGCTCTGTTGAGCATTACTGGCTGAAGATTAACGAGACACCTTATTAAGGAGAATGACCATGCAAACCCAAAATCCCCGTATACTCTTGGTAGAAGATGATCTGATTCAGGCCAAGCTGGTTAAGCGTGTTCTGGATAAAAGCACCATGCAGTACTTCTTTACCCATGTATCTTCCGGTGAGGAATGCCTGGATCTGATCAACAAAAAAAATGAGTTCGATATTATCCTTCTTGATTACTCCCTGCCGGAAATGGACGGATTAAATGTTTTGCGCTCTCTGAAAAAAATGAGTCCTGATCTTCCGGTCATTGTCATTACCGCGCATGGAAGTGAGGACATTGCCGTTCAGATTATGAAAGAAGGGGCTTATGACTATGTCATCAAAAAGGACAACTACGTCGAGCGGATTCCTTATGTTATCAAGGAAAACCTGCAGCGCCTGATTTTTGAAGAAGAAAAGGCCAAACTTCAAGCCCAGTTGCGTGAGTCCGAAGAGCGGTATCGAAATCTCTTTGAAACATCTCTGGATGGGATTATCATCCTCAACCACGAAGCCAAAATTCTCTCATCAAATCCCGCCTCTTCAAAAATTACCGGCTATTCCCACGAGGAACTGTCCAGCGTTGATCTTAACCGCCTTTTCCGCTCTTCCGAAGGAAGGGATCCTTTCGAGAAAATCTTACAAGGCAGCGAATCACAAAGGGATCTGGAATTTGAAATTAGTACGAAAGATTACAAAAAGAAGTTTGCGCTGGCTTCCTTCTCCCACATTAAGAACGATAAGGGTGAGACTACGGGAACCGGAATCGTCTTCAAGGACATAACCGAGCGGAAACTGGCAGAGAAAAAAATCGAAGAGCTTTTGAAAGAAACCGAAGCCAAATCAAATGAGGTTGAAAGAGTCAACAAAATGCTGGAAAACTATATCACCGGGCGAAGGGCACAGATATAAAAAAAGACAGTTGTCAGTTATAAAAGACAGGCATCAGTGCTCGTACTGGCCACTGGCTACTGCTTTTCCAGAAGGAGGTTTTCCACCTTATCGAGGATTTTTTCAGCGGCTTTGTCTTTACTCATCAAGGGAAGATGAACTATTCTCTGGCGGGCGTCAATGAGCGTCACGATATTGGTATCTCCTTCAAAGCCTGCTCCAGGCTGGGTTATGTCATTGCCGCAAATAAGATCCAGATTTTTCTCCTGTAACTTGGCAAGAGCATTGGCCAGCATATCTTCAGTTTCCGCGGCAAATCCGACCAGGATCTGTTCCTTTTTGATCTGGCCCAGGCGCTTGAGAATATCGGGGGTGTTTTCCACCTCGATGGAATATCCTGGCAGGCTGCGCTTCTTGATCTTATGACTTGCCCGCTGTACGGGCCTGAAATCACAAACCGCAGCAGTCATGATCGTGACCGAAGAGGAGGGGAAATGCTGCTCCAGTGCCTGCATCATCTCCTGAGTGCTGGTAACCGGGATATATTCGATGCCGCCGCACGGACGCGGGAGAGAATTCGGACCACTGATGAGAGTAACTTCTGCGCCCCTCTGGTGAGCGGCCCTGGCCAGGGAAAATCCCATTTTACCGGAAGATCCATTGCTGAGATAGCGGATGGGATCGAGATACTCTCTGGTAGGGCCAGCCGTAATAAGCACCTTGCGCCTGCGCAAGGTGCTCTTTCCTCCCAGCCTTTGCACGACCCGATCAATAATATCTTCGATAGTGGCCAGTCTCCCCTGCCCACTTTCTCCACAGGCCACTTCACCCACGGCAGGTTCAATAATTCCTATCTCCATTTCTTCCAATAACCGCAGGTTCCTTTGAACGAACGTGTTGGCATACATGGCTGGATTCATGGCCGGGGCCAGCAGAACGGGTACGCGCACTGATAAAAACAAGGATGTCAGGAAATCATCCGCTATCCCTCCCGCAAATTTCCCGATCAGATTCGCTGTAGCCGGAGCCACGAGCAGCAAATCAGCCCTTTGCGACAGAGCAATATGCTCCGGCCTGAATTCTGCGTTTGCATCAAACAGACTGGTAATGGTCTTTTGCCCTGAAAGGGTTTGAAACGTAAGGGGAGAAATGAATTCTACGGCATTTCGCGTCATGACTACGGTTACGGCAGCTCCCAGCCGGCGAAGCTCCCTCATGATCTCTACGGATTTATAAGCAGCTATACTTCCTGCTACTCCAAGGACTATCTCTTTTTTGTCTAACATGTGCTTTTACTTATCTCTATTCCCCCGGCCTCGATGGCTCCTGATAAGAGTCCGGGTTTTCCTCTTCCGAGTCAAGAGATCGCTCTTGTACTTCGGTAACTTCAGAGGAGAAGCCTTGATGCCTGGTAAACCGAACCTTCCCAGCCTTCAATTCTTCCAGAGCCAAGGTGGTAGATTTAACAAATCTCGATCTTACCAGCGCAACCTGATTAGGACTCAACCCTTTTGCCTTGGCTTCACTTGCAATCTGTTTACTCCTTTTAGCCACAGCAATTACAGTCTGGAATTTTGAAATCATCCCTGTTGTGGGGCCTTGATGAGGTTGACGAGGGGATTCTGTCATTCTATTGCCTCCATTTTTAAAGAAGTTTTCAGTTTTCAGTTTTCAGTATTTTCATTCGTAGCTGGTAACTTATATCAATAATCCCTTGTTTTGCAGTTGATAGCTGTCTTTACTGATAACTGATAACCGACCACTGATAACTGTCTTTCTATTAACTGTCTTTCTACAAAAGTTTCCGTAAGATTGATGTCATCTTGGCAGGTCTGCAATGCTCTGCTAAAATAATGGCTTCCACTTTTTCAACCATCTCTTCCAAATTGTTATTGACAATCAGATAGTCGTATTCCGAACACCGATGGACCTCTTCATGAGCGGCTTTGAGCCGATTTAGTATTTCCTGGTCAGTTTCCGTTTTTCGACTCCTCAACCGCTCTTCCAATACTTCCCACGAGGGAGGAAGGAGAAAAATGAAGATCACTCCCTTCAGTTTTTCTTGCAGAGTACGGGCACCCTGAACATCGATATCCATAAGGATATCCTTTTTGTCTTGCAGGGCAGCTATGATGGGTTCTTTTGCAGTACCATAAAAATTCGCATGCACCTGTGCCCACTCAAGAAAGGATTGATTTTCAATTTTTTTCTGAAAAACTTCCTGTGACACAAAGAAATAATCTCGCCCATTCACTTCACCGGGCCTGGGCTGCCGTGTTGTGAAAGAGATTGAGTAGTAAAAATGGTGAAGGCGAGTGAGTAAAATATTGCGTAAAGTCGTCTTCCCCACGCCTGAAGGAGCTGAAATTACAAAGACAGTTGATTCGTAATCCTGAAGATCAAATTTCATTTGACGGGTATTTTAGGTGTTTTATATATTTGATGTTTCGAGACCTATTCTCTGTGAAATAGTCTCAGGCTGTACGGCAGAAAGAATGATATGTCCACTATCAGTGATAATAATAGATCTCGT
>Ga0315268_10008489_pt1 | contig 10739 bp, 10 predicted proteins | sample C1_top_MG_FD_204535 | JGI IMG/M metagenome (GOLD analysis project Ga0315268, IMG submission 204535) | Sediment microbial communities from Yellowstone Lake, YNP, Wyoming, USA - C1_top | ecosystem: Environmental > Aquatic > Freshwater > Lake > Sediment | place: USA: Wyoming | collected 2017-08-01 | reverse complement strand
AAGTGGCAGACATGCTCAACATCAGCGTGAAGACCGTCATCGCCCATCAAACGAACATTGGCGAAAAGCTCGGCATTCATACCCGCGCCGGTCTGATCAAGTTTGCGATACAAAAAGGGATCATCAAAATTGACGGCGTTACCGGAGCGGGTTAGGCCTTGCCGTCGACCATCTCGCGCATCTCTTTTCCCGCTTTAAAGAACGGGACCTTCTTCGGAGGAACCGATACGGTCTCGCCCGTCTTCGGGTTCCTTCCCTCTTTGGCGCGGCGATGGCGGATGCGGAAGCTTCCGAAGCCGCGTATCTCGACTTTATCTTCACGGGACAATGCGTCCTTGATGCCATCGAGCACCGTGTTGACGACAACCTCCACCTGTTTCCTGGTCAATCCAGGCTTTTTCTCGGCGATCTTATCTACCAGCTCCGCTTTCGTCATGCAATTCCCTCCTCACCCTTGTTTCTTACCGATACACATACTGAAAACTTACCGCTTTCTTATTGATACTGTTAGAAACGATATCCGCGATCCATGACGCTGACTCTTCCTTGAGATAATCAAGGAACGGGATCTTTTTCTTCTTTTCCACGAGTTTCGGCTTCCCTTTGATGCCGGCGAGTTCTCCCGCGACCCGGATGCTCTCTGCAAGATCGCCCATCTGGTCCACCAGGTTGAGCGCAAGGGCCTGTCGTCCGGTGAATATGCGTCCGTCCGCTATAGCCCGCACCTCTGCGACCTGCATTTTTCGGCCCTCGGCAACCGCTTCGATGAACTGACTATGCACATCATCGATCACCTCCTGAAGCAGCTTCTTTTCCTGGAGGCTCATTTCCCGGTACGGGGAACCGACGTCCTTGTACTCGCCGGACTTCACCACCATGCCTTTGACGCCGATCTTTTCGAGTAGCTTTTCAATATTCGCGAACTCCATCTTGACGCCGATGCTGCCGGTCAGCGTGCCGGGGTTGGCAACGATCCTGTCGGCCGCGGCTGCCACATAATAGCCGCCCGAAGCCGCTACGGTCCCCATGGAGGCCACGATCTTTTTGCCTTCTTTCTTTGCGTTCTTTACCGCGTTATAGATCTCCTGGGACACGACCACTCCGCCGCCGGGAGTATCGATACGGATGACAATTGCCTTGACAGAGGCGTCGTCAGCATAGTCGTTCAGTTCTTCCACCACATGTTCGGAGGTTACCATCAGTCCTTCGAGCTTGACCAGCGCCACTCTGTCCGCGCCGACGACCGGCAGGGAGGAGTTCCGCTTGCCGCCGGTCATCATGGACGCCAGGGTCAGCATGACAAAAAAGACCACGCCGAGCACCGCCGCCGTCGCAACGACCATCAGGACGGGATTCTTCTTCATGTGCGGATCAGCTCCGTTCTTTCAGCAGCGCGCCGATCGTGGTGTCCGGTTTTTCCTGCTGGTTCATGTAGTCCTTCAGCGTCGACCGGTCCCGACCCTTGACATGCACCTTGATCGATAGCGCGATCTTGCGCTCACCCTTGTCCACCTTGATGACGCGCGCGGTCAGTTCATCGCCTTCCTTTATCTCCGGGGCGTCCTTCATCATTTCTGATGCGGGGATCAACCCCTCGATGCCGTGCTCGAGCTCAACAAAAGCGCCGAACTCCGCAACCTTGGTTATTTTCACGACCTCGTCCTGGCCGACCTTATATCGCTCGGGGATCAGTTTGTCCCACACATCAGGCGTCAATTGCTTCAGCCCGAGTGAGATGCGTTCTTTCTGAGGGTCGATGGAAAGGACGATCGCCTTGGTTTTCTGTCCCTTTTTGAGCATCTCTGACGGATGCTTGACATGCTTGGTCCATGACAGGTCGGAGATATGAATGAGCCCATCGATCCCCTCTTCCAGCCCGATGAACGCGCCGAAATCGGTAAGGGTCTTGACCTTTCCCTCGACCTCGGAACCGAGGGGATAGCGGTCGCTGATGCTCTGCCACGGATTTGCCGCGATCTGCTTCATCCCGAGCGAGATGCGCTTGCCGGCAGCGTCCACGGACAACACCTGCGATTCAATGCTGTCTCCCACAGAGACCACCTTGGACGGGTGCTTCACCTTCTGCGTCCACGACATCTCGGAAACGTGCACGAGCCCTTCGACGCCGTGTTCCAGCTCCACGAATGCTCCGTAATCCGTCAGACTGACCACCTTGCCGTGCACCCGGCTCCCCACCGGATACTTGTCCGCGACCGAAAGCCAGGGATCCTGCGTCTTCTGCTTCAGCCCCAGCGAAACTTTCTGTTTCTCCCGATCGTACTTCAGCACGACCACATCGATCTTATCTCCCACTTTGCAGAGCTCGGAGGGATGGTTGATCCGGCCCCACGACATGTCGGTGATATGCAGCAGTCCGTCGATGCCGCCCAGGTCCACAAAAGCGCCATACTCGGTCACATTCTTGATCGTTCCGGTCACGACCTGCCCGTCGACAAGCGAGGAGAGGGTTTCTTCCTTCTTTGCGCTCAGATGCTGCTCAAGAATCGCCCTTCGGGAAAGAACGATGTTCCCCCTGCCGGAATTCATCTTGATGATCTTCAGGTCCATGACCTGGCCGATCATGCGGTTCAGCTGATGCACCGGTTTGGTGTCGATCTGCGAACCCGGCAGGAACGCTTCCACGCCGCCGATGTCGACCGTCAGACCGCCCTTGATCACCGTGAGCACCCGTCCCTTTACCGGTTCACCGGTCTGATATGCCCGGTTCAACGTTTCCCATACCTGCAGTTTTTTCGCTTTATCCCGCGAGAGGAGCAGGTTCCCGTTGGAGTCTTCCGCGGCCTCGAGCAGCACTTCAAGCTCGTCGCCCGGCCTGAGCGCCTTGAGCTCTTCTTCCGTGAATTGCTCCACGGGTATGATGCCGTCCGACTTGTACCCGAGATCAAGCATGACCACGCCGGACCGGATCTGCAATACTCTCCCCCGGACCACCGTGCCGGATTTGAAGCTCTTTAAGGACTGACTGTAGAGCTGCTCGAACTCCGTATTCTGGGCCCCATCCGGTGCATCATTTTCTTCCTGCTCCATGTTCTCGCGTGAATCTTTCATTAAAATTGACTACCTCCCAAAAGTATATGTCAGACACACGTACTACGTGCCGACCTTACCGCTTTTCAGCTTTTCCAAGACACCTTCCAGCACCCAGTCCGGCGTGGACGCTCCTGCAGTTACGCCTACCCGGGAAACGCCTGCAAACCATTCCGGCCTGATCTCGTCCGCAACTTCGATGTGGTATGTGGGTTTCCCCTCTGACCTGCACACGGACACGAGCCTGCTCGTATTAGCACTGTTGCGCCCCCCTACGACAAGCATGACGTCCACCTGGCCGGCAAGAGCGTGCGCTGAATCCTGACGTTCTTTTGTTGAATTGCAGATGGTATTAAAAACCTTTAATTCTTTGGAAAGACGTAACAATTTTAGCACAATTTCCGAAAAATTACCATACGATTGCGTAGTCTGCGCAACGACGCCCAACCGGGGCTGGAACGTATTGTTCTCCACATCATCGGCCGTCTCAATGACCAGAGCGTTTTGTCCCGCATACCCGAGGATGCTCTGTACCTCAGGGTGTTGTTTTTCGCCGACCACGACCACCTGATACCCTTCCCTGCTGAGAGCCTCTGCGTCACGCTGGGCCTTGCCCACGAACGGGCATGTAAGGTCAATGATCTGCAAACCCTTGGCGCGGGCCTGCTCAAGAACCTGGGGCGGCACGCCATGCGAGCGGATGATCAGATACTCTCCGGGCTGCAACGAAGAAAAATCTTCTACCGTCTTGACCCCGGCTTTACGCAGCCGCTCCACTTCCTGGGGGTTGTGTATCAACGGGCCCAGACAATAAACGTTCCCCTTGGCAGCCGCCTCGAACGCGGTATTGATGGCGCGCTTCACGCCGAAACAGAATCCTGCCTTGTCAGCCAGCACTATTTCCATACGATCACGTTGCTTTCCCGGTCTCGGACAGCATCCTCACCAGCACGTCATCAATGCTCATCGAGCTTGAATCGATCAGCACGGCATCGTCCGCCTTCCGGAGCGGCGCAAGGGCGCGTCCACTGTCCTGTGCATCGCGCTCCCTGATCTCCCGGGTGATGCGCGCCAGGTCCACGTCCATCCCTTTTGCTTTCAGCTCGAGGTACCTGCGTCGTCCCCGCTCTTCCGCGCTCGCATCGAGAAAGAACTTCACATCCGCATCCGGAAACACCACCGTGCCGATGTCCCGTCCGTCCATGACCACCCCGCCGTCCTTCCCGAGATCCCGCTGCAAGGTAAGCAGCCGTGCCCGCACCGCAGGCGATCGTGACACCGCGGACGCCATCATCCCCATCTCGGGCGTACGGATCTGTCCGGTCACGTCAATGTCGTCCGCAAAGAACCGCGGATCGTTGTTATCCCGCTTGATCGTTACCGCCGTCCGGGTGCAAAGGTCGGCCATGCGCTTTTCATCTGCCGGGTCGATCCCCTCGTTCCGGGCTTTCCAGCCGATGGTACGGTACATGGCGCCCGTGTCGATATAGATATACCCGAGACGTTCGGCCAGACCGCGGGCTACGGTGCTTTTCCCGGCACCCGAAGGCCCGTCAATTGCTATGACCAATCCGTTCTTCTTCATATCCAGTGCACACCACACGCACGAAAACCGTTCATGCGGTCGCTTTTAATTTTTTTTCAATTCCTGCTGCTTCTGCGGCAATTGATACTCCTGCCCGGTCAGTTTCTTATACGCGTACAGCAGCCTGGCCAACACGGGCGAAGGCATATCGTCCTTGATCATGGCTTTGATCAGCCCTGCGGACGCCGGGTCGCCGAGATCGGCCAGTGCCATGCCGAGTTCCGCCTCAAGCCCGGTCCGCTTTGCCGGATCCAGCGCCATCGTCGAGAGAGCAGCGTTCGCTCGCCGGTCCTTGGTGGCTCCGAGTGCAGGGATGAGCAACCTGATCTCCCGGGGTCCCGGAGCCTCCACGGCCTTGAGCAGGAACTCCACGACGCGCGGATCGCTCGACCCGATCAGCAGCGCAACGCCCATGTTCGCGACAGAAGGGTCGGAAGCTCCGGCCAGTTCGATCAGGGTACTGACCGGCCTCCAGCCTCCGTTCACAATCGCGCGCACCACAGCGGTCTTCCGTATCGGGTCCATCCGCTCCAGCATCATCGCCAGCGGAACTCGTGTATCCTCTTCGGGATACAGAGCAAGTGCGCGAACACTCCCGTTCCTGACAAGCTCCTCCGGATCCTGCACGCCCGCCATCAAGATCGGGACCACAGCCTTGTTCCCCAGCATGCCAAGCCCGCGGGCCGCCTCGCCCCGCACCTCCGGCTTGTCCGCGTAGTCGCTCATCTGATACACAAAAAAGTCCTGGGCCGAGAGGTCCTTACGTTCCGCCAGCTTCTGCACCGCAGCTGTCCGGACCGCGACGTCGTTCTGCAGGCTCGCGGCGGAAAGGGCCAGGGCCGCGGATTCCGCGGACCTGATCTTCAGGATCGTACCGGCATAGTCCTTTAATCCGTCTACAGCGTGCAGTCCGAGCGCCCCTTTGGTGAACTTGTAGGCCGCGGGCACGATCGTGATCGTGACGTTCTTGGGTATGAGCGGGGGCCGTTTGAACGCCGCCGGCATGAAATCCTTGAGCACCAGTTCAAGCGTGTTTTCCCTGCGAAGTTTCACAAAGCAGGCCAGGAAACGATAATCGTAGGTCCCTTCTTTGAGAAGCGATTCCCCGTTTATTGACAACTCGATCAGATCAGTTCGCTCGGCCGGCAAAGCGCCGTTCAGCACCTGGACCACATACAACCCTTCGGCAGCATGGACCGTTTCCGCAAAGCGGTTGTCAAGGCCGTACCGGTTGGCCACCTCATAGCGCTGCGGTCCGAACACAGGCTGCTCCGCGGCCCCCGTGCCTGCGACCGAGAACGATGCAATGAGCAGCAGAAACAATGCAGCACGTTTTTTCATGTACCCAGTGCCTCCCGATACCGGCTGCAATCGGCAACAGCGTCTCGAATGAGCGGAGAAGCCGGCCCCTGAACACCGTAATAAAAAGGATCCTTTACGAATACGCAGCGCTCCTCAGCAGCCGCTCAAAACCCGGGAAGGACGTATCGATCCATGCCGTGTCGCGGACCGTTGTGTCGCCTTGCGCAGCGAGCCCGGCCACGGCAATGGACATGGCGATCCGGTGGTCTCCATGGCTCTCGCAAACGGCTCCGTCGAGCTTTTCCCTGCCCGTGATCTCCATGCCGTCCGGACGCTCCGTAATGACAGCTCCCATTTTACGAAGTTCCCCTGCGATGGTCGCGATCCTATCGGACTCCTTGACCCGGAGCTCGGCCGCGTCCCTGATCACGGTCGTGCCTTCGGCGTAAGATGCTGCCACGGAAAGAACCGGAATCTCGTCAATGGCCCGCGGGACCATGTCTCCGGAGATCTGAACTGCGCGCAACTGTCGATGCTTTACGCGAAGATCGGCAACCGGCTCGCCTGCCTGCTCCCGCTGGTTCTCAAGCACGATGTCCGCTCCCATCGCGATGAGTATATCGATGATGCCGGTACGCGTGGGATTGACCCCCACGTTCCTGATCAGGAGATCGGATCCCGGCACCACGGAGGCCGCGACCATGAAAAATGCGGCCGAGGAGATATCGGATGGGATGTCAAGCGGTCCCGGGGAGCGCAGTTTTTGCCGGCCCGGAAGTGTGACGCGCGTACCCTGTTCCTTTATCGTGACGCCGAAGAACCTGAACATGCGTTCGGTATGGTCCCGGGATTTTGACGGTTCAATGACCTTCGTCTCGCCCTCGGCGAACAGCCCCGCGAGCAGCACTGCTGATTTTACCTGGGCGCTCGCCACCGGAGACACGTAGTCGATCGGCCGCAGGGTCCGGCCGCCGCCCCTGATCGCAAGCGGCGCCAGCTTCCCGCCTGCCCTGCCGTCGATCCGCGCGCCCATCTGGCGGAGCGGCTCCACGATCCTTCCCATCGGCCTCTTGATGAGGTAGCGGTCTCCGGTCAGGATGGAGAAAAAGTCCTGTCCTGCAAGCAAACCGGCCAGCAGCCGCATACCCGTGCCCGAGTTTCCGAGGTCGAGCACATCAGCGGGTTCTGCAAGACCGTCCAGGCCTTTCCCGCGGACCACGAGCCGATCGGTCCCCAGTCCTTCGACCGGGATTCCCATCGCCTGCAGCGCCTTTGCCGAGTTCTGCGTATCTTCCCCGGCAAGGAATCCGGTGATGATCGTCTCGTTCTCAGCAAGTGCCGCGAACATCACCGAGCGGTGCGATATGGATTTGTCCCCCGGCAGTGCGATCTCGCCCCGGAGACCGCGGGAAGGGCGTACGTTGAGATCGGCCATGGATTATTCCAATCCCTTCCTGCAATCGCTCGCGGCCCTGAACAGCTTCTCCAGCTTTTCTCCGTCACGGTGCTTGATCGCCTTCTTTATCCTGGTGAGCGCGAACTGGTACTGTTCGATCATTTCAATGATGTTCTCGCTGTTCAACAGGCAGATGTCCCTCCACATTTCCGGGGAGCTCGCTGCGATCCTGGTGAAATCTCGGAACCCTCCCCCGGAAAAGGTGATGTAACTATCAGGCCCTGCTTTGAATTCAGCGACCGTGTTGACCATGGCATACGCTGCCGCATGCGGAAGATGGCTTATTGCGGCGAAAATGTGGTCGTGCGCAGCAGCATCCATCAGGACAACGCGCGCGCCCGCCTCAAGCCAGAGCGACCGGACGCGCTCGAGCGCCTGAGGATCAGTGCTCCTGGTCGGGGTGAGAATGCACTTCGTACCTTTGAACAGGGTCTCCGTTGCCTCGGCCACGCCGTGCTTTTCCTTGCCAGCGATCGGATGACCGGGCACATAGTGCGCTCCGCGTGGCAAAAGGTCCTCGATCTGCTTGACCAGCTTTCCCTTGACGCTTCCCACATCAGTGAGGATCGCACCCTTCTTGAGATGCGGAAGGATATCCTTGACGATCGTTTCAAAGCTCCCGACCGGGGATGCAAGCACAATGAGATCGGCGTGCTCGATGGACTGCTTCGTGCCCTGCCCCAGGTGATCGATCACCCCGAGCCTGAGCGCAAGTTCGAGCGTCTCCCGGCTCCTGCCGATGCCCGTGATCGATCCGGCAAGGCCTTTTGCCTTGAGGACCCTGGCCAGCGATCCGCCGATAAGGCCCACGCCGATGATCGTGACGTTATTGAAGAGAATAGCCATTCGTTCTGATCAGATCTCCCGTCCAACCGCTTTCGCAATGGGCCGCATCTCTTCCATGAGCTGCTTGAAACTCTTTGGCTTCAGCGATTGTTCGCCGTCGCACAGCGCTTCTTCGGGATTGGTATGCACTTCGATGATCAGCCCGTCCGCCCCGGCCGCGATCGCCGCTTTTGCCATGGGCGCCACCAGGTCCCATTTGCCGACCGCGTGGCTGGGATCGACGATGACCGGCAGGTGCGTCATCTGCTTCAGCACCGGCACAGCGGACAGATCGAGCGTGTTGCGGGTTGCAGTCTCATAGGTGCGGATCCCCCGCTCGCAGAGGATCACCTCGTGGTTGCCTCCGGCCATGATATACTCGGCCGACATGAGCCATTCCTTGATCGTGGCCGAGATCCCGCGCTTCAGCAGGATCGGCTTCTTGCAGAGCCCCACTTCCTTCAGCAACCTGAAGTTCTGCATGTTCCGGGCGCCGATCTGGAGCACATCGGCGTATCTGGCGATCAGCTCGATGTCCCGGGGGTCCATGACCTCGGTGACAATGGGCAGGCCGGTCCGCTCGCGTGCGTCGGCAAGATATTTGAGCCCTTCTTCTTCAAGCCCCTGGAACGCATATGGAGACGTCCTCGGCTTGAACGCTCCGCCGCGGATAAAGTTGGCTCCTGCCTGCTTGCACGCCATGGCGATCTCGACCATCAGGGTCTTGTTCTCCACTGCGCACGGTCCGGCCATGACCGCGATCCGCGATCCCCCGATCGTCTGGCCGCCCACCGTAATGACGGTCTTCTCTTTCCTGAACTCCCAACTCGCCAGTTTGAACGGCTTCAGGATCGGGAGCACCTTCTCGACGCCCGGGATGGCCTCGAGCGGGACGCTCTGGAGGATCGCTTCGTCGCCGATCGCGCCGATGATGGTCCGCTCCGTGCCCTTGGACACATGGGCCTGAAGCCCGTGGTCCTTGATCTTCTTTATGATATGGTCGATCTCTGCTTCGGTCGCATTCGGTTTTACAACGATGATCATGGCAAACCTTTCTTCAAAACGGCAAGAATATTTTTGCCACAGAGCACACAGAGGGCACAGAGAAAGGGTTGAACGTAGTTTTTAATTTACCGTTTTTCACTTCTCTCTGTGTTCTCGGTGACCTTTGTGGCTAAGAAGCATTCCGGATTGTCCGGGTTAGGATTTCGATAGTAGCATTTTTCTCTCTACGCCTTCACGAGTTTCTCCAGCTCGGCCACGAATCGCTTGTTCTCCTCCGGAAGCCCGATCGTGACCCTGAGCCTGTTCCCGCCCATGGGCCGGATGATGACACCCTGCTTGAGCAAAGCATTGTACAGCTCCCTGCCGTCGCTCTTTGCCTCGAAGAAGATGAAATTGGTCTCCGTGGGATAGTAGGATATGCCGAGCTGCTGGAACGCGGCATACAGGAATTGTTTGCCTTCATTGTTGACTGCGATCGACTTTTCCACATGCTTCCGGTCAGCGAGAGCAGCGAGAGCACCGATCTGCGCGAGCGAGTTCGTATTGAACGGCTGCCGCACCTTGTTCATGAGCTCGGCGATCTCCGGCGTAGTAATGCCGTACCCGATGCGGAGGCCGGCCAGGCCGTAGATCTTCGAGAAGGTCCGGAGCGCAAGCATGTTCTTGCCCGTGCGCAGGTACTCCAGGGAATCGGGATAATCCGCGTGCGTCACATATTCAAAATACGCCTCGTCAACGGCCACGATCACGTGATCGGGCACGCGTTCCATGAACCGGTCCATCTCCACCCGCGTGTTCATGGTGCCGGTCGGATTGTTGGGATTGGCAATGAACACGATCTTCGTCCGCGGCGTGATCTTCTCTGCCATGGCATCGAGGTCGTGCCGCATGTCCTTGCAGGGCACCACCACGTTCGTTCCGCCCGCTGCCTGGGTGATCATCTTATAGACCACAAAGGAGGGGTCCGCTGAGATGATCTCATCCCCGGGCTGCACAAAGGTGCGCACGACCAGTTCGATGAGCTCGTTCGAACCGTTGCCGAGAATGATCTGGGCGATGTCGATCTCGCATTTCTTGGCCAGCGCCTGGGATAAATAGAATCCGCTGCCGTCAGGATACCGGTTCAGGCCGTCCAGCGCCTTCTTGACCGCGGCGACTGCCTTGGGCGACGGGCCGAGCGGGTTCTCGTTCGAGGCGAGCTTGATGCTCCCGCTGATGCCCAGCTCCCGCTCAAGCTCCTCAAGCGGTTTTCCCGGGACATAGGGCGTGATGCTTTTAATGTTTTCGGAAACAGTGATCATACGCTAAGCTCCAATCAAAAAGGTTCTGAACACTGAACTTTGAACTCTGAACTGAACGAGACGTTACTTGCTCCTCGGATACGACCCCAGCACCTTCAGGAACATGCAGTCCTGACGCAAGCGCTCGATCGCCTGTGCAACCTTCTCGTCCTCGATATGGCCTTCCATGTCAATGAAAAAGACATAATCCCACGCGCTCCGGCCGGAAGGGCGGGCG
>Ga0315268_10008488_pt1 | contig 10739 bp, 13 predicted proteins | sample C1_top_MG_FD_204535 | JGI IMG/M metagenome (GOLD analysis project Ga0315268, IMG submission 204535) | Sediment microbial communities from Yellowstone Lake, YNP, Wyoming, USA - C1_top | ecosystem: Environmental > Aquatic > Freshwater > Lake > Sediment | place: USA: Wyoming | collected 2017-08-01 | reverse complement strand
AGAGAAATGGCCATTCAGGTCATATCAGAAGCCCCGCCCCCCAACCAAGTGCGTTCTGGGAGGAAGTATGCCGGATTCTCTCGTATCCGATGGCTGCATTATCAGCGGCGGTACGGTCTGGGGTTCTATCCTATCTCCAGGCGTAGTTGTTGAGAGAGACGCTCTAGTGGAGAGGTCGATCATATTTGATAACGTTAGCGTAGAGCCTGGGGCGAGGATAAGGCGGGCTATCGTCGACAAGGAATCCAGGATCCAGGCTGGCGCCTCTATCGGCTATGACCATGAGGCAGATAAGCGTAGAGGCTGTACAATATCGACGTCCGGAGTAGTAGTTGTCCCCAAAGGCATGAATATAGGGCCTGCTTGAGCGCAATCTTTGAGGAAGACTCAGGTAGCTGAAACCGGCCAGTATTGCGGCAATAGGACTCCCCGTAAGCTTGAGTGGTGTTCAAATCAGCTTACCCTGATTCCTCTATATCCATCTCCTCTGAGTTAGCTTCAGCCATTTGCCAGGGCCGTCATGGAGCACTGTTCGACACAATCATGGGCTTCTAGAGGGCTTCTTTCTGTGGAGTGCAGTTACACGTGACTTTTGTGGCGCATTAAAATGAACGCAAAGGTCACTTCTACTTTCGCATCACTGAGAGTCAGGCATCACCCTCGTACCCACATTGAAGGCAATGCATATATTCGCCTTCAGGTTCCATGCTGTAGTAGAGATCGCCTCTACATTTTGGGCATCCCCTCAACAGCCATCTCCCCCCGATAACCCTGGGCAGTTTACTTCCTCCGTACGCACTCCGCTGTGTCAGGGTGCCGCGGTCAATGCAGAGAATCGGACTTGCCGCCGTTCTCCTAAACATGGAGCTTATGGGCATATTGTCCTCCGTTCTGCGTCTTCTGTATCGTGCTTTATCCATTGCTTCACCAGTTGAGTCTGAGCCATAAGATGTCCATCTGGCCTTTCACTCGGCCCCATACCCAAGAAACTTCCCCCATGCCGCTGCAATCCGAAAGCGAATTCTATTCAGTATCATCACGACTTCCGGTAGCAGCTCTCATGCCAGACTTTACCCCAATGTCTAATGCCACCTCTATTCTATATACAGGCTTCCCGCATAGGGGACACCTGCCCTTTACCCGTAGAGAGTCGGTCGGACGTGTCGTCTGCACTCTCTATCACCTCCATCCCCCTATTAGGCTTAGCTGCTCATAGGTCAGGGCTTTTTTTTACTTACTGACTATAGCCAACTTCTTGACCCGACCTCTGAACCCGAGACTGCCGTTGATTCTGTACTTGATATACTCTATCAACTCCTCCGTGGTCTGAGTGCTTGCCCACTTCTCATCCAGTTTCAGTGTCGCTTTGAACTTGATCTCGATTTCGGGCATTAGATTCCTACCTTATCTATCGAATTACAGTGGGAGTTGTCAGGCACAGAGTCTTCAAAAACGGTCGATATTGCCTCTAAACCGAGCTGACGATTGCATATTATTTTTTACTTTCCGCCAATACCTGAATTTGTTCTGATTTCCTCGGCTAGCAGTGCGTTGACATCCTCCACTCTAAACCTGCGGTCGCCACGAGGGCCAACCCGGTAAGCATTAATTATTCCTAGCTTGTTCCATCGTCTTAGCGTGTTACCACTTACATAAAGAATTCTGCACGCTTCCCCGGTCCTGAGCATTCTACCTTCTTGGTCCCAGTTTCCATTTTGTGTCTTCGTTATCACCTTTGTAACCATGATTCCTCCTTTCCCACAACATTCCAGCTCGGTTTATGTTCCTACTAATCTTGATAACCTTCGAGTTTTGAGAACGCGGCTTGTATCATGAAAACATATGATCAACAAATAGCCCTCCATATTCGCAATATATCATGCCGACATGAAAAAGTTGTTAAAATAAGGTTAAGTTAACATTAATATGCCGATACGTTGCAGAAACCGGCAGATTGGGCATAATCTGGGATTCCAGCATTAAGTGCAGCCGTTTTTCAACGTGGGCAGAGAGGGAGCTACTAGAAGGATGTTAATGGCCATTTTCTAGGCCAGCGGGCAATATGCCAATTCGATATATTCCAGGTACATTTCCCTTTATACCGGTATTGCCAGAATATATCCTACACCGACTTTTGTGAGGATGAGCTTGGGATTGCCAGGATCGGCCTCAAGTTTCTCTCTTAGATGCCGTATGTAGACCCTGAGACTGTCTGTAGCACCGGGTTGATCCTCCCCCCAGACTGCTTCAGCAAGCTTTGAATGAGAGACTACCCGACCCGCGTTTTGCATGAGGTGAAGCATAATTCGACCCTCAATGAGCGTAAGGCTTATCTCCTTGCCTCCGTATATAAGTTGGAATGTAGACGGGTCTAATCGCAATGGGCCACAAATCACCGGGGCTTCCTGGTCGGGAGAGATTTGCCTGCGCAACTGAACTTTGAGGCGAGAAAGTAACTCCAGTTGTCTGAATGGCTTGACTACATAATCATCGGCCCCCCACTCTAACCCCCGGATTATATCGTCTTCTTCTCCCCTAACAGTCAGAATGACGACGGGCACAGAAGAAAATAGGCGGATCTGTCTGAGGACATCGTAGCCATCCATATCAGGAAGTCCGAGGTCAAGTATCACAAGGTCTGGTTTTTCTTCTTCAACCAAGTCGAGTCCTTCCTCTCCAAGGCTTGCTGATATGAGTTGGGCCTCAGGCCATCGCATCTGAAATGCCATCTGAATTAGATTCACTATAGTATCGTCATCTTCGATGATCAACACTTTCCAAAGTTTAGTCACTGCTTCTTTGTCCACTGCCGGTTTTTCTTCTGTTTCCAGTGGTAATGAGAAGCCAAATGTTGAGCCTTTGCCCAGGCTGCTTTTCACCCATATCCGGCCATTATGCAACTCGACCAGCATCTTACATAGAGCGAGCCCCACTCCCAATCCCTTTGAATCGTCCATTTGTAAACGATGATATGGCTGGAAGAGATATTTCTGGTCTTCCTTAGATATGCCACGACCTGTATCCTGCACCTCGACAACAATGGTGGAATTTTTCTGCCTGGCTTTTAGTTTGACGATTCCCCCCACTTGCGTATATTTGAGGGCATTGCTAATCAGGTTGGTCACTATTTGTTGAAGACGAGCCGCATCTGCCCGAACCTGGGGGAGTGAAGGAGGCAACATAAGCACCAAGGATTGACCACGCCGCGAGGCTAGGGGAGTCATGCCGTCGGCTGTCTCTCGAAGTAGCTGCAGAACGTCGACCCAGTCGAGTTTTACCTGCAGCATACCCACTTCGCCCCTGGCCAAATCGAGCAATTCATCGATTCTGTTCCCCAGGTTTGAGGCTCCCTGACGAATGTTTTTCGCTAGTGTCTGCAAAGGCTCTTCGTGAATTTCCGAAACCAGCAGGTCTGCGGCTGCCAGCACTGAAGTGAGAGGCGTTTTCAATTCGTGCGCCAGAGCACGGGTGAACTCTACCCTTCTTTTCATTTCCTGTTCAAGCTGTTGTCTTAATTCTTTTTCCTGTTCATACAGCTGGTGCAAGGCCTCTTCTGCCTGCCTGCGTTCCGTGATGTCACGTATGTTTGTGACAACACCCTTTACAGCCGGGTTCTTAAGCAGGTTCTGGCCTACTACTTCAATAGTACGCAGCGAGCCGTCCTTATGCCTGACACGCAGCTCATCGCGCACAATCGCACTCGGCTTTTTAATCAGTTCAGTAAAGGTTTTGGATACTCTGTCCAAGTCATCCTCGTGAACATGCTCAAACGGGCTCCTGCCGAAGTACTCTTGCAGTTTGTATCCCAACAGACGCTCAAACGACGGGCTTTCATACGAGATTAGCCCCTTAGCATCTATAATTACCATAGCTTCCAAAGAGTTTTCGATGAGAGCCCTAAAATGCTCTTCACTGCGTGATAGCGCTTCTTGCATACTCTTCTGTTCAGTTATATCACGGAAATTGGCAACTACTCCTGCTACAGCAGGATCATCGAGAAGATTCTTGCCTATAACTTCAATGGTTCGCCACGCCCCATCTGCATGGCGAACTCGTATTTCGTATCGAATCGTCATGCCAGGATTCTGGATCAACCTAGTAAATGCGTCAGCGGCTTTGGGTAAATCGTCAGGATGCACGAAATCGAAGGAACTCCTACCTATGTCATCTTCTATTCTGTACCCAAGCACACGTTCGATCGATGCTGTTTTGTTGCGGATGGCTCCATTGCCATTAATGACCACCATACCGTCTGAAGCGTTCTCAATGAGAGCACTATAGTAATCTTCCTTGCGCTGCAACTCCTGCTGAGCTTTTATGAGCCCCGTCACATCACTAACTACCAAGCCAATGCAATTCTGCACCCTCATTGCCTTTATATTCAAGCGCTTCTCGCCATCCTTCATGGCTAGGGCAATTCCGCTTGCCGTGAAGGGTTCCCCCGATTCCAACACTTTCGGGAGGTTGCGATAAAGGGTCGATTCTCTAATACCCGGTATTATTTCCAGCAGGTTTCTGCCAAACCCTAGTTTTTGAGCCCTTGGGGATAGGCCTAAGAGTCTCCGCCCCGCGGGGTTTGCCATCAGAAGATCGAGATCCTTATCGAGTAAGAGAAATCCATCTAGCAATACTTCTGCCAGTTGGCTGAGTCCCTTCATAAACTCTCTTGCCACCGGGGCATTAATGTGTCGCGATTTACTGGGGATGGCTCCATTTCTTTTCCTCATGTATCGCCTCGTTGGATCAACGTAATAAGAATGAAATGCAAGGATTAAACCTTGCGTTTCGCCTTTGCGCTACAACTTCACGCCTTCATATCGAACACGACCATCATAAACTGGAGCAATCTATCTGTCAATTGTAGCTGCTATGAATCAGATTATCCTCAGTGGCTTAGACCTTGATAGATTAGCTGCTAACTTGGAAGGGACTTGGTTTCACCACTCCTTTTTAACGTGCTGTAATGAAACCATCAATCTACCGCACCACTGCACCCAGGAGCCTCGAGACTCCTCCTTACCCCAGATATCTACAATTGCCACATCGAATCCTGTAAAAGAAACATTCAGCGGGCAGACAGTCTTGGGCATGTAATTCAATTGGGCACTTGCGACTACCACCGGTGTGCCCCTGAAAGCGGTGGGGAATGTTACATGGGCACCGTTACTGTATTCCGCAACACCCCTCTGAACCATTAGACCTGCAGCGAACGACACTGAACAAACCGGGCGGCCAAACGTGTGACAAGCAAATAATGAAAATGGGAGGTACTCGCCTTGACATAGTGGGGCATTTCTGCTAGGTTAGAATTGTGGTCGGACCCGGGCTGAACATTAATTGTAGGGAGGGGTCGAAATGCTGGAATTGCTGGTTCGGCTCGAGTGCAAGAGGCAAGATTTAATCAGTAGAAGGTTTCTGCGGCACCTTGGTGAATCAGGTACCTCCTTTTGGGGAATAGCAGGCCTGATATTCTTTCTGTTTCTGTTCCCAATGATTATATCTCCACCAGTTGCCGTTGCTGAAACACCTCCCGAAGCCGTAATAGTCGGGGTGCTAGTCTCAGTCGGCCTTTTCATGTGTGCTACGATAGTTGGTGCACCAATCGGACTCTTGTTATTCTAGTTACAGCGTACGCCGGGCCTTTCGCATGATTCACTTACAGAAGCCGGGGGTTCTCTTCTCTGTGCTTTCTCCTTCAATCACGAGAGCACTATGTTTCATCCTGCCATTGAAACTGCCTCCGTCAAGTATCACCAGAACATCTCTGCGGATTCCCGATTAACCTAACGTTAAATTCCAATTTTGTAATTGCATTCTGCACGGGCATAAGTTCTTTACTGCCTTAGTATTGATTGCTCGGAGCTATCAGTCTTCGGGCGATTGGTGACACTCGTCTCTTTCAACTGATATAATAGCCTTTGGCCGCTGAAACCTGTGAATCCGAGAAGACAAACCAATGACTGAAAACCATCGTGAGGAAGCCCTGGAACTGCTCAAAGGGTTTTTGCAGCCCTGGCATACTGCAGTTGAAGCTCCCGCAGAGGCCCAGAGGAATGTGCTGAGCACCCTACTGAAAGGCTATGCCCAGACTGATTACGGAAAGATGCATGGAGCAGAGCATATAGAAAGCATTGAAGACTACCGCCAGGCCTTTCCTGTGGTTACCTACGAAGACTACAAGCCTCTCATCCAACGCGTGATGGCAGGAGAGACAAAGCTGCTGCTCAGCGAAGAACCGATTGGCTGGGCTATCACGCGTGGCACTACGGGCGACGACTCCAAATTCATACCTATGACACTTACCGACCTCAAGATGAGGGTCAGCGCTGGCCGGGCTATGCTCAACTATGTCGTCAGCAATAGATGCTACGAGGTGCTGGAGGGCGCTAATCTGAACCTGAACTTCCCTTCCGTGGTGGGAAAGGTGCAGGTAGGAGGAAAGGAACTGGAGTATGGCTATAGCTCAGGCATCTACCTGAAGCATGTATCAGCATTTACCCCTATTCGCTCAGTGCCCATCCAAGAGGAAATCGACGCTCTGGGTGGCAGCAAATCCAAACGTACATGGGAAGCCCGCTTCGAACTGGCGTATCAGAAATGTAAAGACGAGAACGTTACCATGGTCGGCGGTGTTTCGCCTACAGCTATTTTATTCGGCAGCTATCTGCGCCGCGCCCACGGCATCTATCCTAAGAACATATGGAAGGTGCGTGTTATGACCCTGGGCAGCGTGCCCGGCATAAATACCCGACAGGAGCCTGCATTGCGCGCCCTCTATGGGGCGGTGGCTATTCGCGAGATTTACGGTGCTACCGAAGGAATGTTCGGGCAGCAGAGAGACAACCGCAGAGCCTGGGTGCCCAACTACGACCAGTTCTTCTTCGAAGTGCGGACCAGGCGGGGCATAAAGCTGCTGCACGAGATGAAACCTTACGAGCTGGGCAGCCTCATCGTTTCCACGCCGGTCCTGGCTCGCTATAAGATCGGCGACATGATATTGGCTTTCCTGCCCCCTTACTTCCGCTGCATCGGCCGTGACCGCTGGTGGACACCCCTGGATTATGCCTGGGGTGAGTTCATGACACTAAATCTCGGCCGGCTTTAGGGTTCAACGCCGAGGGACGAACGCACGGAGCAGTATCATGAGTGCAATAGCAATCAGTATGATTACCCAAATATAGTTCCAACTTATGAGCGAACCCAGGCCTATGCCCAGCAGGACTAACCCGATAATCACGTTCCCTGTCACCGCACGCCGGTGCTGCGGCACAAGCAGACGGTAGAATGCTGTAAGCAACAGAATAGCCCCCGCTCCGGCAAAGAAAACGGCCCAGCCTTCCCACCAACTGAAATGGTCTTTATAATTGGTTGTTTCCGCTAATATGACCAGGGCTCCCCAGACTAGGATCACCGCCCATCCTACCGCGTTAACCCGATCCCGCCGCCATTTCTCGTCCCAACCCTTTCTCTTCTCATCCTCTTTCTCATCCTTCTCCCGCCTCTTCTCCTCGTCCTTCTCTTCCCTATGATGATGTCCTTCCGACATGAGTCCTCCTTTCAAAGACCGATGATTTTCGGTGATTCAACTATAAGACTGCCGCAGACCTAAAACTACGGGAATATTAATTCCCTAGTCGGTCTTTGTCAACCTGCGTAATGCTAAAAGTCACTCTCATTTCAAGGATTTCCCCTTTCGGGGGTTGCAATTCGCAGAATCAGATGTTATCATGGGCACTCACAAAAATAACCTCTCACAGGCGCAACTGAGGAAGGAGGCGGTGATGGCTATAAAGGTGATTATCGAGAGGTCAGTCAGTCCCGATAACCAGGGAGAGGTAGCGGAGCTGTTGAAGGAACTCAGGGCAAAAGCAATCCGTCAGCCGGGATACATATCAGGCGAAACGCTATTCTCAGTGGACCACTCTGGTACACATGTGGCAATCAGCACCTGGGAAAGCTTGCGTGAGTGGAGAGCCTGGGAGAAGAACCCGGAGCGGACAGCGATTGTAGAGCAGATAGAGAAGCTTTTGAAAGCTAAGAGCAAGGTCTCCATATTTGCCACCACGCCCCGCTCCATAGCTGAAGGTGTGTGAGCCTGGTAGCGTTGCAGAAGTCAATCGTCCAGGTTTCGCTTCGCCTCATCCCAGAGGGCATTCTGCTCCTCGAACGATAGCTCGCGGAGGGAGACGCCGCGCTTGCGGCAAGCCTCTTCCATGTAGCAGAAGCGGCGGGAGAACCGCTCGTTAGCCAGGCGTAAAGCCTCCTCAAGGTCAACACCCTGCCAACGGGCGGCGTTGACCATGGCAAACAGAACGTCCCCGAACTCGTGAATCTTCTCCTGCCGAGTACTGGCCCTCTGGAGCTCACCCAGCTCTTCGACCAGCTTGTCCAGTATGCCCTCGTACTCCTTCCAGTCGAATCCTATCCCGGCAGCCCTGCGCTGTATGGAGTGGCTGTAGCTCAACGCCGGCAAACCCTTGGGAACACTGGAAAGCAAGGAGTCATCCTTTTTGCGCTCGTTTCGCTTCAACTCTTCCCACTCTTGAGCAACCTCATCTGCGTTCGCTGCCTTTGACTTGCCGAAAACATGAGGATGGCGGCGGACGAGCTTGGTGGCAATCGACCTGATAACGTCCCTTATCTCGAATTCCCCGGCTTCCCTGGCTATCTGGGCATGTAGCAGAATCTGCAGCAGCAGGTCTCCCAGTTCCTCGCAGAGCTTTTCGCTGTTCTCGTCATCCAACGCCTGGAGCACCTCATAGGCTTCCTCGATGAGATAGGGCTTGATTGAGGCATGGGTCTGGGCGCGGTCCCAGGGGCAGCCATCAGGCGCCCTCAGCTTGGCCACGGTTTTCTCCAGGGTATCGAAACTCGAGGGGTCTTGTTCCATAAGCTTCTCTCTAAAGTGCCATTGCCTGCGGTATGTGCTCCGGGGGCCTTACCAGCTTCAGGTTCAGCGCCTGGTAATCGCACTTGAGCACGCAGATTCCGCAGCCCATGCACTTCTCAGCATCGACTGAAGCCTTCTCTTTCTTGAAGCCTTTCGGCTTCACCATCTTTATGGCGCCGAAGGGACACCAGTCTACGCATATTTCGCAGCCGGTGCAGAGTTCCTCATCCAAATGCGCCTCGTATCTGCTCTTAGCAATACATTTAGTAACTGGTGCCTGGAACCTGTTGATGGGCTCGTAAATCATGCAGCAATCCGTGCAGCAGTTGCACATCCCCCACCGCGGCCTCATGCGCATGGAGTTCTCACAGGTATGAATCAGCCCCAGGCCCTCGCACTGGTCAATCAGGGCCAGGGCTTCTTCATGGCTGAGCCTCTTGCCAGCGTTGCGGCTGATGAGATATTCAGCGGAGACGTTGAACTGAATATCGACCATGGGGTGGGACTTCTCACACTTCTTGCCTATAGCCCCTTTTCGCCTGCGGCAGGTGCAGTAGGAGACGGCTATGGAGCGCGCCGAATTTATTATCTGCCGCATATCCTCGCAGGGCAGTATCTCAGTGCTGTTGAGTATAGCCTTGTAAGCGGGTACAATCCTGCCCTGGGGTTGCTCCCTCTTCATCCAGTCTGCAACCTGGTCAGGGTCCCACTCGTTGACGCAAAAGTCGTCCCACAACTCGAAGAGCTTCTTATCGCGAACTTCATCGCGGTCGAAAGAGCACATCGTTATGTCATGTAATTGCACCACAGCGAGGGCAAAGCTAGCCTCTTCCAGGTTCTCCGGGCCTCGTGCAAAGACAACCCCCTTGCGATACAGACCCTCAACCTCTTTTTTCACCGCTGGCACATCCATGTTAAGCTTCTTGGCCAACTCATCGTATTTCATGGGCATGAGCGCAGCAAGCTCAGCCTGCTTGGGAGTCATCAGGTATTCCAGTATGCGACGATAACGGAGCGAATCCTTGTAGCCATGTCTCTCCGCCAAAGGCTTGTATACATCATTCTTAGTCATATTGCCTACCTCAAGGCCATTATATAATTCCCGTCTCGAATTGACAAGGCAGAAGGTGCTCGACTACCATATCCTGAGCGGAGTTAGAGATTAAGTGAAAGCCCTGGCAGCGATAAACACTGTCCTTTTCATCATCTGCATACCACTATTGCTTATCACCAGCAATCTAAGGTTCGCAGTAAACGACATACGACTGTATGAGTACGGCTTCAACAAATACCACGTCAGCGAGGAAACAGGGTTAGATAAGGGAAATCTCACGGAAATCGCCCACAAGCTGATCACCTATTTCAACTCAGACGAAGAATTCGTTGACATCAGTGTTTACAACCAGCGCGACATAGATCATCTAAAGGACGTCAAAGGGCTGGTTCAGTTAGTATACCGCCTTCAATTTGTTTCCCTGGCTTACATTGTTGTATATATTTTCTTCACCTTCCTCCTTCTGGGCGGCGCTTTCTGGCGACAGCTTGCCCGGCGGCTTATCTGGGGCAGTGGGGCTACTATCGTTATTCTAGCAGTCCTGGGTGTCATAGCCCTCGTCGACTTCGACCAGTTCTTTTTACTGTTTCACCTGGTCAGCTTCCGCAACGACTTATGGCAGCTTTACCCTGGCGATAAACTGCTAGCGATGTTCCCCGAGGGCTTCTTTAACGATGCCGCCCTGTTCATCGGAGGAGCCATAATCCTGGAAGCGATAATCATCGGTGTCGCTGTCTGGGGCTTTTTGAGGTGGAAAGGAAAAGCTAAACCTGAACCGACGCCACAGCAGTCAAG
>Ga0315268_10008487_pt1 | contig 10739 bp, 10 predicted proteins | sample C1_top_MG_FD_204535 | JGI IMG/M metagenome (GOLD analysis project Ga0315268, IMG submission 204535) | Sediment microbial communities from Yellowstone Lake, YNP, Wyoming, USA - C1_top | ecosystem: Environmental > Aquatic > Freshwater > Lake > Sediment | place: USA: Wyoming | collected 2017-08-01 | reverse complement strand
AGTGGGAGACGGTCAGGGTCCTTTCGATGGTGAAACCCAGTTCTTTGAGCCATCTGCGGATCGCGGCGGGGTGAAAATCAAAGTTGAGCTCCACAAATTCGACGGGTTCCTGGCTGAACGGACTCCACTTTTGTCCGCCCAACCAATAACGCAAGATCGCCTTGAGATTCAATTTATTGGCAAATTCAAGAATAAAGGCTGCACCCGGGCCCAGTACCTGTTTCACCTGTCCCAATGCCTTCGGAGCGTCTGACATGTGGTGTAGAACGCGGATCATGGTGGCCGCGTCGAAAAGGCCATCCACAAAGGGCAGGCGGTACACATCCGCCGCGACGTAAACATATTTATCAGAGGTGCCGAGACGCTGCCGGGCCTGTTCAAGCTGGGTGCGCGAGTAGTCGAGCAGCACAATGCGCTCAAAGCCGGCATATCGCGGCGTATTTCGTCCAGCCCCCGCTCCCAGTTCGAGCATGAGTTGACCGCTTTTGGGAAGCAGGCGTTTTAATGCGATGGCCTCGGTGCGGTCCTCATATTCGCGTCCGCCTTTATCCCAAAAGGAAGCCTGATAATCGGAGCCTTCGTAATCACAAACGGGAGGAGTTGTCATCAGTTTCCAGTGTTCGGTAATCAGTGTTCAGTAATCAGTGTTCAGTATTGCCAACAAAATATTGAGCTTGCTTTTCACGCAGAGTAAGAGCGTCGGGGTTACAAAACATTTCAGCTTTTGTCATCATACCGCCAAGCAAACGACCAACTTCGGCGTATCTTTCCAGTAAAGAATCAGCTTGAGAAGGGGAAATATATTCGCAATCAAATGCAATCTCGATCCAGTGTTGTGTTTCCTGTTGTTCGCCACCGCGTCGGTCAACTTGCTGACAAAGTGCTTTTCATATCGGCGCTTTGCCCAAGCTTCCGCAATCTGCGCACCAATTGATCGCGATGAACGACGCACTTGATCGGTCAAGGAAAACATTTCTTCTTTTGGGAACTTGCACGTGAGCCTAAAAATCTCCTGCGCCAACATTCTCGATTTCTGATAAACGATCAGATCGCGATAACTTTTGGCATGTACCAATGCGCTCATTTGCGTCTCCCTCCAAAAATCAGTGGCCAATGTTGGCAAAGTATCACCGAACACTGGTCACTGAAAACCGGCCGCTGATTATCTTCCGATCCCGCGATAGGTGAAGCCGAGGCCCTTCATCAGTGCGGGATCATAGATATTTCGTCCGTCGAAAATGACCGGCTTGTTGAGCAGGGATTTGATCTGTTCAAGGTCGAGCTGCTTGAATTCATTCCACTCGGTAATGACCATCAGGGCGTCACAACCTTTTGCCATTTTGTATGCATTTTCGCAATATTCAACGCCGGTGATAATGCCGCGTGATACTTCCATCGCAACCGGGTCGTATGCCCGGACCTTTGCGCCCGCCTTCTTCAATTCTCCAACAATGTCGATCGAGGGTGCTTCGCGCATGTCATCCGTGTTGGGTTTGAATGCCAGGCCGAGCAGGCCAATGGTCTTGCCCTTGAGTCCGCCGATCATTTCGCCGGTTATTTTAACCGCATCGGGGCGGCGGTCATAATTGACGCTCATGACCGAATGCAGGATACGCGGATCAAGGTCATTTTGTTCCGCCATGAACGCCAGTGCCTTGACATCCTTCGGGAAGCATGAGCCGCCCCAGCCCAGGCCCGCATCCAGGAAGGAGGGTCCAATGCGCTTGTCGTAGCCCATGCCCGCCGCGACCTCCTTTACGTCCGCGCCGACGCGTTCACACAGGTCGGCCAGTTCGTTCATGAATGAGATCTTGGTTGCCAGGAAGGCGTTGGAAGCATACTTGATCATTTCCGCCGTCCGCAGATCGGTGATGACGATCGGTGCGCGCAGAGGCAGGTGCAGGTGCGCAACCTTTTCGGCCGCGTCACGATGCAGGGAACCGATCACGGTGCGGTGCGGATTCATGAAATCGCCGATCGCCGCGCCTTCGCGCAGGAACTCAGGACACGAGACGACCGAAAAGGCGATGGGCTTTGGTTGGGCCCTGGTCACGATATCGGCCACCCAGTCCCCGGTCCCGATCGGAACCGTGGATTTATTGATGATGATCAGCGGTGCGTTCATTGTTGTGGCGATGGATTTTGCGGCAGCCTCCACATATTTCAGGTCCGCTTCGCCGTTGTCCGCCGAAGGGGTCCCAACCGCGATAAAGGCATATTCCGCATCCTTCATGGCCTCGGTATAGGATGTGGTGAAGGAAAGCCGCCCCGCCTTGACATTGCGCTTCACCAATTCGTCGAGGCCCGGTTCATAAATGGGCATGATGCCCTTGTTCAGGTTCTCGATCCGTTTCTCGTCAACGTCCAATGCCACGACCTTGTTGCCCAGGTCTGCAAAACACGCCCCCGTTACCAGGCCGACATACCCCACGCCGACCACACAAATTTGTTTCATGTTTTCCTCTTTACTACAAAAAATTTTTCAAGCCTGCAGGCTTGCGTCCACCCAGCCACCCGATCGCCTCAAGTCGTTGCACCACTTGTCCTGCCAACGACCCTTAGATCACGGGGCCGGATCTGCGTTTGGGTTTGGTTTTTACATTCGCCAGGGTTTCCTGAACAGTCTCATTGAATAATTCAATATTCATCGGCTTGGAAAGGTATCCATCGCAGCCTACATCCAAAGCCCGTTTCCTGTCGCCTGGCAAAGTATGGGCAGTCAGGGCAATGATCGGAATATGTTTCGTTTCAGGGTCGGATTTTATGAGTTCGGTCGCAGTCCATCCGTCCATCTCCGGCAGCGACAGGTCCATCAGGATCAAATCCGGCCGCTCCTTTTTCAACATATCAATGGCCTCACGGCCGCTGTGCGCCCAAAGCACCTCATATCCGGAACGCTGCAGTAAAAAACGCACAAGCTCATAGTTATCAATATTATCTTCAACGATTAAGATGGTGGGTTTTCCCATATTTCTCCGCGAATGGGTCAATGATACTACGGCTTACCCCGGCGGGCAACTTCTGGTATATTGACCCCATGCGATTGCTCTTTGTAGCCGACGGTCGTTCCCCCATCTCCCAAAACTGGATACGTTATTTTGCCGAACGCGGCGACGAAATATACCTTGCCTCCACATTTGGTTGTTCTGTGGACTTCCCGCTTAAAGGACTGGAAATTACGCCTGTAGCCTTTAGCGCCGCCCAAAGACCGGCCAGGCATCCCGGCAGCGCTTCATCCCGGACCCTGAAACTGCGCACCGCCATCCGGCATTACCTCGGCCCGCTGACGATACCACGCGCCTCCCTGGGGTTGCGCCGCTACATTGAAAAGGTCAAACCGGATCTCATCCACGCCATGCGGATCCCGTATGAGGGCATGCTGGCGGCAGATGCCTGCACAGGCATTCCCCTGCTTGTTTCGGTTTGGGGCAACGACTTCACACTTCATGCCCCGTCCACCTCGATGATGCGGCATTACACGGAATGGACCATGACCGTGGCCGACGCACTCCACGCAGACTGCCGGCGCGATATCCGCCTCGGCAGGGAATGGGGCTTCGATGCGAAAAGGCCCACACTGGTCACCCCCGGCAACGGCGGGATCAAAACCGGCGTTTTTTACCGGCCGGCGAGGCCGGTCGATGAGCCGGTCATCATCAACCCGCGCGGATTCCGCGCCTACGTTCGCAACGACGTTTTTTTTCAGGCCATTCCGCTCGTGCTGAAAAAAGTTCCGGGGGCCAAGTTCATCTGCGCTGCAATGGCCGGGGAATCCCAGGCTGTAAAATGGATCGGGCAGCTGAATATTTCCCAGGCGGTCGAATTGCTTCCGCCCCTGCCCCACGCCCAAATGGCAGATGTATTTCGCCGCGCACAGGTGGTTGTTTCGCCCGGCGTTCATGATGGCACGCCGAATTCCCTGCTCGAAGGCATCGCCTGTGGATGTTTTCCGGTGGCCGGGGATTTGGAATCCATCCGGGAGTGGATCACGAACGATGAAAATGGTCTGCTCACAGACGCGAACGATCCTCAAAAACTGGCCGACTCCATTCTTGAAGCGCTGGAAAATAAAACCCTGCGGGAAAGAGCCGCAGGGTTAAATGCAAAGTTAATTAGCGGGCGCGCCGAATATTCGCACAATATGGGGTTGGTGAAGGATTTTTATCAGACCCTTGTGACCAACAGCCTGCAGGGTTCAGGATCCCGGCATACGCGGAGCCTTTAACGCGTCAAGGTGTTGGGTTAACTCGATACGGCGGGATTCGGCGGCATGACGAACGTCGTCAACCAGGCCTTCACCACGTGCGCGGATCTCCCTGCGAAGTTCCTGGCCTGTTTCCGGCGCAAGCAAAAGCGCCACGGTAGAGCCGACCAGCGCACCAACCAGGATTCCGATCAAAAATCCGAACATTCGACGCATGCTGTTCTCCTCTGTTCAATTTCATTGTCGGGGACGCTCCCACCCGAAGCGTACGCCGGCGAAAAAACCGGCTTCCTGCAATGCCACGGATTGGCCGTTTCTAACAAAATTATTATAGGCGAAAAAACTGATTTGTGGAATAATAGGAGCAACCGCGTGTATCAGAACGAACGCGACGGTGAATCTCATCCATAGAACGCAAGGCGCAAAGCGGGGGAGACGCCGGCGGACTCTACCGACCTTTTGGAGGGTACCATGTCTACTATTGCACCATCTCTTTCCATTTCCACGTCACAACGCAAAAAGGTGACGACCACCACGTTCCGCCAGAAGAAGGAACGGGCGGAAGCGATCACCATGCTGACCGCTTATGACTATCCAACCGCGCTGGCTGAAGACCAGGCAGGCGTAGATTCGATCCTCGTCGGCGACTCGCTTGGCATGGTCGTGCTGGGGTATCAGAACACTCTTCCCGTCACCATGGAGGACATGCTTCATCACAGCCGTGCCGTTTCGCGCGGCGCAAAATTCGCGCTCCTGATCGGCGACATGCCTTTTATGTCCTATCAGGTCTCGACCGGGGAAGCCGTTCGGAACGCCGGAAGATTCTTACAGGAAGCCGGAATGGATGCCGTCAAACTTGAAGGCGGCCGCGAACGCATCGATGCCATTCGCGCCATTGTCGGTGCGGGCATCCCCGTCATGGGACATCTGGGACTCACGCCGCAATCCGTAAACCAGCTCGGCGGATTCCGACCGCAGGGAAGAACCGCCGGCACCGCAAAACGTTTGCTCGAAGACGCCCTCCTGCTGGAGGAAGCCGGATGTTTCGGCCTCGTGCTCGAATCTGTGCCCGCAAAATTGGCGCACTTGATCTCGCAAAAAATCTCGATCCCAACCATCGGAATTGGTGCAGGCGTGGGTTGTGACGGGCAGGTGCTGGTCACACACGATCTGCTCGGCCTCTTCGACCGCTTCACCCCCAAATTCGTCAAGCAATACGCTAATTTCCACGCCGAAATGCAGCGTGCCTTTGCCGAATATATCGAGGATGTGGAAACCAAACGCTTCCCGGCAGCGGAGCATTCCGTTGAAATGGACGAAAAGGAATGGGAAGCGCTGCAAAAAGTAATTAAATGAAACCTGATCTCCTGATCGTTGGCACAGGCGCGCTGGCAACGCTGTTCGCCGCGCGCCTGGCTTCAGCCGGGCAGGCCATTACAATGCTTGGCACCTGGCCTGAAGGTTTGGCCGCGCTGCGCGCGGACGGTGCCCGATATGTCGACCCAAACGGGAATACGCAACGATCTCCGGTGCATGTGACGGATGATCCTCTTGATTGTATAGATACCAGGTACGCACTTGTGCTCGTAAAATCCTGGCAAACCGAACGTGCCGGGCGTCAACTGGCGGAATGTCTCGCGCAGGATGGATTGGCGGTCACCATCCAAAATGGGCTTGGCAATCGGGAAATTCTGGCGGCGCAATTGGGCGATGGGCGTGTGGCATTGGGGACCACCACCACCGGCGCAACCCTGCTCGGACCCGGACTGGCCAAGGAAGGGGGGGAGGGAAAAATTTCGATCGAGGCGCATCCGGCCCTGGGACCGATGGAAGAAGCGTTAAGGTCTGCAAAATTCGAGGTGGAGGTCGTGAGCGATGCGAGGGCGCTGGTATGGGGAAAACTTGTGATCAATTCGGCCATTAATCCGCTAACTGCCTTGTTGGGAATCCCGAATGGCGGGTTGTTGGATCGTCCTGCTGCGCGTGCATTAATGCGCACTCTGGCTGAAGAAACCGCAGCGGTGGCAACGGCGGAAAAAATAAAATTACCGTTCAGCGATCCGGCAGGCGCAGCCGAAGATGTGGCGCGCAGAACTGCGCTGAATCATTCATCCATGCTGCAGGATGTGCAGCGCGGCGCACCAACCGAGATCGATGCGATATGCGGGGCGATCACGCGAACAGGAGGGATGCATCAGATCGCCACGCCCATCAATGCCGCCTGCTGGCAATTGGTGCAGGCACTGCTCCCTCCGCCAACATCCAACCGTAATTAAGCGCTTTTTATCAACCCCGGGGAAAATGAGGCGGGTGACATTCTTCCCCATAGTTTATGCATTTCATGAGTACTCCTCCTTTCGCTTACATGGTAAGATTCAGGAAATCCTTTGGTGGAGGCGTCCATGCGAAAGTGGATGATGTTTCTGTTTATTTTAGGGATGGCGGCGTTCCCTTTTTCAGCCCATGCACAAAGTGAGATCAAACTGGCGGGGATCCAGGTACAGCTGTGGCCCGAGTATGATCAACCCAGCATGCTGGTTATTTATGATTTTCAGGTTTCGACTTCAACGGCCCTGCCCAGTACCGTGAACATTCGCATTCCAAAGGATGCAAAACTGAGTGCGGTCGCACAAACAGCCGCCAACGGCCTGGTCAACGCCGAATACGATGGGCCAACCACGGTTGGGGATTGGCAGGTCGTCGGGGTAAAAATCTCGGAGCTGGCCACCTATCACGTTGAATTCTACGAACCGCTCTCCAGGACCGGCACGACGCGTCAATTCGCTTATTTATGGCCCGGGGATTACGCTGCGGACGACTTTAGCGTCAGCGTGCGTGAACCGGCCGACATTACACAGATCTCATCGGTTCCCGCCATGCCCGAGACGAAGGGCAAGGACGGTGCCACCTACCTGCAAAACGACTTCGGCACCCAACCCCTGGGCCAACAGTTTACATTGAATCTGACCTACGTCAAAACGTCGGATGCATTGGGTGTTCCTCAACAAAACGTCCAGCCTTCCGTGCCATTAAGTTCGGATACACCGGGACGGGTCATGTTCAGTAATTACCTGCCCTATATTCTGGGCGCACTGGGTGTAATACTGATCTTCGGCGGAGTGTTCTATTTCTGGCGTTCGAGCCGCCGCGGATCGCAGGTACGCAAGCGGCATCCTGCGCAGACCGAAAACGAGGGTGAAAGCGACATTTATTGCCATCAATGCGGAGCGCGTGCCCGCACCGCTGACCGCTTCTGCCGTGTTTGTGGAACGAAGCTAAGGCTTAAAGAATAAAAGCGTTTTAATACCTCACCACCGGATTTTCATCCACCAAGTCAACTTGCACGGGCGCAAGCCCAAGAAAGGACGGGACCGTGCAAATAGAATCAATCGTCATCATATACTTCTTCTACGGCCTGGCCTTTTTCAGCATGGGCCTGCTTGTGGCCATGGAAGGCGGCCGTTCCTCCGATGAACGCGTGCGCAAGGCGCTGCGCCCACTGGCGGTGTTCGGCCTGATCCACGCCGCACATGAATGGGTGGAGATGTTCACGCAGATCGGCCAGATGAGCGGGCATGGCCAGTCGCTGAACTTTTCGATCCTGCATCTTTCCACACTCTCATTTTCATTTCTTTCCCTGGCTGCATTTGGCGGGTACCTGCTCGCCAAGGATGAGATCGCGCAGCGCATCAGTTTATTGGTGCCTCTCGCCCTTGAAGCCATTTGGGTATTCGGCCTGATCACCATTAAGAACAATTATCAACCCTCGGAGATCTACAACGCGTCCTACGCCTGGTCACGCTATTCCCTGGCCATACCGGCCAGCCTGATCGCGGCCATCGGCCTGATCGCACAACAACGGGCCTTTCGACGGGCGGGCCTGGTCCGCTTCGGGCAGGATGCCATGTGGGCCGCAGTTGCATTCGGTTGGTATGGTCTGGTCGGTCAGATCTTTACCAACTCCAGCGTCCTGCCGCCATCCAACTTCATCAATGAGGATACATTCCAGCAATTCTTTGGATTCCCCATTCAACTCCTGCGCGCCATCGCTGCCAGCGCAGCCGCCTTCTTTGTGATCCGTTTCCTGCGCGCATTCCAGGTGGAGACCGAACAAAAGATCGCCGGCTTGCAGGCCGAGCGGCTGAAAGAATCGCAGCAGCGCGAAGCCATGCGCGGCGAACTCTTTCGGCGCGTGGTGGCTGCACAGGAATCCGAACGACAGCGCATCGCGCGCGACTTGCACGACGAGACCGGGCAATCCTTGACGGCCATTGGCATGGGCCTGCGCGGGCTCGAAAGCCGCCTGGCGCGTGACCCAAAGCGGGCGACCGACACCCTGCGTGAACTGCAGACATTGACGGCAGATTCCCTTAAAGAGCTTCAGCGACTGATGGCGGATCTGCGCCCCTCGCACCTGGATGATCTTGGCCTTTCAGCCGCCTTGCGCTGGTATGCGGGCAAGATCGAGGAACGCTATCCGCTCAAGGTCCGCGTGGACATTCGCGGTTATGAACAACCCATTGACGAGGCTGCGCGCATCGCCACGTTCAGGATCATTCAGGAAGCCTTGAACAACATTGTCAAACATTCCGAAGCCAGGACTGTTGAGATCGATCTTGATTTTGAAGACCATCATATGCGTGTGCGCGTACGCGATGATGGCCGCGGATTTGACCTTGACCGCGTGAAGATGATGCAATCCTCGTCCCGGCCATCGCTGGGGCTGGCCGGAATGCAGGAACGCGCCGCCCTGTTGGGCGGAAGGGTTTCCGTTCAATCGCGGCCGGGGCAGGGAGCACTGGTTGAAGCATCCATACCGTACCATTATGAAAGCGAGAAGATAGATGACCATACGCCTGCTGCTGGTGGATGACCATGCCGTTGTCCGTTCGGGGCTGCGGATGCTGCTCGGCTCCGAAAGCGACGTTGAAATAGCTGGTGAGGCGGGCACCGCCGCGGAGGCCATTGCGGCCGCCGGTCAAATGACCCCCGATGTGATCCTGATGGACATCGGCCTGCCCGACCTCTCCGGTATAGATGCCACGCGTGAGATTAAAAAAAGATTCCCAAAAGTTGCCATTGTGGCGCTGACCATTCACGAAGACCAGGAATATTTCTTCAAAATGCTGGAAGCAGGCGCGTCGGGTTATGTTCCCAAACGGGCCGCGCCGGAGGAATTGCTCACGGCCATCCGCGCCGCGGCAACCGGGCAGGTGTATCTGTATCCCTCACTGGCGAAACTGCTTGTCAAGGATTATTTGAATCAGGACCATCCGTCCGAGGAAAAATTAAAATTGGATGGTCTCACCGACCGCGAACATGAGGTGTTGACGTTTCTGGCCGAGGGCGCCAACAATGAGGAAATCGCCTCATCGCTGACCATCAGCCCGAAGACGGTGGAACGTCACCGTGAGAATATCATGCACAAATTGAACCTGCATTCACGCTCCGAACTGGTAAGGTATGCGATCAGGAAGGGAATTATCAAAGCCTGAGGGGACATTTTTGAGGCACCGTAAATTCGAATGTATAATCCGCACCGTATGACCATACCGGATCGTTCCGCCCACCCTGCGGTTGGGCAGTTCGTTCCCGCGATAAAACCGGTACAGTTACGGAGATAAATACTTTATGAACAGATCAAAGATCCAATCGCTGCCTGGGCGTATTTTGGATGCACCCCTCCTCGTGTGGATATTGCTGGGGTTTTCAATCTCGTACCTGTTTTTCTTTTTGCGCCCGGTGTTCTTTTCGGACCAGGTTATGAAGTTCTTCAGATATATCCCGGCCCTTAATACGATCGGCAAGGACCTGAAACAAATGCTTGATTTCAGTGCATCCATTGCCGGACAACCCCCCTATATTGTAAATTTATACCCTCCGCTTGCCAGCCTGTTGTTCACGCCGCTGCTGCTCGCGTCGTTTTCGTGGGCGTATAGAATATTCTCTCTTATCACGGTTTTTTGTTACGCAGCGATGACATTTGTATTTCCACTGCAGGTAAACAGGGAAAAACAGGTCTCTTCTTTAATTATGTTCGTGTTCATTACCGGACTGTTTTCATACGGATTTCAGTTCGAACTTGAGCGGGGACAATGGAATGTGGTTGCAGTTTTCCTGTCCTTTCTCGCCATTTGGATATATCATTATCACCACAAGCAGCGTTATCTGGCATATATTCTATTCACCATTTCCGTGCAGCTAAAGGTCTTTCCTCTTATTTTCATTGTTATGCTTGTGGACAACTGGCGGGATTGGGGAAATAACATCAAAAGGTCCGTGGTATTTGCGGCGGTGAATTTTGCACTGTTCCTTGTTCTGGGCCCAAAGGTCTTCGTCGATTGGGTGAAGGCACTGACAACTGTCAGCGGGGAGCCATATGTCTGGGTCGGTAATCATTCCACGCGTTCCTTTGTGGAGTTTGCATCCACCACAGCCGCCGATCACGGTTGGGCATGGGTAAACCAATATGCAGGATCGGCACAACCCGTCCTGCTGGCGCTGATTGGCATTTGCATATTCCTGGTGGTGCTAA
>Ga0315268_10008486_pt1 | contig 10739 bp, 12 predicted proteins | sample C1_top_MG_FD_204535 | JGI IMG/M metagenome (GOLD analysis project Ga0315268, IMG submission 204535) | Sediment microbial communities from Yellowstone Lake, YNP, Wyoming, USA - C1_top | ecosystem: Environmental > Aquatic > Freshwater > Lake > Sediment | place: USA: Wyoming | collected 2017-08-01 | reverse complement strand
GTTTGCTTTCCCAATTGGAATTACTAATCTTGCTCTTGCAGTTCCACGCGTTAAGCCCTAAAATGAGTTGCTGAGGTAAAGGAGGCTGTTGCTGTTGCTGTTGCTGTTGCTTCTTGCTCATTATATAATACTGGATATTTTTTATTAAGTATTATATCTAAATAACATGGTGAATTTCTTTTGCTGTTAAATAGGCATTTCGGGCTTCTTCTTCTGTGTCGTAACATCCTAAATTGATTTGTTTACGATTTACCACAATAGTAGACCTCCATTTTTTAACTGCGTTAGACCAACTATACCCTTTGGCTTTTGTATAATTCCATAGATTTTGTTGATGCGTTACTTGTCGCAAATTCTCAATGCGATTGTCCGTTATAATGCCGTTAATGTGGTCTACATCATTCGTATCATTAATGCCCTGTATTTCATTTAATTTTCCAAAGCAGAAGGCAATAATACGGTGTGATGGATAAATTTTGTCATTAATACGAATATGTAAATATCCTGTTGTTTTATTAGGTTTTAACCCACATTTCTTCCAATCCCCAATTTCATAACCTTTCCGTTTTATTTTCAACAATCTCTCAACACTTCCGTCTCGGTAACACCGAATAAAATCATTATAATAAACACACTCAATCATCTCGTTTAGTTGATATAAAATAAAAGTTTAATTTTAAATCAATTTTTTACATAGTATTCACCATTCCAGGTGAGGCCATAACATAGCTCACAATATCCGTTTGGACATCATAAGACCGCAGTACCTCCGCCATAGTATTTAGATAGGCAGGCTCAGCCAAGGTGGGCGTGCCAGTGACAAGGTAATTGTAATAAACCGCTAAATCGATCTGAATAAACTGCTCCAATTTCACACATCCATAGGAATATACTCCGTTCATGATCACTTTGGTGTTGGGGTTGACCAGCCCCCATTCACCGCTGACACCGGACGGATCAACTACCAGAGGCAGCGTACGCCCCACATTAAAATAATAAGGGGCAACACCAGGCAGACAAAACTCACCCGAGAAATCGTGCAACATTGCGCCTTTGCGTGCGGAAGTATCCACACCCTTGTACATGAGGATTTTGCGCCCATCTACCAAAAGCGACAACTCTTCCTGCGGGGCAGAGCGAGCCAAGTGGTAAGGATTGCGCGAAGTATTATCTTTGCAGTTGTAATCCATATAGTAGAAAAAATTGGAAATATACTGGTTATAAAAAGAATTCAATCTGACTTGCGTCTGGTTGATATTTCCGTCCGTAGCCGCCGTCGGGTTGATGTAAAGACGGTCAGAAATAATGGTCTTGTACATAACAGAAGGAGCCGAATCAGCGGGTTCGCCAGTAAGGCATTCATCGATCGCCAAAGCGGGGAAAGTGCTAAAAGTATAGCCGCCGTGAATGCCGCTAACAATCGGGTCTTGTTCCCACTCAATCACCAGCGTATAGCCCTTATCAAGCAAGGTTGAACTACGCAAAAAGCCTAAAGCAAATGTAATGTCAATGTAAGCCTGAATTTTCGTGCCATCACCCTTGCCCTGGGCTTCCGTGAGTTCAATTTGCGACATCGAAGGCGCAGTGACACTAACGCACATGTTTTGCATCAATTCGCGAGCCAGCGAATACTGGCTAGAATTAGACAAATGCAACATCTTAATTGCTAAAATATCCATATTTGAGAGAAAATCGATTTCCGATCCAGCGACCGAAAGTAGAGAGATTTTCTTAACAATCTGGTAAATTCCTCGCGGTCCAAAATAAATGGGCTGCGAATCATTATTGAGTAAATTGAAGTTGAGAAGACGAACCTTGTTTGCATAAAATTTCATACCCGCTGGAATACGGAAATAACTGCGTTCAGCCGAAGAAGAAGCCGGATCAAGTAGTAATGTTCTGCTGTCCATTATATAAACTAAATAGATATTTTAATTTATAAAATGAGGATTTTAAACCGAAGTAAAGCCAGATACATAGATGAAGCAGTCAGACGGGTTGTTAGAAGGGTTCTGTGGATTGGTTAGTCCATTCAAAATAACATTGACACTTAATCGATCATTGATACTGGTAGTGAAGCGGTAGCCAATACCCCAGCAGCCGTTCTGCGAGGTGTAAGTATTCATAACACTGTTTTTCACATCACCCGCTAAACTCTTCCAGTAGTTAAGAGCCAATTCACCATAGGTCTGAATAGGAAAGCGAATCGGCTGATCGTTGCCCGAGACAGTCGCTTCAACACGGGAACCAACATTTTCAATTCCAGGTACATACTCACAGGCATAGTTGTCAAATTCAAGTTTATTGCGGTGGGCTTGCTTGATAAAGGACATAGAAATGGCATCATACAGCGTAGGTGAATTGACCGCAAAGGTGGCGTTGCTAGAAATAAGAGTCTGGGTAATGAGAGAAACAGTCTGAAAGGTGATAGGATCACGCGACGGCACTTCCACCGTTTCATACCACGCCAATTGGAGATCCAAAAATGAATATTGGAGAGCCGCAATGTTGGTCGCAATGTAGTCGGGATGAGCCGTCGAGTAAAGCGCCTCAATCGCCGAGCACAAGTTAAACAGAATTTTCATCTGGGGGAAGCGACTTTGTCCTAAATCACCAGAACATTTATTCAGAGCCAGTTCGGGGTGAAAGCTAAAAGGAATAGAAATAACCTCACCAACGACGCCAGGCAGAGTGACGGTATTGGGGGCGACCTCAGAGCCGAGCAGTGCAACATTGTTTTGAGTGCCGCACAATTCCAGCGTAGCCATCGATGAGGTATTAATACCTTCTAAAGTCAATTTGGATTGTTTGACCATGGAAGCCCAACGCGGGTACATACTGTTTTGCTCAATAACGCGATCATTGACGGAACAAGCCGAATTCCTAAAAAAGGAATGAACGCCAGCGTAAGGCGACACAAAAACGGAGTCGGCTTTGGTGCAAGGAATCCAATCGGACGAGCCAGGGGCTTGTTTCTGAATGTTCAAATAGCCGGATACGCGGAGCGAACCAGCCTTAACAGCACGACCAGGACGGAGTTTAAGCGTGAAATCAACGATGTCATTGGCAGAATACAGGGGCTTAATGTTAAGCGGCTTGACGGCATTATAAAACATACTATATAGAGTAAATAGATATTATATTTTTAAAAATCTCTCAGAATCGAGTATTGCCCTTGCGATGAATATTTGGATTGATTGGTATTGAAGGACGAAGAAGAGGAGGTTGCACCGGAGGATTTGAATTTGCCTGAACTACTTTGGGCGGTTCAGCTTTAGGCGGTTCTAAAATAGGTTTGGGCGGTTCAACCACCTTTTCTTCGGACTTTTTTGCTAATTTCTCTTTTTTAATTCGGACAGCTTCTTTGGTATTTTCATTAAGATCGGTTAACAAAGCATTCATTTTGTCAAATTGCGAGGAATACTTTTTTTCAAAAATGGCATCAATCTCCTTTTCTTTTATAAGAGGATCAACGGCTTTTTTGGCTTCGCGATTCTTCTTAACTGTTTCTCTCATGTCCGCCAAGCGTTCAAGCATAGCAATCTTTTTATCTTCTGAGAGATCAGGCTTCTTTCTTTCCTTTTTAGGTTTGCTGTTAATGAGTGCTAAAAGTTCATCCTTGCTAAGTTTATCCATTGTCTTATATAATATACTTAATAAAAAAATAGTTAATACTTTTTCTTATTAAAAAATAATTAGAGAGATTTAAGCAGTTGCTTAAAAAAGAAAACGAGACCAGGTTTAATCTTACGATCCATAGAGGTATCGCCATACAGATTGAGTTGCACTGTAGCGCCGCCAGGTCCGCCCATAACATAAGCCGATTCACTGACCGCGTGATATATTTTCAGCGGGAGAAGGACAACCGGATCGGCTGTTTCCTGTACCCCCTTGATACCCGTCGGCGAGCGTAAGATGTAATCAGAATTGCTAAAAGTATCATTGAGTCGGTCTAGATACAAAGACGAGGGGTAATCCGATCGAAAATCTTGAACATAAATGTCGCGGTTCGTCTGCGCGATGTTATTTACTAAGAGACGATAATGCGAAAGACCGCGTCGAGTAGAAATCAAAGAACCCTTGTTATCTTCTTGGGTATTGAAATTCGGTGTTAGAGTCCAGCAGTTATAAACGCCTTGCTCTAAAATAAACTGCCTAGCCCAAGTCTGCTGTTCCACCTCCACATTCGCCGTTTCAAGCTTCCAAGTGGAGTAGACAAACGGGGATGGCATTCGGTTTTTCGGATCAATCGACGATTGAATAAGCACCAACTCAAATTTATCAATTTCATAAGAAAGGTCGTTCCAGAAATGAGCGATCGGATTGCCGGATAAATCAACACCATTAGGGGCACGGGAGTGGTTCTGAATGTTCCAAATGTAAAAATTCAATGAGGTGGCAGCTGATATGACAATCGTTTCATCACCCGTCGGGCGGATGGTGGCGGCTTGAATACTCGTGCCAGTTTCACAACCCCATGAGGTAAAGGTGAAAAGGCGATTGCCTGATGCGTCCGCCTCGGCAACACCAATGATACGGCACTTCTCGCCCTGTGCGGGGAGCTTGGTCAGCTGGTTCGAGTAAACCTTGCGAACCGCCGATGAAGCTTGGTTGGTAATGCGATCGGGTATAATATGCGAACCGGTGGTAGAGGTAGCGGGTTCATCTGAAACCGTTTGCACGCCTAAATCAAATGTCACGCCCGTTGGTCTAAAATCAGCATCAACTAACCCTAAATTTTGAATATCGAGGAGATCGGCAGCAGGAACCAAAAGAGTGTTCGATTTAAGATCCACTTGAAGTTCGGCACCTGTGGCAGCAACATTCAAGCCAATGACTTCATCGGGACGCAACAATTCCAAGCCCATAAAGGTCACCACATCATCAACGGTGCGTCCAGCAATATCATCAAACCACAAGGTATTGACTAAACCAAAACCAGTAGTGACGGGGGCAGTAATCTGCGACATATAGTAAAAATCTTTGGGTTGAACACTCGTAGATCCCGCAAAAGAACTAGTGATAGAATAGCGGAGTTTAACATAAGCCCCAGCCACAAAGCCGAGAGCAATGAGCTGATCGGCGGTGTAAGTCATACCCGATTTAAAAGTAATTGTATCTATAATAAGACCTAAACCAGGCTGGTCAAAATAAACGGCTGCGGGGTATTCAAACCCTTCTTTCGGGTATTGAATCATGTGATTACCTGATACATCTAAAAACAAGCCGCTAGAAGGAGCTTCAAATTGTCCCCGTGCCTGTGAAGAAGTGGACATACTGTTCGTCGATTGCAAAAACCCAATTTCAGTAGGGTTAAAAAATCTCTCAGGAAGAATAGATGAAGCCGTATTTCCACTAATGTCAGGCACATTGATTTCTTGAAAATCGCCTAATGTTGTTATTTTAAATAAATTCTGGCGATCTTCTAATTCGAGGGTTATCTGTAAACCGTCGGTCGCTGCCAATTCAAAATTAGAATGGCGGCAGACACCAAATAAATCACGCAGGAACACATGAACCGTTGTGGGGTTTTGAAGAAAAGCCGTCAAGGTGGCGGGTAAAGAGCTGCCGTGTCCGATCTGTGAACTAGAACCCGTCAACAAATTTGAGGCTTCGACCGTTTCAAAATCCGAGCAAAGTTGGTGCATAATGGTCTGTGTCAAGACATTACAAAAGTTCACCTCTTCCAGAAGCTCGTTATTCTTACCCGCAAATAAACGGGCTATGCGAATCATACACGCGGGGGAGTAGGACTGGTCGTTGTTTCCAAAAGAGACACATAAGTTTTGTGCGATTAAAACAGCCATTTCTTCGCGAGTCACACGAACGCCAGTGAGAGCTTTGGTTAAATAAACTCGCATAGAAAGATAGGACTGAGAAAGATCGGTTGCAAGTCCATCACTTTGTACCATGAAGTTCAGCCGATTGTAGGAAGGCTTGAAGATGGCTTGTTCAACGGAGCGGAGCTTAATCTGACGAGAGATATTCATAGCCATTTATATATTTCAATTATATAAAAATTTGAAGCAAATCAAAATTTTATAGTAGACTCGACCTTCCTAAAATTAAATACTTATTAAACGCCGCTCTGAAATGACTGACTGATGGTAGCTATTGTCGGAATTGCAATAGGTGTGGGCGCATCCATTTTCGGTTTATTAAACAAATCCTTGAATCCAGTGTATAACTGTTCTCCCGCAAAGCCGATAGCAGCGATTTCGCCAATAACCGGCACAGCAGCAAGGGCAGCTTCACCCGCCCCTTCGGCTAAATCGGAGATTCCACCTTTTATTATATCTCCACCCGCAGAAGCCAATTCACCCGCAGTAGAAAGTGTTTTACCCGCAATATCACTTGCAATATCACCCACACTCGAAAGAGCTCCGCGTGCGGCACTCATACCTTCTTCGCCGACTTGTGAAAGAGATGTAATGACATTTCCGCCAGCTTGTTTAGCTGCATCTAAAACCGATCCAGCGGCAGCATTCGAAGCTCCTGACAATTGTTCGCCTAAACCCGAAATACTCGGTAAATTTCTACCACCGGTAATAAAACCACGCGCCCCTGCACCTAAACTCTCGGGATCTAAATCCATTATAAGGTCTTGTGCGTTTGTTGCGGGTGTTAAGGTGTTTTTTACGCCACCACCAAAAAGCCCACTGACTTTGCTAAAAAAGGACGAACCAGTTTCAGCAAGCGAAGGTAATTCGGGTAAAGAAACCTCAGACAATTTAGATGTAAGACCGCCAACCATTTCGCCCGCTGTTTCGCCCACTTGGGTTTGTAAAGCACCTAATTTAGAGGTAAGACCGCCAACCATTTCGCCTGCTGTTTCGCCCACTTGGGTTGTTAAATCACCAACTTGGGTTTGTAAATCACTCAGCGTGCCAGTCATTTTTTCTTTTGCTACACCAAGTAAATCTTGACCCTCCTGCACGCGTCCTTGTAATTTCCCAGCTGTCGTTTTAGCTATATCTGTCAGCTCTGATGGCAGTTCTTTGGCTTTTGCTGCCGCAGCTTTGAGTCTGCCAACCAATTCGGGTACTTGTTTAGCGAGTTCATAACCACCAAAAGCAATTGAAATAGGACCTTGTATGCGACTGTCGGTTAAGGTTTGGTTGACGGTTTGTTTAAAAATTTCGCTGGCTTGGAGATTGGAGTTTTTGTCATCGATCGCATTCTGTTCTAAGTTCGCAATGGCACTGCCAAAGCTAGCCGATTGATTACGAGCTGTATTCAATAAATCGTAAGCCATTGTTATATATTAATACAGTTAAAAAAAACTATATTAATTAGTGTTTTGATGCCCCGTTATTTTTCATCTTGTTGATTTCGATCGCTGCAATAAGTTTATTAGGATTTTTGGTGTGAGCAGCATAAAGCTTACCAGTATCCTTGTTTGATACGCGATAACCATCGGAAACTTTTTGAATTTTATAGGGCATATATACTCATTATATATTATTTTCGGGGTAGGCGGGGCTGTCCCCGCTAATATTCCTTGTCATTGATCATTAAATTGAAACTCATGGATTCGGCTGTTAAACCAAGCCCCGTAGCCGGATTAAACACGCGAAATGACAGCGACGATAAATTCAAAGGATAAGAAGCAGCAATATCAAGCCATTGATAAGATGTTGACTCGTAGGTGTAAGAATTAGTTCCAACATTAGAAAGCACGGGACGAAAATAGCAGACAATATTTTGGCGTGAACCAGGCTTGCGATCCGAAGAAGCTTGGTAGGTCTGTAAAGGTAGATCCAATATTTCTAAAGCTAAATCAAACGAGGAATTAATAGCTGAGAGATTCATAGCTTCTGAGCCATTATAAGAACCAAAATCAGAGTTCTGCGGTGCACAGAGCAATAAGCCGTTAGGCACACCCAGCCCAGCGCGCAGTGCATTCGCGGCTGTAAAATCCAAAGCGACGGTGCGTTCTAATTCACCTTGCGTCGCACCATAAGGCACATCTTTAGTCATTTTTACAACTTGCCCGATTGCAGGAAAATTAACCGTCACGGCATTTTTAGTTCCATCAGCACGAAAATTATAGCTACCAAAAAAATCAACCGAACCTAAAGCTGTAGAGAAATTGGTAATAGAATTAAAATGTTCTATTTCTAAACCATTGTTATCTTCTGTATAACAGCGTAATTGAAAATAACCACCAGCTTGATAAATTTCGGTTGTGCTATCGCGTGGAATGTCACCCAGAGGTATTGCATTTCGCACCCCAGCTGCATTTTCTAAATAAAGTAAACCAGTTGCCTCTTGGACTAGTCCAATCGTAAGACCATTTTTATCAATTAATCCAATGGTGGTGATAGCTCCATCGGCTTGTGCTTCCACAGCCGTAGGAAAATCAATTTTAAAATCAAGGAGACAACCACCTCCACGTGTTAAATTTATATCTTCATCGGTTTGTGCAATATCCCAAGCACCAGCAGCCGTCGGATACCAATTGCCAGAGGTATCAGCCGACATGTTCGTTTGCGTGACCGCTAGTTGGTCAAAAGGACAAGTGACATATTCAAACAGAAATTTATTTCCGGTGGCTGCTGAGGCTAATACTTTCAAACCAATATCACGATATACACTGTAATTTCCGTTATTCAAAAGCGGCTTCATACCATCGACATGACCCGAAAAAGCACTGTTCGAAAGGGTAGTCATTAAGTTAAGTAATTCAGCTAAACTGGCATATCTTTTGGAAGGTACGGTTACAGATGCGGATTGATTGTTTGGTGCATTTAGCGAATACCATAAAGTAAATACAGATTCGGGCAGATCAAAATCAACCGTAATATCTTTAATGACTGCGCTAAATTTGTCCATAGTAATCTTATTACCAGGTTCAATAATGACTGGTGCTGCAAAGTTGACTGTAAAGGGTGCGGTAGGCACATATTCAGCATCCACATTAATTTTTAATTGACGAGGCATTTATATAAAGTTGAGAGATAATAAAAATATAATGAGTAAATATATAGAATGCCTCGATCGCAAGCCAATAATCGTATTTTCCCCTTAGTAGCTGGAGGCACCTTTACAGGCGTAGCCGAATCCACCGCCGCAGGTGTAGCAGTTAGCGTAAGCGTGTTAGTGCCAACGGAATGCACCTTAACCATCGAACAGTCCTATGATAAAGCTACATGGTTCATTAGCGAACAATACCCTATTCCTGCGAATGTCCATAAAACGGTTCAGCAAGCGGTTGGGTTAGAATACTTCCGCGTCATTTTGCTGAATAACGGCATAACCCAAACCTTTTGTCATCTGATATCAACCCTAAGCACGAGTTTAACTCAGAATGTCAATATTCGTAATTTAGAAGCATCGAGAGATACCGTTGATATTAGTGGGAATGTAGAAGTGACTTTTCCTGCGGTGCAAGACATCTCGGGTAGCGTGTCAGTTATTAATTTTCCAGCCGTGCAAGACATAAGTGGAACGGTTTTATGTTTTGGGTTGGATTGCACCAACCCCCCTGCAACAACAGCAATTCATATTTTAGATACGCGTCTTTTAGTTGATGTTAGTGGTAATGTCGGTATTCTAAATTTTCCAGCGGTGCAAGATGTAAGTGGTAGTGTTATTATTCCGCATTTGAATAAAACAACCGACAGCGTGGATATAAGCGGTCAAACGGTTGTCACCAGTCGGACGGCAAGTTCGGTCACGACTTTTGAAAATAATGCCTCTATAATTAGCTTTCCAATTATCACGACAACCACCGCCCGACAGATAACAGGCAGTCCAGGTAGTTTAGTATCCATCAATTATTATAACGACAGCAATGCCGTGAATTATCTTTTACTCTACAATGACTTATCGGGAAATGTGGTGATAGGAACAACTGTGCCGATTGCTGTTTTAGCACTAAAAAAAGCGGACTCCAATCACATACCTTTACACTCGGTTTATTTTTCCACAGCAATAAGTTTTGTAGCGTCAGGCGCAAGCGACGGTACTTCTAATCCTACCGGCACAGGCGTTTTTGTCACCGCCCTTTACGATGGTTAATTAAATTAATATATTTTGTTTTGTATATGAATTATAAATTAGCCTTTATTTATAATTTATTAAAAATAATCTCTCAACAACAAAAAATCAAGCCGTCAAAAAGTTTGATGATCACACCGAAGAAAACACCGGTAGGTTCATTAGAACAACCTGAACCCAAGTTGTTTAATAAATCACCATCTAAGTATACATACCCAATGGGAATGAAATAAATCTCTCCACAATATACAAATGGATCCATTAAAGAAGCCCAAAGTTATCCGAGCCAAAGCCCCCGATGCGCACCTCTATGCGAAGCCTAAGAAAGACCGCAAGATTACCGATAAAGATTTGTTTGTTATGACAAGTAAGAGAGATTTGAAAAAAAATAACAATTAATATATATAAAAATGGTTGATATAATTTCGATAACAGCATTAATAGTAGCTGTTTTAGGAGGTCTAGGTCATTTTGTTGATCAGACCCACATTCAAAGATTTAAATGTTTGTGCGTTGATTCCGATTGCAGAAAGCCAAAAATGTCAAGAATCAAAAGTGAGATCGAGACACCGCCAGAAACCCCATGTCCACCCATAACTAGTACAGGGTGTTAAAATAAAGTTATTACTCCAACTTCGAGTAAAAAATAAAAGTATTTTAATAACTAAATAAATGGTTGTAACGTCTCGTTAATTCAATATTTATTTATTAAAAAGTTAAGATCCAAAGGTCCGAAG
>Ga0315268_10008485_pt1 | contig 10740 bp, 12 predicted proteins | sample C1_top_MG_FD_204535 | JGI IMG/M metagenome (GOLD analysis project Ga0315268, IMG submission 204535) | Sediment microbial communities from Yellowstone Lake, YNP, Wyoming, USA - C1_top | ecosystem: Environmental > Aquatic > Freshwater > Lake > Sediment | place: USA: Wyoming | collected 2017-08-01 | reverse complement strand
GCTCTGAAGAGGCTCTCCCTCATTTATCGAGAGGAACTTATTTCGGGATAATACAAATGACGTAAATGATACACAGGTTTAAAAAGAGAAGGTGGCATAAAATATATAATCGTAGGTGGCTAGTAGCGGTGATAGGATGAAACGGGTAGAATATACGAATACCATTACTCCGACCTCTGAGGAGAGGATACATGAGCTAGAGGCCACCAAGCAGAATGATTATGACCTTCCGGAATTCTCCAGGGAAGTCCCGGTTTCCTCCAAGAAACGCGAAACCGGACACGATGTCGCCATCGAATACGAATGGAAAACCAACGATACCCCCATCGTCAGGGTAAAAAGGATAGACTACCGTGACAGCGAGAAACTCGATGACCTCTACCGTGTGGCCGCCAGGGACGGGGCAGACAGCCTAACGTTCAAACACAATGGCAGCACCTTCATATTGCGGAGGACGGCCAGGGAAATCGCAAGGGCCCTCTACAACGCCTATGGAAAGATCAAGGGCGCCATCGAAAGCATAGTGGGTTACCTTAGGACAGCGCTCGGCAACGATTATGTGATATCAAAGGTTGAGCACGAAAGCTGGTCCTTTGACCGGCGGGTTGCACGGGATGACATCAGGTATGCCGATGTGGATGCGCTCGACCGCAACGGGAAGAGCAACCTTTGCCAGATGATAACCGAGAAGATAGCCGAATTGCATGCGGAAAACGTCATCATGGGCAGGTTTACGCTGAACAACATACTTTTCTCAAAGGATGACATGACATTTACGGATTTGAGAAAAATGAGGATCTCAAGGAAGCGCTCCTATGTCATTGATGAGTTCAAGAGCATGCTGCAATATCTTTTTGCCACGGGCATCGCGACCAGGGAGGACATCTACTGTTCCATCGCCTACTATACCACCAAAAACGAGGAAAGCGCAAGGGAGTGGTATGCGGAAAAGAAAGGCGTCAGTAAAGACAATGCCCCGGAAGCATTCGAGATCGCGTGCGCCCTTGAAGAGGAAGTCTACAACTGATTTTAGGAGATACAGTCTCGTTCTCGAAAAAACAAAACGATCCGCCCGCTCGATACGTTCCGATTCGTAACTGCCCTTTAGGCCTATCTTGGAATCAGATCTCCTCGGCCTTTGTCTCCCCATTGCGATCCTTGTCTCTCGTAAGGCGGTAGCTGGAGGCGAACTCAGAACCCATCAGGCCTTCTTCGTGCGTTATCACAAACGTCTGCTTAACGACCTCAGGCACCCGCGTCTGCAAGGCGGATGAAAGCAGGGCGATGGCCTGGGTATCGAGGTTGTGGGTTGGTTCATCCAGGATCAGCCAGCTTAAACGTGGGGTGAGTATCATGGCCAGCGCACTGCGCATGGTTAGGGCAGCGGCCGCCCGTTCACCGCCGCTTGCGATGCTTTCCAGGGGCTTCCATGCCGCCCGGTCATGGACCTCAAAAACATAATCCTTTTCGCTAACCTGGAGCCTGAGCGAGGGATAGTTGCCATAGGGGTAGAATATGGGCCAGAGCTCATTCATGGTGCTGTTTATGGCATCCACCAGGCTTGCGCGCAGCCCCGTCTGGGTTTCCAGGAGGGCATTCTTGTAGATGGAAAGCTCCTCCTCCAGACGCGTCAGCGAGTTTATGTCTGACTCCATTTGGCGCAAACCAGCAAGCTCTTCTCGCATCAGCTTAAGCATTTCCTTGGAAACACGGAGCTGACCCTCCATTGATTTCTGCTCGGACAGCATGCGTTCGGCAGCGATGCGGGCGGACTCGAGCTGGCCGCGGAGGGATTCGAAAGCGGTTTCATCAAACTTGAGTTCGTCCAGGGCGGCTTTTATGTCAGCGAACTTTGCCCTGGCGGCAGTGAGTTCATCGCGCTTGCGGAGCAGGATTTCCGTCTTGCTCACGTCCAACCGGAGTTGTTCGAGCAGGGGTGTGAGGTCGTCCATGGCCTTGTCTGCTGTCTTGCGTTCTTCCTTCAGTTTCAGAAGAACAGCCTCAAGTTCCCCTTTCTGTGCCGTCAGGTCCGGAGCAGAGGCGAGATCCTTCTCCAGGGAAGCGATCCGTTCGCTAAGAAGGGATGCCTTACGGATGCGGCTGGTAAGAATTTCGAGATTTTTACGGGCGATCGGGATACGTGCTTTCAAATCAGCGATGGCGGCGTCTTTTTTGGCGATGCTGGCTTCGTGTTCTGTTTTGATATGATCGGCGGACTGGGCAGTAAGCGGAGAGAGGCAGAGGGGGCAGTTGGAAACGCCGGGTTTGAGCTTCTGGAGCAAATCCCTGAGTTCAGCTGCTTCACGCTCCAGCGATTTGCATTCGGCATCCATGGAAAGCAGCTGCTGCTCTGAAGCCTTTTGCTGTTGCTGCAGGGAAGCGAGGGTGCCGCCGTTTAGGAGGAGAGGGATCTCTTTGCTGAGGCCATCGAGTCTGGCACGGGATTCGGTCGTTGTTTTTATGCGCATCTCCAGCGCGCCCATCTCCCTTACAAGCGCTGCATTTTTTTCTTCGAGGGCTTTTATGGAAGCTGCCAGCTTGGAACGCTGCTCGGAAAGAGAGGCAAGACGCTTTTTGGAATCGGCATAGGCTGCCTCATCAACCATCCCAACTTCCTTTGCCAGGGAGTCGATGGTGCTGGATAGGCGAAGGCTCTCTTTTGACAGGCGTTCATAGAGCTCCCGTTTTTTACGCATGGATTCGAAGGAAGAAAGAAGGCCGTCCAGGATTTTCCTATGTTGTTCATAGGCTACACCCGCGTCCTTCAGACGCTGCTCAAGGGACGAAACCGCGGATGAATGGGCTGCTTCATTTGACTGCAGCTCCTTCAGCTTTGTGGTGCTGAAGCGGGCCGAAAGCGCTTCACGGCGGCTGTGAAACCGGCCGATGACAGATATGATATTCGCTCTTGCTTCTTCAAAACGGTCAAGGCCAAGAAGCGCATCGATCTCCTCCTTGCGGTGTCTTGGGTCAAGGGTGAGGAAATAGTCCATGCTGTTCTGTTCGGAATAGATGGCCCGGGTGAAGAGGTCGTAATCCACGCCGGTAAGAGAGGCGATGTATCTTGTGACCGCAACGGATCCGCGCTCCACAAGGGCGCCGGCGCAGTAGATCTCAGCTTCGGTGGAAGTGCCGCGTTTTGATTTTTCAATGGCACGCTCGATCCGGTACTCCTTCCCTTCCCAATCGAATTGCAGGGCGATCTTCGCCCTCGGCTCGTTAAGGCGGACAACGTCTTCCAGTTTAAGTTTTCGGTGTTCCAGTGCAGGAAACGTGCCGAAGAAAGCGAATGCGATCCCCTCAAGAACGCTGGATTTGCCCGAGCCCATTATGCCCACCAGGAGATTCGTGCCCGGGCGGAAAACCAGTTTCGTATCGGCATGCGAACGCCAGTTGATGAGGGTGATTGACCGGATCATATGGAATGATTATTGTGGGGAAGGAAATTAATGGATGCGAGATTTATAATAAGTTGCTAATAACGTTCATCTATGAATGAAATCCGAAAGCTGCATTTCCTCATCCACCCCGGGTACCTGGGCGATCCAAAATTATGCCATAGGAGAAACGCCGAGTTCGGGCTGCAACAGGCTCGGGTCGCATTCGCGAAATACAAAACGAAGGCGAAGCGGATGGAAGAAAACGAATGCCTGGTAGCATTCTCGCATATCGAATCAAGCGAACTGAAACGGGTGATCAGGGGAAACGACGGGACGGAGAAAACGGCTTATGAACGGCTAGTCGCGGATGGTTTGATGGCGCTACGCGAAAGGCTGGGTAAAAGATTCGTGCTTCTCAGCAATCGGCATGAAGTCATAGAGCTGGATTGCGGGAAGGAGAAGGTCGTTGAAACGTTTGCTATGATGCGCAGGATATTGGGAGCGCGGGGCTATCGGTTCGGAAAAAACACAGAAACCGAAGCGTTCGGAGAGACGCTTGGCTGCTGCGTGGACGAAGCGGCGGATTCGCTCAGCAGGGCAGGCGGTTTCGAGAGGAAAACGACCGTGAATGTGAGCCTGTGCGATCTGTCCCTGCCGGACGATCATTTCAGCGGCTGGATCGCGGTTTATCTTAGCGGCCTCGTACAGAATAACCCCCGGCTGAGATACGTCATAGAGGCGAATGGGATCCAGCACGAGTTGCATCACGATTATAAAAACGACTTTCCATAATCAACCATGTGATGACCAAGCCTTGGACTGCGGTCCAAGATTTGCCATCACTTCGTGATGACCAAGGTGATCACCGAGCCTAGCTCTAAGCCAGCGCCCTAAGGCCGTGTCAACGGTCTTGGGGACAGGGAGCGATCCCGGCCACAGCGTAAAGCGATGAGGATTGACGTGCGGTCTGACTAATCAAGATAACAGAGGGGGAAACCGGGTGGTTGGAATGAACGCTGATAATAAAGAGAGGAGAACGAAGGCTGTGGGCGCCCAGACAAGCCATGAAGCGGGGCGGGCCCAAAAAAACGCAAGGCGCATCCGCAAAGGCAGGCGGACGGAGGGATTTGCTGATGCAAAGATCCTGGAGCCCGAGAAACGGCCCAAACCTTCGAAGAAGAAGGTTGAAAAATACGAATCGATCGAGGTTTTCAAACCTGGAAGGGGCATGTTCTTCGCAAACAGACTACACATAGCCGCCCTCGCGGGTTTTACCAACGGAATCGACAATTTCGCCATGATCGGAAAAATATTCAATGAGGGCAATGGCATCCTGACACTGGATCTGGTCATGTTCAGGTCATTCGGGATCATAGAAGCCGTCGACAAAGAGCCTCGCCATGGATTAGAATGCAGATACAGGCTGACCGCCTTTGGGGAAGAGGTAGCCCGGCTTGTGAAGGAGAAGTCGCCTCTATTTTCTGAATTTGAAGCGCAGGTTCGTAATGCGAGTCTAGGCAACGAGGTTAAATGACAGAGAGGGGGACAATCCCTCGAAAATCCTGTTAACGTGCGGTCTGATATCATAAAAATCAATGAAGATGGATGATACGCATCCATTTCGCGTTAATCGTTTATGTCAGGGGTGGAGATTTGATCGCTGCTATGAAAGGAGATGGTACGAAGATGCTCAGGGGAACCCCAGCGAATCTCGCTCGAAGTTCGGATTTGAGAGGATTCCAATACCTGGCAATCAACCTTCTTTTCGAATGCAATTACAAATGCCAAAAATGTTTCAATCGTGAGGAAAACGGAACGCAGGGTCTACCCAAACCCATTTCTTTGGGCATTATCCGCAGGGTTATTGAGGATGCCAAAAGTCTTGGTGGAAAGGTCGTGGTGATAGCCGGACTCGGCGAACCGACCCTAAACAAGGACATAAGACAGATTGTCAGGCACATCAACGGAAATGGAATGATACCGATCGTGTATAGTAACGGTAGCACGCTCACCACTGAGATGATGGAGTTTTACAGAGCCCAGGACGTAACACTAGTGATAAGTGTTGATTCCCTTAGGGCTCACGTGTATGAAGCCTTGACCAACACGCATGGAATGTTACCGAAGGTGATGGAAAACATCGGGTATGCGAGGAGGTTGTTTTCGGATAGCGTCGAAAGTGCCGGCAGCACCAAGATTGTGAGATTGGCCATCGTGACGACCATCACTAGTCTCAATGAAACCGAAGTGGAGGAGATAAAGAAGTTTTGCGGCGGCGACATCTATTTCATAAGCAACCCACTCGCAAGGGAAGGCAATGCGATAGCGAACTGGGATATGCTTGTTTCAGACGAAGAAGGCAGGAGCAGGCATGCGAATCTTGCGAGAAGGCTATCAGAATCCGGCGGGCCTCTGACATTCGGGAAACGCAACATCTGCGAATATTCCGGGAGCGGGCTTGCCATTGGTCCTTCAGGGCATTATATGACATGCGCCTATACCCCTAAAACAGATGGATTGCTTGGAAACGTTAATGACACCAGTCTGGCTGATGCATTCGGCTTCAAGAACCGCATTGAGATGGAATTTTACGAAAAATACGGTCCTCGGCCTTGCTTGGTAAGGGATCCGCATTTCCCAGAGTATATCCGGAACTTGGCAGCAAACAAAGCGGCAGAAAGCGGATGATATAGATACCCACAACGAGCGCGATCCTTCACTAAACCTCGCTAATGTGCGGTCTGAATAACATTTTCGAATCTGGCGATGGCTGAAAAGCCAGGGTGTGAAACGCGAGAGGGCAGGAATAAGAAGATTGCATCATAAGGGCACCCATGAAACCGATGGTAATGGCCGGGATGGTCGGTTCCGGGCTTCTTCTGATTCTGATAGGGCTCTATTTCCAGCACCTCAACGAGGCGGTGACCAAATGGACGAGCGGGCAGGCGAACATCACGGACGTAAGATACGACAGCAGCTACGATGACGACGATCATAAATGGAGCTACAGCGCCCACATAGAGTACACCTACCAATATGAGGAAAGGCCTATTCGGGCCAGTGCTGCAACATCGGGGTCAGCGACAGCCTAAAGGAGAGGGCGTTAGCCCAGATAAAGGACAAATACGGCCAGCCGAAGGAGGGGACGCAGACCGAGGTGCTGTGATCAATCAGGCCAATCCGCAGGAATCCGTCCTGAGGACGAATGTGAACGAACTGAGCAGGTACCCCTGGATGGGGGACGTGGTCTTCTACGCAGGCGCGGTGGATGCGCTCCTAGGGCTCGTGCTCCTCGGATCTTATCTCCTGGGTTATTACCTGGGGATGAAACGGCAGCCGCCAGCGGTTTAATCCGTGGCAATGCCGGGCTTCTGCCCTTCGTTGTTCAGGTGCAGGTACGACTTCCAGAAGAAGAATCCGACTATGGCGAAAACCGCGATTATGAGGCCCCAGAGCAGGAACCAGCGGCGGGCCCTCTGGGACATCGTGGAGAGGATCTCCACGTTATGATGGCGTTGTCGATGCTCGTAATGACCTCGAAGAGCGCGAGGCCGAGGATTGTGAGGATGATGGCAACGATGTCCATGATGACGGTTTCGGTTTTCTGATTTTTATTAGTGCGTGTTTTTTATTGACTGGGGATGAAACGTCTGCATGAAGAGATCGCTGGTTTTACTGGTACTGGTGTACGCTGTATTCGCCCACCAGCCGCGCATCGTAGAGGGCAGCGGCATCGTGGAGATAACGAACCCTCAAATATCGCAGGCATTCTACGGAGAATTAAACGGCTCGCCGGCGGTTTTTGAGATAAAATCCGATGCGCCATTCGAGTTGTATGTGGGTATCACGGTTCCGGCGATAGAAGGGGCCAGAATAGACAAATCCGTGGAGGTGACTTCTCTAGATGCGGGCGGGAAGGAAAAACGGATTCTGTTCCTGAACGCGTCCGGGGAATGGCGACCGTTCCATGAGGAGTTCGCAGGCGATGATTATTTCCAGGGGCCCGAGACGAGGATGAACGCGAGCGCCGGAACCTATCGCATAACGGTTTCGAGCCCGGGAAACGCAGGGAAGTACGCCCTTGCGGTGGGCGAGGAAGAGGTTTTCGGACCGGGGGAGACCATCAATGCAGTAGTATTGCTGCCGAAACTGAAAAGCTGGTTCTTCGGAAAATCGCCATTCGAGGCTCTTTTCACAAAGGTATACCTGTTCGCCTTCCTGCCTGTTTTCGCGATTGTTGCTGTTCTCGCACTCGGGACATGGGCAATCAGGACATTCATTCTGAGAAAACCAGCAAAGATAGGAAGGAAGAGAGGAAGTCGGGCATGAATATTGCCGGCTGAGACCCGCAACTACTGCTTTTTCGATCGGCCGGGTAAGCGCAGTGAGGAGGCAAATATTTTTTTGAGCTCTTCCGAGGATGGCAGTGCCGGGTAGGATTTTATGGCGAGTTCCCCGACAATCCCATAGCCCTTTTTCTTCAGAGCCTGGGTGATATGCTTGTATGCAACCAGGCTTCCACCGGTTGAACCCGAGATCGCAAGCTGGCCATTTTTCGCGGTTGGAAGAAGCGAGAGATAGGTGGCGACGGGGGGCACATAAGTCCATGCCCAGGTAGGCGATAGGACGACGATACAATCGAAGTCAGTGGGGTTATATTTAAGGGGCTTGATTGGAGGGGTTGCTTTGCGAGCCGCATCATAACAGCCAACAGTATAGGCAGTGATACTGGAGTATGCTTTTTTTGGATTAATCTCTTCTACGGAGACGCTGTGACCGCCGTCTTTTAGATACGCATGGAGTACTTTGGCGAGTTCAGCTGTTTTTCCCGTGAAAGAGTAATATGCGATGAGAACCTTCATGCAGTACACCTCAAGGGCAAATACCTATGGGCGTTCTAACCTTAGCCGTGCCAATGTTAGAAATTATTCCAGAAAGGCTGCAATCTACGGCAGGACGGGTTTTGCCTTTCCGGGGAGAGCTTTCGTTAGCGCCTTCGCACACTCCTTGCTGCAGAAATACAGCTTTAGGTGGGTCCTCGCCCGCTGAACGCTCACCTCTCCTATGACGTCCTCTTTCCGGCACTTGGCACATATAAAGCTCATGGAATCACCTAGATATCAGAACTGCCAACATTCAAAAACCTGACCTGGCACGGAACCGCAGCGTGGCAGGAACATCAGACGATCTGATAATTTCCAGTTTAGCTGACTGAATAGTTCACCTGATTCATTGTTCCCATGAAGGGTATGCTTTCGACCTGTTTGTCATATAACGCAAAGAAGAACGGGTGATCCGCCTTCAGGTATACTGGTGGCGTCGCACGGGAGTTCGAAGTAGCGCTTGTCGGCACCATTATTACTGCGGTGACTCCGGCAGCTTTGCGCCCTTTCTCGTAAATCTACTCTTGAATATAAGATAGACGCCTAAAACGGCCAGCCCCATAAAGAACAGGATGACACCCATGGCTCTGAAAACCGCGGTTTGGGGGTCGTCGCCAAGAAGTATGAAGCATTGAACCGATGTGAAAAACGTCTGTTCGATGGTAACAAAAAAAAGAACGACGGCGAGAATTCCGGTAAAGGTGCTGCTTCTGTTCAGGCTTTCGAGAACGTCGGATAGGTGCCTGAGGGTGGCGGTCTGCTCCGGATCGGTTTTCTTCTCCATGGACATTCTCCGCTCAGAAGCGCTCCTGGGCCCAGGCAATGGTGATTCCTGCAGCGAGCATCTCGATCGCGCTGCCGATCAGCGAATCCAGCGTAAAGCCAATCGGGTAGTTCATGCTTGTGAAGACGCTGAATGCCGATGGAAGACCTCCAACGAACCACATGAGCGTGCCGAACGACATGCCTTTTGTGACTGCATCTCCTTTGATAGCTTTTTCCAGTTTGAGGTACACGAATGCCAGACCGAAACCCATAACGAACGGGTGGAGGAAAAAGAGGAGCATAACGGGATCTGTTGCCTGCCGCATTCCAGCGAGCGTGAGCACGTCATAGGGGAACAGGGTTGCGAAGACGCTGCTGAGAACCAGCCACAAAATCAGGATCACAATACCGGCTGCAATGCCAGAAACGAGGAATTTTTTCATGGTTGGGATTCGATAGGATGATTAAAAAAACATTCGACAGCATTACGGCGCCTGCAATCGAAGGGACAAAAATGTAATAGAGAACGCGGATTGCAGGGATATTTATTGACCCTAATGAGCGAACCAATCGCAGGACCCAGTTAATGCGCGGTGCCACAGCGGTCCATAGCTACCCGAAAGCGGTCAGTCCTTTTTCTCAGGAATACAACTGCTGTTTTCTCCAAGGTACACGTAGGATTTCCAGTAGAAAAATCCGACCACCGCGAAAGTTGAGATTGGCGAAAGCCACGAGGGGATGTGATGCCCCAGGCTGTCCAGTATCATGATGACACCGAGAGCGAGGATGGAATACATCGCCCCGTTTTTGAGGAAAACATACTTCTTTATGTTATCGATATTGCGTATCGTGAGCTCGCGCACAAGGAATGCGCCGATGCCGTTTCCGATCAGTATCAGGGGGACTGCAAGTGTGAAGGCGAATGCGCCCACCACTCCATCTATAGAGAACGTGGCATCGATCACTTCCAGGTAGAGGAGTTTCGATACATCGCTCAAACCGCCAGGACCGCCCTGATTTCTGAGCTCGATCTCCTTCTGCTCGGCGTTCTGCTTGAATCCGTGGACGATGAAGAAGGCAGTGGATCCTACGACAGCACCGAATGCCACCATGGGGGCATAATTTATAGCGTACCAGGTGAGGACCGCGAGGAAGATCGAGACAACGGCGAAGAACCATACGCTTTGGGACTTGAAGAAACTCTCTCCGGGAAGGCCGAAATGCTTCTCCTCCATGAAAAGCCAGTGGAAGAAAAGGAAAACCAGGAAGACCCCGCCGCCCATGAGAAGGACGGGTCCGCTTTGCTCGACCGCCGCGACTACGCTGGGATCGCTGCTCAGGGTCGCTGTGATCGCACCCACCGGTCCCAATGTCGGATTGGCAGCGAAAAGGATGATGCTCGGGAGGGCGCCCCGCACAACGAATACAGCGATGATCAGACCCCATAGGAGGAACCATTTCCGGGCTTTTTCTGACATCTTGGAGAGTATCTCTGCATTGATTATCGCATTATCGAGGCTGGTTATAACCTCGAAGAAAGCCAGTCCGAGGACTGTCAGGATCATACCAAGGAAGTCCACGATTTGTTATTTTGGCGCAAAGCGTTTAAATCAGCAGTAACCTGCCTTTAGGCGTTCAGACCCATGCTATGACTGTTTTTTCGGGACTTATTTCTTTCGTTGCCTTTTTTGGCCGGTCTTCTACGCAGTACA
>Ga0315268_10008484_pt1 | contig 10740 bp, 11 predicted proteins | sample C1_top_MG_FD_204535 | JGI IMG/M metagenome (GOLD analysis project Ga0315268, IMG submission 204535) | Sediment microbial communities from Yellowstone Lake, YNP, Wyoming, USA - C1_top | ecosystem: Environmental > Aquatic > Freshwater > Lake > Sediment | place: USA: Wyoming | collected 2017-08-01 | reverse complement strand
AGAGTGCACAGAATTTCATCGTTTCGAACATATCTAGCGTGTTGTTGCTTGCTGCGCCATCTGTGCCAAGCCCCACACATACTTGGCTCTGGAACATTTCGGGAAGTGGTGCTGCACCCCCAACCGCAAGTTTCATGTTCGACACAGGACAGTGTGCAACTTTCGTGCCAGACTTGCCAAGCAGCTTCACCTCATTTCTGCTGACCCAGCCACAATGCGCGCCGACAACATTCGGCCCAAGGAAACCAATCTGATCTAAGTACTCGACAACTTTCAGTTTTCGTTTGTTCTCCATGTCTCCTTGCTCCGCTCTAGTCTCAGCTATGTGAGTGTGAACCAGGACATGCTCTTCGTCAGCTCGTGCCTTCGCCCACAAGAGTGTCTCTTCTGAGCAGGAATAGACTGCATGCGGTGCTATCGCGGGCGTGACAAGAGGATTTCCAAGTCCTTTGAGAAAGTCGAGCACTTTGCTGGCGTTCTCTCTGTGGAGTTTCGCGTCAGGCGCGAGATCTATGATGACCGAGGATAGGACCGCCCGAATACCTGCATCACGTATGGCCTTCTCCTCACTTTCGACGAAGAAGTACATGTCGTTGAAAGTCGTGGTTCCTGAAGCGATCATCTCAAGACAGCCGAGCATCGTTCCCCAATAGCACGTCTCTTCCGTCATGTTGGGCTCAAGTTTCCAGATCCTGTTGCTTAGCCACTCTTGGAGTGGCATATCGTCTGCGTATCCTCTGAAGATCACCATCGGGACGTGTGTGTGCGTATTGACCAGACCAGGGAGTAGGATCATTCCATGAGCGTTCACCACGCGATCAGCATCGCGTGGAATAGTATTACCTATCTCCGCAATCTTTCCGTCCTCAACATAGACCGAAGCGTTCCTGAGAACATCCCTCGACCCATTTTGAGTCACGATCCACGAACAGTCCCGAATGAGAAGTGACATGGCACACTCGTCGGCAAGACCTCTCTTTGGTCCGCAAAAAGCCTTTCACCCTTCCGTTCTTATCATCGAATGGGTCGTCAATCGTCTGCGGAATCACGCAAGGCTCGCGGCGTGTCCCACATTGTGAGCTATTCGATGGTCGCGTGTCTTTTTCTCAATTCGCTCTCTGTTAGGCCGAGGCGGCGCATCAATTCGACAACGATTCCATCCAAGAATGTCATTAGACTAATCTCAAAGACGGTGCCAAGAGGAGCCATTGGTTCATGCTCTCCCATGAGTTGCCGCAGGAAGTAGTCCTTTTCATCCGCGACCTTCGTGCGGCCTTTGATGAGCACCACCTGGTCTGCCAGTTTCGCGAGGTCCGAATCGGTGTAAGATGTGATGGCGATGATCTTTGCATCAACAGCTTTGCCGATTTCTGCGGCTGTAACTACGAGTTTGGTTGTGCCTGATCCTGACAGAGCTATGATCAGGTCTCCTTTTCCAATCGAAGGCGTGATCGTCTCTCCCATTACGTAGACATGGAAGCCCAGGTGCATGAGTCGCATAGCGAAGGCTCGGCCAATCAGACCTGATCTTCCGGCTCCTAGAACGAGGATGGGTCGTTTGGTGGAGGCGAGCATTTCCACCACCATCTTTTCAACTTGGTCTAGATCCACGCGCGTTAGGGACTCTCGAACGCTTTCTATGAGGTCTTGTGTGGCATGCTGATACGCTGCCAGCCGCAAATAGACACCGATCATACCTTAGGACGAGACAAGGGCTCTTTACTTTTGTCATCACGGACGCTGTAGGTTTCGTGCGCTAGGTGCTAGGTACCCTCAGCGGGGTCCGGTCGTCAGGCTAGAACCAGGGGAATATCTTTGGCATCTTGATGGGGATGTCGAGTGTTGGAAGGGGAACGTACAGGTATACGTACACTGCTAACGCGAGCATCGCCATCGTCAATGTGATGACGAGGTAGTCCGCCGCTTTCATGCGGAGGACAATAAGCGGTTGACGGTTTGGGCTGGCTCCGAATCCTCTTGATTCAAGCGCTTCTGCCAACTCGATGCTTCTCCTGATGGCCGACACGATTAGAGGGATCAGGATTGGTATGTAGTTCCTTATTCGTTTCATGAAGTTGCCTTTGTCCAGTTCGAGGCCTCTAGATCGTTGCGCATCGATTACAGTCTGAGCGTCAAGAGCCATCGTGGGAACCAGTCGCACTGCTGTCGTGAACGTGAATGACAGAGTGTATGGGACATGCGCCTGTTCCAAGGCCAGCCCCAAATCGTCAGGCGAGGTCGTCATGAAGAATAGCGAGAAGGTGGACATCAGTGAGACGAACCGCAGAGTCATTGCGGCGGAGAATATGAACGTCGATCCGAAGACGAAGTTCATGACGAATATGAGCACAGCAAGAAGAAGACCAGCCCTCATTGATCCAGCCCATTTCCTCCAGGACTTTGAGGCATACACGATCGGCAGTTGAACGAGAAAGACCACAATCAGCGCATAGATGTTCGAGAAAAGAAGCGCGACAGCAAATATCCCTATAGTCATGATGAACTTTGCACGGGGGTCCATCCTGTGAACTGGCGTTGGAAGTTTTCCGAATTTGAAGCCATCGAAGACTTTCAGGGACACTTACTCTTCCCTCGCGAGTGCGTGCAGGATCGCTTGCTCGGCAGAGTACACGTCGATTGCACGTTCGGGCAGTCCATAGTCCTTGAGTTGATGCATGAGCATTCCGACCTGTGGCCGCGTCAGTGATGCTCTATCTAGCAGAGCCCCATCTGTCAGAAGATCCTCTGCGGGGCGGTCTCCTATGACCAATCCTTTTGAGAGCAGGATGATTCGAGGCTTGCATTCCGCGACGAACTCGACGTCATGAGTGATGATTATGACCGTCTTTCCTTGAGCGTTCAACTGAATAATGAAGTTCCTCAGGCGGTCTTTCTGCTGATAGTCTTGGCCGATAGTCGGTTCATCGAGGATTATGTGCTTTGGATTCCAAACCAGCACGGCTGCTAGGGCTACCCTCTTCCTTTCTCCTCCGCTCAAGACGAAAGGCGAGGACTCTGCATACCGAGCTAGATCCAGAGTCTCGAGGATTGCAGCGACTCGGCGTTCGATCGTGTCCTCCCTGTAGCCGAAGTTCCTGAGGGAAAATGCGAGCTCTTCCCGAACGGTCTCGGAGAAGAGCTGGTGGTCTGGGTTCTGGAAGACAAGGCCAACATCCCTTGAGAGTCTTGCAACACTGGAATCGTGAGTGTCAACGTCATCCACTTTCACTCTTCCTGCACTAGGCATGAGAAGGCCGTTGAAAGTCTTCACCAGAGTCGTCTTTCCGGCCCCGTTTTCTCCCATGATTGCAGCGAATTCACCGTCGTTGATTATGAGATCGATACCGCGGAGAACTTCCGAAGAACCCGTGTACGCGAACTTGAGGCCCTCAGTTTCTATCATCGACTAAGCATCTTCCTAAGCACATCCACCGCTTCGTCAACCGTGGTAGGCGTTTGAGGGAATTTGAGGCCGTCTTTTTGCAGGAGGTTGAATAGCATCGTGACCCGTGGCAGTCCTATTCCAATCAATCGAGCGTGCTCGCCGTAAACGTCTCTGGGAGTTCCGTCGAGGACAATCTGTCCTCCATCCATCACAATGACTCGGTTTGCATGGCTTGAGACAATGTCGAGTCTGTGCTCAACGAGAACTATTGTAATCCCGAGCTTCTTGTTGAGGTCAGAGATGACCTCCAAGATCTCCAGTGCTGATTTGGGGTCAAGAAAGGACGTCGGCTCGTCCAAGATCATCACTTTGGGTTGCATAGCCAGAACAGCCGCGATCGCCGCTCGTTGCTGCTGGCCTCCGGAGAGCTCGTACGGAGGCTTGTCCTTAAGGTGGGCGATCCCAGTCACATCAAGGGCCCAGTCCACTCGTTTTCTAGTGTCTTCCCTGCTTAATCCTAGGTTCTCAGGCCCGAAAGCAACGTCTCTCTCGACGCTCAGTGAGAAGAGTTGGTTTTCCGGATTTTGAAAAACCATGCCTACATGAGATGCCAACTCGGCCGTTGTGTGCTCCTTCACATTCATGCCATCAACAATTAGGTCGCCGTTGAAATCGCCCGAGTAGAAGTTAGGGATAAGCCCATTGAGGCATCTGCAGATCGTTGTCTTCCCACATCCGCTTGGCCCGGTGAGGACAACGAACTCTCCCGGTGTGACCCCAATCGAAATGTCTTGGATTGAGGGCTTAGAGGCACCCGTATATGTGAAGGTCAGATGATTCGCCTGGATAATCGACAAATCCTTGCAGCCTCTTGCCGCCCCGCGCGAATGTAGGGTCCCGAGCAACTACTGATTTTCGAGTGGCGCGCCATATCTTACCTGCGCCATATAGCCTTTCATTCAGCTGGCGACTCGCGTTTGTCAAGATATTCTCTGAACAGCTCAACAGACTTCCTGATTACCTCGTCCAGCTTCCCTTGGACTGTCGCTCCGGCGGCGGTGGAGTGACCGCCGCCCGCACCGTTCATCGTTTGACCTAGAATTGTGGCAAGGTCACGTCCGAGGTGGAAGTTCGTCCCTGCAAAGAATTCAGTAGTAGAGCGGAGGCTAAGCGTCAGTCTGTCCTCTTTCTCCCCGCCCACGATTGCCAGGTGTGCTCCTAGACTGATTAGTGACCTTGCAACTGATGCGTGGAACGAGCCTACGGTAGTGGATGCGACAAGCCATCCGCCGATGCTCTCCCAATTCATGCGGCGAGCAGACTTCAGTCGAGCAATTCGCTCTGAATTGTCCATGGGAACCCGTATAATCTTCAGAGCCTCTGTACCATCCACGCCGAGGTCGAGAAGCCTGCAAGCCAACTTCAGGGATCTCGTTGTCGCAATCGCGAAGTGACCTGTCTCATATGCAAGGCCGAGAAAGGCGGCGAGCGCCTCCCTCTTGGTTAGCTTCAGTCGTGCGGCTTTGCACAGTTCCAACACTACCTCGCATGCAGAGGTGGCCTTGTCATCAGATATGAGCATATCAGCGCGAGCACGTGTCTCAGGATGAATGGCGTGGTGATCTATCACGATCAGAGGCTTGCCGGAGTTCTCAACACCGTGCTGGAGGCTGCCCAGTTGCTGCAGGGTGTTTGTGTCAACGGTAAAGATCACGTCAAAGTAGTCCGGTTCCGCCTTTTCTGCTACTTCGAAGCGTAGGTGCCGTAACACGCGGGCAGAGACCTTGCTGACGCCATCCGGAGAAACAGTGACAACTCTCAGCCGTCTGTTCATGTGCTTGAGAACGCTCGATAGAAGGTATGCCGAGCACACGGCGTCCGGGTCGGCATTCTGATGGCCGACAATCAGAACCTTCCTTGAATGTCTGATCGTTCTTGCTAGTCGCTCGAAGTGTCGCATAGGTTCAGCTCCCGAACCTTCGCCTCTGCAGCCGCAAATGCTGCTTCGGTAGCGTTGTCGATAATTGTGTTAAGCTCGGGATCCTCAAGCTCGGTCTGTATGGCGATCTCAACTGTGACGGAGAGTGGCTTGTCACCCGCACCTTCAACCGAGAGATCCAAATCCTCGAGTTTCTTGAGGGAGATTTTCGACAGTATGAATTTGCGAGCAGCCTCCTCAGCCGCGCTGCAGATGGATTCTATCTCATCGTCAGTGGGGGCCCGGCGAAGTTCGATATCCACTCTTGATCCGCTCGGGAATGGGTGCCAACATTCCTTCGTGAAGCTATTCCGGACTTCTGGGAGCGCGCAACTTCTCTTGCAGTTTCTGCTGAATGTCCTTAATCCTCTCGCGTGTCCGTTCTTCCTGCCTTCCTAGGACGGTGACTCGCGTGTTGAGGAGTTCCTTCCTCTCCTTCAACTCCGTGAGTAGCGCCTCCTTATCTGCCTTGACTAGAATGCTCCCAACGCTCTTGTACACAGGGGTTTCGCCGGCCACTTTCTCAAGTTCAGTTACCGCTCTGTCGGTCTCTGTCATGTCCATCTCTAGTTGCTGCTTCTGGGCGACTACCGCTTGAAGTGTCTGCTGCAGTTGCTGTAACCTGACCAGTTCTTCTTGCACTTGAGGTGGAAGCTCGGTTCCTTCGCTCATCGATTTCACCATTTGAAGCAGTGGAAGGTTTTGCCCGTAGCTCTGCGGGGCGCATAGATAAGGGTTTCAAGGATCCGCCAGTCCGTTCGAAGATTTCTTGAAGAACTATTAGAGGAAGGCCCGATATGTGAAGAAAACCGGAGCAAGTGCTTTTCCGAATCATCATAGGCCGAGACTGAACAAATCTCGCACTTTCCGGTCGCCGAATCCGTGCGTGTCGGAAGACGAGACGATGGGTCTGGAGAATCAGTCGCCATCAGATACAACACTAGCGACCAATGATGCGTCAATTTCGCAGTTCAGCCTCTGACGTAAGTGCACAGTTTCGCTCGTCTCTCGGAGATATAGCGAGCCACAGTGAATCATCTCGCGAGTCCAAGTGCCATGATAACCCGAGACGGGAAGGTCCTGCAAGTTGTCGAAACGCGCTTGTGTCAGCTGTGCAGGGCACTAGTGAGGCACACCAGCTTCTCCGTACGATACAATGCCTCACCCTCCGACACCAACCAGGTCTTGAAGACGTTCCGGTGGGTCTGTTCAAGATGTGGCGAAGAAAGAGAGGAAACTAGGGAGGTGCTGATCCCGAGCAGCAGGGCCCGTCTCATCGCTCGTATCCTGAGGATGCGAGAGGACTATAACATACACTCCATGAATATCTCAGCAGACAGTGGAAAACTCACAATCCAGATAGCTTTCGGGGATGGCAAGGAGGAGTCCACTTAAATCCCATGCGGGCAAACAAACAGAGGAAGCTGTCTGGTGGGTATCGATGGTCGAAGTATCCATTCAGGATCAAGCCAGCGACGAAACAACCTCGGCACATGCCGGCATTCTACGAATCGGTAAGGTCTCGGCGGCGCTGCCTAACAAGTTTGCGACAACCACTGAATTGAATGCCACGCGTGTGGTGGGAGCAAGAGACACTCTCCCAGGAGAAGTGGTCGTCTCTGCCAAACTCATGTATCCAGACTCGCTCAAGAAGATCCTGAAAGAGGACGCGCCCCTTCGGGATTTCGCACGAAGGCTGTCACGCGAGGGAGGGGGATTCGAGGATGTCGCGAGGCTGTTGTTCCTGATCTTCAAAGGGGAAGCATCCTACGATGAGGCGGAGGATCTGAGGACCCTGCTTGACCTCCAGTACTTCGCGGACATGGATGTTGTTACAGTGCAGCAGTCCTCCGGGATGAGCCCTGAGGACTTTGCTTCACTACTGAAGTTCGCTGAGAGATGGATGAATCAGAAGGGCGTCGACAAGCCAATAATGCCCGTGATACAGGCGTCGGAGACACAACGAGAGTTCGAGCTCTTCTCTGCGACGGTTGTGAAGAGCAAATCTCATCTCTTGGGGGTCGACATGAGAGGCGGCTTCCACTACTACACGCTCAGAGCCGTCGAGAACATCAAGAGAAAGAACCCGGCCATGTGGGTTCATGCCTTCCAGGTTCCTCCGAAGATCAGGTTTGCACGCCATATGCTGCCTAGTTCTCAGGGTATGCTCATGCCGTACTTTGGGGTGGACAGTTACTCAAGGTGGGTGGTGCCTCCACCGCCCGTCCCTCTTACAAAGGACAAGATCAACGTCTTCGACAAATCAGGATGGGGAGTTTTCAAGCGGAAAGAGTGGACAGGGCTCCATGGAAAGAAGCTTACCTGCACGTGCCCCATGTGCAAGGGTCAGAACCTCGACGGCTTCTACGGAGGGAAGGTCCTGACAGTGCTGAGTCGCAGCAAAGTCCATGACCACTACGCACAACAGGATGAGTTGAAGAAAACCTCAGAGAGCATACGCAAACACCAGTACGCCCGGCTCATAAAGACCAAGAAGTATGCCAACATGTTTGTCGGCGAACTCAAGAAGTCGGTCGAGGCGGAGACGAAACGTTAACCCCCTGTCTCCGCGAGGAGGGTCATAAGATCCCTAAGGTTGACTTCGGACGTTGTACGCCAGCCGAGTGACAAGGTCCCTGCCTCATCTTCCTTCAGATACCCGTTTCGAATGAAGGCGTCCATGAGGGTGAGCGTCTTCCACCTCCCGACCTTGTCAGCAACGAGTTTCTCCACGTCTTCACGTGGGGCTTTGCCCTGTTTGGTCACTAAGTATGCGATTGCGACGGTCAGAGCTGCCAGATTGTCGATTCGCCATCCAGACAGCCGTGCCTCCTTAGGTGTAAGTGTCCCTCGCAGCGTGACCAAGTATCGAGCGTCTTCGGTGTTCTCTCCGAGCGATCCCTCCCCCAGTTGTCTTGCTTGGGATTGGTCAGGTTCGACTCGCTTGACCTCAAGATCAAGTTCAGCAAGAAGAGCATCAACTTGTTTGAGAACTTCCTTGTAGTTCTTGCCAAGGCTAGTTTTCAGTTCCCACTCCTTGGCGCCAGGCATCTTGCCGCGTTTGAAAAGTAGAAGATGAATGGCATGCTTCAGCTTCTCGCTGTAGAAGCGCTTGTCATCGCCAGCCTGTTGCGCGAACCATCCTCTCCATTTTCATGACGGGCTCCCAGCAAGGCCCGAGCGGTCATCTTTGGGTATCGCGATTGGAAAGCTAACCAACCCAGCAGCGGTCTTCTCTGTTGGTGTCGCGAGCGACACTAGTCTCAAGTCTTTGGTGTCTCGCAACATCTTCGCATACCCATAAGTGAGTAGGAAGCTGGCGTAGTATGCGCGCTGTACGGTTTCTTGGTATGAATCGCGTCGGATGAACGACCAATACTCGACGGAGCCATCTTGGTCAGTTTGTGCGCAAAGTTCCTCCCACAATCCGCGGAGATTTCTCGCGAACTGTTCACGTGTAAGAATACCAGACTTCACAAGCGAGTCTAAGTCAGCTGCCGCTGGCGGAGTTGCTCTTCCCAACGAGAGCTTCTTCCTTCTTTGCTCGTAGGTGAGTAGCTGATCCCAGTAGGCAAGCCCTTCTCGGATCGCAGCGAAAGTGAGTTGCTCCCTTTCGACTACAGGGTGCCAAGACTTGAGGAAGATCTCGCCCAGCCGCTTGATAGAGAGCGAGTGGAACTTCTTCTCCAACATCTCAGGATTCGTGTAGAGCGCGCTTGACTGATACCGAAGCTGGCTCTTCTGAAGGCCCAGGACTTCTGCCAAGTCCTTGATAGTCTCGGCGTCTAAGCAGTGGTCATCAAGCAAGTCCCAATGTGGGAAATACCTGCGCAACGTTTCGACTGCGAGGCCGACATCCAAGAAGAAGGGGTTGAATTTACGCTCTCTAATAGCTTCGCATGTTTGGATGAGTTCGCGAAGCTCCTTTCTTCCAGATGTCAATCTGACGCGTTCAGGCTTGTCGGGCGTTGTCAATTACTTCACCTGTGACACGATAGAACTGCCTTCTATGTTCTGGACCACGACGACGTGAACGTCAGTGTCGGGCACGGTGACCTGTCCAGGCGTAATGGCCACGTACTGCGTCTCTCCGAGTTCGCTCGCGCTTGCAACGATAAGTCTGGAAATAACTTCCCTATTCTTCGGATCCAAGTGAACGTCAAATTCGTCGATCGCCCTGAATGGGGAGGCAATGTGCTGTTGCAATGCAAGCAGGAAAGCCATCAGCGCGATGCTTCTTTCGCCTCCGCTCTGAGTGAGTGAGTCAAGGCGCGTAGCTGGTGCGCCCTTGAATCCCACTAGGATGTCGAGTCCAGCCTGTTCAACATTCTTTCCGGCACTGACTTTGAGCTCGCCAATCGCTCCGACTTCCTGGAGAATCTCGTTGTAGCGGGTTTCAAGAGAGTGCAGGAAGGTAGAGATCACATGTTTCCATCGTTCAAGCCGCTTTTCCACTTCCGCAATGACTTCCTGCCTGTTTCTCGCCAGTTGCTCGGCTTTCCCTCGTAGGTCCTCGTACATGGTGGTGTATGAGCTGTACACCTTTTCGACGTCTTCGGAGAGATGCGCGAGGGGTCGAAGCTGTTCCTCGGTTGCGCCAATATCCATCATGATGTCAGATAGTTTTCTGGGATTCTCAAATCGGGGGCCCATCTGCTCGGCATTTGCGCGCAACGGTTCGATCTCCTCTTCTAGCATTCTTCGCTGAGCTTCCAGATCGGCCAGTTGTTCACTAAGCAGCTTCCTCTTGAAGCCAAGAACTTGAGTGTCAACCCTTGCGTCTATTAGGCGTGAAAGCTCGTTCTCAACTCGCGCGTCAAGTTCGTGGAGCGCGGTCTCCTTTGCTTGAAGCCTTTCACGAGTTCGGACGAGCTTCTCTTCTGTGTCTGCCCGAATGTGACCCAAGTCATCGAGCCATTCCCTCATCACCGTCGGGATCCCCTCGTCTCGATCAGGCGTCTGGGTCTGTGTGCCTGATTCTTCGGGATTCTCTGCACTCACAGATCGAAAGAGGCGTTTGTGAGTCTCTTCTGCGAACCTCTGGACCCATTCGACCGTGGAGCTTCCTGCAGCTTCTTGGCGTACCAGTTCAATGTAAGTCTCGTAGACCTTGAATCTATCCTTTTGGTGCCTATCGTATCTCTCTTGGCGGCGCTTGAGAGACTCGTCTGCCTCGAGGAGCTTTTGGTCAGCGTTCTCGATCATTCTCGCACGCGATTCAACCTTTTCTTGGATGCGAAGTAATGCTTGCTCTCGCTTCTGAATCCTTACCCAGGTCATCTCTCTCTTTAGTTCGGCAAGCCTACCGTCCAGTGCTTTCTTTTGGAGGAATCGTTCGTGTTCCCTTCGCCAATATTCGTGGGTTTCCTTCGTAGTC
>Ga0315268_10008483_pt1 | contig 10741 bp, 8 predicted proteins | sample C1_top_MG_FD_204535 | JGI IMG/M metagenome (GOLD analysis project Ga0315268, IMG submission 204535) | Sediment microbial communities from Yellowstone Lake, YNP, Wyoming, USA - C1_top | ecosystem: Environmental > Aquatic > Freshwater > Lake > Sediment | place: USA: Wyoming | collected 2017-08-01 | reverse complement strand
CCGCGCGACGCGAGTTGAAAGAAGAAACCGGCATACATGATGTATACCTTGAACAACTCTATACGTTCGGCGAGCCTAAGCGGGACCCGCGTGGGCGCGTGGTCACCGTAGCCTACCTGGCGCTGGTGCCCACACCACTCGCCGTCGAGGCTGGCGACGATGCAAGCGATGTGCGTTGGTGGTCCGCTTACAAGCTGCCTCTGCTGGCCTTCGATCACGCCAAGATCCTCCACTATGCGCTGCAGCGGCTGCGTTACAAGCTAGAGTACACTGCGGCCGGGTTCCAGCTTTTGCCGCCGTCGTTTACGCTGACCGAAATCCAAAAGGCGTACGAGATCGTCTTGGGTGAGCCGCTGGACAAGCGCAACTTTCGGCGCCGGATCGCCGAAGCGAACGTCCTGGAGGAAACCGGGGCGCTCACCATGAGCCGTGGCCGTCCAGCCAAGCTGTACCGCTTCCGCGACGACGCCGTAGCCGAGGTCAAAACGCGACGGCTATTTCCGTGAAATGTGTCACGTAGGGCGCTGCGGAACACGCAACACGCCATAGATGCCGCAGAATCCCCAGTCGCCGCCTCTTGACAAACGATGCAAATCGAGTATAATTAGTGTGAAATTCACACTAACGACGGGCGGGCACTACCGCCCTTCTTTTCGAGTGTGAATTAGTGTACAAAATACACTAGAAAGGAGCGACGCTGTGGAATCTCGAATGTTGGGGGAACGGAGCCGGCCTTTTCTCGAGGACCTGGCCGACTGGCACGCCAGGCTGCCTGCGCTCGACTTGGCCGTCGAGATCAAGCAGCCACAGCGCGCGGCGGTGATTTCGGAGGACCTCGTCAAGGGCTTTTGCACGGTGGGACCACTGTCCTCGCCCCGCGTGCAGGCCATCGTCGCGCCGGCCGTGCAGTTGTTCGAGCGTGCGCACGCGTTAGGCATCCCACATTTCTTGCTGGCCCAAGACACACACGAGCCGGATGCCATCGAGTTTGGCAGCTTTGCGCCGCACTGTGTTCGCAATTCAGAAGAGTCAGAGACAGTGCCGGAGCTGGCAGCCCTGCCCTTTGCGAACCAGTTCATCCTCGTTCCCAAGAACTCGATTGATTCGGGCCTGGTGCCGGCGTACAACAGCTGGCTGGCCCAACACGCAGACGTGCGCACCTTTATCGTCGTGGGCGACTGCACCGACCTATGCGTCTACCAGACCGCGATGGGGCTACGTGTGCGTGCAAACGCTCGACAAGAGCGCGACGTGCGCGTCATTATCCCCGCCGACTGCGTAGACACTTACGACCTGCCGGTGGACGTGGCACGAACGCTTGGCACCCTGCCGCATCCAGGCGACTTGCTGCACTTGATTTTCCTCTATCACATGGCATTGAATGGCATCGAGATCGTGGCGACAGTCAAGTAGGGCTTTCTGTCGGCAATCCTGTAGGAGGGGTGAGGCAACGCCCTGACCTGTCGTGCTGAACGCGAGAAAGCGTCTGGTCTCAGGTGCAAGAGGTGCTTCGGCCCAAAGAGCCGGCCTCAGCATGGCAGGTGGGCGACCACAAGGCTGGACGACCATAAGGGTCGCCCCCATGATCCTTGTGACTGGTCTTGAGACGAGGGTAGCATGAGCATCTTTGACGGCAAGCGTTTGACTAACGAAACCTTCAAGCTCGACATCGAGCGGATGCAGCGCGGCTGGTACAGCGACAAGTATTTTGAAAACATCACGGCAATGCTGACCGCGTGCGCTGCGAGCGGGTATCGCTATGCAGGCCGCTTTCCCAACCTGCAGGGCGTCGACTTGGCTGACGTGGACGTGGGCAACCTGGAAGTGGAAATGCAGTGGTTCACGCGCAGGCCCGGCACGACGGTCGTCGTGGGTGTAGACAAGGCACTGGCGATGATTCGTGGTTGCGCCGGTTACGCCGAGGGCGACCGATTCGTCGAGACGTGGGACAAGCTGGATGTCGAAGCCGTTCACGATGGCGTGACTGTCACATACAACGGCGATCCGACACGCGTTCTACCTGTGCTGCGCGTGCGCGGGCGCTACCGTGACTTTGCCATGCTCGAAACACCAACGCTAGGCATCCTGACGCGCGCCTCGCGCGTGGCGACCAACGTCTATCAAACATTCGTCGCCGCGCGTGGCAAGCCGGTGTTGTTCTTTCCCGCCCGTTTCGACGCGCACGAAGTCCAGGCCGCCGATGGCTATGCCTACAACATCGCTGTGCAGCGCTTTAACGCCGACTTTGGTGGCAAGATCGGCCCGTTCGTCTCAACCGATGCACAGGGCGACTGGTGGGGCGGCGCGGGCGGCGGGACAGTAGCACACGCCGCCATCGCTTGTTTCTTTGGCGATACTGCCGCCGCGATGCTTGCTTTTGCCGCCACGCGCCCGCCGACCATTCCACGGATCGCGCTGGTGGACTTTAACAACGACAGCGTAACGGACAGCCTGCGGACGCTCCAAGCCATGTTCTCCAAATACCGCGAGTTGATAGATCGGGGCCAAGAGGCCGAAGCAGACAAGTACCAGTTATACGGTGTGCGACTAGACACCTCAGGAAGTGTGCGCGACGTATCGGTGCCGCCGCTAGGCGACCCGACACTTGACCTGGGCGTGACACCCCGCCTGGTGTTCAATGTCCGCAGCGCGTTGGACCATGCATGGGAAGCGTGGAAGCTGCCTGCACAATGGCGCGAACGAGCGCGCGACTTTTGCCGCCGCGTGAGGATTGTGGTCAGCGGAGGATTCACGCCAGACAAGATCGAGCGCTTTGAAAAGCTCGGCGTGCCCGCCGATATTTACGCCGTCGGCTCGTGGCTATTCAACAACAGCGATCACAATGGCACGGTGACGGACTTTACTGCCGACGTGGTGCGGATCAGGGTCCATGGGGAATGGGTGGACTTGGTCAAAGTCGGCCGCAAACGCAGTAATAACCCCGATTTGCAGCGGGTCGAGTGAACCCCCTCCCCATTCGCTCCTAGAGCGAGCGAGCAGGGCAGGGTCAGGGTAGGGATTATGGCCTGGCGAACCAATCCAGAAACTTCATCATCAGGCCCATGTCGCCCGACACTTTGAGCTTGCCTGCCATAAATGCGCTGACGGCGTTCAGCTCGTTCCGCGCAATCGCCAGGTAATCGGCTGCCGTCGCTGTGACCGTGGCAGTAGGAGATGTGGCCGGGCCCGGGTTCACTGTACACTTGCCCTCGGCGATGCTGACGGTATATGTCCCTCCACCCTCACCGTTCAGGTTAAACTGCACAACCGCCTTGGCGTTACCGGCTTTGCTGGCGAGAAACGCCTCTGGCATCCCTTGCATGACTTCGGCAATTGTCGTGGGTTTTTCCATTGTTCACCTCGTCGCTAGTGTGAGATTCCGGGCTGCGATTTCCCAACGGCGGGGAGTATAGACGATTCGGCGAGCATTGTCAATTCTGTTATAATACAGCCCAAGGACAGCGAGAATGGATAAGCGGGTTGGGCGAATGTGGACATGTTTGACGATAGGGGGCATTATTCTGGCCTGTGCCTGCACGGCGACCGGGATTGTTGGGGTCTCGTGGTTGGCCTATCAAACTAACCCGCTATCACAGTCAGCACCAGCTAGCGCCACGATCGGTCGAATCGCTTATGTCGGTGAGGACGGCAACATTTACACTATTGCACCCGATGGAAGCCATCAGCAGGCAGTCACACGCGATCAGCCCGCTAGCGTTGACCAGTATAACGCGTTGGCTTGGTCATTGGATGGCCGGCTCGCGTTCGCCTCCTCGACAGATAAAGGCAGCGCCCTGTTCATCTCACAGCCGGATGGCAGCGACCGCAGGCAAGTTTTCTCCGGTGGGCCGGACGTGGTGCCGTTCTATCTCTACTGGTCTCCCAACGGGCAGCAGCTTGCGTTCCTAACGCCGTCTCAATCCAACCGGCTGGCGCTGTGGATAGCGGCTAGTCACGACGCCGATTCAGCAGAGACAATCGCCCAAGGCTCACCCTCGTATTTCTCGTGGGCGCCGGATAGCCGGTCGCTCTTGATGCACATCGGCAGCGTGCAAGGTGCGCCGGGCGAAACACACATGGCCATCTTTAATTCTAGCCAATCCAGGCTCACCGAGCTGCCTGATGCACCCGGGAGCTTTCAGGCGCCGGCTTGGTCGCCGGACAACCAGCGATTTCTCTTTGTACGCCAAGCCGACAATCAGACTAACGAGCTCGTAATAGCCGAGGGGCAAGACCGGCGCGCGTTGGTTTCGTCTCGCACCGGCCTAGCCTTTGCCTGGTCGCCGCGTGGCGATCGCATTGCGTTCGCCACTCCCAGCCCGGCAGACAGACTCTTGTACAGCTCGATCACCGTTTTGGACCCAGGAGGAAAGGAACGCCGCATGGTCGCGCAAGGACAAATTATGGCGTTCTTTTGGTCGCCCGATGGTAAACAACTGGCTACACTCAACTTGGCTGCTAACCAGCCAGAACAGCAGGGCCGTGCGATTCCAGTGCGCACCGAGGCAATGCACGCCCCGCAATCAGCCGACCTGCGGCTGGTATGGAGTGTGGTCAACGCTACCGATGGGACATCGGTGGATTTCCCATCCTTCCATCCAACCGATCCGTTCTTGCTGCTCCTACCCTATTTCGACCAGTACGCCCAGTCACTTTCGCTGTGGTCACCTGACGGGCGCTATCTTGTGTATGCGGACCTAGACGAGCAGGATCGGCCTTCCATTCGCGTGTTGGATACATTGCAGCTCCAACAGCCTGCGCGGCGGTTGGCCGATGGGACCTTCGCCGCATGGTCGTGGCACTGAAGCAAGGCCCTTGGGTTTTAGAAAACCAACGAGTCTGCTCCTCCCACGGAGGCCACGTGATTGACAGTCGCAAACATACTAGCCGAGCGCAGAACACCTTTGTCATCCTGGTCATTGTCGTCGTCGTCGTTCTCGTCTGGCAATTCGCCGCTTTTCAGTATGCGCTGGCGCGGATGCCCAACGGGTGGACGGTGGCCAACGCACCCGCGACCGGACAGACGCCGCAACAAGTCGTCCTCAAGTTGCGTACGGCCTTTAGCCAGCCTGTGACTCTCCGCTACCGGAGCGAGACACTCCCGCTTTCTCCAGAAGAAGTTGATTTCAAGTTGGATGAAGCGGCCACGCTACAATCCCTCAGCGACGTCCGGGCAGGTGCCAGTGGAGCACAAGGGTTTCTGCATTTTCTGATCCGCCGCACGCCGCCTCCGCGCGATGTGCCCGCCGTGACGACGTATTCGGAAGAAAAACTGCGTGCCTTTCTCACCCGTGTAACCGAACGCTACGATCAGGCGCCCACGGGGCCATCGCCGCTAGTGGACGAGTTGCGCTTTGCACAAGGACAGCCCGGTAATGAGCTAGAGATTTCAGCCTCCGTGCCGGTCATCGCCACTGCGCTCCGATCTGCTGACAAGCGCGAAGCCAATCTCGTCGTCAAAACCGTTCCCTCAGTCACGCCACGCCTGAGGCTCTTGCGTGACCTGCTCGACGCGTACCTCAAGCGCAGGTTCATCGGGCAGGCGGGTGTCTTTGTCAAGGATTTGCAGACCGGCGAAGAAATCGGGATCAATGACAGTGTGGCTTTTTCGGGGATGGCGCTGCTCAAGATCCCAATTCTGACGGAAACATACCGGCGGCTCAGCGAACTGCCCGATGGCGCCACACTCAATCTCGTCTCGCAGGTGGCGACTGGCGAGGCAAGTAACACGGCAGCCAACACGCTCTTGCAGCAGCTCGGCGATGACGACGCCTACGCCGGGGCCGACCGCCTCAACGCTTCAATGCGTTACCTCGGCCTGGTCAACACTTTTATCGCCACGCCCTTCGACCAGAATGTGACGCCGCCGGCTGTTGTCACGCAGGCCAATTCGCGCACCGACATCAACACCAACCCCGACCCCCGGATGCAGACGACCCCGCAGGACATGGGCCTGATGCTAGAGATGGTCTACCTCTGTGCGCGCGGCGGTGGAACGCTGATGCTCGCCTACCCCAACGCTTTCACAGAGCCAAAATGCCGCCAGATGCTCGACCTGCTGAGCCAGGGCAACCTCACCAACCCCACTGGCGGCGCGCCAATGTTCATCCGTGCTGGGTTGCCGGCCGAGACGCGTGTGGCAAACAAATGGGGCTTTGACAAAGAAACGCGTGGCAACGCCGCAGTCGTCTTTACGTCCAACGGAGATTTTATCCTGGCAATCTTTTTGCGCCAGGCCGATTGGGGCGACTGGCAAAAGGCCAGCCCGATGATGGCCGACATCACCAAGGCAACGTATAATTACTTTACGCTGTCGCGCTGACGCCATCTTCGTTCACCGGCTCAACCTTGTAACACTCGCGCGGCCCAGGCCCACCAAGGTCGTTGGGCAGCCAATCACCGTGCAAGCCATTCCGTAAACAGACATCATCTGTAAGAAAATCTACATGAGCGGAAAAACATCTGCCCATCACGAAATCACACCTAAAGTGCGACGCGCAATCATCAAGTGGATCGTCCGGGCTACCTGTGGCATAGTAGTCTATGGCTTGATCCTGTTCCTCTCAGCAGGTAGATTGAACTGGGTTTGGGGTTGGGTACTCTTTGGCGTGCTCACGGCTGTGATGGCTGCCCACCCCTTGATCCTGGTGCCGATCAATCCCGAGTTGCTCGTCGAGCGTGAGAAAGGCTTTTGGGATGAGGGCGTCAAGACTTGGGACAAATGGGTCACCACCCTGGCTGGCGGGCTGATGCCCCTCCCATGGATTGTGGCTGGACTGGGCATAAGGTTTCAGTGGGCTGCGCCGATGCCGCTGGTGTATCATCTGGGCGGTCTGCTGGCAACCGTCCTGGGATATGGGTTGTTCTTGTGGGCGATGGCATCCAACGCCTTCTTTTCACAAGGGGTTCGGATCCAGGAAGAGCGCGGCCATGTCGTCGCGACTGGCGGGCCGTATCGGGTTGTGCGCCACCCCGGCTATGTCGGCACGATCCTGGCTCAGCTTGGCGCGCCGCTCTTGCTGGGTTCGCCGTGGGCGTTGATCCCCAGTGGGGTATCAGCAGCGCTGTTCGTCGTGCGCACCTGCCTGGAGGATAAGACGCTGATGGAAGAACTACCCGGCTACGAAACTTATGCACAACAGACGCGCTCCCGATTATTGCCGGGTGTGTGGTAATTGCTGGGCGGCGGCAGAGCAAGTGCAAACCCGGCGCTGCGGTTCAGCTCCCGTCCGTTGGGCGGCAACAAGTGAGCAGGATACAATGCAATAGGGGTAACTTTATGAAGATTTTGGCGATGGAGAAAGAGGTGTCCGGCGTCACGCCAGAGAGATTCGGGCCTCATCTGAAAGCGGAGGCGGTCAGGGCATGGGAACTCTATCAAGCTGGCGAGTTGCGTGAACTATATTTCCGCCAGGACCGGCATGACGCCATACTGGTGCTGGAATGCGCAAACGTCGAAGAAGCGCATCAAGTACTGGATACACTGCCGTTGGTTCAAGAGGGCCTGATCACCTTTGACGTCATCCCCTTGATACCTTACTCTGGCTTTTCCAGGCTATTCGCTCAAGGAGCCTAGCGTGCAGCAGACGGCTGGGCTCTGAGCCGTCAGACAATAACCCGGCGCAGTTCCTCGATATCGAGGTTCCCGCCGCTGACGATGGCCACCGTGGGCCCGACGGAAACCATGTCTGGCCACTTGCGCAGCGCGGCAATGCCCACTGCCCCCGATCCTTCTGCAATCAGGTGGTGCGTCTCGACCAGCCAGGCAATTGCCGTGCGAATGTCCGCCTCTTCGACCAGCAGGATGTCATCTACCACTTGTGGGACGACGTCGAGTGTGATCGCCCCCGGCTCGACCTCGCCCGACAGCCCTTCAGCAATCGTGGCCAACTGTGGCAGACGTGTGCCCTTAAAGTGATTGTAGATCGCGGGCGTAGCACGCGAAGTGACGCCAATGACACGGATAGTCGGGTTGATCGCCTTGAGAGCCACCCCTACTCCACTGATCAACCCGCCGCTGCCCACCGGCACAAGGGCTTGAGCCACATTTGGCAGGTCTTGCAGAATCTCAAGCGCAACCGTCCCTTGCCCAGCCACGACAAACGGATCGTTGTACGGCGAGACAAACACACGCCCACTTGCGCACTCGATGCGCCGCGCCTCGACCTCGGCCTCGTCATAGGTAGCCCCACACAGCCTGACCTCGGCACCATAGCTTCGTGTAGCTTCGACCTTGGTGTGGGGCGTCCCTTCTGGCATCACGACAAGTGCGCTCACACCCGCCCGCGCGCAGCCAAGCGCTACGCCTTGCGAGTGATTGCCTGACGACACAGCCACCACCCCACGTTGCTTCTCGTCATCGGTCAACAGGAGCACACGATACAGTGCGCCGCGCAGTTTGAACGAGCCTGTGCGCTGCAAGTTTTCCAGCTTGAGATTCGCGCCCAGCTCGTGCGAAAACTCGAGCGGCGTATGCCGCACAAACTGAGCGATACGTGAATGAGCAGCAAAGATATCTTGTAGAGAGATGTGATTCATCGCTATGCCACCGACTGTAGGTTGCATGTTCTGCTCCCTCGCCATGCTTAACTCTCCACGGCTCGCTTGGCCACAATCAGCGTCAGATCGTCGAACGGCGGCTCGTCACCCACAAATTTGCCGAGGGCATCCTGAATCGCCGCCACAATGCTATCTGCCGAATGATGGCGATAGGTGACAATGGCTTGCTCAAGACGCCCCAGCCCGAATTCGTCGCCGCGTGCATTGAGCGCATCCGTCACACCATCCGTATAGAGCACCAGCACGTCGCCGTTTTCGAGCTTGAGGTTTTGATCGTGCAAGGTCACTTCCGGCAGGACGCCGAGCGCCATCCCGTGTCCCCTCAGGTACTCGAGCTCGCCAGTCGCCGCGTGCACGACCAAGGGAGGATTGTGTCCGGCGTTAGCATATACCACGCGACCCACAGGCGAAAGGTCGGCCAGGAACATGGTCACGAACAGGTCCGAGCGCGCGTCGGAAAGAATCAGCTCGTTGACACGCATCAACGCCTCAGCCGGCGTGCGGTGGCCGCCGATAGCCACTGACCGCGTGAGCGTTCGCGTAACCGCCATGAACAAGGCCGCCGGCACGCCTTTATCGGCTACATCGGCTACGACCAGCCCCTGATGCTCGCGTGGAAGTGGAAGAAAGTCATAAAAGTCGCCCCCCACCTGGCGCGCAGCACGCCAGAACGCAGCCAGTTGCCAACCGGGGGCTTCTGGACAGAATGACGGCAAAAAGCTCGTCTGGATGTCACGCGCTACCTTGAGCTCCTGTTCAAGCCGCTGGCGCGTCGCCAGTTCTGCGACCAGGCGAGTATTCTCAATCGCGATGGCCGCCTGGTGCGCAATGCCAGAGAGAATGTTCATCCCGCGACCGGCCTGTGTCAATTCTTCCGTCGCCCCTTCGACGACCATCACACCCACGACCTGGCCCTTGGCGCGCAGCGGGAACGCGCGCGGCGCGTTCAGTCCCAGTGATGCTGAGATGTTGCGCGGTACACTCTGCGCCAACATCACTGCGCCGCCGGCTTCCTCATCTTCCAGCTCCGGCCACGCCGCGCCGGGCACGTGCAAAGCGTGGAACGCGTTCAACCGGTCGCGCGGCAACCCATACGCACCGCCAGCCACGAACACGCGCCGCTCGTCATCCCACAGGAACACCAGGCAGGCCTCCACGCCGACCAACAACGGCGTCAGCCGGACGACCGTCGTGAGGATTTCAGAAAGCTCAGTCTGGCTGCCGACGGCTTCGGCTACCTGCAGCAGCGCCATGTTGACCCACGCTTCTTCGCGCTGTGCCGCCGCCAACTGCGAGCTTTCAATTGCCAGCGCGGCCTGGTTGGCAATGCCGGTAATCATCTCCACGCGATGCGAATCGAGTGCGCCACCATCCCGTGTGCCCATCAGCATCGCCCCGGCCACCTGCCCGCGCGAAATCAGCGGGAGCACCAACAAGCAGCCCGGGCCAAACACTGCCTGTGCCTGGCGGTCCGGTGATGCAACCCGAATGGGCATCTGCAATTCACGCAGCTCATCCAGCGGATCCCACTCGCCGGGCGGGATGCGCAGGTCAGCAAACAGGCGGGCTTGCTCCCGGCTCAAGCCATATTCGTGCGATGCGCGAAAGGCATTTTGCGTAGCATCCCACAAGAGCACCGCGCACCGATCCACGCCAGAAAGCATCGGCGTGATGCGGACGACAGTCGAAAGCACTTCATCCACGCCAGCCGCGCGCGTCGTAGCCTCGGCCACCCGCAACAGCGCCGTGCTCACCCAGGCCTGCTCGCGCTCAGCCTCATACAGACGCGCATTGGCGATGGCGAGCGCCGCTTGCCCGGCGAGGGCAGACACGACCTCGGCGTCGTCTTGAGTATAAGACTCGGGCTTGATCTGCTCAACAGACAGGAAGCCGATCAACTCGTCCCGCGCGATCAACGGCGCACCCAGGCAAGAATGGTCAAGGGGCAAACCGATCAGGTCATGAAATGCACCGCTGCCATCCTCCTTGCTAAAGATGAGCGGACGGCGCGTCTCCTGAAGCCGCATGAACCGGCCACCCTCACGCACCGGCACCTTTTTGCCAATCGTCGCCATTACCGCGGGCAGGCCATGTGCTTCGTGAACCGTCAACGTGCCCTCGTCATTCTTCAACAACACGGCGACCGCATCATAAGCCACCAGTCGCGACAAGCTCGCCAAGA
>Ga0315268_10008482_pt1 | contig 10741 bp, 14 predicted proteins | sample C1_top_MG_FD_204535 | JGI IMG/M metagenome (GOLD analysis project Ga0315268, IMG submission 204535) | Sediment microbial communities from Yellowstone Lake, YNP, Wyoming, USA - C1_top | ecosystem: Environmental > Aquatic > Freshwater > Lake > Sediment | place: USA: Wyoming | collected 2017-08-01 | reverse complement strand
TTCAACGGGATTTTGACCGCCTCGATCAGATAAGTCACTTCATCGGAGGATGTGCCGGTCAGATGATTGGTGGCCGCGAATATCAGCGTAATGATCGCCGTAATAATCAGCGAAAACAAAATGCTCAAGGCCGCGACATGGGATTTCTTGTTATAACCTTCCGTCAGATAAATAATGATCATCAAAATCGCCATTGATCCGATGATGCCAATAATCAGGGCATTCCAGCCGATGAGAAACAGCGGCACCATGACATAAATAATGAAAAGGAAACTAAGAAAAAAAGATAAGATGGCGCGCAAGCCTTTCCAATGGCCGACAAAAAGAATCGTGGCGACAAAAAATATCAGCAGCCAGATCAAGGCGTTGCTCCTGACGTAATCATTGACATAAAAAACATACTTGCCGGACTCGTCCTTGCCGTAACTGACGATGACCTCGTCGCCGACTTTGTAATCGCTGATATTGGTCACCTGCAAATCGCCGATGCCGAAGTATTGCTCGGTCTGGCCTTTGAGCGGACCGCTGATAATCATCAATTCCAAATTCTGCTGTTTGGCAGTTGTGCCGTCGCTGCCCTGCACGGCTTGCTCCAGCAGAATTTTTGTCACTTTCGCATGTGCCGATTCTTGCGGCATAGTTGCCGTCGCCGTTGTGGTCGCATCCGGAACGTCATTTCCTCCGCCTTCGCCATTGACGGAAACGACCGTCTTGACTGCCGGCGCGGTCGCGTTTGTAATTGATTTTTTGGCAGCCAAAGACGGGCTAGCCAAGCCGCAAAGTAATAAGATTATAATTACAGCGGATATTTTAAAATTTAGTTTCATGATCATATTTCATTATAATTCCTCTTTGATTTAAACTACCATAATTTTAATGAAGCGTCAAAAAGAAGAATTTAAAAAAGCAGGGCGATATCCCCTGCCTTTTGACTAATTAATTTTTTACGGTTTAGCCGGCGACCAGACTCCGTTGATGCCAAGACCTAGCATATCTCCAGCGCTGATATCTTGTCCGAAATAGTAGAGGGGCATGCCTTTATAAATTACCTGCTGGGATCCATTTGCAGTTACGATCGAACTAAAATCTGATTTCAGAAGCGGCGGACTGACGACGACAGTCCCGGTATAAAATACCGGCCAGGCGCTTAAGCAGACTCCGACGCAATTATTTTTGCCGACGGAATCTCTGGTGGAAACATAAAGCGTCATGCCGCGGCTGTCGACCAGATATTGGCCGTTCGCTCCGTTCATGACTTTAACCGTGTCTGAAGACGTTTGCGCCGGCACGATCTTCTGCTGAGCCGGTGCCGTCGGCTGGGCCATATTCCACCACCACAAGGCTCCAGCGACCACGACTAAGATAGCGGCGATGATAATCCAAATTGTTGATTTTTTCATAAATATAAATTTGTTTCTCTTTTTATTCGACCTTTGCTATTTGATTTTCAATTTTCTAGCGCTCTTATCGAATCCTTTCCACGGATCGCGGTATTTCTTTAAGCGGCTGAAAATATTTTTAATGTTGTATTTTTGGGCTGACTGCAGAGATGCGAGCTCGCTCCAAGCGAGCGGCGTGGCGATAGGCGCGCCTTCCTTGGCGCGAACGGAATATGGCGCGACAGCAGTCTGGCCATACTCGTTCCTGAGGTAATCAAGAAAGACTCTCCCCTTTCGCTTATTCTTTCTAACTTCGGTCGTTAAATCATCAGGATATTTGGCGGCCAGCTGGTCAGCCAAAGAATGCACGTAATCTTTGACTTTGGCGTATTCGAATTCCGGCTTGATGGGACATACGACATGCAAGCCGTTCTGGCCGGTCGCCATCAGATAAGGTTTCAGTTTTTCCCGCTCAAAAATATTTTTGACCTTTTTGGCTGCCGCCTTGGCATACTTAAAGCCGTCAACATCGTGCGGCGGATCGAGATCGATAATAATTTTGTTAGGCTTGGTGAGATTTTCTTTTTTGCTCAGCCATGAGTGGATGACAATCACGCCTTGGTCGCCCAGATATGCTAAGTCGGCTGCCTCATCGGCCATGACGTAATCCTGAAACTTGCCGCTGTGCAATCTGACCTTGTCGTAAGTCACCCACTTCGGAAAATACGACGGCCGTTCCTTATGGTACCAGCCTTCCTTGGTGATGCCGTCGGGATAGCGCACCATTACCAGCGGATAATCTTTGATCTGCTTCAGCATCCATGGCGCGATTTTTTGGTAATACTTAACCAAGTCTCCCTTAGTGATTTTGGACTTGGGAAAATAAATCTTATTGGCGTTCGTCAATTCGAATTCTCGCTTGCCGACTTTCATAATGATTTCTGCTTCTTGGTCGGATGCACGCGCGACTTAGCAATCTGTTCCAGCGTCTTGCCGGTCTTGGCGGAATCCGGCTTATCCTTGGTCGGCTCGTGCTGGGCGTGAGCGAATTCATCTTTAGCTTTAAGCAATAGCCAAGCATTCTTTCCCCCAAAGCCTTTGGTCTTGATCAAATTATAACCGCCCTTGAGCTTTTTGCCGAAGAATTCTATTTCCACCACGCCTTGCCGCAAAGATTTCTCCATGTCAGCCGCACCGACTGGCTTATCTGCCCGCAAATTCTTGTAAGTCCCCTTGTCCCAGACCATGACTGTGCCGCCGCCATAATTCCCCTTGGGAATCGTGCCCTCGAAATCACCGTAAGCCAGCGGATGGTCTTCCACCCTGATCGCCAGATGCTTGACCTTGGGATTGGTAGACGGTCCCTTGGGCACGGCCCATGAGACCAGCACGCCTCCGACTTGCAGGCGCAAATCATAGTGCAGGTTGGTCGCGTCATGCTTCTGGATGACGAAATAATCCTTCATTTTGGCCGGCACCCGCTTGCCCGAAGGCTCCGGCGTCTGCTTGAAGTTGCGCTTGGCGATGTATTTCTTGAGTTTCGGCTCTGGCATATGTTTTAAGCTTTGACTATATTTTACCACAAATACACGCAAAGCAAAAAATGGAAAAATTAAGCCAAATGGCTTATAATTAAATTGGTTATTGTTTCTTGATTATTGATTATTATATGACGTTAAAAGAAATCCTCTACAAAACCAAGGCAAAGAAGCCGGCTTACATCTCGCCGATGCTGGCTCGCCGCACCGTTTCTGACCGTCTTCGGCATCTCGCAGGTGTCCGGCGTCATCTTCGAGTGGACCACGCTGCTCGCCATGCTCGTCTATTGGCTGATCGCCTTTGCCATCATCAAGCTGCTATTAATCGGCAAATCGGTTTCCACACCGGAGGCCGCCACTAAATTGAACGCTCAAGAGAAATAATCAGCAATCATATGATTTGGACAATAATTGTAATTTTATTGATTCTTTGGCTTTTGGGCCTCATCACTTCCTTCACGGCCGGCGGACTGATACATATTCTGCTGGTCATCGCGCTCGTCTTGGTCATCATTCGTTTAATACAGGGCCGGAAAATCATCTAAAAATCAAATCAAAAAGACGTTTGCCATGGCGAACGTCTTTTTTTATATTCTACCTAATTCCCGTATCGCAAGAAAGATTAACAGTAATAATTTTAGAGGGCACAATGGTGACGTTTTGTGTCGAGCAGCGGGACAAAACGGTTCCGCCAACCGGTTGCAGAGCGTAATTGCCAGGCGGCAACATGACTTTGTATTTGCCGGCACTATCACTTCTGACGGTAGTTAAGGGCGCGCTATTCGGACTGCCGATGACGATGACTTGAATATCCGTGGCGTATGGCTTATCCGCGCAAGTCGTATCGCCCACCCGCATGACCGGGCAAGTCGGTCCGAGTGTAACTGTGCCCTGCACGCCGGAATCATAAGGCGCAATGCTTACCGGACATTTAAACTCGCAATTCGGTCCGCTGCGCCCGACGTATGAGCCGTCAGGGCATTGCTTGGCGTCCGCGGTGCAGATGGTGCCGCCGCCGGACTTGATTCCGTTGTCAATTTTAGCGTTCTGCTTTGGCGCCAAAAAAACGTAGAATGAGACGACGGCGATCATGGCGATGATGATAATAATCGCTGCCGGTAAGAGAATTTTTTTCATAGTTTGCCGCTTATCGATTTAAATAAGTAATGGTCAGCTGTAAAACCGTTGCGAATAAAACCCAGAGCAAGTATGGAATTTGGATGTAAGCAATCCAATGGACATGCGGATAAATAGCAGCCATTGCCCAGATGAGCGTGCTAAGAACAAGCAAAATATCTGCTGCCGCCAAAAGATTATTTTTGAGTCCGAATTGCACAGGCGTAAAGGCAAAGTTGAAAACAAGATTTAGAATGAAAGGCAAAGCGACAATCAAGGCGATTTCCTTTTTGGCAGCCATCAAAAACACCTTGCCGAAAGAAAACGCGATTAAAACATACAAAAAAGTCCATACGGGGCCGAAAAGCCAGCTCGGCGGCGACCATGACGGCTTAATGAGTTGCGAGTACCAGTTGTAGGCGTCCATATTATTATGAATATATTATAACATTTAACAGAATAAAAAAACATCCGTTTTAAGGATGATTCAAATAAAAAGTGGCTCGCTGAGAGCCACTGGCAATAATTATCCTTTGTCTTCGACGTGAGCGTTGATGAGTATGCCATCCTTGTCGAAGTGAAGTTCCTTTGTGTCGCTGCAATTTTCTCCCCAGCCGTCGTCATAATTCTCGTCGAATTTCGATGCGGCTTCGCGAGTTTTGAAAAAGCGCACCGAAACGGAACCGTCGCCGTTATTCTGTATCGCAAAATGTACTGTCGCCGAGCAAACGGCGTTATCTTTGATCTCCTTTTCCATCATGACTGCAGGCAGAGTGTTACTCCGCATTTTGTGGCCGGGCGTCCGCATGACGCTGCAAGTGAGAAATAGCGTCTTCAATAGTCGCCAATTTCAAATGCTTGCCATAATTGAGCTTGCACTCATTGCAGACGCGCGATCCGTCCGGTTTCTGATCGACATCGACATCGTTATATTTGCTGAATCTGCCCTTCATCAATACTCCTCCTTTGAGGTTGTTCCAGTGATTATTCAACACAAAATGCCTGACAATTCACACTATCATCTATAAAGCTTTATGTCAATTTTAAATTGCTAATTATGGCAGATTCACGAACCACTTGCCTTCCCAGGATTAAATCGAAAAACAGTCGGAATTTATCGGCAAAAACGCAAATCGCCGCCCAAGAGGGCGGCGACACATTTCGTAAAAATCACGAAATGAGTTCTATGCACTCCCTTTTAAGCAAAATACGAAATTTTTTTCAACAAAAAAAGACCGACTACTTAAGCCGGTCTAAAAACTTAGCCAATGATACTTCTGATTAAATCCAAAAAACAATCTGCCGAACGATCATCATAATGATTGACAAATTCATGATCAAACAGATTAGCGTCATGATCTTGAAATTCCCGCATAAGATCATTCTTCCGATCTTCTGCGCTAAACTCTCTTGACTTTTCAACTCTTTGAACGGCGATTTCCAATGAAGGCGGCATGATCTTGATTGCAAGGCCGTTGAGCGACCTTAATTCAGGAATATTTTCCCGAACAATCTCAATAGCGATTAGCCGCTTTTCGACGGGCAGCCTGGGATACGCATAATGATGGCCGAAGACCTCAGCCGCGAAGGATAACATCCCTTGCTTCTTTCGAGCTAAAAAGTCATCAACGCTCAAATGCTCTAATTCGCCGTTTTCCAGCAAGCGCTTAGGCCTAGTTGTAATGCCGATCGGCACATAAGCGTCAAGCTTGTCCCGCAATACTCTTAGAAGATGCGATTTTCCGCAACAGCTCGGACCCAGCAAGGCAATAACCATTAATCGTTTCTCCGATCATCTGCTTTTAATCAAGCTTGTTCCTTAGCCCAGAAAGATTAGCGCCGTACTTTTCAATCCAATCGGGGATTTTTCCGGTGATCTTGCTGATCTTCTTCTCATAAGCCGCTTCTAAATCAACCTTGTAAGAATCGCAAACCGAAAGCAAGCTGAAAAGAACATCGGCGCATTCATCCTCGAGTTCAATCTGTCTTGAGGCGCCGTAGAATTCTATCTCCATTATTTCTTTCGACAATTCGCCGACTTCCTCATAGAGTCCGACGACATTGCCGAGACGAGGATGCTCAATCCCGGCTAAAATTTCTTTTTGCTTCTCCTGGATTCCTTTTAATGAATTTGACATAAAAACCGCAAGTTAAGTGAATCTTTTATGTCATATTAGCATCAACCCTGAGAATTAGTCAACCGCTTGAGATGCGTCGCCATTTCTGAAATGGCATTTTGGCAAGCAATAATGCCGTCAACGTCTTTTTCCAGCTCTCCTTTATGATAAGCGATGCAATGGCCGCCTAAATGAGAGCGCACATTGCCGAAACTGGGAATATACGTCAAGGCGCAAATATGGGAAAAATATTGCATCTGCATCAAGGTCAACTCTTGTCCCCCTCCGGGATAACCGCCGATGGCAGCGCCGCCGCAAAATTTGCCTTTAAGCAGCCTGTTTTTTCGAAAGACTTCGCAGCGATCCATGAAAGTCTTCATCAAAGCGGTAACGCCGCCTTGATAAACAGGCGAAACAAGAAACAAGCCGCGGCTGTCCAGAAGGGCCGGCATTATGCGGCTGATAAAACCATCGCTGATCGAACAGGTATTGGCATTTCTGTGGCAGAAATCGCAGCCAGAGCAGTATTTGATATCGTGATCACGCAAAGCGATGATCCGCGAATCAATCTGCAAATCCTTGCAAAAATCGGCCAGTCTTTTAGAAAGAAAATCAGAATTGCCGTCGACCCTGGGACTGCCATTAATAATAATTATCATCTCTGTTGCTCCTTTTCACGGTTTAACTCCTAAGACAAAAATCTCTATCTTATGATTGATGATCTGCGTGGAAACAAATCCGGTTTCGTCTAGCAAGGCCTTGATTCTTTCCGCATCCCGCAAGGGCTTTTCTAAATCAATCCTGTCTCCATCAAGCTTTTGCCCAAAAACAATTCGGCCGTTCTCTGCGAGATAACCGCCGGGCACGGAAATGACTATTTTGCCGGACTCTTTCAGAAACCTCATCGCTCGGAGAATAATCGACTTTGCTTCCCGACGCGTAAAAATATGCATCGTTCGAAAAGAAAAATACGTATCCAATGCCTCGGGAGCCATGTCAAATTCAGCCAAATTACAATGATAGAAATTGATATGAGAGTACTTTTTCCTTCCTCGCACAACCGCCGATTCGGAGATATCCAAGCCGGATAATTTCGCCGGGTTTAAAAAACCGACTTCCTGGCCGTCATTAATTCCGGCAACGAATATTTCTCCGGAAGTATTGACCTCATATGTCCGGCAAAAATCGTCTAAAAAAGATTCCCAATCGCCCAAAATCCTTTCTCGCTCTTGCATATACATCCGGGAATATGAATCATCGCCGTATTTGATGCCGCGCGCCTTGAGAATATTATCTTTTAGCGCGGATTCGAAACGCTCGCGATCCTTTCCTGATGCTGGGATTGAATCAAGTTGCAATTCCCGCAGGGTCATTTCTTCAGCCAATTGCTTGGCGCTGATGTTATACCATACCATAATCTAACTCCTCTCAAGGAAATGTTTGATTTCCGACGATGCCCTAATGCCCGTTACGCTGCTCTGCAATGCGCCGCGGATGAATCCTAGCGCATCGCCGATGACGAAGAGGCCGTTTACATTGGTTTGAAAATCAAGATCTATACTGATCTCCGGCCAAAAATTTCCCAATTCCGGCGAAATGATCACCGTATCATCATTAATTACTTGGCCATCCATAATCTTATCAAACCTACTGATCGCTTCCAAAATAACGAGGGAAGTCTTTTCCGGTAAAACTTCGAAGATGCTGCCGATGCAGTAATCGCGCAAAGTCATATTTCGCGGAGGCAGAGAAAAAATCCTCTTGCCTACATCCCGAAAACGCTGCGCAATAACTTTTCCGCCGAGAGCATAATAGTTATCTTCAAAACTGCGTTGGAATTTCCAAACTTCCTCAATGTCGGCAAAGTAAATACGGTGCAAGAATGAAATATTCGTTCGATCTGATAAACTATTCTGATCAATATAGCCCTCAAGAAAATCCATGCTTTTTGTATGGCACAGACTGTCCTGGTTAAAATGGATTATCCGTCCTTGGGGGCAGAAGCAGAATGTCCTTACTTCTTCACCGTTAACGCCGAACTTTATTTTGACGTCAGGATGAAGTTTCGCCAAGTGATCAATTCTGCCATGCGGCAATTCAAGCCTCACGCCCAAATCTATGCTAGTTTTGCTGAAGCTGACGCCCAGTCTCTGCAATATCTTCGCGGTAAATGAGTTGCCTTTGCGACCTGTTGCAAAAACAATAGCGCGAGCGCAAAACTCCCGGCCGCTGTTGCTTGCCAGCCGCCAGCAATTGCTATCTTTGCTGATTGAGACCACTTCGGAATTGAATTCCATTGCAACCGACTTTGAAATCGCATCCTGCATTAATCCAATGGACGAATATAGCGCTTCTTTGCTTAATTTATAACCGTTATAATGCTTATAAACGCCGCCGAAATTGCTTACTCTCTTTGAAAAAGCGATGATTTCATCACTGTCAACCGATCCTTCATAAGACATTCTGTCCTGCGAAAAAGAGCGCCAATAATCCACTGCGGATTCGTAATCCCTGAACAGCTCATCTTGGCTCCTGTAATATTTCATTAATGATGAGCCCGCAGGATACAGCGATAACGTACCGCCGCTATTCGAGCAAAAAGCTCCGCCGAATCCGGTGATTATTTTACAAACGCCGCCGCACCTGTTGCAGGCCACCTCTTGATTGATGACTCTGCATGGGCGTCTTTTTTTAAAATCATCGCCCATTTCCATTAATAGAACGTCATTAGTTTTCATTAACTCTAGGGCGCAGAAAATACCCGCCGGACCGGCGCCAATTATGCAAACGTCGTAGATTTTATTCATTGCCTGTCTCCTTTTTTGCGATTCTATTCAGTTTTCAATATGCGTATAAACTTAACACAATTGTTAGTTTAATGACTAACCATAACACAAACCGCGGTGATTGTCCAGACTATGCAAAAATGGCAGCAAATTTTATAAAAGCAATAAATTTAGCAAAAATGCGGCTTCGCAACTACGGCGCCGCTATTAAATCTTAATGATAAGAATTTAGATATTTAATATATGATGCAGGAAATTCAAAATCCTCGGCAGCACTTATGAGAAGATTCAGATAATCCGTGGACGGCGACAATGATTCTTTAGATTTATCTGCGACTTCATACGATACTGCCTTAATTTCCGCTCCGGAAAAATCCGCTACGCAAACAGTTACTCTTCTGTAATAATTCGGACATCCTTCGAAGCCGTCAAGCTTTTTCAAATCACTGTTAGTTAATTTATATAACAGGCCGTAGACTTTGCTGCCTGGTTTTTTCACGACGTCTGCGCAGCCGCATTTTCTCTTTGGCGAATAAATCGTAAACTCCAATTTATAATCGTGCAAAACCGCCTTGCCCGATAAAACCGAATCAGGACAACGCTCCTTCATTTGCATTTGATCCATATTTGATCCATAAGCAAAATAATAAGTCATAAAATTATGTTAATTATTTATTGATTAAAATGGGGAGCAAGGGATTCTGCCTTGCTCCCGAGGTGTCTTAAGAGATGGCTGAGCGGCACAACTCATGGCACCTATTAGCCCAGCCGACGATTGTATCTAAATCAGCAGTCGCGCCGAACATCCTGAATTCTATCGTCCCATGAACCGAAATACGGATCAGCGTCCAGCATCTTCTCGGATCGGAGACGAATTGTTGAACTTCTGCCATCCTATAGAAATCAAGCCAACTGTCCAAATGCCGCGGTCGGCAGTCAGGGGCCATGGCCTTATAGATTTCCAATCTTTCGCCGTTTGAACTGTCACCTATTCTGGAAAGGTCGTGTGTATATGGAATAACACCATTGTAAACCCTCAGCGCCGTTTCATGATCGGGCATGCCGATGTGAATGTGAGTCCCAATGACCCGGCATGCGGCCAGCAGGATTTCTCGCGGCAGCTTCTTGACGATAGCCAGATAGCGCGGATCGGGATACACGTCAAGCGGCATATCTTCTGGTCCGACTTCACCATAGCCACAGCTCAGGCCGCAATTGCTGACCGCCTGCGCCAATAATGAGTCGTTTTCACTCAATACCACTTGCAGTTTTTCGAGCTTGCATGGGCCGCAGCGGCTTTCGATTTGGCAGGCCGACAGCTCATAGCCAAAATCAGATTTCTCAATCGCGCGCCCGAGGAGCGAACATGCTTCCAATGCCTCACTGACTTTCGGCACAGGCGCGCCGTCGGCATCCAATAAAAAACATTCCCTTTCGACGCCGGTCATTAATGCTTTTTCTCTTTCAAACTTGAATAGCGCCATAAACTTTTCCATGACACCTTTTTCCTTTCCGTTTTTAATGAACTAATCGGGCTTGTCGCGCCATGCAACAAAAAATCCCCGTCTCTGCGCGCATAAAAAATGCGTACAGGGACGAGGATTCTATCCGCGTGTTGCCACCCTAATTCTGAAATAAAAAAACGCCATGGAGGCGCCTTTATTCCACTTATCAGCTCGTTCGTCTTGCGACAGATACTGATTATCCCATGATTACGGAGGATACCGGATCTCCACTGATGCAGAGATCATTCTGTCCCTTAGGACTATCGCGGCCCAATCCCTTATAAGATCGCTCTTAAAGGG
>Ga0315268_10008481_pt1 | contig 10742 bp, 13 predicted proteins | sample C1_top_MG_FD_204535 | JGI IMG/M metagenome (GOLD analysis project Ga0315268, IMG submission 204535) | Sediment microbial communities from Yellowstone Lake, YNP, Wyoming, USA - C1_top | ecosystem: Environmental > Aquatic > Freshwater > Lake > Sediment | place: USA: Wyoming | collected 2017-08-01 | reverse complement strand
CCTTGTCCGAAGCGGGCGTGAACATCGAAATGATTTCAACTTCCGAAATTCGTATTTCCATTATTTGTCGTGCGGCTGACCTGGAACGTGGAGTAAGAGCAGCGCACGCGGCTTTTGAACTGGATGGCGAGCCAGGTGAGGCTGTCGTGTACGGAGGAACTGGCCGATGACTCGCAAGCCATCTCTCGCTGTCGTAGGTGCCACAGGGGCAGTGGGCACGGTCATGTTGGAAATTCTTTCCGAACGTACCGATGTGTGGGGCGAAATTCGCCTTATTGCCTCTGCCCGCAGTGCCGGCAAGAAATTATTCTGCCGGGGAGATGAACTGACCGTTGTGGCTCTGTCATCAGAGGCCTTCGTTGGTATTGACGTTGCGATGTTCGATGTTCCCGATGAGATTTCTGCAATCTGGGCCCCTATTGCAGTTTCGCAGGGTGCCATCGTTGTAGATAACTCCGGTGCTTTCCGAATGGATGAAGATGTGCCACTCGTAGTTCCAGAGGTGAATCCGCAAGAAGCCAAGAATCGCCCGCGCGGAATTATTTCTAACCCCAACTGCACGACACTTTCGATGATCGTTGCCTTGGGCGCCTTGCATAGTGAGTATGAACTAAAAGAGTTGGTGGTCGCTTCTTATCAGGCAGCATCAGGTGCTGGTCAAGCAGGGATCGACACTTTGCGCGCTCAGATTGAAGCCGTTGCGGGAACTGACGCAGGGACAAATACCGGTGATGTTCGATCAAGGATCACCGACTTCGGACCATTTCCTGCGCCTTTGGCGCTCAATGTTGTTCCTTGGGCTGGTTCACTGAAGGCTAATGGTTATTCATCAGAGGAATTAAAGGTTCGCAATGAGTCACGGAAGATTCTGGGGCTACCTAATCTGAAAGTTGCAGCCACGTGCGTTCGGGTTCCTGTGATCACGACTCATTCACTTGCTGTGCATGCGGTATTTGGAAAAGAGCCATCGCGTAAAGAGGCGCAGGATATTTTGCAGAATGCTGCGGGAGTTAAGTTGGTAGATGACCCGGAGAATCACAAGTTTCCGACACCAGCTGATGCAGTAGGGACAGATCCAACATGGGTTGGCCGTGTTCGCAAGAGCATCGACAATCCAATGGCACTTGACCTCTTTGTTTGTGGCGATAATCTCCGCAAAGGAGCGGCACTCAATACCGCCCAAATTGCAGAATTACTGGCTCGGGAATTTTCCATCTAGCGAGTTACCGCCAAGTACGTTGAGCGCCTAGGTATAGTCTCAGTTAATTCACATCTAGGGGGTATTCATGTCGGAAAAGTCCGGAGCAATTGAAAGTCACCACATTGATTATGTTCCAACGGATGAACGCCACGGCAAGGTCTGGCGGCAAGGACCGTTCTGGTTTCTCGGTAACTTTCAGCCCTTCACGGTTGCTATCGGCTTGTTGGGACCGGTCTTCGGCCTAAATCTATTGTGGTCGGCTATCGCAGCAATCACTGGAATCTTGTTCGGCACTCTGTTTATGGCTGCCCACGCCGCCCAGGGTCCGCAGCTGGGCCTTCCTCAGATGATTCAATCGCGTGCTCAATTCGGTTATGTGGGTGTCATTTTCCCACTCATTGCGACGATCTTTACCTTCGTTGCTTTCAACGTTGTTGACGTTGTCATCATAAAAATCGGCTTAAAGGACATCTTTAAATGGAATATGACAGCTGTTGCCGTGGTGATATCACTGGCTGCAGTGTTGCTCGCGATTTATGGACACGATTGGCTGCATAAAGTCTTCCAAGTTCTATTCTGGGCATCCTTACCATTCTGGGTGATATTGACTATCGGCATCATGACTGGCAATGCGGGTGGGCACGCGGTCGATAAGGGAGTCTTCTCATACGCAGGTTTCTTTTCAATGTTCGCAATTGCGGCTTCATACAACATCACATATGCACCCTATGTATCTGATTACACCCGCTACCTGCCCAAAGACACCCGCCCAAGCTCGATTATCAAGGCTGTTTTCATTGGAGCATCTGGATCGCCAATATGGCTTATGCCTTTGGGATCCTGGCTCGCAATTCATTTTGGAGCAACGGATGCTCTCAAAGGAATTCATGATGCAGGCAATAACACAGTTGGAAACGTAGGCAATATTCTGGCCATTCTCTCCGTTCTTGCTCTTGTGGCCACGATGGGACTCAACGCCTACAGTGGAATGCTCTCGGTGGTAACTGCTGTTGACTCATATCGCCCAATTGCATCCGGAGCTAAGGCTCGTATCTACACAATTGTCGGACTTGGAATTCTCTGGTTGGCATTCGGAATCGGGATTTCTTCGGCATCGGCTGCTTTGAATAACTCCCTCATCGTGATGCTCTACCTTCTTGCCCCATGGACGTCAGTGAACTTGATCGATTTCTATGCGGTCCGTCACGGCAAGTTCGCGATCACAGATTTCTTCAAGCCAAATGGAATTTATGGTCGTTGGGGCGCAAAGGGCATCATTTCCTACCTTGTCGGAATTGCGGTGGAAATTCCCTTCATGTTCATTCCTGGCTTCTACGAGAGTGTGGGCGCAAAGTGGCTAAAGGATGTCGATATTTCATGGGCCATTGGATTGGTAGTAGCGGGCGGGTTGTATTACTTCCTTACACGCTCACTTGATCTGAACGCTGAAAAGGTTGCGGTTGAGGCAAGCGAGTTGGCCTTGAAGAACAAAGAGGTGCTTCGATAAATATTGCCGAAGATGTGAATGCGGCGGCGAGGGAACTCGTCGCTGCGTTCGCAACTCATGATCGAGAACGTTATTTCGACTCATTTGCATCTAATGCAACCTTCATTTTTTATAGTTCTGATCGAATCTTTCAGAATCGTCAAGAGTACGAAAATGAATGGAAAGAGTGGGAAGCCACGGGGTTCAAGGTGCTGGCTTGTTCTTCATTGAATGGCAGTGTTACGGTTTTGACACACGACGTGGCTGTGTTCACTCACCAAGTGCGGACCAAATTGAATACTGCAGAGGGTGTTGTTGATACGGGCGAAAGAGAGACAATAGTTTTCCAGTTGCTAGATGGAAAATGGCTTGGTGTTCACGAGCACCTTAGTTTGGATCCAACATTTGTGGAAGGAAAGTAACAGTGAGCAAGCTTCCTAGGATTATCAAGGACGGCATCGTGGGACAAGTGGATGCCACTAAAGTCCCTCGCTACGCAGGCCCTGCGACCTTCGCTCTGCTGCCAGAAATCGACGAAGTCTCCAACGTTGATACTGCAATTATCGGTATCCCTTTTGATTCTGGTGTGAGTTATCGCTCTGGCGCAAGGTTTGGTCCCTCACATGTACGTGAATCCTCGAGATTGCTTCGTCCTTACAATCCAGGTCAAGACGTATCGCCGTTTGAATCACATCAGGTTGTTGATGCAGGAGATTTGGCTGTCAATCCGTTTGATATTCAGGAAGCACTTAAAGATATCGAAAAGGGAAGTCGTGAAATCCACGAAAGAGCTAAGCGAGTTATCTCGATAGGTGGAGACCACACGATTGCACTTCCGCTACTACGCTCTTTGGCATCCAAATATGGTCCTATTAGCGTGGTGCATTTCGATGCTCACTTGGATACATGGAATACGTATTTTGGGGCGGCATATACGCACGGAACACCATTCCGACGTGCATCCGAGGAAGGTCTGATCGACAAAGAAGGTTCAATCCACGTGGGTACCAGAGGGCCGTTGTACTCGGCGAAAGATTTGGCTGACGACGAGAATCTTGGCTTCGACATCTTCTCATCGATTGAATTCGCAGATCTTGGTGCAAAAGGTGCGATTGAGAGGATTCTAGATCGGGTTGGCGATCGTCCAACGTATGTCTCTATTGACGTTGATGTCCTTGACCCGGCCCATGCACCAGGCACTGGAACTCCAGAGGCAGGCGGACTAACTAGCCGTGAATTGCTCGCTGTTTTGCGTTCGTTCTCTCAATTGAACTTGATCGGAGCTGACGTTGTTGAAGTGGCTCCGGCTTACGATCATGCACAAATAACCGGTATTGCTGCATCGCACATCATCTACGAATTGCTAAGTGCGTTCGCAAAGTAGAGGAACTACTCCTTCAGCACCCCTCGATAAAGATCCGGTCTTCTATCTGCTCTGACATCGTTTCTCGGGCTGATCTTCCGATCGGTCGGAATTTTCACATCGGCTACGAGTATTTGCACTTGATCAAGGTTCTTTCTATCTGCAATAACTTTGATTACCCCGTCGCTGTCGGCAATGACACTCGATGCTGTCCAGACAACTCCGCGCTCTACACGGGTGCGATCCGCGGCAGCCACAACCATTTTATTTTGAGAAGCCGCTGCCTGCACGCGCACTGCTTCAAGAGGGGTCGGGTCTGTCGGTAGGCCGCCATCGGGCCAATTTGTCGGCAATGCCAGAATGGTTGCGTCCGACAGCATTGCTAGTCGTACCCACTCAGGGAACTCAACGTCGTAACAGACCATCGTTGCGATTCTTCCTATGTTTGTATCGACCACCAGGGGTTCGTCCTCGCCTGGAGTAAAGAAATCTACTTCGTCGTTCCAGAGGTGAACTTTCTTGTACCACCCTCTAAGTCCACTTGAATCAATGATTACTGAACAATTGAAAAAACGGCCATTATTCTTGATTGCCAGACCCGCCACGAGCACGAGATCCAGCTGTCCAGCAAGAGCAGCCCAATCTTTGATGATAGTGCCATCAAGTGTTGTGGCGCGTTCTTCAAGTTCGGAGAGAGTTCGAAATACGTACCCAGAGTTTGTAAGTTCGGGCAAGATTACTAATTTTGCGCCCTGTGATCCGGCGCTGTGAATGGCTGAGTTCGCCAGTTTGATATTTTCCTCGACATTTTCAATATCAAGCGGCAATTGGCAAACTGCGATTCTTAGCATGAGGGAATCCTAAACCGCTTGCTCTTCTTGAATGACGAAGTCGACTACCCCATCGTATTTGGCGCACAAATTGCTCAGCACCTGCGCAGACACCTTGTCATGTCCAAATACCGCCACATCGGGGCGGAAGCAGACTGTGGTTCCAGTGGATTCCTCTCCCTTGACTTCCATTAAGGGACCGTGCGGCAGACCGTATTCATATCGTTGCGTCCAACCGCGGCCACTTCGCCGGTTCGTATGAGTCAGCCACTCGCTCATCGCTGCGACAATGGATATTCCTGAGCGGACACGTCCATCTGGGAGAAGTGGCGCGTCGTTAATTCCAAAGAAACGCAAATCGCGCGTTGCCATGATTGGTTTGACCATCGGGATACCCGAAATCCCCCGGACCTCAGTACCTCGGCCATTATCTGCCACACATACCGAGCCATCCTTATGAAGTGTCACACGTATCTGATCCGTCGAGCCCTCAATCGCCTCGTCTACTGCATAAGCAATGACTTCAAGGACAAGATGTGTGATTCCGCCTTCGGCGAATTTTTTGACATCTCTCTGAATCGCGAGGACGTGATCAGTGTCGGTTGCGACCGACCAATCGTGCGTGTTACTCAACGTCACTCCTCCCGGTCACGTATCCGACATCCCAGAGTGTAAGTAGTATTAGCGCCCACGGGGTGTGGCGCAGTTTGGTAGCGCGCGTCGTAAGGGATGGCAGTAAGTTCAAATCCTTACGGAAGGCACCTAGTATTAGCGAAGCGGGGTGTGGCGCAGTTTGGTAGCGCGCGTCGTTCGGGACGACGAGGTCGCAGGTTCAAATCCTGTCACCCCGACTAGAGCACTCTGCCTGTCAATTGGGGTATCATCGGAAAGTTGTACCCTAAACCGTCGGAAAGTTGTACCCTAAACCGTCGGAAAGTTGTACCCTAAACCGTCGGAAAGTTGTACCCTAAACCGTCGGAAAGTTGGTATAGAGTTGTCTTGATAGCTTGAATCTGAGGCTAAAGTCAATAAGAATTTAGGAGTTATGGGATACACGCGAAGACTTGTAGATAGCGAGCTTTCTGAGCTCCTTGAAACGGTTCCATTTGTGCTCATTGAAGGGCCTAAGGCTGTCGGGAAAACCGAATCTGCCAAGCAGGTCGCCAAGACGATTGTAAGGCTGGACATTGACGAAAGTTCACGAACTCTTGCCAAAGTGGCGCCACAGGTACTGCTCCAAGGTGAGACCCCAATGCTGATAGATGAGTGGCAACTTGTCCCTGAATTATGGACGAATATAAAAGTTGAAGTTGATACCAGACAGCTTAAAGGCCAGTTCATTCTTACGGGATCATCAATTCCAGAAGATGATGTAACTCGAGATACAGGAGCTGGCAGGGTAGCAAGACTCAAGATGCGACCTATGACGCTCTTCGAGATGGGATATAGCAATGGCAAGGTATCGGTAACGGCTCTGATGGCAGGAGTAAGACCAGCAACAAAAGATCCTGGGCTGACGATGAAAGAGATTGCTGAACTGGTATGCAAGGGCGGATGGCCCGGCGCGCAAGGTTTGACTTTGGCTCAAACTCAAAAGTTTATGAAATCTTACCTAACTGAGATCGCAGGTAAGGATGTACAACGAGTTAGCGGAAAAAAGTTCGACAAGACGAATGTGATGAAGGTTCTAAAATCATTAGCGAGAAATGTTGGTACGAAAGCTGCGGAGACGACTATTGCTAGCGATGCCGGCACAAAGTCGGCTCCCCTTAGCAGGCGAGTCGTCGCAAACTACCTTGAGGCACTTGAGCGCGTCATGGTGACTGAAGACAGTCCATCTTGGACTCCTCAACTGCGTTCCCGTGCACGCGTCAATGGGACTCCTACTCGATACTTTATTGATCCGGCGCTAGCGGCGGCGGCCCTTGGAGCATCCCCCAAAGTGCTTCTGGGTAGTCAAATCAAACTGTTCGGATTCCTTTTTGAAAACTTGGTCGTACGAGATTTGCGTGTGTACATGCAATCAATCGGTGGTGAAGTAAAGCAATACCGAGACGAAGACAAACTTGAGGTTGATGTAATTCTTGAAATGTCGGATAACTCGTGGGCGGCCGTAGAGGTCAAGCTCGGAGTGAATCAAGTGGAAGAAGCTGCCAAAAGATTGCTGGCTTTTCGACAAAAAATAGACGTCGCCGCTTCTGGGGAGCCAGCCTTTATGGCTGTTGTAACCGCGACGAGTGCGGCTTATGTGCGCGAAGATGGTATCTATGTGATTCCGATCGGAACTCTTCGTCCCTAACGAGCACCCCAGGGTCTGGTTTGAATAAATTCGTTGTCAGGTTTAAGCAACTTAATAATGGGAACTGCATATCGCATTAAGTGGAATTGCCAATCAAGCAGTGATTAGATGTTTCGGTTGATGATTTAGTAAAGCAAAGGAAAAATTATGAGTAACTATCAAGGCGTTATTATTGAAGAAGCTCTTGAGGATAAAGAAGTTCTCAAAAAAATGGAAATTATCTCAACGAAAGTTGAGCTGATTACTGAAGAACACCAAACGCCGTGGCTTTCACAGTGGACTTTGTATACCGTTGAAATCTTAGAGAACGAGGCGAAAGAAATTGCCGAAGAAATTAGCAAATCACTTGATCGGAACTACGGCGGATCATGGTATGCCGATTTCAAAAATGACACACACCACTACATTATTTTCCGTGAGAAGATTTTTTTCATAGACCGAAAAAGCAAAGATCAATATGATGAAGCAAAACGCTACGGCATTTCACTCGGCATACCGGAGTATCAAGTAGATTTCCACCCTGAAGTCGTGGAGTGGGAAAGGTAATTGCGACTCTATTTTTCGCTGGCTGGAGTTAGAGTAACCAGCGAAACTTCTGGTGGGCTCGCAACGCGGATTCGCGCATAAGGACTCGTCCCCATACCCGCAGAAACATGAAGCCATGGTTCCTTTCCAAACCGAGTCAATCCCCGTGCTCTCCATGTTGGAAGATCGCAGTTGGTGGTGAGCGCTCTACTTTCACCAATCCATGGCAACCGCACTTGGCCTCCATGTGTATGTCCGGCGAAGATGGCAGAGAGTCCATCTGCTCCCATTGCATCGAGTACCCGCTTGTATGGGGCATGAGTGACACCGATTGCGACATCAGCTGCGGGATCAGGTTTGCCAGCTACGAGTGAGTAGTCATCGCGCTCAAGATGGGCATCATCGGTTCCTCTAGCCTCAATGGTTGTTCCATTGATATCTAAAAGAGCACGTGAGAAATTCAGATTGTGCCAGCCCCTTTTTATAAGCCCATCTGCGAGATCGTGTGACGGTAAGGGATCGCCATGGACTCGCTTTCCGTTATCGGGAGTCAGGTAAGAGAAAGGATTCTTGACTCGGGGTGCGTAATAGTCGTTTGAGCCAAAGACAAAGAGCCCTGGAACACTAAGAAGTTCGTCGAGAGCATCAAGGACAACAGGAACGGCATCGACGGATCCAAGGAAATCTCCAGTGCTTATAACAAGATCTGGTTTGAGGTCGATGAAACTCTTGATATCGGCAATTTCGCGTTTAAAGGCGGGAGTCAGATGCAGATCGGAAAAGTGCACGATGCGAATGGGCCTATGGCCTGCCGGCAGGATCGGGATCTCCGCTTGGCGTACTACGAAACCCATTGCAACTCCTTATACGTTGTCATGAGAAGATACCGCTATGGGACTAAAAGAACGACTCAGGGAAGACCTTACCCAAGCAATTCGGTCGCGCGATGAAATTACCTCAGGAACGATCCGCATGGTGCTTACCGCCATCACCAATGAAGAGGTTTCAGGTAAGAGTGCGCGCGAGCTCACCGATGCAGAGGTCATCACCGTTCTCTCCCGTGAAGCAAAGAAGCGTCGTGAAGCAGCTGAAGCGTTCGATGCGGGTGCTCGTCCAGAGAAGGCGGTCCTCGAGCGCGCTGAGGGTGAAGTTATTGCCAAGTACTTGCCGGTCCAACTCGGCGACGTCGAGTTGGCGCAGATGATTAAAGATGCAATTGCAGAGACGGGTGCATCTGGGTCAGCCGGAATGGGCCTGGTTATGAAAGCACTTTCACCAAAGATCGCTGGCAGGGCTGATGGCGCTACTGTTTCCGCTGCTGTTAAAGCTGCACTGGCTTAAGGGAGAGATGAAATGAAATTCGAATATGTGACCGTGCCGCTGTTGACTCATGCGACCAAGCAGATTCTCGACAACTGGGGATCAGAGGGTTGGGAACTCGTACAAGTGATTCCAGGACCTGGCGGCGGCGACCAACTTGTTGCCTACATGAAAAGGGAGATCAAATGAGCCACGTACGAGCCAAACTTGCAGAACTTGGATTAGAACTACCCATCGCGGCCAAGCCAATCGCGGCCTACGTGCCGGCAGTTCGTACTGGAAATCTTGTCTTTACGGCCGGGCAACTTCCGTTGGTGGACGGCAAGATTTCATTGACAGGAAAGGTCGGCGGCGCGGTTACCGTTGAGCAGGCCAAAGAATTGGCGCAGATTTGTGCCCTTAATTGCCTCGGTGCGGTTGCAACGGTTGCCAATGTTGATGACATCGTGAAAATTGTTCGCGTTGTCGGTTACGTCAACGGGGTGCCGGGGTTCATCAATCAACCTGCGGTTGTGAACGGCGTTAGCGAATTGTTCCTGCACATATGGGGCGACGAGGGAAAGCACGCCCGATCGGCTGTTGGAATTGCTGAATTGCCGATGGATTCACCGGTAGAGGTCGAACTAACCGTCGAACTAAGAAGTTAGTTAGCGACCGCGCTTGTTGAGGCGCTCAACATCAATAATGAGTACGGCACGACCATCAAGGCGTATCCAGTTGCGGCTTGCGAAGTCTGCCAAGGCTTTGTTGACGGTCTCGCGAGATGCTCCAACGAGTTGGGCAAGCTCTTCCTGAGTCAAGTCATGGTGGACGTAGAGGCCTTCATCTGTTTCTTTTCCGAACCGCTCGCCTAGATCAATGAGTGCCTTGGCGACGCGGCCAGGAACATCAGAGAAAACCAGATCTCCCACGACCTCATTTGTACGACGAAGTCGTTGTGCAAGACGCTCAAGTAGGTCTAGTGCAACCTGAGGATGACGAGTTACCCATGGAATCACTTGATCATGGCCAAGGCTGAGCAAGCGAACATCTGTCACTGCTGTCGCGGTGGATGTGCGGGGCCCTGGATCAAAAAGTGAAAGTTCGCCGAACATTTCGCCGGGTCCGAGGATTGAGAGTAAATTCTCTCGTCCATCGCCGCTGGATGTTCCGAGTTTCAACTTGCCTTCGACGATTACATACAAGTGTTCGCCTGGGTCGCCTTCTGAAAAAAGCGTTGCACCCTTTGCCAGCCTTACTGTCTCCATCGAGGCACGCAGAGATGCTGCAGCGGCATCATCTAGGGCAGTAAAGAGTGGGGCGCGGCGAACGATCGCTTCATCTTGAGTCACGGGGGGACTTTACTAGGAAATGGCTGGAAGTTTCACCCCTTATGGCAATGACGCGTAATCTTCGTCGGGTGATGGCGGACGCGCGCTCGGTGAAGAGGGCTCGGGCCATGTATGAAATCCTGTGCCAGACCTATCCAGATGTCCATTGCGAACTGGATTTTGCCAACCCTTTGCAGTTGTTGGTGGCAACGGTCCTTTCGGCTCAGTGCACGGATAAGCGGGTAAATACCGTCACTCCGGCTCTTTTCAAGAAGTACCGGAACGTCAAGGAGTTCGCACAGGCCGACCTGCACTCCATTGAGACCATAATCCATTCGACTGGGTTCTTCCGCGCCAAAGCCAAACACATCAAAGGTCTAGCGATGAAGATCGTGGCCGACTTCGGAG
>Ga0315268_10008480_pt1 | contig 10743 bp, 14 predicted proteins | sample C1_top_MG_FD_204535 | JGI IMG/M metagenome (GOLD analysis project Ga0315268, IMG submission 204535) | Sediment microbial communities from Yellowstone Lake, YNP, Wyoming, USA - C1_top | ecosystem: Environmental > Aquatic > Freshwater > Lake > Sediment | place: USA: Wyoming | collected 2017-08-01 | reverse complement strand
CGCTGTCTGTTAATACTCGACGCGCTCAAGAGCCAGCAATTGCTCTTTCACGCTAAGCCCGCCCGAAAACCCTCCCAGTTTGCTGCCTGCGGCGAGCACGCGGTGGCAGGGGATGATGATGGGGATGGGATTTCTGCCGAGTGCCTGTCCTACGGCTCTGGTTGCCCTGGGGTTTCCGATTTGCCGCGCTATCCAGCCATAGCTTCTGGTCTGCCCGTAGGGTATGCTGTAACAACTGCGCCAGACCTTTTGCTGGAACGCAGTCCCCACCGAAAGGTCGAGGTCCTCCGGGAAATCCACAGACTTTCCCTTGAAATAGTCCTGCAACCGGGCTATCAGGTCACTAAAGCGGTCTTTGTCCACCCCGACTGCACCGGCACTTACTCCCAGCTCCGCTAGGGCTGCTTGTTCCGTAGGCTGCGGCAGCGTGAGTTTCATAATTCCGGCTGGTGAGGCCTGCAGCGCCACCCAGCCCAGGGCGCTCTTGAAGCTGGTAAAACGAAGCCCGCTATGATTTCCCTTGTTGTTCATACTAACCTCCGCTGGTTGGGCGTTAAGCGGCTTCTCGCGATAATCGGAGCAGCCCGCTGGGTTCTTCTTTTATTCCAGTTCGGTGCGGATAAGGTCATAGCGGCTGTCGGAGCGCCGCCTCAAGACAGCCACATTCTGAGTGTCGGTATCTCGGTAAAAAAAGAGCTCCCGCTTGAGCAGGTCGGCCTCGGCCAGAGCCTCGGAGAGCGACATGGGGCGGATGCCCATGTTAACGGTCTGGGCGATGCGCTTCTTAGAGCCTGAAGCTGCCGCCGCTGCTTCGGCGCGGATCGTTTTGCCACCTTTGTCTCTACCCTGCCACTTGCCTTTTTGTTTCTCAATCTGTTTGGTCATGGAATCGAATACCCTGTCCACGGCGTTGAGCACGTTGTCGGCACGCTCTTCACTGTGCAGGGATAGGCTGGCGCCTCTGATGTTGACACGCACCACCGTGCGGTCCAGCGACGAGCGTGTCGGTTCCCCCAGTATCTCTATACGGGTCTCCATGATGTTATCCAGCTTGCTGTCAAACTTACCGAGCTTGCGCTCGACATAGCTTTTAAGTTCCGGGCTCAATTCAACATTGCGGGCGTTTATGGTGAGTTCCATGGCAGGCTCCTTTCTCTAAACTTCGCGGGCTAAGGCAAGTCCCCATACCGAAGCCGCCTCTGCCTGTTTGAGGGCCACGGCACAGGCATTGAGCGTTGCCCCGGAAGTAGCCACGTCATCTATCAATAATACCTTTTTACCTCTCACTTTTCCATCAAGGCAGGCGAAAGCCCCCAGCATGTTGTGGTGTCTCTCCGCGACGCTGGCCGTCCTGGCCTGCGGCGGTGTATTCGATTTGCGCTTCAAGCAAGCTGCTGTTGCTATACCGCTTAATTTCGCCAGCTCGCGGCACAGCAGGTCGGACTGGTTGTAGCCGCGCTCGCGCAGCCGGCGCGGGTGTAATGGCACAGGCACCAGCACCTCGGCGGGCAGGGGATTTTGCGTGAGATAGTCGCAGAGAAGCGCCGCTAAAGGCCGTGCCAGGACCCTGATATTCTGGTATTTGAGCTGGTGAACGGCTTCACGCGTGAGCGATTCAAAGAGCAGCGGGGAACGGATACCGTCGATGGCCAAGTCGTGGCCCGAGCAGTCGCGGCAGGGTTTACCACCGTTTTGGGGCAGCCCGCAGCGGGCGCAAAGAGGAGGCTGTAGCCTGGGCATGCGCGAAAGACACACGGAGCAGATAATTTCCCCCGCCCTTCCGCAGCCCAGGCAGAACTGCGGCAGGATGAGGTCGGCTACGGCCTTTCCCAGCTTGTGCAGTTGGGGTGGCACCGGGTGCTCCATTATACCCGGTGCTAGGTCATGCTGTTCTGGCGTGACCGGCCGTTGTTAACCCCGCTCAAGATGGGTTCGTTGATATAAACATCACCGTTCCTGATTTTGAGGTTATAGCCGCATTCAGGATTGGTGCAGACCCAGGCTTTGTACGTGATGGGTGCCCCCTGGCTGCCAAAGTCCGACATGGGCACCAAGTCGCCGACATGGCATTTCTGGCACTTGGGCATAGCAAATTGTTCCACGGAATCCACCTCCCAGCCTTGATTAGCGCGAAGTATACACTACCCCGCGGACTATTGGCAATAGCCTCGGGGTGAAAACCGCGAGTAGCTAAAATAAAAATGTGTCGTTTCGAGTCCATCTGCGATGAGCCACCCGGAATGACATCTGACAAAAGCGGCCCGATAGCCACCCGATTTGTGGAATGTCACTCCCCCAGCGCTATGGAAGCTAGGCGGGTGTAAACAGGGCCTGCAGACGTCAGTTCGCTTTTCATGAGGTTTATGGCTGTGACCGGTACCATACAGCCGGTGTCGCAGGCGGCGGCAGCTATGGCCTGTCCCAGCCTTTTTCTATCGCCGGCGCTGGCCTCATCGCGCAGGCGCGCCAGTGTCAGGTGTGGGCTGAAAGGGCGGTTCTCCGCCCTGAAACCCAGCGGGACGAGCCGCAGTTCCAGTTGCTTCTGAATCTGCTCAAGCCTGCCGATGTCTCCCTTTAGCCCTACCCAGACCACCTGCGGGCGCTCAAGGTTGGGGAAGGCCCCGCTTTCGGCCAGGCGGAGCTCAAACGGCTCGAACTGGCTGGCGGTGAGGGCTATCGCCTGTTTAATCTCCTCAAGTCTGGCCGTATCCACGTCACCCAGGAAGTTGAGCGTGAGGTGGATGCTCTGGGGTGCTACCCATTTGGCTGGGCAGTAGCCGCAGGATGCCTTGAGCCTGTTTTGCAGCCGCGCCAGTTCCAGTTTTGTTTCTTCGGGCAGCTCGATAGCGATAAAAGAGCGCAGCGTTGCCATGTTTCTAACCCAGCATTATGTCCATAGCCTCTGTGCATTGCCGCCCAGAATACGGCTCTTCATATCTCCAGTCAGAGCCAGACTATCAATCTCCTTGAGGGGGCGGCTCTGAGGCATCAGGGGATAGTCACTGCCGAAGAGAATACGGTCAGCCCCGACGATGTCAATGGCCTGTCTATAGACGGCCGGGTCGTAGAGAAAGGGCGACGCAGCGGTGTCAAACCAGGTATTGGCCAGGGCGGCTTTCACCTCTGGCATGAGGGCATAAAAGGGCAGCCCGCCGCCCCAGTGGGCCAGCACGATTTTCAGGCCGGGGTAGCGGCGGATAAAGGGGTAGAGGATTTCGGGAGTCAGTTCACCCTTGCCGGGGTATGGATGTCCAACCGGCTCAGAGGCATGGCACAGCCATATAAGACCGCGCTCCGTCAGCATGTTGGCCAGGGGTGTCCATAGACTGTCATGGGTCATGTCGAGGCTGTATATATCTGGCCTTATCTCGCCAATACCCTTGACACCACCTTTGACGCAGCGCTCCAACTCTTGTAGAGCTTTATCGCCGGCTGCGGGCTGAATGGAGGCCAGCCCCAGCAGTCGCTTGGGATATTGAGCAATTGCTTCCAGAGTGTAGTCGTTGGCTTCGACACAGAGCTCGTGTGCCGTCCAGCCGATTCCGCACACTACTGACATGTCAATGCTGTGCTTGTCCATGCTGTCCAAGAGTTCCTCGGCACTGGCAAGCCTAGTTCGAGGGCTGTTGTATAGCATAGCGAAGCAGGGGTCGGCCTGGATGTAACGCTCGCGGTTATGGATAACCCGCGGCGCAAAGATATGGGTGTGGAAGTCGATAATCACGACTGGATTATAACAAAAGCAGACCGGTGGCTCAATTTGAGCCACCGGCCCGGGGTCTTGCCATATACGCTTGGCAGGCTTGACAGTATCAGGGCTGGGGCGAGGGGGCTGTTATTCCTTCTTCCTCTCTTTCTCTGCCTTGGTCTCAGCCTTGGCCTCTCCCGCGGCAGCCTCTTCCGCCTCACCTTCGGCCTCAGCAGCAGGAGCCGCAGCAACCTCTTCAGCGGTCGGGGCTACCACTTCCTCTTTCTCTTCGGCCACCTGGCTCACCTTGACAATGAGCTGGTCGGGAGGTGCCACAATGACCACTCCCGGCTTGAGTACAATGTCGCGCACGAAAATGGCTTGGTTGACTTCCATCAGCCCGCTCAGGTCAACCTCTAACTGGGGAGGCAGGTCGTCGGGGAGGCTCTCCACATCGAGCTCGTTGGTAATGTGTTCGATAATGTTGTTCTTCTGCTTGAGGGCGGGAGCTGTCCCCATCAGGATGATGGGCAGGGCCACCCTTATCTTTTCCGACTTCTTGACCTGGTAAAGGTCAACATGGATAAGCGTGCCGCTGAGCGCATCGCGCTGTATTTCGCGGATGAAGACGCTCCTGGGCTCCTTTTCGTTGCCTACCTTTATATTGACGAGACGGGTAGTGCCTTTTATGGCGATGACGCGCTGGAGTTCAGCCGTATCACACTGGAGCGCCAGGGATTCCACGCCGTGTCCGAAGAGATGGGCGGGGGTCAGACCCTGCCGCCTGAGGAAGCGTGTTTTTTTACCCAGCACCTCCCTCTTGCTTGCCTTTAAACCCGTGTCTGCCATTATCTATATCCTCCTACCCGGTATCCGGTGATTGTTTTGATTTTCTGCTTTTATTGCAGGTGGAGCAATGTGTTTTGCTTCAAATCAGGCCCCAGTCGTGGTAGCCCTGCTTGATGACCGCCAGGTATTCGGGCGAAGGCTTGCCTTCGTTCTGCTGTTTAGTCCTCGCGAATGTAACCGCCTCTACGGCTTCACCAGTGTCGCGATACACTACCACTTTGGCGAGCGTGTATTCCGTTCCCTCATACTGGCTCAGCCGGGTCAGGTCCTGCTCCGTAAGTTCGTAGATGCCGCCCATTACCTTATCGCCGCGCGATTGCTGGATGCTGGCGACTGCCCCGCGCCATGCCCGCGACCATCCTGAGAAGATGAGTTGGTAATTGGGAAGCGTGGCGCTGAAGCGAGGCTTGGCGGCGGGAGCGCGCTCGGACATTTGCTTGCGGCTCAGGTTTGAGGCATAAGCAAAATAATACATACGGACTCCCTAGCTACGCCCTGAACAGCGAAGTGCACCTACCCGGCCTGTATGAATTGAAACAATCACTCCTTTCCCAAAGTTCATATATTACCTTTTTTTAAGGCTGACGTCAAAGGCAGGCATGTCAGGGTTCCGCTCTAATTTGGTTGGTGAGTCTTAATGACCCTTGTGTCCCCTTCCCCTGCGCAGAGGAAGGGGAAGGGGTTTTTCAAGAGGGGTCTGCATCCCTTCGCTTCTCTCAGGGCAGGCTTTTCGGCTGCCCCTTCGTTGCACTCAGGGCTAAAGGCTCACCAGGACAGGCTCCCTCTTAACGCCCCGTTTTTGAAAACATCAACCAAAGGCGAACAGTATCCATGTCAGGGCTGCACTCTCTTTAATCGGCCGGTCTGGACTCTTCTCTGCCATCTGTGTCAAAGGAGAGAGTCTGCCCCTGCGGATTCTGTGGGGGTCTGCCTCCGAATGCGCTAAAAAACAGGGGCCGGTGCTGTCGGCTGAGAGCCCCCGGCCCTGTACTTGCGGCTGAAAAATTACTCCAGATTTTTTGATACCGAGGAGACAAGGACGGGTGTTTTGTCCGCCGACTGATAGTAGCTCAGAAAGCTCGTTATCAATGAGTCACTGCCCTGGAAGGCCTTCGAGAACTGGTAAGACAAGCCCTGGTAGAGTAACTTGGCGGTGACCGTGTATGGCCCTTTGCCGGAGAGGCTTATCTGATAGGTAATCTGATCGGAGCCACCCACAAAGTTGGCGTCATTCTTCGCATCGCCGTAAACGCCGGCATCAGCCGGGGCAGCCGCTTTGTTGAACCCCGACGGCAGCAGGCGGTTATCTTTGATGTAACTCGCCCCGCGCAGCAGGTTATAGGTAGCCTTGCCGTCCGTGTCGCGCATGATGGACTCATAAATCTGTACCTGGTCGGACCTGGTTATAAGGTCGTAGTGTGGCTCATAAGCGCCGGACTTGGCATCCGCGTCGTTGCCGACGATGGTGCCGTCGGCATTGGGTTTGCCCGATTCGAAGACGACTTTGCCCGTACTGTCGGTGACGGTGAACTGTATCCAGGCGCGGCGGGAAGGAAAGCCGGTGGGGAACTTGTGTCCCGCCTGGTCGACTACGCTCAGCGTCACTTTTAGCGAGCCGTCGTCGATGCTGCTGCTCACAATAGTTATTTGCGCTGAACGCGATTGGAGCTGGCTTGAGGTAAGCCCGGCGGTGGCCTGGAGCTGGTCGCTCGATGCCGTGATGCCCAGCTCCTGGACGTGTGCCTGCATTATATTAAGGAGCAGACTGTTGCCGCCCACGAACTGGTGCAGGTAGAGCGGGCTGCGTGGCGCCAGTGTGGTGGGATTGTTGGAGATGGCCGCGGAACCGCCGGCGGGCGGCATGTGGCAGAACTGGCAGGCCAGCTGCTGGCCGGGGTTGCTGCCATAGATGCTGCTGGCCCATTCTAGGTAGGGAGTTTGCTCGGGGAAGGTGCCGCTGACATTGCCCTGGCTGTCCACATAGGGGGTGTAAACGGTGTGGCAGGTGGCGCACAGCCCGGCGCTGCCCCGCTGGTCGCCCTGGGCCGGCGTGAAGCCAACGACGCTTTGCATTGGCCCCGCCAGCGGGTTGAAGAACGGCCCGAACTCGATGCGGTTGGGCGCGCTTGTGGAGGTATCGATTTGATATTTTCCGTCGAAGGTATCCGGCTGTCCCAGCTTGGCAGCCTGAATCTGGTGGCACAATGTGCAGGAGTTGCCGTCTATAGCCGCCTTGTTCAGGTCGTTGGAGGGGTTAATAAAGCCATTTCCCAGCACGGATACCGTCTTGCCATCGCTGACTGCCTGGGTGCGGGCCATAGGCATGTGGCATGTTGCGCAGGCATCTTCGATGGCTGCTTTGAGCGCCGGCAAGTCGGCCACCTCGGAGGCTGTTTTAGCCAGAAAGTAGGGGTCTTTGGCGGCGTTGGCCATCATGGTGGAACGCCACTGGCTGTCGATAGACACATCCTTGCCGCTGGAATCCTTAAGGTTACTGTGGCACTGCGCGCAATTGCCCGAGCCGGCGAAATGGCTGGTGGAAAACTGCACCAGGGGTGCTCCCGGGCTGGGGGTTAGTGCCGTGGTTGAAACGGGTTTTCCCTGGCAGGCCGCGGAGGTGAGAATAAGGATAGCGGAACTGAGGCAGCTTATGATTATGAATTTAGTGCGCATGTTTCGCATATCATTACCCCCTATGTCAAGAGTCCGATAACGTCCGGATGCATGCTGGCGACTTGAGCCTATGTTATCTGACGGGCCACTCAGTGTCAATACCATTACCAAAGTTTTTGCAAAAAATAATCCAAATACAACCCAAAGCTATTGACATTTACGTTACGAATGGTCTATCCTAGCTACAAACTCACCAAAGGAGGTGTTCCATGCAGGGTTACTGTGTAAAGTGTCGCACCAAGAGGGAGATGAGGAACCCGAGGGCTATCACCATGAAGAACGGCCGGCCGGCCACCCAGGGTGTCTGCCCCGTTTGCGGCACCAAGATGTTCAAAATCGGCAAGTAGCCCCCCCTCTAAACCTGTCAAGGATGAAAGAGGCTGGAACCACATCCAGCCTCTTTTCTTATCTTTTAGGGACAGCTATTGTCCCATCCGGTGATGCAGGATAATTGGGTCTTGTCTATTGGCATGTGCCTGATTGGCAACCCCGGTTTCTATCCCAACTACATGGGTCAACAGGTTTGACAATCTTATACTGGCAGTTTAATATTGGCATTAGATAGGGTGGCTGTCGCCCTGAACGATAAAGGGGTCTTGGCGTCATGAAGGCCTACGGCGAGCCGGTTCCGGTAGATAAATTGCTTCGGTTAAATGAGTACGGCGCCGATGACCTTTTTATATGTTGTGCCAGTTTCGAGGACAGGTGTCTCTCGGGAGCTTCCAGGCTGGGGCCGGGTTTCCGGGTGCGTTACAGCATTGTATTCGTTATTGAAGAACCTTTCTATACCAAAGAAGTAGATACCAATCTTTTCAAACTCCAGGCCGCACTCAGCCGCCACACCGCCGAAGGCGTCTATATCATCCGCTGCCAGCGCGATAATCCGGCGGAAGCCATCAGCCAGCTCAAAAATATCTGGACCAAATGCAAGCCCAAGGACGCCGACGAACCCTACATCACCGTGGATATCAGTGGCTTTACCAAGATATATCTGTTGCAGTTGCTGCACTTCATCGTGGCGGAACAGAACCTGGGCATCCCCCGCATTATTCATACCACCCAGGCCTACGCTCCTACCAAGTTGACGCGCGGCGTGGAGCAAATCACCACCGTCACCAACTTTTTCGGCACGATCTCTTTTGAAAAACAGACGTTGCTCGTCCTTTTGCTAGGTTTCGAGCCGGAGCGCAGCCTGAGCGTTTGGAAGCACTTCAACCCGGCGCGCACCATCGCTCTCATATCCAACCCGCCTCGCGACGGGCAAGCCGACTATCTGGAATACGCCCAGAAGAACAATGCTTTTCTGCTGGCGCAGCCGGGTGTCGAGCTGCGCGACGTGCCGCCGGATGACCCCTACGGCGTGCGCAATACGCTGGAAGCCATTTACCACGAGGTGAGGGATTCCTTCAATGTGGTCATCGGACCTTTTGGCACCAAGCCGCAGACGGTGGGGGTATTCCTCTTCTGTCTGGAGCATCCCAAGGTGCAAGTGGTCTATTCATATCCCACCAGCTACACGCGCTCTTATCTGCAGCGCCAGCCGGGTGTCACACTGCTCCTTCCCATGTCACCGGCGGTGGGAGTGGACATACGCAACCCGGATATCGAAGATTAAGAAACTCCTCCCTTTTTCTTATCTTCTTCTTGACGTCTTGAACTCACGTCTGTTGTCCGGCCCTTGTCATATCCCTTGACAACCCTGGCCATTGACTATACACTGTCTACACTATGACAAATCAGAGTTTTAATATCAACGAAGCCGCCAAAAAAATGGGTGTATCCACCCGCACCATCAGGCGTTACATCAAGGCTGGCAAGCTCAAGGCGGAGTTGGTCAAAGGCAGCTTTGGCGACGAGTACCGCATACTGGAGTTGCCGCCCCAGCTGGACCCTAACCTGGCCGTGGGCAAAGGCAAGGCGGTTGGCAAGCACCCTGCACACGCTCCCAGCGAGAGCTTCGACCTTATCCGCGAGTTGCAGGAGAAGAACCTGGCACTGGCGGCGCAACTGGGTGCGGCGGCGGAGCGCATCCGCAGCCTGGAAAGTCAGGTAAAGCTGCTGGCGCCACCGAAGGCGGAAAAGCCGTCTGTTGAGCCCTGGTGGCATCGCATCCTGGGAATGTTGCGACGCCGCAAAGAGGCTTAAACCTGGTGAGGCACCTGCCTCCACACCCTTGACAGATGCGTGAGGGCGACGAGGCTGGGTAATGCCATCCCGTAAAGAATGTAGATCCCCCTGATGTGGAAAACCCACCCCAGAAATGGCAGCAGCACGAAGAGCGGCACGCTGGCGACGGTTACATTTTTGGTTTTGAGCAGCGTTAAAAAGCTGACCAGACCCGCGATAAGCATCGGCCAGGTGACCAGCAAGAGCAATACGCCGATGGTGGTTGCTTCCCCTCTGCCTCCGCGGAAATGTAAAAATACAGGCCAGTTGTGACCGGCGACGGCCAGTATGCCTGATAACAGGATGACAGGGATAGTCATGTCCGCAAGCTGTGCTATCGATACCGCCGCGATGCCCTTAAGACAATCTATCAGTCCTACGGTGATTCCGATACGAGGGCCGAATAGACGGAAGGCGTTTTGAGCGCCCATATTGCCGTCGCCCATCTGACGAATATCCTTGCCACAGACGATGCGGCCGGCAACGTAAGCTGTTGGGAAAGAGCCCAGCAGGTATGCCAGGACAAGCACTGACAACGTCAAAGCCCACATACGCTTTCCTTAAAGTGCCGGGGGAGGGACTCGAACCCACAAGGATTGCTCCGGAGGATTTTAAGTCCTCTGCGTCTGCCAGTTCCGCCACCCCGGCCTGTCTTTGCTATTTTACTACCCTGCAAGACGGGCTTCAACTACTAAAAATCAAATTCGCTCCAAGTGATGGCGGTATGCCTTTTAGTATGGACAGTCTCTGTGACTTTGACATTTGCTCAATCATTAAACAAGATTGATGCGGGGCTAGACCTATTGACAATCACTTTTTGTCAAAGGGTATGGACAGTCTGTTATAGTGCGTCATATTTCTGGCTCTGGGCATATACTGCTAAAGAGACAACCAAGACCTGACGCGGGGTTTGAAAAAGAAAGAGGCGACGAGCGGATTCGAACCGCTGATGGGGGTTTTGCAGACCCCTGCCTTGCCACTTGGCTACGTCGCCAGACACCGGTGCGGTAGCCAATAGCATAACGTGTGCAGGCTCAAAAGTCAACGCGGGCATCACAGGAGAACGCAGGCTTTTACTGTCTGCGCTGTTCGCCATAGCCCTGTGTCCTGGGTTGACATGGAGACAACAGCAGGGGATGATGCAACAATAGGGAATAAAGAGATGTGGTGAGCGAAAAAATGGAGCGGAAGACGAGATTCGAACTCGCGACCTCCTCCTTGGCAAGGAGGCATTCTGCCACTGAACTACTTCCGCCCGCTCCAAAAAGTTGGTGCCGAGAGAGAGATTTGAACTCTCACGAACTGATAAAGTTCACTAGCCCCTCAAGCTAGCGTGTCTGCCATTCCACCATCTCGGCCGCTGGCAG
>Ga0315268_10008479_pt1 | contig 10743 bp, 10 predicted proteins | sample C1_top_MG_FD_204535 | JGI IMG/M metagenome (GOLD analysis project Ga0315268, IMG submission 204535) | Sediment microbial communities from Yellowstone Lake, YNP, Wyoming, USA - C1_top | ecosystem: Environmental > Aquatic > Freshwater > Lake > Sediment | place: USA: Wyoming | collected 2017-08-01 | reverse complement strand
TCCTTTGTTGAGGAATGACGGGTATTATAGCAGAATCTTTCAGGATTCTCCCGGATTCTTGTTTTCAGGTAAGCATTTCCGTTTGTTTGATGGCAGAGAGGCCTGGGAATCGCCCCTAAGCCCCCCGAGCGGAGAGGGGCCCCGTCGACTTTTCTACGGGGGGAACCGCCGGGACTGGTTCCCCAGGGGGCGGGGGGCGATTCCCAGGCCTCTCTGCCATCACATATTTGAATAGGCTTTCTGTTTTCAGTGACCTCACCCGTCTCCATTTATGGCCGAATTTTGTATAATACAGATATGTTTGCCGTGATTCTCGCCCGTCCCGAAAATCCCGAGAACATCGGCTTCGTCGCTCGGGCCATGAAGAATACGGGTTTCCGCGAGCTGCGCCTGGCCGGGGTGGACCGGTTATCGCCGAGATCCTATCAAACGGCGGTCCATGCCCGGGAGATCTTGAACGAGGCCGCGCTGTATCCGGAGGTCGCCGACGCCGTCTCTGACATTCAGCTCGTTTACGGCGCTACGGCCAAGCCCAGGAAGAATTTCCTGGCCGTACCGCTTGATGAAGCCACGCGTGATATGTTGGGCCGGCCGGCAGGCACGAAAATCGGGCTTCTTTTCGGAAACGAGCGAACCGGGCTGACCTCTGCGGAACTTCGTCACGCGAACTTCCTGTTCACGATTCCCCAGGCGGGACGACAGCCGTCGTATAATTTGGCCGCGGCCGTTCTGCTGACCCTGTTCCAAATTTTTATCGGTTCTCCCCGGCGGACGGCGGAGCCGCATTTGCCGCCCCTCAATCGAAAAGATCAGGAAGGCTTCATCCGGCTCATCCTGGAAAAGCTTGAAGGGAAAGGATTCATTCATAGGACAAATCGGCAGCACGTCACGGATGTTGTATCCGATTTGTTCGGGCGGCTGGCCCTGACCGAGAGAGACCGGCGATTTCTGCTGGCGCTCTTCTCCAAAGGGCCCGTCTCCAGATAAATCGATTTCGGGGATCCGAGCATGTCCCCAAAAAGGAGCGTCTCGATGAGTGAGAAGGTCATCCAGGTTTCTTTCCCCGGCGGTGTACGTGTGAATGCGGAAACAAAGGGCTTTGTCATCCAGACCGATCAACCGGCCCACGAAGGAGGAACTAATGCCGCTCCAGCGCCGTTCGACCTCTTCCTGGCGTCGCTGGCGACCTGCGCCGGATACTTCGTCCTTTTATTCTGTCAGGAGCGCCGAATTCAGACGGCCGGGCTGGCCCTGTCGATGAGGTCAGAAAAGAATCCCGAGACCAAGATGATAGACAGGATTTCGATAGAGATCACTCTCCCCTCCGGCTTTCCCGAAAAATACAAGAATGCCGTCATCAAGGCGGCCGACCAATGCACCGTTAAGAGACATATGCTAAAGCCGCCGACTTTCGCCGTCGAGGCGAAAATCCTCCCCTCGCCGCTATTTTTGCGACTCCGGAAGCCATAGATAGTAGAAACCGCTTCGGAGCGTCGGCAGCCAAGCGTCCACGCTTGTCTCGAGTAGCCTGGTCTGTTTCAATCCGGCGGCATAGATATTGGTTTTAGCCTTGGGATAGTACGTGTAGGCGACGACCTTGGCACTCCCCAGTCTGGCCAGGGACAGGGCTTTCTCTAGAGCCGTATCGAAATAACCTACAGCGTCTATCAGCTTGAGGCCGAGCGCTTGTCGGGCCGTATAGACACGACCGTCGGCGATCGGCCGAAGCTCTTCAGGGGATATCGAGTTTTTTCTGCCTCGGAGAACAGCTGTCAAGAAATTCTCATAGTACTCGTCGATGATCGCCTGAAAGGATTTTTTCTCATCTTCGGTCATGGAACGAAAGGGGCTGCCGGCATCTTTCATCGTCCCGGACTTGATGATGTTCATCCGGATTCCGACCTTGTCGAAAAGCGACTCGACGCTCGGAAAGATCGAAATCACCCCGATGCTCCCGGTAATCGTGGAGGGATGGGCGACGATCGTGTCGCAGGCTGAGGCGATATAGTATCCTCCCGAGGCCGCCACGCTCATCATCAGACCGACGACGGGCCGCCGTGTTTTTTCTTTGAATTTGAGGATTTCGTGGTAGAGGATATCACTGGCCGTGACCTCGCCGCCGGGTGTTTCCAAACGCAGGATAATCCCCTTGATCCAAGGATCGGCCGAAGCCCTCTCCAGCCGGTAATACACTTGGGACAGGACATCCCCTTCTCGAGCCAAGGCGCTCGTGCCGGTTAGGGAGCTGATCGTCCCTTCGACGTCGATCACCAAGATTTTCTCCTTGGCCGCGCTTGGGACAAGTACGACTTCCTCGATTTCGGACTTTCCCAGGAAGTCGAGATGGAATTGGGGCGAACAGGCCGCGGCCAAGACGATGACGGATGCAATCACGGCAATTTTTTTCATAGCGGATCCTTTCTCCATAAATTATAGCAGAAAATTCCGGCTTATGCGTGAAGCGTTGCCTGAGGCCGATCCCTTCTGGGTTGACGGAGCCGTCTATATGTATTATTCTCTCCTTAGATAGAAGGAAAGGGCGAAATGAGTTGGACGATGTCCGTAATATTTATTATTGCTAGACTGGCTAAAATTTAAGGCGCTTGCCTAAATACATCATGGATATAGGTTAAAGCTAATATCAAAAATGCATTGCTACTAAAAAGGCAATCGGGGCTTCAAAATGGGGAAAGAAGAGACTCCGCAAATACTTTCTTTTTTTGCGCATAGCGCCACAGGTAAACCACTGGACGCGTGGCAAAAACTCGAAGACCATCTTCTGAACGTAGCAAATCTTGCCGAAAAGTTCGCTGAGGAATTTGGGGCGGGAGAATGGGGGTACTTGGCCGGGCTTTGGCATGACTTAGGAAAATATCGTGACGACTGGCAAAATTTTATTCATCAACAAACTGAAGGTCATGGGCCGGATCATAGTAGTGCGGGCGCAATCCAAGCCCAAAAAAATATGAGAAATTTAGAGGCCATGCTTCTGGCTTTTGTAATCGCTGGCCATCACGGAGGATTATCTGATCGTGAAACGTTAAGAAAGCGACTTAAGGAAAAAGCCCAGATATTAGATTTATTGCCCTCCGGATCAATTCCAAAGTCCCTACTGTCACTGGATAAGACTCCTGATTTTCCGAGTTGGCTTAGAGATATTCCTCTAGATAAAAAGGGGAAGGGAAACTTGAAGAGAGCATTCGAGTTTTTCATCCGCTTTATTTATTCGGCTCTAGTAGATGCAGACTTCCTGGATACAGAAGAATTCTATGATAAACTGGCTCGACCCGACGATCCGGTGAGAGCTTTGCGTCATCCTATTTCTTTTGCTCCTATATCTTCTTACTGGGAACAACTCCAAAACCACCTGCAAAAGTTGGAAGCGGATGCCCAACCGAACCTTGTCAACCAACTCCGGTCGCAAGTCCGCAAGATCTGCGCTCTTCAGGCATCCAGTCCTCAAGGAGCTTATACATTAACTGTTCCGACAGGAGGAGGCAAGACTCTATCGGGATTGGTTTTTGCCTTAACTCATGCTCTCCATCATAGCCTTAGGCGCGTTATTTTTGCTCTACCGTATACAACAATAGTCGACCAAACTGCCTCAGTATTTCGGCAGGTGTTCAAAGAGCTTGGAGAGCATGTTTTACTAGAACATCAAAGCGCCATTGTTCCGGAACACGAAACCATACAGAACCGGCTGGCTGCTGAGAATTGGGATGCGCCTCTCATAGTCACCTCCCAAGTTCAGCTATTCGAGAGCCTTTTTTCGAATGGGACATCGGCCTGTCGCAAATTGCACAATATCGCGAGATCAGTGTTGATTTTAGACGAAGTCCAAACCCTCCCGCACGGTATGCTGGCGCCTATTCTTGATGCTCTTAATGAACTAGTAAAAAATTATCATGTTACAGTTCTCCTAATGACAGCAACTCAACCCTCTCTTCAAAGCCGAATATTGGCAGGCTGGAAGCCCTTTCAAGGGCTTGATCCGAAGCCAATAGAAATTATTCCCCCTACTCTCGAATCAGAGCTCTGGGAAGGCCTGCGGCGGGTCGATGTTATGTGGCCTAGCAAATGGAAAGGACCGTTACAGGATGATCAAGGAGGCTTTTGGCCGGAGCTGGCAAAGATATTATATAAACGCGAGCAAGTCCTAGCCATTGTCCATCGAAAAGACGACGCTCAGAAATTATGGCGAGCCCTGAATGAACTTGATCCGGAGGCTTTCCACCTAAGTGCCGCCATGTGCCCGGCTCATCGGAGGCAAGTACTATCTTCTATTAAAGAAAAGCTGGCAGCTGGCGAAAAATGCCGCCTTATCAGCACGCAAGTTATCGAAGCAGGAGTGGACATCGACTTTCCTCTAGTTTTTCGAGCTCTGGCGGGGCTCGAATCTTTAGCCCAGAGCGCAGGCCGGTGCAACCGGGAAGGCCGTCTCCCTGACCTGGGGCGTTTTTTCATTTTTTACGCACCTTCTCTTCCGCCACAAAGCTTGCGATTACCTTTAGATACAACAATATCTATGACCAATAACGGAAATAGTGAAATCGACCTTTTTTCTCCGACCACATACTTGACCTATTTTGATTCTTTATACTCGTCAAGAGACCTCGATATTCATCAAATCCAACCGATGAGAGAAGAGCTGAAATTTTTAGAGACGGCCGAGCATTTTCAGATGATCGGAGAATCAATGAAAACAATTTTTATTCCCTGGGACGATAAAGCTCGTCAGCTTATCAATGAACTCAAAAATGTAGGTCCGTCTCGATATAGATTAAGAAGGCTTCAAACTTATACCGTCTCGGTCTATCCGCAACAGCTAAATGAACTGGTCAAAAACGGAGCCGTTGAAGATGTCCAGGGATTTCTAGTTTTAGGTGATTTCTTGCCCAATCCCTATTATCATCCCATAACCGGGCTTAGCACAAAAATAGACCCCGGAATGGCTTTTCTGGCTTAACAAGGAGGAACTATGGGGGATCGATCGCCGGCATTTCATGTCAGGGCTAGAGGGCCACAGGCTTGTTTCACGCGTCCGGAGCTCAAGGCAGAAAGAGTCAGCTATGAGGTGATGACTCCTTCAGCAGCACGCGGAATCTTAGAAGCGATCTTTTGGAAGCCAGCCATCAGTTGGCAAATGGAAAGAATTCATGTGCTCAATGAAATTCGCTTCAACCAATTAAGGAGGAATGAAGTCAGCGTGAAACTTTCCCCAAGGGGTGATCATGCCCATTTTTATGCTGATGACGCTCAAAACCGAGCTCAGCGGAATACACTTTTTCTCCGCGATGTGGACTACATTATTGATGCTCATTTCCTTCTCACCGAAAAGAAAGGCGAACGCGACAATCTCGCGAAGTTTATCGATATGTTTCATCGTCGGCTGGAAAAGGGCCAGCATCACCATCAGCCGTATTTGGGATGCCGAGAATTTGTTGCTGAAGTCGAGCCTGCTCCTGCGGAATGGCAGACCCATCCAAGCTTAGATGGAATTCGGCCCCTAGGATTAATTCTCTACGACATTATTCACAACAAAAGCTTTCCCCACACCTGTAGAGACTGTAAGCCCCTGTTCTTCTCTGCGGTTCTTAGAGATGGTGTATTAGATATCCCGCCGCTTGAGGAGGTCAGAAAATGATTCTAAAAGCACTTTACGATCTCGCTCAACAAGAGGGTTTAGCTGACGACCTCGATTTTGAAATGAGACCAGTGCGTTTTATGATCGTCCTCGGCGCTGACGGCACTGCCCACTTGAAAGATACTGCCGTGATGGAAGCTTCCAAAGACGGCAAGGGAAAGCCTCGACTCCATATCCCACCTCTCAAGATTCCCCGGCAAAGTGGACGGACCTCAGGCGATAATGCGGAGTTTCTTGTTGACAAATGTGATTATGTCTTCGGCTCCAATCCCTCTCTCCCAGGAGAAAGGACCAGCAGACTGCCTGAAAGGGCAAAATTGTTCCTAATTCAAGTAGAAAAATTATCATCCTATCCTAAGCTCAATTCAGATGAACAAAAGTCTGTATCGGCGTTACTGGATTTTCTTAAACAGCCTCAAGACAAGCGAGAAGCGATACTTTTAGAGAGATGGGAAAAAGCCGCAACAGGAGCCGAACGAATAAATTTGACAAGTGCCCTGTTCGCCTTTGAATTTGACCCTCTGGGTTCTACCCCGCTTCATCTATTGCCTGGTATCGTTACATACTGGAGAAAAAGTCGGGAGGCTAACGAAACGTCGATCTTGCCTAAAGCGGTTTGTCTTGTGACGGGAAAATTGGCCCTGCCTATAGATAAACATCCTCCTATTAAGAAGGTTCCCGGCGGTAATACTTCAGGAGCCGCCTTAATCAGCTTCAACACTGATGCATACGAATCCTTTGGCCTCTCAAGGAATGAAAACGCCCCGATTTCTCGGGAGGCGGCCGAAGCCTGTGCCAATGGTCTAAACCGTCTCCTAAATCCTAATTCGGTAAATCTGCAAGGCGTTCCTCTCCCGCGGAGAAATCTAAAACTTTCAGATAACACGGTCGCGCTTTTTTGGGCAAAAGGAGATTCGAACCTTGATTGGATTCTGGGCGGCCTGGAAACAGACACTCCTGATACCGTCAAAGAAATGTTGACGACTCCTCAGAAAGGTAAAAAAGCTCCATTACAGGATGAAAATGCCTTCTTTACTTTGATCCTTTCCGGTTCTCAAGGCCGAAGTATAGTCAGGTCATTCTTAGAGACCTCAACGAAGGAGGCGGCTCAGGCTATGGCTGACTATCTCAATGAGGTATCCATTTTGCTTCCGTTTGGCCGTGGCGTTAGCACCTTTCCTTTGCGGGAATATCTTCGGAGCCTAGTTCCTCAACAGAAATTAAAGAATTTGCCACCTCATTTGGCATCGGAAATTTATATCTGCGCTTTATTCCAACGGCCATATCCTCGCCAAGTTTTAGAGTCGGCAATTCGTCGCAATCGAGTTGAGGGTCCTTTAACACGAACAAATTGGAATTCAAAGCCAACCGAAATATATTTTGGGGCGCGCTGTAGCCTTATAAAGGCATACTTGATAAGAAATCAAAAATGGGAGGTCAATGTGTCACTTGATTTAAAAAATCGTCAACCTTCTTATCTCTTGGGACGGTTGCTGGCTACCTTGGATAAAGTCCAGCAAGAAGCACTAGGCGATATCAATGCTACTATTGTAGATCGTTATTACGGTTCCGCAAGCAGCACTCCAGCTGCGGTCTTCCCGACCCTGATCAGGCGAAGTCAGCACCACCTGGGCAAACTCGGTCGTGAAAAACCCGGACAGGCAATAAACAGGGAGAAATTGATTCAAGAAATTACGGCCGATCTGAACGATTTTAGAAAAACATTAACTTTAGAGGAGCAAGGTCTCTTCGCTCTCGGTTTCTATCACCAGAGGCGAGATTTCTTTCAAAAGAAGGAGGAAAAATAAATGGTCATCTCAAATCGTTATGACTTCGCATTACTTTTTGACATTAAGGATGGGAATCCGAATGGCGATCCCGATGCAGGGAATCTTCCAAGGATTGATCCTGAAACTGGCCACGGTCTAATCACGGACGTCTGCTTAAAAAGAAAATTGCGGAATTACGTTCTCTTAAAAAAGCAAGCACAAGCTGGATATGACATCTTCGTCAAAGAAAGAGCCATATTAAATATCTTAATTAGCGAGGCTCACAAACAGGAAGAAGTTAGGACAAAGAAAAAAACCGCAAAAACCGATGCAGCTCGGGATTATATGTGTAAGACATATTATGACATTAGGACGTTCGGTGCGGTGATGACGACAGGCGAGAATGCTGGCCAAGTCCGGGGCCCAGTCCAGATAACCTTTAGCAGAAGTGTAGATCCGGTTGTAACATTGGAACATACAATAACACGCGTGGCAGTTGCAACCGAAGCTGATGCGGAGAAGCAGGCCGGGGAAACGCGTACCATGGGACGGAAATCGACCATCCCATATGGTCTTTATGTCTGTCATGGCTTTGTTTCGCAAGCTTTCGCAGAGCAAACTGGCTTTTCCGAAGAAGATCTCAAACTGCTCTGGGAAGGTTTCATAAACATGTTCGAGAATGACCGCTCAGCGGCCCGTGGCCTCATGACCAGCCGGAAGCTTTATGTGTTTAAGCACGAGTCCAAACTGGGCAATGCAAGCGCATCAAAGCTCTTCGATTTAATCCGAGTAAGCCGCAAGCAAGGCGTAGAGACTCCCAGAAGCTTTTCGGATTATGAAGTTTCAGTTGATAAAACCAATTTGCCGCAAGGCACCACTCTAATAGAAAGCCTTTAGGAAGCCTAAACTCAGCCATTCTGAAAAAATGTTCTCCGAAGACGACCTTCTCCCTCTCTCCGCAATACAGCACTTCCTTTTTTGCCCGCGGCAATGTGCGCTTATCCACATCGAACAACTTTGGGAAGAGAATCCTTTTACAGCCGAAGGGAGAATATTGCACAAGCCGGTTGATGAGGAGAAGCGAGAAAGCAGGGGCGCTATCCGAATAGTCCGAGGCATGTCTATCCGAAGTCTCCGGTTGGGATTGGCGGGGAAAGCGGATGTCGTCGAGTTCCATCGGCTCTCTGACAAACAGGCCTCTCCCGATTTCCGGATTAGGCTGCCGAACACATCCGGATGGTGGAAGCCCTTCCCGATCGAAGGCAAAAGAGGAAGACCTAAACCGGGCCCATGCGATGAGGCTCAGCTTTGCGCCCAGGCTATTTGTCTTGAGGAAATGCTGAATATCCGCGTACCTGAAGGGGCTCTTTTTTATCATTCGATAAGAAGGCGCAAAGATGTCGTATTCGATAGCGCTTTGCGCATGATGTGTGAGGAGGCAGCGGCCAAGCTGCGGCAGCTGCTCGAATCCAAGACCACCCCACCTGCCGTTTATGACAGCCGCTGCAAACATTGCTCCCTGATAGAGCTTTGTTCTCCTAGGGAAGTCTCGAAGAAATCTTCGGTCATCGACTATCTTGAGCGTCAGCTTAAATGAGACGGGGATAAGGATCTTATGAGGAGAATGCTCAATACTTTGTATGTAACAACGGACGGCGCTTATCTGCAAAAGATAGGCGAGTCGGTTGTTGTGAACGTTAAGAAGGAAGTTAAGCTCCGGCTTCCGATTCACAATTTGGGCGGCATCGTATGTTTCGGAAGGGTGATTTGCAGTCCGGTTCTTCTCGGATTTTGCGCCCAGAGACGAGTCGCCGTTAGCTTCCTCACCCCGAACGGGCGCTTCATGGCAAAGGTCCACGGACCGACGAGCGGAAACGTCTTGCTCCGGCGTGAACAGTATAGACGGGCAGAGCTGGCCGTCGAATGTGTGCCGATCGCTAGATCTATTGTCTTGGCCAAAGTGGCTAATTGCCGGGCTTCTCTCCAGCGCGCTATTCGAGATCATGGCGAGAAAGGTGATTTGTCTCGTATGGAGACAGTAGTGAAGAACCTGGAACAATGTCTCCGTGATCTGAGTGCAGAGAACGACCTGGATCGAATTCGCGGCTTTGAAGGATATGCCTCCAAAGCTTATTTTGGCGTCTTTAGCGATATGATTACAGCTCAAAAAGAATGCTTCAATCTTGAGGGAAGGACCCGCCGGCCTCCCCTTGATAACGTCAATGCGTTATTGTCTTTTGTTTATACGTTGCTTCTCCATGATGTCATGTCGGCTTTGGAGACCGTGGGTCTTGATCCTCAAGTCGGATTCTTGCATCGCTTTCGCCCCGGCCGGCCAAGCCTGGCGCTTGATCTTATGGAAGAATTTCGCCCGATTCTGGCCGACCGTCTTGTGCTATCGCTGATCAATCTAAAACAGGTCAGCGGAAGAGGATTTACCAAAGAGGAAGCCGGCGGAGTCAAGATGGATGATGAAACGAGGAAGGTTGTTTTAACGGCATATCAAAAGCGCAAACAGGAGGAAATTACCCATCCTTTTTTGGAAGAAAAAATCCCGATGGGGATGGTTTATTTCGCTCAAGCCTTGCTCATGGGGCGATGCTTGCGAGGCGATCTGGACGGCTATCCGTCGTTCTTCTGGAAATGATCTAATGGAGAGTGCAGAAAATGATGGTCGTCGTAAGTTATGACGTCAATACGCTGACCAAGGATGGACGCCGTCGTTTGCGTCACGTTGCCAAGATATGCGAAAGTTACGGGCAAAGGGTGCAGTTGTCGGTTTTTGAGTGTCTCGTCGATCCGGAACAATTTATGGTTTTGAAGGACCGACTATTGGAGGAGTATAATCCGAGCGAGGACAGCCTAAGGTTCTATTTTCTAGGGAAGAATTGGAGAAATCGGGTTGAACATCAAGGCAGCAAAGTTGCCGTGGATATTGAGGGCCCCTTGATCGTTTAGGCTGGCGCGAACGTGAAGCTTGCGAGGTTTAAAGATGAGGTGCGCGATGATTGATAATATTAATGTTATACAGGGAATTCGCAACGGTTCAAATATTAATCGGTCGAGAGGAGGCCAGATTCGCGGAAAAGCAATGCTTTCTGTTTTTATTTCAATAAGTTATAAGTGAATAGTCGCCCCCCGCGTGGGGGCGTGGATTGAAACATCGCCCAGGGCACGAGTGAAACTTCATAGAGCTTGGTCGCCCCCCGCGTGGGGGCGTGGATTGAAACAGCTTCGGCTAAAGCTTGGGTAGCTTTTGATAATTTAGTCGCCCCCCGCGTGGGGGCGTGGATTGAAACGGAAACCCCGTCCTTCAGGGCGGGGAGGAGA
>Ga0315268_10008478_pt1 | contig 10744 bp, 5 predicted proteins | sample C1_top_MG_FD_204535 | JGI IMG/M metagenome (GOLD analysis project Ga0315268, IMG submission 204535) | Sediment microbial communities from Yellowstone Lake, YNP, Wyoming, USA - C1_top | ecosystem: Environmental > Aquatic > Freshwater > Lake > Sediment | place: USA: Wyoming | collected 2017-08-01 | reverse complement strand
TTCCCTTGTCGGACCAACGCGAGACCTAAATTGTTGTGGGTTTCAACGGAATCCGGTTTGAGTTGGAGCACCCGCTCGTAGTGTTGACTGGCTTCATTCCACTTGCCTTGTTGGCCCAACGCGAGACCTAAATTGTTGTGGGCATCAACGGAATCCGGGTTGAGTTGGAGCGCCCGCTCGAAGTACGGAACGGCCTCCTGCTGCTTCCCTTGGTTGGCCAATGAAATACCTAAATTGTTATAGGCAAAGAAGTTTTCTGACGTGCAAGCCAGCGTGTGCGTCCAGAGGGAAACACTGTCGCGCCAATATCGGGTCTGGGCATGCGCCAGAACCAGCAAGCTGGCCAGAATCACGGCGGCGGCGGTGCTCAGCACGACGCGCCGCCAGCGCCAGGCGCCGCACAAATCCATCGCACCCCAGGCCAACAGGACATACAATCCAATCTGCGGCAGGTAGGTGTAGCGATCCGCCCGCGCCTGGATTCCCACCTGCAGGATGCCAATCACGGGCACCAGCATGCCTAGATACCACAGCCAGCCCACCAGCAGGTAAGGCCTTTTGCGCTGCCACCGCATCACGCCCACAGTGATGATGATCAAGAACACCGCGCACAAACCAACCGTCCAAACGGACACTTGGTTTCCCGGATGGAGGTAAGAAACCGCCATTCCTGGATGGGGGTAAAAGACCGCCAACCCCACCGGATAAAACATTTGCCCCACGTAAATCGCGTAGGACATCAACGCGTTGCCAATCCGCGGCAAAAAACTTATATTTTGAACGGATGAAATCGCACGTTCTTGCGCCAGGATGGTAGCCACACAAGCAGCGGCGCTTAACAGCAGGAAGGGAATCTTCTCCCAAGCCAGCCGCTTCAAAGTTGAGAGTTGAGAGTTGGAAGTTGAGCGTTCAAGCCGGTTGAGCGGCCAGTAGTCCAGCAGCAGCAAAACGAACGGCAACGTCACCAACATGGTCTTGGACAGCAGGCCCAGAGTGAACAGCAGCAGCGCAAGCCAATAATCCTTGGAGGTCAGCGGGCGGAGGTTGGCAGCCCAGGGGTTGCCGTCGGCCTGCGGTCTGCCCGTTTCCAATCTCCGGACATAACGGGCATAAGCCCCCAGCGTCAACACGAAGAACAACCCGCTCAACACATCCTTGCGTTCGGTCGCCCAAGCGACCGATTCCACGTGCAATGGATGGAGAGCAAACACCGCCGCCACAAACGCGCTGGGCCAGAACGACCCCGTCAGGTTGCGGAGCACAAGGAACAACAGGATGGCGGTCGCCGCGTGGAGCAGCACGTTGGTCAGATGGTGACCGCCGGCATTCAGCCCGTAGAGCTGACAGTCCAACATGTGCGAGAGGGTCGTCAAGGGATACCAATCGCCCTCGTCAACATTGACGTGTGTGAACGCCAGGACGACTCCTTTCAAGCTAAGTCCTTGGGTGATAGCGGAATTTTCGTAAATATATTTATCATCGTCGTAGTTGACGAATTCATGGTGAAGCGTCTGACCGAACACGACCCACACGGCCAGCGCCAGCCAGAGGCAAGTGATGACGGTGACCCAGCCAGGGGGTGGTCGAACTGCCGGCTTGGAGGCGTTGTCAGTCCGGCCGGCGATGGCCCCGGTTACGCGGGCCGGTTCATTTAATCGGTGCATCATCGAATGGTTCCACGTTATACGGATTGAGCCGGGCGACTCAAGAGCCATCGTGCGGCTTCGTCGTACGGCTTGCGGCGCCAATCCACTTGCCTTCACGCGGTCGAAACCTACACTCCGCGCGCGCATGTTGGACCTGAGCACACTGAATCCGCAGCAACGACTCGCCGTTGAGACCATCAACGGCCCGGTACTCATCCTGGCCGGCGCGGGGACGGGAAAAACCCGCGTCATCACCTCTCGCATCGCGCATCTCATCGCCAAAGGTGCCGCTCCGGGCAACATTCTCGGCGTTACCTTCACCAACAAGGCCGCCCGCGAGATGCAGGAGCGGGTGACTAAATTGCTGCCGAAATCACGCATCACGCATCACGCATCACGCGATCCTCAACCCTCGACCCTCGACCCTCGCCCAACCATCTGCACCTTCCACTCCCTGTGTGCCCGCATCCTGCGCCAGCACATTCACCACCTTGGCTACAAACGCAACTTCGTTATCTACGACGAGTCGGACCAGCTTGGTGCGATCAAGAAGATCCTCGCCGGCATTTCGGCGAAGGGTGAGAAGACCGATGCGTCGGCGATTCTCAGCCTGCTCAGCCGTTTCAAGAATGGCGGTGAACGCGCGGCTGTGTTCGCCGACCCGAGCGTGCGAGCGATGGCCGAGCATGTGCGCAAGCGTTACGAATCCGCACTGCGCGCATGCAACGCGGTGGATTTCGACGATTTGATTTTGCTCGTGTTGCGGCTCTTTGCTGAGCATTCGGACGTACTGGAAGCTTGCCGCGCGAAGTATCGTTACGTGATGGTGGACGAGTATCAGGACACAAACGCCGCTCAATTCCAGCTCGTGCACCTGCTCACGGTCAAGCACCGCAACCTTTGCGTGGTGGGCGATGACGACCAGAGCATCTACGGCTGGCGCGGCGCAGAGATCTCCAACCTGCTCGACATGGAAAAACATTTCCCCGAGGTCAAAGTCATCAAGCTCGAACAAAATTATCGTTCGACCAACACGATTCTCACCGCCGCCAACGCGCTCATCAAAAACAATGTCCGCCGCCGCGCGAAGCAACTATGGTCTGAGAAAGGCCACGGTTCAAAAATCGTGCTGAGCCATTTCAGCGACGACGAGGAGGAGGCGCGCAGCGTCGTGACGCAAATCGAATTTGCCCGGATGGCGCACCGCGTGCCTTGGGCGCACAATGCGATTCTGTTCCGCACCAACCAGCAATCGCGCCCGCTGGAGACGGCGTTGCGGCAGGCGAATATCCGTTATCATCTCATCGGCGGCCAGAGTTTCTTCGACCGGCGCGAAGTGCGGGATTTACTCGCCTATCTAAAGGCGTTCCTAAACCCGAACGACGACGTGAGCCTGCTGCGCATCGCCAACGTTCCGGCGCGCGGATTGAGCGATGTGACGATGGGGCGATTGCTGGGCGCGAGCCACGAACGCAAGGCGTCGGTCTTCGCCACGATGAAAAACCCAGCCGTGACCGTGACGTTTCAGACGAGAACTCGTGAGGCCATTGAAGCGTTTGTCGAACTCGTAGAGCGGACGCGGGCAGCTTTACGCACTAACGAAGGTAGGGCGGGCAGTCCTCTGCCCGCCGCTCCGCCTCACGCAACCGGCGGCGCGCACGGAGTGACGCGCCCTACCTTGCAAGCCTGGGCTGAACATTTCCTCGACGAGATTGGATACTTCGCTGAACTGCGCCGCTCGGAGAAGAACGCCGAAGCCGCCGAGAACCGGATACGCAACTTGAAAGACTTCATCGCCACGATGAACGCCTCGCAGCCTGCCGGCGGTTCGCTGTTGGAGGGACTTGAGGCTTTCCTCGAAGACGTCTCCTTGGACACCGACCGCGAAGAGGAGGAGGAAAACAAAGGTGATGCCGTGACGCTCATCACGATGCACAGTTGCAAGGGACTGGAATTCCCGCGCGTTTATATTGTCGGCTTGGAGGATGGATTGTTGCCGCACTCGCGCTCAAAGTCCGAGGGTACGCTTGACGAGGAACGGCGGCTGTTCTACGTGGCCGTCACCCGCGCGATGCAGACATTGGCCATCAGCCATTGCGGCGGGCGCAGGAAATACGGCCAGGTCCTGCCGTGCCATCCTTCGCCGTTTCTCAAGGAGTTGCCCACCGAATTGGTCGAACACGCCGACGAGAATACTCACCGGCCCGTTTCGGTTGAAACCGGGCGAAGTTTGTTCGCCGCGATGCGCGACGCGGCGCGGTGAGATTGCCGCGCACGCGGCAGGTCTTAATTTTTGAGGCTCATGGCGTGGAGGCAGCGTCACTCGACGGCAAGCTCGCTTCCGAGCTTTGCTTCATGAAAATTGTTTTCGATGTTTCCACCAGCTTCTCCCGCGTGAAAGGCTTGTCAACGACCGCGTTGACGCCCAGCTTCCTGAACTCGTCCGCCTCCAGTTCATCCGCCCTCCCGGCGACATTATTTCTGTTTGCCGAGCCAGTAGGCAGATAGAACACCTTGTCCTTTGACGTCGATGCTGTGCTTCCCTTCGAACTGGAATTTGTCTTTCAATCGTTCGTAGGTCGCTTCGGCGACTTGAATTCTTCCCGCTTCGCCCGTGGTTTCCAAGCGGCAGGCAGTATTGACTGTTTCACCCCAAAGATCGTAAGCGAATCGCTTGCGCCCAATTACTCCCGCGACGATCGGGCCGGTGCTGATTCCAATGCGGATGCGGGTGGAAGTGTTGTAATCGCGATTGAATTGCACAATCTTCTCCTGCATGCTGAGCGCCAGTCCGGCACTGGCTTCGGCATGATCTGACCGGGGAATGGAAATGCCGCCGGCAACCATGTAACCGTCGCCAATGGTTTTAATTTTCTCCAGCCCGTGTTTTTCGACCAAAAGATCAAAGGCTGAAAATATCTCGTTCAATAACTGGACGAGTTGCTCCGGATCGATGTGGGCTGACAATGTGGTGAAACCGACCAAATCCGCCACCAGCACCGTTACATCGGGATAGCTGTCGGCGATGTTTGTTTCCCCTTTTTTCATCCGTTCGGCGATGGGTTTGGGGAGAATGTTCAGCAACAACTGCTCGGACTTTTCCTGCTCGACCTGAAGCTGGTCATGCAGATGTTTGGCATGAACGGCGTTGCCCACCCGCAGGATCACGTCTTGAATGTCAATCGGTTTATTCAAAAAATCGTTTGCGCCCGCTTCAATGCCCATCAGCCGTTCCTTGCGATCGGATAGCGCGGTCACTATCAAGATAGGAATGTGCGTCGTCTTCGCGTACTTTCTCAAATGTCGGCACACTTCGAAGCCGTCCATCTTCGGCATCATCAGGTCGAGCAGAATGACATCCGGCGGACGTGCGGCAATTTTTTGCAACGCCAGCAAACCGTTTTCGGCCTCCTCAACTTCGTAGCCGCGCGCTTCCAACGGATCCCGCAGCAGACTGCGGTTTTGCTCTTCGTCATCCACCACCAGCACGAATCCCCGGCTGGGTGACGGCTGGGTGACGGTGGGTTTCGGGTTTTGGGTTTCACTTTGCATAATTTTTATGGAGTTATTCTTTTGTCTGGCGCGAGTTTGTGGACGCAATGAATTTAGTTATGACTGCGACGAATGTTCGGGTGTCAATCGGCTTGGTCAGATACCCATCGCAACCCGCGTTCAGTGCGATTTCCTCGTCGCCCTTCATGGCGTGGGCGGTCAGACCGATCACGGGCAGATGGCGGGTCGCTGGATTGGCTTTGAGGTTTTTGGTCGCGGACAGGCCGTCCATGCCAGGCAGACTGAAATCCATCAGCACAAGGTCCGGCAAAAGCTCGCGCGCCATCCGCAGCCCTTCTTCAGCCGTCTGCGCCGAAGAAACAACGAAGCCGTTCGCCTCCAACAAGTCTGTGGCCAGTTCAAGGTTCAACAGATTGTCCTCGATGATGAGTATTTTGTTGCCAGTCATAAGTTCGCTCCGGTGCCCGCCGCCCCATCACTCAACGCCCCCAGACGTTCCAGTTCGGTGAGTAGATTTTCACGCTCCGTTTTGGAGGTGATGGACTGCACATGACCGGCCAGCCGTTGTCGTTCTTCTTCATTGAGCACGGTGCCGGTGTTGATCAGAATGGGAATGTTTTTCGTGCGCGGGTGCGCGCGCAGTTGTTCGACAACCTGAATTCCACCGAACTCGGGCATGCTGAAATCCAGAATGATGACTTCAGGAAGGTATTTCGTGGCGAACTCCACACCCGTTCGCCCCTGCGAAGCCCGCAGAACGCTAAAACCCTTTTGCAGCAGGGTCTTGGTCAACAATTCCAGAATGGCCGGCTCGTCATCAATGACCAGAACGGTTTTGAGTTCTTTCCCGATGGTATTGTCGGATTGGCGGATGGCGTCCACCAAACGGGAGCTCACGCGTTCTGAAACAGCTCCTTCCTTGCCCAGTAAACTGAACGCCAGCCGGCCATTTCCGTCATCCGAAAAACTCACCTGCGGGATTCCGGCCGGGATGTGTAAGCGGCACTTGTGTTGGATGAGCGTTTCCGAAAAATCCGGTTTGGGTCGTTCCGTCGCCTGGTCTGCGCCGTCCGGCCCGGCACCCGCGCTGCCCATTTGCCGGTCAATCAGCACGGCATAAGGCCGCCGAGCTTTCAACGCCGCAATCATCGCCACAGTTTCGGAAACCACCGCCACCTCGTAACCCACACCCGTCAGGTAATGGCCAACCAGACGTTGATGAGAGTCATCATTCGTCACGACTAAAACCAATGGATGAATGGTGTCGTCGCGCGAGTCCGGCTTGTCGGTCAGTTGCGTCGGCTTGGCTTCGGCCTTTGGAATCGGAATCAAGAAGGTGAAGGTGCTGCCTTTGCCCTCGACGCCTTCACTCTCCACCGAGATAGTTCCGCCGTGCATCTCGACCAGTCTTTTGGTTAATGCCAATCCCAAGCCGGTGCCTTGCTGCTGCCGGCCGTAAGACGAGTCCACTTGCTCGAACTCTTTGAAAACGCGTTCCTGGTCCTTCATTTTAATGCCAATGCCCGTGTCCGTAACCGCGACTCGCAAGGCCTCACCCGCAGGACTCGCATCGGCGCCGGTTGCTTTTTGGATGGCCGCGGTCACAGAAACTTTCCCGCCGTCCGGTGTGAACTTGATCGCGTTGCTGAGCAGGTTGTACATGATCTGCTTGAACTTCGCTTCGTCAGCGAACATCGCCGGCAGGTCCACAGCCGCCTCGACCTCAAGGTTGATATTTTTTTTGTTGGCCAGCGTTTTAACAATCGTTTGCACCTCTGACAAGGCTTTGGCGACGTTGAACTTGTTACGCATCAGCTCCACGCGTCGGGCCTCCACCTTGGCCAGATCCAGAATATCGTTGATGAGCTGGAGCAGATGGCGTCCGCTGTTGAGAATGTTGTGGCTGTATTTGAGTTGCCGGTCGTTCAGGTCGCCAAAAGTCTTGTCGGCGAGGATTTCCGAAAAGCCGATGATGGCATTGAGCGGCGTGCGCAACTCGTGACTCATGTTGGCGAGGAACTGGCTCTTGGCGAGATTCGCGGATTCGGCGGCGTCCTTGGTGTGCTGGATGGCGGCTTCGGCCTGCCGGCGTTGCGTGATGTCCAGAAAAATGCCGTCGGCACACATGATTCCCCCGCGTGGCTGTGTGCTGAGCGCACGGTTGTGCAACCAAATCCACCCGCCGTCTTTCCGGCAGATGCGGTATTCCACGTCGAACTTTTCGCCATCAGAAAAAAGTTTCTGATAAGCCTGCCCGACGCGTGCCGCGTCTTCTGGATGAATCCGATTCCACAGTTGCCCGCCGAGGAGTTCTTCCGAAGTGTAACCCAGCACCTTGGTGACGTTGCCGCTGATATAAATCAGATCCTGGTTTGAATCGGCCGTCCAGACCACATCCGGAATATGATCAATGAGCGAACGATATTTTTCCTCACTCGTCCGCAAGGCTTGCTCGGATTGTTTACGCTGTGTGATGTCCTGAATCACCGCCTGAAACTCCCGCGTGTCGCCTTTTTCCTGAAACAGACGCCGGACCCGGTATTGATGCCACACCTCCCGATCGTCCGGCGAATGCAAGCGATAGTCGAACGAAACGACCGGCTCATCCGGCGGCAAAGAGTTGATGTAGCTCAGAGGAACGGCGGCATCCTCTTCGGAAAGAGTTTGGAAAAAATTTGTGCCGATCAGCTCCTCGCTGCGTTTGCCATGGAAGCGACAGAACGCTTCATTGACAAAAGTGAGCAGGCCGTCCGGCTTGAACCGGCAAATCAAATCCGTCTGGTCTTCCACCACCGCGCGAAAACGTTTTTCGCTTTCCGACACCGCGCGTTCCGCTTGCCGGCGTTCGGCGGCGGCGGCCGCCAGGAGCATGTTGGTGACCGCCAGAATACCGATGTAACTGCCAATCAGCATCAAGCTGTTCTCCTCGGTATTGGTCACAAATGGCCCGGTCCCATGGAGAAGCGAATAAATGGCCAGCGCAGACACCAGTAGCGTTCCCGTAGTTGCTCCACGTTGGCCAAATCGTAATGCACCCCAAACGAGAAAGGGAAAAGGCAGGTAGGCCAGGGGATAGCTCTGAATCCCATAGACAAACCAGGAGTTGAAAGAAATCAGGGTGCCGCCCACCAAACCCGCGCCGCAGATAACGGCTTCAGCAATCAACCGGGCATCCCAGCGGGTGGCCGACGGCGTCGCCCAGGTGATGATGAACGGCGCGACCACCAGCCCGGCCAGCGCATTCGGCACCCACCACACCAAGGTGGTGGAAAACAAATCGTCCCAGGCCACCGCGCCGCTGTAAGCGAGGCTGACGACGTTGAATGTCGCATTGACCGTCGTGCCCAGAAAACAGGCCAGCCCGATGTAGCCGGTCACATCCCGGGTGCGCTCCATCGCATTGTCGAAGGCGATGAATTTTTTAAGCAGGAAAGCGCAGACAATGGCGCCAATGGTATTGCCAACGGCCGTTCCGAACGTGAAGAACCCGAACGGCATTCCATTCATGAACGAAAACAGAACCGCTCCCAAGGCCACGCCCGGCCAAAACCGGTAGCCAAACAGTAGAATGGCCGCAAGCGCGATGCCCGCCGGCGGCCAGACCAGGGCCACACTGCCGGAAAGGAACGATATCTTTTTGCCGAGCAGTCCCCCGATGAAGTAAAGCGCAATGAGAATCACCACGCGCGTGAGCGTCGTCAGTTTTCGATTCTGCATCCATGTTGCCATAATCAGTTCCCGGGTATTCTTATCTCATCGGCGATTTTCGTGAATTCAAATGTTTTCTCCGTGGAGGTCTGGTATCGGAGCGCCCGGTTGGTCCAGCACTTCCCGCACCTTGTGCGCCAGCGCGCCCGGCGTGAACGGTTTTTGCAGCAGCGCCACGCCTGGGTTCAACACGCCTTGGTGGACGATGGCATTCTCGGTGTAGGCCGAGGTGAATAGAATCCGGGTGTGCGGATTTAACGCCCGCACACGGTCCGCGAGTTCTTTGCCACTCATGTGCGGCATGACGACATCGGTGAACAACAAATCAATGTGTCCGATGCCGCGCTGCTGTTTCAGAGTCAAGGCTTCGATGCCATTGGCCGCCGCCAGAACCGTGTAGCCCAGTCGTCTTAATAACATCGCCGCCATCTCGCGCAACGCGGGATCATCCTCGACCAGCAGAATGGTTTCCATCCCGCGCGGTAAATCGGGTGAGTCAAGCCGCTGGACGGGAATCTTCGCCTGCGGTTCAACTTGCGGCAGATAAACTTTGAAAGTCGTGCCCCGGCCCAACTCCGTGTACACGCTGATATGACCGCCGCTTTGTTTGATGATGCCGTAACAGGTGGACAATCCCAAATCCGTACCCTGGCCAACACCCTTGGTCGTAAAAAACGGCTCGAAGGCGCGCGCCTTTACTTCCTCGCTCATGCCGGTGCCGGTGTCCGCGATCGCCAGCATCACGTAATCGCCCGGCTTCAATTCTGGATAACGGCCCACACTCTCCTGGTCGAACGAGACATTCGCGGTTTCCAATGTGAGTTTGCCGCCGTTGGGCATGGCGTCGCGCGCGTTGACGGCCAGGTTCAAGATGACCTGTTCAATCTGTCCGGCGTCCGCCTTCACCGCTTGCAGGCCAGCGGCGGGAACGATCTGCGTATCCACCTCATTACCCATGAGATGGTGCAGCATACCTTCCATACCTGCGATGACCCGGTTCAGATCGAGGATTTCCGTTTGGAGAAATTGCTTGCGGCCGTACGCCAGGAGTTGCCGGGTCAGCGTGGCCGCTCGATTGGCGGCTTTGTTGATTTCCGTCGCGTTATTGGCCAGCGGACTCCCGGCGGGAAGATCGCCGAGCAGTAATTCACTCTGGCCGATGATAGCCGTGAGGATGCTGTTGAACTCGTGCGCCACGCCGCCCGCCAGTTTGCCGACGGTTTCCATTTTCTGAGCTTGAAATAACTGGGCTTCGAGCCGATGGCGCTCGGTGATGTCCTGCGCCGTGCCGCGAAGCCCCGCGATCTGACCATTGGCAGCGCGCTTCACTTCGCCGCGAGCGGTGACCCATCGGCGCGTGCCATCCGCGTGGACGTATTCCAGATCGAGTTGGTATTCTTTGCCGGTCTGCATGCTGTGCTTGACCGCGGCTTCCAGTCGTGCGGCACTCTCAGGCGTATAGACCTTCAGGTGTTCCTTGTATCCGGGTGGGGGTAGTTTCGGATCGAAACCGTAGATGTGATAGTACTCGTCAGACCAGGCGATTGTGTCGGTCGTAGCATCCCAGGCCCAACTGCCAAACCGTCCGACGCGCTGCGCTTCTTTAAGGTCTTTTTCGCTCCTCTCTAATAGTTCCTCCGCCTGTTTGCGCTCGGTGATGTCGCGCGAGATTCCCATGGTGCCGATGACGTTGCCCGCGGGGTCGCGCCAGGGCATTTTTGAAGTCAAAACCCAGGTGACCCGGCCGTCGCGGTGGGTTTCCTTTTCTTCCAGATTCAAGACCGGTTTGCCGGTGCGGATGATTTCCTGCTCGGCCTCAAACGCGGGGCGCGCATGTTCCTCGGTAAAGAAATCAAAATCGGTCCTGCCTTTCGCTT
>Ga0315268_10008477_pt1 | contig 10744 bp, 9 predicted proteins | sample C1_top_MG_FD_204535 | JGI IMG/M metagenome (GOLD analysis project Ga0315268, IMG submission 204535) | Sediment microbial communities from Yellowstone Lake, YNP, Wyoming, USA - C1_top | ecosystem: Environmental > Aquatic > Freshwater > Lake > Sediment | place: USA: Wyoming | collected 2017-08-01 | reverse complement strand
AGACCTCCTCGCCGATCTTCGACCCGAGGAGGAGGACGAACAGCCCGACGATGACGTCGAGCTCCGCGCTGCCGGCCGCCGGCGCGGTCACGGGCGCGATGCCCGTCGGGCCGATCGAGTGCAGCGCACCCCCGATCACGAGAGGTAGCGGAGCCACAGGTAGACGCTGGCGATGGCCAGCGAGATGACGACAACGAGCCCGCCGATGCGCAGGAACTGGCCGAACGAGATCGGGTGGCCGGCGCCGGCCGCCACGTTCGCCACCACGACGTTGGCCGACGCCCCGACCAGCGTCGCGTTGCCGCCGAGGCAGACGCCCAGGGCGAGCGCCCACCAGAGCGGCTCCTCGGGCAGGCCGCGGGCGGCCAGCTCGCCGACGACCGGGATCATCGTCGCCGTGTAGGGGATGTTGTTGACGACAGCCGAGATGCCGCCGCTCAGCCAGAGCAGCCCGAGCGTCGCCACGATCGCGTCCTCACCGGTGGCGTCGCCGAGTGCCCGGCCGAGCGAGCCGATGATCCCGGTCGCCACCAGCCCCTCGACGACGATAAACAGGCCGACGAAGAAGAGGAGGGTCGACCAGTCGATCTCGCGGAGCAGCTCCTCGGGATCGAGCCGGGCGAGGACGACGAGGGCGGTCGCGCCGAGCAGGGCGACCGTCGCCGGCTGCTGGCCGAGGGTCGAGGCGAAGAGGAAGCCAAGCGTCGTCAGCCCGAGGACGACGAGCCCCAGGCGGAGCAGCCGGTGGTCGGCGATGAAGGCGCTCTCGTCGATAGCGAGGGCCGCCTCCCGGCGCTCGGCGCTCGCCGCCAGCTCACCACGGAAGGTGGGGATCGCCACCACGAGGAACGCGAGGAAGACGAGAACCGCGGCCGGCGCCATGTTGGCCAGGAAGTCCGTGAAGCCGAGGCCGGCGGCCGACCCGACCAGGATGTTCGGCGGGTCGCCGATCAGGGTGGCCGTCCCGCCGATGTTCGAGGCCAGGATCTCCGCCGTCAGGTACGGCACCGGCGAGACCCCCAGGACCGAGGCGATGTAGAGGGTGACGGGGGCGACGAGGATGACGGTCGTGACGTTGTCGAGCAGGGCCGACATCGCGGCGGCCACGATCGCCAGCAGGACGAGCAGCCGGAGCGGGTCACCGCCAGCGAGCTTCACCGTCCGAACGGCCAGCCAGCCGAAGACGCCCGTCCGCCGGAGGATCGCGGCCAGGACCATCATCCCGGCCAGCAGGAAGATCACGTTCCAGTCGACGGCTGCGAACGCCTCATCCTGGGAGACGACTCCGAGGAGGATGAGGGCGAGGGCGCCGCCGAGGGCGACGATCGAGAGGTGACCGCGGCCGAGCGCGATCAGCGCGTACGTGACCAGGAAGACCGCGGCCGCGGGCCAGGCGTCCATGGCGATCAGCGCGTCGGCGCGGCGTCGGCGGGCGGCTCGAGGCAGCCAGCGGCCAGCTCGAGCAGGTCCACATAGCCGGTCGGCCGCCCCTGGGCGTCCACCACGTAGAGCCCCGACACCATCCGGGCATGCATCAGGCGGAAGGCATCCACGACCGACGCCGTCTCGGCCAGGACGGCCGGCGGGAGCATCGCGTCCCGAGCCGTGCGGCCCTCCACGACGTGGACGAAGCGCGTCAGGCCCTCGTAGTCGACGACGGACGGGAGAAGCACCTCGGGCATGACCCGGCCGAGGACCTCGTAGACCAGCTCGCGGATGGGCAGGATGCCGACCAGGACCCCGTCCCCATCCACCACCCCGAGGACACGGGTCGACGGCTGCCCGAAGGCGCGCCGGAGCACCGAGACGAGATCCTCGTCGGCGCCGACGAGGAGCGGCTCGATGGCCAGCAGCCCCTGGGCTTTCGCGATCGTCTCGTGGCGGGCGAGTCGTGCCCGCCCGCTCACCGAGCGCCGTCCGCGCCGGCCGCCACCACCGGCGTCGCAGGCGCCTGCCCGCGCTTCATCTCGCCCATCGCCACGACCCTCCGCTCGGTCGACCCGAGTCTAGCCGACGCGCGCGCTGGATGGACCGTGGGCGGGGTGGACCACGAGCGGCCTGGCTGTGCCACGGAGCCGGGCGTATCGACGCTGCCAGGGACGCCGGTCGCTGCCGGGCCGTCGGCCGGCAGCCGGGCCAACCCGGGAGCGGGGCAAGGCGGCCCGCGCCGGACGCGGCGCCGATCACCACTCCGGGCGCTGCCGCCGGACGTTGACGCTCTGGAGGATCCCCAGGCCGATCGCCACGCTCACCAGCGATGCTCCGCCGTGGGTGATGAACGGGAGCGGGATGCCGGTGACGGGCATGATCCCGAGGACCATGCCCACGTTGACCGCGAGCTGGAAGAGGATCATCGAGGCGAGGCCGGCGCCGGCCAGCAGGCCGAACGGATCGCGCGAGCGCCAGGCGGCGACGAGGATCCGCCACAGGAGGGCCGCGAACAGGACGAACACGACCAGGCAGCCGACGAAGCCGAGCTCCTCGGCCAGGACGGCGAACACGAAGTCGGTCGCCTGGACCGGCAGCAGGTTGGCCTGGCCCTGGGGGCCGTTCGTGATCCCGGCCCCGAACAGGCCGCCCGCCCGGACGGCCTGCTGGGCGGTGAGCAGCTGGTACCCGGCACCGAGCGGGTCTGCCGCCGGGTCGAGGAAGCTCATCAGCCGCACCTTCTGGTAGTCGTGGAGCAGGAACGTCCAGGCGAGCGGGAGCGCGGCCACGACCCCCGCCCCGAGGAACACCAGCCAGCGCAGGCGAGCCCCGGCCATGAAGAGCATCCCGGCCAGGATGGCGAAGAAGACGAGCGAGGTGCCCAGGTCCGGCTGGAGCATGACGAGGATCCACGGCGGCACCACGAGCAGGCAGGCGCCGAGGATCGAGCCGAGCGAGTCGAGGCGGGCCTCGCGGTCGGCCAGGTAGCGGGCCAGGACGACGATCATGAGGATCTTGGCCAGCTCGCTGAACTGGAACTGGAAGCCGAGGATCGACACCCAGCGCGACGAGGCGGCGTCGGCGTCACCGAACAGGAGCGAGGCCGCCAGCAGGCCCAGGCTCACCAGGTAGATCGGCCAGGTGAGCGACTTCAGCCAGGTGTAGTCGAAGAGGGCCGCCAGGGCGAAGGTGACGGCGGCGATAAGCAGCCAGGCGGCGCCGCGGGCGAAGGTCGATTCGGTCGCGATCGCGGGCCCGCCCGTGGTGGCCGTGTTGCTGTAGGCCATCGTCAGGCCGAGCACAGCAAGCAGCCCCGCGTAGAGGAGGAGCTGAGGGTCGAAGTCGCGCCAGGTGATGCCGGCCGTCCGGGCGGCCAGGCCGGTCGGTTCCGAACGCTCGACGCGGAGGACACCCATCAGGCCCGGTCCCCGGCGGTCGCCCCGAGCCGGCGCCGGGTGGGCGGCGGGAAGGACGGAGTGGCGGTCACGTGCGGCCCTGGTAGAAGTTCGTCCGCTTCAGGAGCTGGGGCAGGCGGTAGTCCTTCTTGATCCCGAAGTGGAGCTGGAGGTAGTACTTGGCGATCTCCGTCGCCGTGTTGCCGGCCGTGCGCGAGTCGTAGGCGAAGACGATGAAGGCCAGCTCGGAGTCCGGCTTGCTCACGTCGCCGGTCGGGTTGTCCCGCTTGCGGGCCTCCTTGGGGACGAAGCCAACGAACCAGTGGTGGTAGGGGAGCACGCCGTTCTTGTCGCGCACGCCGAACTCGGCCGTGCCGGTCTTGCCGGCAACGACGATGGGCAGGTCTGCGAGGTTGTAGGTGTGGCGGCTGGTGACGACCCGCCGGGCCGCCGCGCGCATCGTCTCGAACACCCAGGTCGGGGCCTTGACCCTGCGGATGAGCTTCGGCTCGAACGGCCGGACCACCGTCCCGTCGGGCCCGATGATCTCGCGCACCACCTGCGGCTGGTAGAGCCTGCCGCCGTTGGCCAGGGCGGCGTAGGCATTGAGGACCTGGAGCGGTGTCGCGAGGTCGAAGCCCTGGCCGATCCCCGCCTGGAGGGTCTCGCCGAGGTAGATCTCCTCGCCGTAGGTGTCCTGCTTCCAGCGGTTCGTCGGGACGAGCCCGGCCGCCTCGGCCGGCAGGTCGATCCCGGTCGGGCTGCCGAAGCCGTACTGCTTCGCCCAGTAGGCGAGGCGATCGATCCCGAGCCGGGCGGCCATCTGGTAGAAGAACGTGTCGCTCGAGTGGCCGAAGCCGTCAATGATCGTGAGCGGTCCCCAGCCGGTCCGGTTCCACTCCCAGAAGCGGGTGGACCCGACGGAGACGTACGGCTTCGAGAGGACGCGCGTCGAAGCCGTGATCTTGCGGTCGGCCAGCACCCCGGTGGCCGTCACGAGCTTGTAGGTCGAGCCGGGCGGCGCAATGTCGCCGATCGCGTGGTTGATCAGCGGTCGAGCCGTGTTCGACAGGAGCTTGTTGAACTCCTTCGTGCTGATCCCCTGCGAGAAGAGGTTGGCGTCGTAGGTCGGCAGGCTGACCATGGCCAGGATCTCGCCGGTCTGCGGGTTCATGGCGATGATGACGCCCTTCTTGAGCCTGGCCGTCGTCAGGCCCCAGCGAAGCGCCTTCTCGGCCAGGCGCTGCTCGTGGTCGTCGATCGTGAGCATGAGCGACGATCCCGCCACCGCGGGCGTCGTCACCGGCAGCGTCCGGAGGACGCGACCGGTCGCATCGCGCTCGACCTGCCGGACGCCGTACGCGCCGCGGAGCTCCTTCTCGTAGACCTTCTCCACCCCGGTCCGCCCGATCCGGTCATCGGGCAGGTAGCCCTCGTCCTTCAGCTCCGCGTACTGCTCGGCGTCGATCGGCCCGGCCCAGCCGACAATCTGGCTGAAGAGCGCGCCGAGCGGGTACTCGCGGCGCGTCTCGACCGCCACCTCCACCCCCGGCAGGGTCAGGCTCTCCTCCGAGATGAGCCGGGCGGTGGCCTCGGGCACATCCCGGGCGACCGCCACGGCGTCGAACCGGGAGCTCGACCCGGTGTCGATCGCGGCGTTGATCTCCGCCGCCGTCATCCCGAGCAGGCCGGCCAGGCGCTCCACGACCGACGGGCGGCTCGTGAGCGGCAGGTCGGCCGCCCGGACCCGGACCGTGAACGTCGGCACGTTCCGGACGAGCGCTGTCCCCGACCGGTCGACGATGAGGCCCCGGGTGGATGGGATCGCCTCGTCGGCGATGATCCGCGTCGGCGCCGGGGCAACGGCCGGCTGCCCCGCGGCCCCGCCGACCTGGAGCGTGAACAGGCGGACGCTCAGGGTGCCGACCACGAACAACACGGCGAGGCCGAAGAGGACGAAGCGGGCCGGCCGCCGGCTGCGAACGACAGGCTGCTCGAGGACGGTCATGGCCGGCCTGTCACCAGTCCGCCCGCTCGGGCGCCGGACCCAGCCGACGCCGGATCCCGACGGCGGCTGCGGCCACGACCGCCGCCAGGAGCCCGTTGGCGAGCGCGGCAGCGAGCGCGGCTGCGAACGGGTCCCCGCCGGTCGTCCCGGTCAGCGCGCCGAGGGCAAGCACGGTGGCGACCGAGGCCACCGGGGCGAGGACGAGGGCCGCGATGACGATCGCCGGGTAGAGCGCACGCACGGTGACCCGCCTCATGAGCCAGGCGGCGCCGACGGCGAGCGCCAGGATGAGGGCCGTCAGCCCGAGTGGACGCGCCAGCAGGACGTCGACGATGAGGCCTCCCACGATCGCCCAGACCAGGCCGCCCTCGAGGCTCGCGACCATCGTCCAGGTGATCGCGAAGACGAGGACCAGGTCGAGCGCTGCGCCGCTCCCGGCGAGGAACGGGATCGTTGTTGACTGGATCAGCGCGGCCACGGCGGCCCCGACCGCGGCAAGGGCGAGGCTCATCTGCGGTCGTTCCTCGGTTCACCCGGTTGCACCCGTCGCAGCGACGAGCGAGCCCCCGGAAGGGCCGCGCGGGCGAGTATACGCCGGGCCTCCCCGGGCGCCAACGAACAGATCGATATTCCCAGGCTGGTGGCCAGAGCGGTGACCAGGGGTGGCGGGAGCGAGGCGGCGGATGGCGGTGAGCAGGCGGCCTCGGCCCGGGATCCCGCGGCGACGGGCTGGTGTGCGCCCTGGGCCCGCCCGAGGTGGCCCCCGGCCGGCACCGCCTCACCGCGGGCCGCCCGCCCGGGGTCGCGATCAGCTCGTGTTTCACGTGAAACACCGGCGCCGGCGACTCCCGCGACGCGGCGGCCTTCCGGCCCCGACCGGCGGTCCGGCGAAGCGCCCGTGCAACCCCAGGTGAGCGACCGGTGAGCTCCGCGATGGCATCCTCCGGGGACGAGGGCTGGCTCTCTGCCCTCGAAAGCGGCCGCAACCGAGCGGCCGGGCCGGCCCGAATCGCGAGGCCGCCGGAGCCGCGTGCCGGTGCCGGTGAAGGGGGTCGGAGGTCGCCGAATGGTAGACTTGGAGCGTGATTCCCCGGAGGATCGGTCCGTAGTGGGCCAGACGATCGCCTGCGCGAACCAGAAGGGTGGCGTCGGCAAGACCACGACGGTGGTGAACCTCGCGACGGCCTTGGCGCAGGCCGGCGAGCACACCCTCGTGATCGACATCGACCCCCAGGGGAACGCGACGAGCGGCCTCGGCGTCGACCGTGCCGCGGGCCGCCGATCCCTCTACGACGCACTCGCCGGCACGGCGTCCCTCGCCGACCTCGTCCGCGTGACCGCCGTGCCCGGCCTGTCGCTCGTCCCGTCGTCGGTCGCGCTCGCCGGCGCCGAGGTCGAGCTGGCCGCCGTGCCCCAGCGCGAGCGACGCCTCGCCCGGCTCCTCGGGCCCGTCGCGCCCGCCTACGACTACGTGCTCGTCGACTGCCCGCCGTCGCTCGGGCTCCTGACCGTCAATGCCCTCACGGCGGCGACCTCGGTCCTCATCCCGCTCCAGTGTGAGTACTACGCGCTGGAGGGCCTGAGCCAGCTCATCGCCACGATCCACCTCGTCCGTGATCACCTGAACCCCGCCCTCGAGGTCAAGGGGGTCCTCCTCACCATGTACGACGGGCGGACGAACCTCTCGGCAGAGGTCGCCGCGGAGGTCCGGCGCCACCTCGGGGCCGCCGTCTACGACACGATCGTGCCGCGCAACGTGCGCCTCGCCGAGGCGCCCGGCTACGGCCAGCCGGTTGCGCACTACGCCCCGGACAGCCGCGGGGCGGACGCCTACCGTGAGCTCGCCGACGAGCTCCGCCGCCGTGACGGCCGGTCCATCGCCCCGCCCGCCCGGTTGCCGCCGATGGGAACGGCGACCGCGAGCGAGGTGGCGGCCGGCGAAGGCCGCCCCGCTGGCGCGGCCCGGCCGGCGGGACCCGCCCGGACGCAGGCCCGCCTGGCCGGGCGGGTCGAGGGCGCGGCGTGAGCGCGCGCCACTCCGCGAGGTCGAGCCTCGGGCGCGGCCTCGCCGCCCTGATCCCGCAGGCGACGGCCGACGCATCGGCTCCCGTCGAGATCCCGATCGACCAGATCGAGCCCAATCCGCTCCAGCCGCGGAACGCCTTCGAAGAGGAGGGCCTCGGCCGCCTCGCCGACAGCATCCGGGCCCACGGCGTCCTCCAGCCGATCATCGTCACCGAGACCCTCGCCGGCTACCGCCTCGTCGCCGGCGAGCGGCGCGTCCGGGCCGCCCGGATCGCCGGGCTCGCGCGGATCCCGGCGATCGTCCGCCAGTCCGCCGACCGCGACCAGCTCGAGCTGGCCCTGGTGGAGAACCTCCAGCGCAGCGACCTCAACCCGATCGAGGAAGCCGGCGCCTTCCACCACCTCGTCGAGGCCTTCGGCCTCAGCCACGAGGAGGTGGCAGCCAGGATCGGCCGCGCCCGCTCCACCGTGGCGAACACGCTCCGCCTGCTCGACCTGGAGCCTCCGGTCCGCGAGGCGATCGCCGCCGGCCGGATCAGCGAGGGGCACGGCCGGGCGATCGTCGGCCTTCCCGAGGCCGCCCAGCGCGAGCTCCTTGCGCTCGCGCTCGCCCGCAGCCTGTCGGTCCGCCAGGTCGAGGAGCTGGCCAGGCGCCTCCGCGAGCCTGTGGCCGCCGGCGCCCGCGGGTCCGCCCGACCGGCGGATGCCGAGCTCGAGCGCCTGGAGGCGGACCTGCGCCAGGCCCTCGGCACGAAGGTGAGCCTGGCCCGGACGCGGCGCGGCGGGCGGATCGTCATCGAGTTCTACAGCGACGAGGAGCTCGGGCGGCTCTACGAGCGCCTGACCGGAGGGAGCGCGTGACCGACACGGCGCCGGAGAGCGAGGGCACGGCGGGGCGGACACCGAAGAGCCGGCGCGGGGCAACCGGCTCGGAGTACACGGCCGCCAGCATCCAGGTGCTGGAGGGCCTCGAGGCGGTCCGTCGCCGACCCAGCATGTACGTCGGCTCGACCGACGCCCGCGGCCTCCACCACCTGGTCTGGGAGGTCGTCGACAACTCGATCGACGAGGCGATGGCCGGCCATGCCACCCGGATCGAGGTGACGATCACGGCGGACGGGATGGTGATCGTCGACGACGACGGGCGTGGCGTCCCGGTCGGCAGGCACAGCACCGGCAAGGACGCGCTCGAGGTCGTCCACACGGTGCTCCACGCCGGCGGCAAGTTCGGCGGGGGCGGCTACAAGGTCTCCGGCGGGCTTCATGGCGTCGGGGTGAGCGTCGTCAACGCCCTGTCCGAATGGCTCCGGGTGGAGTCGGCCCGCGACGGCTCGGTATGGGCCCAGGAGTACGCCCGGGGCAAGCCCACGACCACGGTGACCCGCATCGGCCCGGCGAACGGACGCCGCGGCACCCGGACGGCGTTCCGGGCCGACCCGCAGGTCTTCGAGACGCTCGACTACTCCTTCGACACGATCGCCCAGCGGCTCCGCGAGTCCGCCTACCTCAACAAGGGGGTCTGGATCCGCCTCGTCGACGAGCGGGCGGACCGCGAGCGCTCCTTCTACTTCGAGGGCGGACTGGTCTCCTTCGTCCGCCACCTGAACCGGAACAAGGAGGTCCTCCACGCGCGGCCGATCGCCGTCGAGCGCCGGGAGGGCTCGACCTCGATCGAGGTCGCGCTCCAGTACAACGACAGCTTCGCCGAGAACGTCTACTCGTTCGCCAACAACATCAACACGGTCGACGGGGGGACCCACCTCACCGGCTTCCGCGCGGCGCTGACCAGCTCGCTCAACGACTGGGCCCGGCGCGCCGGCGTGCTCCGGGACAGCGACGGCAACCTGTCCGGTGAGGACGTTCGCGAGGGGCTGACCGCGGTCGTGAGCGTCAAGCTCGTCGAGCCGCAGTTCGAGGGCCAGACCAAGGCCAAGCTGGGCAACGCCGACGTCAAGGGCCAGGTCCAGGCGGCGGTGGCCGAGGGGCTGAGTCAGCACCTTGACGAGAACCCTGCCGACGGCCGGCGGATCGTCGAGAAGTGCCTCACCGCTTCCCGCGCTCGCGAGGCGGCGCGCAAGGCGCGCGACCTCGTCATCCGCAAGGGTGCGCTCGAGGGCTTGTCACTGCCCGGCAAGCTGGCCGACTGCCAGGAGCGCGACCCGGCCAAGAGCGAGCTCTACATCGTCGAGGGTGACTCGGCCGGCGGCTCGGCCAAGATGGGCCGTGACCGCCGCTTCCAGGCCGTGCTCCCGCTCCGGGGCAAGGTCCTCAACGTCGAGAAGGCGCGCCTGGACCGGGTCCTCTCGAGCGAGAACGTCCGCCCCCTGATCATCGCCCTCGGCGCCGGGATCGGCGACAGCTTCGACCTCGCCAAGCTCCGCTACCACCGGATCATCATCATGACCGACGCCGACGTCGACGGCGCCCACATCCGGACCCTGCTCCTGACCTTCTTCTACCGGCACATGCCGGCCGTGATCGAGGACGGACACCTCTTCATCGCCCAGCCGCCGCTCTACCGGGTGAGCACCGGCAGGCAGACGGTCTATGCCCAGAGCGAGAAGGAGCGCGACGCCGCGCTGAAGAAGCTCGGCAGCAAGAGCGCCGCCGTCCAGCGCTTCAAGGGCCTCGGCGAGATGAATGCCGACCAGCTCTGGGAGACGACGATGAACCCGGAGACGCGGACCCTCCTCCGGGCCGAGATCGAGGATGCGGCGGAGGCCGACGCCATCTTCACGATGCTCATGGGCGAGAAGGTGGGCCCGCGCAAGGACTTCATCAAGGCCGAGGCCAGGAAGGTCCGCAACCTTGACGTCTGACCTCGCCCCGACGGCCGGCCGCCTCGCCCTCGCGCCGCACGCCTGCTTCGCCTGTGGCGAGCTGAGCGAGCACGGCATGCACCTCGTGCTGCACGTCGATGGCGCCAGCTCCTGGACCGAGCTCAAGCTGCCCGCCGCGTTCCAGGGCTGGGAGGGCATCGCCCACGGCGGGATCGTGGCCACGATCCTCGACGAGGTGATGGCCTGGGCCCTGGCATCGGCCGATGCCTGGGCGGTCACGGCCCGGATGACGGTCGAGTTCCGCCGCCCGGTCGTCGTCGGCCGGCGGATCCGCGGCGAGGGGCGCCTCGTCGAGCGCCGCCACCGGCTCCTCTCGACCGCCGGCCGGCTGATCGATGCCGAGACCGGTGCGGTCCTCGCCACGGCCGAGGGCACGTACGTCGAGGTCCCGGAGAAGCGCAAGCGCGAGCTCCAGGAGCGTTACCGCTTCCGCGCCGCCGCCGCTGATGATCCGCCCGGAGGCGTGGACGGCGGGACCCCCGCCGCCGGCGCCAGCGGCCCGAGGGGAGCACCATGATGCCCTCGCGCCGGCGGCCCACCAATCGGCC
>Ga0315268_10008476_pt1 | contig 10744 bp, 5 predicted proteins | sample C1_top_MG_FD_204535 | JGI IMG/M metagenome (GOLD analysis project Ga0315268, IMG submission 204535) | Sediment microbial communities from Yellowstone Lake, YNP, Wyoming, USA - C1_top | ecosystem: Environmental > Aquatic > Freshwater > Lake > Sediment | place: USA: Wyoming | collected 2017-08-01 | reverse complement strand
TGGAGGCGTAAAAAGAATCTCCCGTATAGTCGACTCACTCGGTCTTTATTCGGATTTCTCATATGCATCGAACTTCACATTGTCCAGCGTCCTGTATCGCGGAAGACAGATCAGCTATTCTGTGAGGTCCACTGACAATCTGCTTCTTGCTGTCACCGATGAACTGGGCAGGAAGATCAACTTCAGCTATGCAGTCGGGCTGCCGAGGTTGCTTACGCGGACGACCTACCTCACTCAGGGGTACTTCACGGTGGCGTATGGCAACTTCACTGCTGGAACCGATGTCAAGAAGTATGTCGTGACGAGCCTGAGGCTCTATAGCACGTCTCGAACTGGGTATTTGTACAGGGAACGGGCGTCGTACTTCAACTACGAGACCTACGCTGGTCGAATAATCTTCACGAACACTACACTCTACGGTAGCTCTGACAGCTCATACAAGGGTAAGGTCACCCTGACTTACGGATCCGCCACCAGAGGCATGCTGCAACGCATCTATGATTCCTCTGGCGTTGCCATGAGGACAATAAGAACATGGTATGGGTTGGAGGGGGATGTGCAATCCCAGGACCTGTACCAGGGCACAAACAGCACGCCAACGTCCACGGTGGGCGTCACGGACGATTGGGGGAACCTAATCTATTCCAGGGACCCCATCGGGCATGAGAATTTTTTCTCCTATCTGAATACCTCGACCCAGAACTCATTCAGATCCGCAAGCTTGCTCCAGCAGCGGCAATCAGGGAAGATATGTCAAACCAATTTCGACACGCGGACTCTCGAGGGCTGGTCCATCCTGTCGCCCTCACAATACCAGTTTGACAATGACATTGCACCCTGGCAAGCACCGACTTTGAGGCTTAATGGAACGATGGCGAGTGCGTCTCTCGATTTCGGGGACATGATAACCAGCTCTTGGTTCCTGATAGACATCGGAGTTACGAGCGGGCAAACCAGTCCCGTACTCTGGTTGTATTCGGATGCTGACGCATCAAATGGCGTCTTGGTCAAGTTCGCTACTGATGGCAGGATATATGTCTCAACGTATGCCAATGGTCCTACCAACCCCACTTATGTTCAGGTTATGACCTATGAAGTCAACAGGCTCTACGAAATCGGTATAAGAATCGTCAATTCTGACCCCTCACGCCGACTGTTTGACTTTTACTTGGACGGCCGCCAGTACGGCACGAGCCTGACATACGGTGGCAGCGCCCCGCTCTCAGCATGCAAAGTGACCGCCTTCAATTATGTATCCACGACTGCTTGGGTGGATGACGTAAGGGTGTTCAAATCAGGTTGGGTGATAATCGACGGAATCAGTGGTTACAAAGCCGTTCTTACCGCGGTTGACGGAGAGCTCTTGGCATGCAAGAAGGCTGATCCCAGTTCGGGCCGTGCAACTCTGCTTATTGGCAATTGGTACTCCAAGATACCAAGTCTGACTCTCAGTGTCGATGATTTCTCTGGAAGGGTCGTGTCAGAATATCTGCAGAGGGAAATCTGGGGTGGCGATGTGTATGCATTCTCACCCACCTTCAATGAGTCATCCTTCGTTAAGGTGCAGAACGGTTTTGCCAACTGGAACCTCGTTTCCCCCTTCATAGATGAATCGTATCCCGGAAGGATGGAACCCAGCCAGGCATTTACCTACCCAGCGTTCTCCGGCTCTAGGGAAGGCGGTTGGGTCATTGATGGCGACAACGCTTCGAGCGGAGAATGGTATCACGTTAGTGAGCTCATGGCAGGTACTCACTACCATGGCTACAATGCGACTTCGAGCCTGGCTGTTTCGCAGGATTCCTATGTTCTGCAGTACGTTCGGCTTGATCCATGGACGATGCCTAACCAGTTAATGATTGGTTTCCGAACTCTCGACGGATCAACATACAAGGATCTTGGGAGGGTCTTCTGGGGAAATCAAATCATGGACCTGACAGCAGCCGCCCCAGAACTCAGGAAGGGCTCTCTTTCGTCAGCTGAGCCTGACAAGTGGCTTGTATTCTGCGCACGTGGCCAGGACTTCGGAATCGTTGGCAACAAGGATACGCGTGGCATGACCTTCGCACTTCATGGCGGCAATGCGAGCTGGGATGCGTCAGTCGTCACGTTGGACGATAGAATTGCCTCGGTATTCCTCCGGGGACTGAGCTCAGGCGACAAGGTACAGCTTAACGTGGAGGGTCACGCCCCCTCTCCACTGATGGCGCCAGTGCTGGCGGACGGGACTTATCGTGTCACCTTCAACCTCCTTACAGATGTTGGCGTCACGATCTTTCCTTGCGAAATATCATTCGTTGTCTATCGGAACGGCAAGGTGATGGAGAGCCCCTGGTTCGAAGTGTATGGTGGGGACGGATTCGAATACAGGTCTTCTGACTTCAAGATGCAGACCGACCTCTGGCAGAATTCGTGTACCGGCCAGATGCACTCGCTCCTTGCAGGGTCGCTTGAGTACCAAAACGGGAGCTCGGACCCGAACTCGCTCAAGATACGATACACCGTCGAATATGATGCGATGGGTCGTGCCAAGACCGTCCAGATGCTTCACAACAGGACTTGGAAGACGGCAGCATCGTACAGCTATGATACGACTTACGGCAACTTGGTGTCGTCCACTGACTCGGTCGGAGTAACAGCTACCTATCTCTACGACGCGACCTATCATGCATATGTTGAGTCCGTCATTCAAGGTGGCTTGACGACTTCGATGAGCTATGACTATGTGAAGGGCCGGCTCACGTCAACTACGGGTCCAGGTTCTGACCGCCCGACGACTAGGTACGAATACGATTCGATTGACCGGGTCACGAAGGAGACGCTTCCAGCGGTCAACGGCGTTTCGGAGGTCATCAATTCGTACTATGCGGACAGTCAGCGCTTGGTAGAGGTCTGTGATCTCGTCATGAGGCAAGATTACTATTATGATAGTCTGGGACGGCTAGAATGCTTGAAGGAGTACGATTTCTCCAACCCACCTCAACTCCTCCAGGCTGTGTACTGGGACCACGGATGGGACGGAAACATAGTAAACGAAAGTTGGCTGCGAGGGTCAACAACCACCTATGAGTACGATTCCCTTGGAAGGATGACTAAGCAGACACAGAACCACGGCCCTGTCGTGCGGACGACGTACGATGATTCCAAAAGGTCTTGGCAGGCAACTGACTCATGCAATCACTCAGTATCATACTATAGCGACCTAGCAGGTCGCGTAACAAGCTACAGAGAACTCTACAAGTATGGCTCAAATTCCTACAACGAGACTAGGTATGGCTACGACAACACTGGAAACTTGATCTATATGCGAGACGCAAAGGGATAGGTCACGACCTACAAGTACGACGAAATGAACCACCTAAACGTGACCAGTTTCGCCGATGGCACCAAGGAGAAGGCGTTCTTGTTCCCCGACGGGACTCCTCGACAGATAACGGGGCGGGACGGACGTCGAACTGTTTTCGACTATGACGGACTGCACAGGATAGATATCATCTCCTATCCAGGCTCCTCAGACAAACGTGACTACGACTACGACGAACACGGCCTCCTGGCACGCGCAGCCGCGACGAATTCGGATGGGTCAATAATAACGACATGGAACTACTACGATTCCCGGGGTCGGCTGACTGTCCAGAGTACCGACGTTTCGCTTGTCAAGAAGTCCTATGACGTTCGATACCAGTATGATGTTTCCAGCCGCATGAGGAATCTAACATACCCGAACAGCGAGATCGTCAGGTATAGCTATGATGGACTTGGCAGAATTGCATCTGTCGGAGGCTACCTCAACGGTGCAGACTACGACGGAATGGGGCGAATCTTTGACGAGTTTTTCACGAACGGTGTGACCTGCCAATATGACTACTCGATCAATGGCGGCCCGCTCAACCGCACGTTCATCGACGCTGCGACGTTCAATAGGCAGTTGTACTACTCTTATTGGGCGGACGGCCAGATAAAGGCAGAAGAGGGCAAGAGCTATCTCTACGATGGACAGGATCGGCTCAAGAAGGTTACGGGCGGCTTTTCCCAGTCCTACACGTTTGACCAAAATGGGAACTGGCTGACCAAAACCAATTCAACCACAACGACGACCTACACCTACGGGACCTGCAACAAGATATCATCCTACAAGATCGGAAGCTTCACCAGCTCTCCCAAGTACAATCGAATGGGAAGCCTCACCGATGAGCAGACAAGTTCGAACTCGAAGGACAAATGGAACTACACCTACGACCGAGAACAGCAACTGACGCAGGTCAAAAAGAGTACTTCGGTCATCGCGAAGTACTGGTACGATGCATTCGGCAGAAGACTTGTTTCTCAGGAGGGCTCCACGAAGACCGTAACGATCTACTCGGGTGATGTCCCCCTTTACGAGACTGTTGCTGGGACTTCCACGGTAAGGCTGACAATCTACGGACCTGACGGCAAGATTCTGGCCAAGAAAGATAGCGGGACGATCTACTGGTATCACCAGGATCTACGCGGCGACACCGTGATGATCACCGACAGCACGGCGAAGGTGCGTTGGAATGCCGTCTACACGCCCTACGGAGAGTACACCCAGAATGTGACCTCTCAAACCTATGTCCCGAGAGAGCGTTTCGTTGGAGAGCAGTACGACTCCTCCACGGGTCTCTACAACTTCGGTTTCAGACATTACAAGCAGGGCCAAGGACGTTTTCTTACCGAAGACCCAATCCGCTCAGGCGCCAACCAGTACACATACTGCGATGACGATCCAGAGAACCTTGGTGATCCGAATGGACTCTTCTGGGATACGCTGTTCGACATAGGCTCGGTGGTCTTTGACATCAAGCAGCTTTGGGACCATCCCACGTGGGAGAACCTCGGGTGGCTCGTCGTCGATGTCGGGTGCGCGCTCGTGCCAGGCCTGCCCGCGATAGGCGGAATTGTCAGAGCGGGCAAGATGACCGACAAGGCGTTCGATGCCGCGAGAGCGGCGGACAAGATTGGCGATCTCTACGAGGTGAGGAACGCCGAGGATCTGACTAGGCTGCTCGACGTCATAGGAGACAGAACCGTAAGGGTCAAGGCGCTGGAAGACCTCACGGTGTTCAGAACGTACGCAGGTCATGAAGGGAACTACATGGAGGTCGCGAGACGAATACATGGTGGATCTTGGACCACTATCGATCCGAGGTCAGTCTCGAAAGCGGACTATATCAAGATACATGGCATACCTGTGAGCAAGAACCCGTCGCGCTTCATCGCGACTGGCAAGATACCATCAGGCCGCGAGTTCGCATTCAGAAAAGCATTGGCTGCAGAAGGATTTCCAGGTGGTGGCCCCGACATCTTGAACAGAATACCTGGACCATATGGGCCCATCGACCTCAGCTCCGTAGATATTATCGAGTGGGCAATACCATATTGAGGTGATTCATGGGAACGAATGCCAAGTCAATCGACGTGAAGGAAGCCCTGATCGGCAAGAAGGTGCGTGTGTTTGCCCTAGAAGAGGCTCTTCTGGAAAAGGGTGTGACTGCTGTAATCACGGGCTTCAACAATCAGCTAGCTACAATTGAGACCGACTCAACTGGCTATGTGCGATATCCTGTTGTTCTCATTGTCAGGCTGGAATCGCCGATATCATACAGAGACTACGTCATCAAACATGAAATCAGCGTCAGGGAACTAATCCTGTTTGTCTATGATGCACAAGACCTCGCTGCACTTTTCATTGAAGGGCAGGTCACTAGCCCGAGTATCGTTGCATATGCACCGATTCGAAACAAAACCCTCGATGACCCCACATGGTCATTTGATGACATGCATATTGCTGCAAAGGATGTCTACCTCATGCGCCTTCCCTCAGAGTGAGAACCGTCCGAGATTCCCTCCTTTGGTCCGCATCTCTCTTTGTCGCATGTGAGCGCCACGGATATTGATCGATTGATCCGATCCACGCAGGCTCTAACCAGTACACATACTGCGATGACGATCCAGAGAACCTTGGGGATCCCGACGGGCTCTTCCGGGATACACTGTTCGACATAGGCTCGGCGACGCTTGACATCAAGCAGCTCTGGGATTATCACACGTGGGAGGACGTCAGGTGGCTGCTGCTAGATGTCGGATGCGCGCTCGTGCCTGGCCTGCCCGCGATAGGCGGAATTGTCAGAGCGGGCAAAATATTCGAAAGGGGTCTCGATACTGAGAGAGCGTTGAATCTTGGCGCTGACGCGGAAAGGGCATTCGAAAGAACCGCTAGCGACGTGGAAAAACTGAACGAGATATTGAGAAGTGCTGGAGGAAAGGTGTCCGTAAGGTTGGACAAAGAAATCGATGTGTATAGGGTATGTGGGGGAAGAAGCAAGACCATTGGCAGATCCTGGACGACAGTTAATCCGAGAGGGTACTCGTGGATAAAGTTCAAGCTCGGAGCAGCTCTTCCTGATGCGAATTCAATGACCCACATTGCGAAAGCGAGGATCAAAGCAGGGACTGTAGTAGACATAATGCCGTCTACTCCAGCCAATAGTCGATTGTTGGGCTGGCTTCCGGGTGGACTCCCTGAAGTGAGGGTGGATCCCTCTCGGATCACCTTGGCAGGCGACCCTATGCGCTGGATGTGGTAGCGTGAAATCAGATGACAATGTGACATTGCGCCAATCTGGACTCGTTTCGAGGAGGGTTTCTATTCGCGCGATTGACCCCGAAATATCCGAAGACCCCTTGGTTGGCAGGATTGTCAGGCGAATTGAAACGGCAGACGCCGTTCTTATCCGGGGATCATCTATTGAGACATCGAGAGTCTTTCTCGTGGAACTCGAGAGACCAATCTCTTACAAGGACCCTTTCTCGATGGGCGACTCTGTCAACTTGCGGCATGTCGTCCTGGTCTTCTGGAATCCCAATGATCTTAAGAGTTTGATGTCTACTGGAAGTAGTAAGTCGGGCGATGTTCATCTCTATGCCACTTCTGAGAATATGTCGCCAGATATGAAAGACTTGGACCTCAATGACATGTTTTGTCTCGCCAAGGATGTGGAGATCAAGGTCCTCAAGAACCAGATTCGAGAAAAGTGACTCTGGCCGTTTGGGCGGGCTGTCGTTGCCCATTTCTTCGTGTCCTTGTTCGACGATGCAACAGCATGCTCTCGACGAAATTTGGCCTCAATTTGTCCTTGCCAGCTTGCATGGGAGAACCTCAGGTAGCTCCTTGGCCATTTCGGGTGCGCGCTCGTGCTGGGTCAATCCGCTATAGGCGAAATGGCCAAAGCTGGAAAGATCTTGGTGGAGGGGGTGGGATGCGCAAGCCCCATCACACGCTCGAAGGCAAACGAGAGGAAGAAAGGGATTAAGGAGTTGTGATCGGCGGTTCCTGCTGCTGCGGCGGCGGTGCCTGCGCACCCTGGCGGAAGCGAGGCAGCGAGAGCACCACCACGACCACGCCTATCCAGATTATGAACAGCGCGACCAGCAGCGGGAGGTTCCCTGGGTACTGCCTGTTAAGCAACCAGATCGAACCGATCACGACGAGAGTCGCTCCCCAAAAGACGTAGTAGAAAGCGTCTTTAAGGGCGTGTCTCCGGCCCACTTCTTGGGGCCGCATCACAACGCCTAGGACGAAATAGAACGCACCTACCTCGAGCATGAAGACCGGGATGAAAAGCCACCAATCCGCAGCTACCCACCCAATGAGAAGCGCGACCGCAAATGCGATGAACAAGACTCCTATAGAAAGACTCTCGTAACCACTCCGCTTAGATTCGCTCATGTTATCGCCAACTTCACGATGTGATTATGGTCCATCTTTAACTACTTTGCCAAGGAAGACCCAGGAAGCTGGATAAGAGCCCGTGACGTCACAATCGATGTCACGGGGCCTTGATGAAAGTCCCCCTGTTCAGCTCATCAAATGCTAGTCTCAGCTCCTCGTTCGTGTTCATGACAATAGGTCCTCCCCAAGCGACAGGTTCCTTGATGGGCTCACCGGACACGAGGAGCAAACGAGCGCCCTGAGCGCCAGCCTTGATGCGCACCTCGTTGCCATCCCCGAAGACGACCAAGTGCTCTGAATCGACGGGATTCTTCTTCTCGTCCGAGAATGACGCGCTCCCTTCGAACACGTAGCCGAAAGCTCTGAGTTTGCTCGGAATCGGGTGCACGAATTCCTTTCGAGGTTTGATCGATACATCTAGGTACTGAGCATCGACGACAAGATCGCGGACCGGTCCGGCCGTCTTGCCGATCTTGCCTGCTACGATCTTCACGGAGATTCCATCCTCCGGCTTGGCTGTTGGGATGTCATTCGCCACGATCCCTCGGTACCTTGGCCCCATCATCTTGTTCGAGGCTGGTAGGTTTACCCATAGCTGGAATCCCTGCATCAGCCCTTGGTACTCTCTGGGCATCTCCTGATGGAGTATCCCGCTCCCCGCGGTCATCCACTGCACGTCTCCAGAGTTGATCGCGCCTCTGTTGCCAATGGTGTCCCCGTGTTCCACGACTCCTCTTATCATATACGTTACAGTCTCTATTCCTCTGTGCGGATGCCACGGAAAGCCGGCCATGTAGTCTCGAGGGTCCTCTGAGTGAAAATCGTCCAGCATCAGAAATGGGTCTAGCATCGGCACCTCAACGGGTCCAAAGGCCCTCTTGAGGTTCACGCCCGCTCCTTCGATCGTCGGTCTGCTGCTCAGAACCCTCTCTACTCCTCTTGCTTCTGTCATGGTTGGAGCCTACAGGCAACTGTGTCTATATCTACGTTGGACCGCACCGCTAAGCCCTCTTGAAATCCCCGGACTGACTACGTGAGAATATGCCTGCCAGTTAGTTTGCTTTCCTGTGGAAACCTGGTGTCAATGTTTAAGTATGTCTAGAATGCTCATTGACTCACGGTCCAAAAGGACCCTTGATATTTGTTTGGAAGGGATTGAGAAAGATGGCGCCAAGACAGCAGTCTAGAAGGGCACCAGCGCCACCTGTGCAATCGAGGGCTTCCCAGAGGTCTCGAGAAACCTACGCTCAGCAAATCGAAGCCGCGGAGGTCTCGAGGTCTAGGAAAGCCGCGATACTCCAGCTCAGGATGGGTAGGCTAGCCCACGAGATGGGGATCGGGTCTGGACTTGCGCTTGCCGCCACCGCCGTTCTGGCATATCTACTTGAGAATTGGTCTGTCCTAATCGCCTCATCAGAGTACGGGACCCTCCAGCTGCTGAAATGGCTCGTGCCTATTGTCGCAGGACTGATCATAGCCATAATCGCCCTTGTCGTCAAGTGGGAACCGTACTTCGCAGACAGGGACGAGCCCCACTTCATCATGAGCATCGTCGCGGTGGCGTTTTCCGCGTTGATGGTTGTCTTGATCGTGCTTGATGAGACGGGCAATATCGCGCTCGGTCGGCCAGATTGGCTCTACTCCGCGTCCATGCTCGGGATCACGCTGACATTGGTCTCATTAGCGATGACCTGGGAGGGCTCCGGCAGGAGGAAGATCATCAGCCTCGTATCAGCGATCTTCCCGCCAGTGCTTCTCCTGTTCCCCTTGGTCTACCCTTTCACGGCAAACGAGCTCGCCAGCATACTCCCGATGGCTTACCTCGGGAGCGCAGTCGCCATCCAGCTGAGCGGTTCAATGCTCCATATTATTGCCAGCTCCACATCGCTGCTGCAGAGAGAGGTCCTCAAGGCCAGCGATGGCAAGCTGAAAGAGCAGATTCAGGACGTCGAGAAGAGGCGGAAGGCCCTTCAGTATAGAGAAGACGCCCTGAGGTCGAAGGAGTCTGACCTCGAGGCCTACGAGAAGCGGCTATCTGAGGAGCTCGCGTCGATCGATGAGAAGAAGAAGCAGAGCGACGCCATGGAGGCGGAGCTCGAGCAGCGCGTCGAGCAGGCTAAGGCTGCGAGACAGCAGCAGACCAAGGGCGAGGTGGACCTGGAGAGCAAGCTGGAGACCCTCAGGCTCAAGCAGGCGGACATAGACAACCAAGTGAAGGAGCTCGAGCGGCGCTCGAAGGCAGTCTTGTCCAAGGAGGAGAAGATCGCGGCCAGGGAGACGGACGCGAACAGGATGCTCCTCGACGCCCAGGCGAAGGACAGAGATGTCAAGAACCGGCTCGCGGAAATCCAAGCAGTAGAGGCCTCGGCAGCAGTCAAGGACAACCAACTCAAGGCTCTTCAGGCAGCCCTAGCTCAGCGGGAGAAGCAGATTGGAGTTCGCGAGAGCGCCCTTGACATGAAATCACTCGAGGTCATCGCGGCGAAAGAGCAGCTGGGCAAGGTTGCCGCGGAGAAGACGCAGGTCAAGAGCCTCGAGCAGCAGCTACTGATGAAGCAGGAGGCTCTTTCCGAAAGGGATATTGCCCTGCGCGCCAAAGAGGATGATATCCGCAAGGAGGCTGAGCGCGCCCAGAGGCTCATCGAGCGCGCGGACAGGCAGATCAACGAGCTCGTCGGCAAGGAAGGCGCTGTGCTGGAGAAGGAGAAGGCGCTTTCCGAGAAGGAGGCGGAACTTAGGAAGGCGATCGAATCGTTCAACTCCCAGATGGAGGACGTTCAGCAGTCTAAGGCCACCTTGAGTGACAGAGAAAAAGAATTCAGATCATTATCTGATAGCACGAGAACGAGACTGGCCGAGCTGGTCGCGAGGGAGGAGGAGGCCTCGAGGCGCATGACCGCACTTGACAGACGCGAGCAGAACGTCAAGGAGCTGGACCAGAGGCTGAAGTCCGAGCAGGAACGGATGAACGCCAAGCTCAAGGAGCTCCTC
>Ga0315268_10008475_pt1 | contig 10744 bp, 9 predicted proteins | sample C1_top_MG_FD_204535 | JGI IMG/M metagenome (GOLD analysis project Ga0315268, IMG submission 204535) | Sediment microbial communities from Yellowstone Lake, YNP, Wyoming, USA - C1_top | ecosystem: Environmental > Aquatic > Freshwater > Lake > Sediment | place: USA: Wyoming | collected 2017-08-01 | reverse complement strand
CTTTTCAGTGGTTAGCGACGATGATACTGGAATAGACTTCTATGTCGTTGACTCCCAGAATAAGACAGTTCTCCGATTTGACAATGTTAAACAGAAGAGTTTTTCATTCATAGCCGAAGCAACAGGCATCTACCAGCTTCATTTTGACAACTCGGTTTCATCAAGTTACAGCAAGACTGTCGCGCTAGACTACTATACAATTCATTACATTATGGGCATGCCGCAGGAACAATTCCTCTTCATCGTCATAGCAGCCGTCGCCCTCATCGGCATACTTGCCTACGCTATACTCATGCCAAAATAAACGCTTAGATGCCGATTATGTCTAAAACTGCACTTAAATTCACTGAGCGTATGGAACTCTCTGCAACAGCAATTATAAAAATATCCTCGCGTCAAGTAGATTTACCTAAAAGAGTTGAACGTGGTTTCTTTGAACATCACAATCAGGACGATTGATGAGTCAAATCTTGAAGATGAAGCACTCCTGTGTCTGCCTTCCCCAGAGTCTCCAAAATACTCTACATGGGAATTTGACAAGGGTGTCAAGGATAAAGCTGAATGGCTTGGGCGGAAACTGAAAGAGTACGGCTATCTAGGACACATCGCCTACGGTAGCAATGCAAAACCGTTAGGCTTTGTCGAATTCATTTCAGCGAAGGGCGCTGCTTTGCCCGTAGAAGAGGTAGAGACAACCGCCATAATCACGTGCATAGATGCGTCTAAAGCGCCACGGGGTCAAGGCGTCGGAACAAAACTTCTAAACGCGGCGTTGAAACAGCTCTGGAAAATAGGAATATGCCAGGTCAAAACGGTTGTTTCAAGAAGTCCGTATTGGATCAATGCTGGCATTTACAGCAAACGGGGTTTTCAGTTGGAAAAAACATTTTACAAGGAAGGGAATTCCGAACCATTTGACCTGTTAACGCTCCGCTTAGATGGTCATCAACCTAAAATTGAAGCGATTGCCCAAAGTTTTGACTCTGAGCTTAAGGACACTTTGCCTGTTGAAGTCATTTACTTCCAATCCGCCCAATGCCCATTTAACTCAGCGGTGCATGATAATCACTTGAAGGCTGTAGGCAAGTTCAGCAAAGAATTAGTAACGTTCAGAACCGTTGATGTCTGGGAACAGCCGGAAATGGCAAAGCGTTATGGAGCCATGTACTTTTTTGACACTTTCATAAACGGAAGAGGCCCACTTTTCGGCCCGTCTAGTCAAGAGGACATAGAAAACGAAATTCAAAGGGAAATCAACAGGGTTCAGAGACTCGAGTAAAAGGTTACATGCTGGCGAGTTTCAGTATCTGTTGCTCCAGCTTGTCGAGAATGTGCAACTTTTCTGTGACCTCGTATTTGAGTATCTGGAAGGTTTGTGAGACGACAGGATTCTTGCGGTGTAGGACTGAGAGGTAAAGGCTTATCATGTCCGCTGTGAAGAGCAGGTGGAGCATTCGTGCAAGCAGATTTTGTCCTTGAGCGGATATTTCAAGCATACTTTTTGCGCTTTTTTCGAAGAAACCTTTCTTCAAGGCTTCAATTCGAGTCTGTACTTCCTTTGGCTCATCTGGGCTCCTCAGCAGAATGAGCGTGTAGTGTTCTAGAATTTTCCTTGAGGCTTCCCAACTCATGATTTCGTTGTGGTTCAACTCTGGAAAAACATCGAATCTTGCAGGAAGTTTGCAGTTCTCGTTCACCTGAGTTTTGAAGCGCAAACCCACGCTGCGATATGGACCATAACTGTAAATGATGGGAATTGTACCAAAAATCTGCAATGCTGCCTTTTTGGCTGGGTTCTTTTCAAACGGAACTTCGATGGCGTATTCTCTGCTCAGTCTATAGACAGTTTTAGTTGCAACAGCCATATCATGGTCGACCTTTTCGAAGGGCAACAGGTTCAATTGTGCTAGGATGTAGGGGATAGGTGCAAACAGATATGGAAAAGAAACTCTGGCAGCCGCCATTTTTGGTAGCCCGATGACGGGAAAGCCAAGAGCTTTGTTAGCCCGCTGCAAAGCGCCGTCAGAAGAGATGGAAATGATTCTGCACCCTTTGTTCAAAGCGTCGAACATGCAGCTCATTGTTTCTTCAGTGTTGCCTGAATAACTGATCAGGAAGACAAGGGTTTCCTCATCGACGTAGGCAGGAAGGTGATAGCCTCTGACTGACTCCATGGGAATGCGCATTTCGGTATCGAGCCAGTCGCGAATCAGGTCGCCAGCGATAGCTGAGCCACCCATGCCTGCAAAAACAATGTCGTTCACATTTCGAGAATAATCGAAAAAGCGTTTGCCAACATTGATTCTGCTAGGAAGCTTGAAAGCCTTAACATTCTTAACTGCCTTCCTCAGGTTTTGTGCAAATTCCAAGTTGTCATTAAACGAGTGGCTGGGATCAAGAGCCAAAATTGCTTCTTTATTGTCCAGAAGCTCTTTGGCTGTAGCTTTTTTCATGTTTTTCACAGCTCGAATTTCTTCTTAACTACTCCTCTTTCTCTTCTTTCTTGAGCTGTCAAGGAAAATAATCGTCTGAGCAGTTCTACGTCTTCTTTTGTCTGTTTCACGCCTCTTCTTGCAAAAACTCGCCTCTGCGTTTCAATAATAGATTTCAGATAGGTTTCCACGGGTTTGGCATCCAGTCGAGTTTAGGCACTGGGGCTTTCTGCTGTCTTTTTAGGCTTTTGAGTTTTTGTGTAGAATTCTTGTGCTACAGCCAATGCTCTTTCAGTGTTTTCCTTTTTGCTGAGGTACTCGAAGATGTTCCTGTTTTCAAAATTGGGATCCACTTCGGCGGCTTTCTTGAAGAACTTTTGCGCTTGTGCTAGTTTTCCGTTGTAAAGGGAGATTTCGCCGGCTACTTGGTAGGCAATTCTTGCTCGCGCTCTGTCTCCAGTTTCTTCGTATTCCTCTGCCCTTTCAATGTAGGAGTCGATTCCCTCTTTCACGGTTATCTGAGGATTAAGTAAGATTGTTCTGCTCAAAGCCCGGTAGAGTTCATCGTTGCCTCCGCACAGTTCTTCAAGCAGGGTTTTTTGTGCTGGTTTTGCCGCCGCTTCTTTTTTCTCTTTTCGGAAAATTCCAAACGGCGCCATAATGGGTCTATATCATTTGTGAAGATAAAAAATTTTCTAGTCGGGTCAGGTGAAAAGTCTTTTATGAATGGATGATGATTAATGCGGAAAGGTGAATCTGATTGTCTGTGTCTCAGAGAAGGTTTTTCACTGAGGTTGGAGCGTTGATTGACAAGGCTGTTACTGTTGCAACCGTCGACGGCAGAATATTTACTGGCAACTTAGTTGGAATAAACACGGATAACCTTAGCCTTTGCCTGGCCGAGGCCAGAGACGACAAAGGAAGACTGATTAATCGACTTTTTTTGAACGGCTCGGTTGTGGCGCAGATACTAGCGGTTGAGAAACCGTTTGACCTGAGGGCTCTGTCAGGTAGGCTTGAAAAAGTATTCCCCACTTTGGTCAAGCTTTACGAGGATAAGGGCTTCATTTGGGTGATGGACAAAATCAAAGTCACAGAGAAAGGCGTGATTGAAGGCTCAGGACCAGCTGCTGAACGCGTTCAAAAAGTGTACGATCAGTTCCTAAGCGAAATCAAAGCTTAGATGTGCCAACGATACGGTTCTTCTTTTCTTTTCTCCTCTGTTGGTTGAGCGACCAAGCCGAAGGATTCAAGAATCTCGCGCGTAGTTTCCGCAGCCGAATCTAAACGGTTCATATCCACTTTTAAGTTAAGCATCTTGTTTACCGCGTTCAACACTTGACGTGCAGCTGAGGCGTCGGGATAGAAGCCAGGGGTTTCAGCGAGAAGACAAAATCCCTTCATGTTCCATAGCTTGCATAGGCCCACGAGGAGTCCGGCTATGCCGAAGATCTGTCCCTCAATGATTTCTGCGCCTAGGTTGAGCGCTTCTTTCAAGGCTTCAGGGTCAGATGCAGCGCAGTAGAGTTTTGCCTCAGGCATTTTTTCCTCTCGCCTCAAGCCGCCTAATGTAACGATGTAGTTGCATCCCAGTTCCTTCGAGATGTCCAGAACTTTTCCGCAGAGTTCGTACTGCCCCACGGTGGTCAATGCCTGAGTGTTTCCATACAGAATTATCAAGTCACGTTCCTGATTGTCTCTGCCCTTATGATAATAGAGTTCGTTTGTGGGAAATCTTGCTTTGCCGTCGCCCGCGGTCATGGCGAAGTCTTGAAAACTCGAAGAGCGGATTTCTGCGAAGAGTTTAGCTTTCAACTCTTGAATTAGGTGGAGGCTAGCTATGTTGGCGACGAAGCCGATGCCCGGCAGCCCTTCAATTAGTATTGGATTGTTCAACTCTGGTTTTTCGTAGAATTGAACTGTGCAGGTCACGCTGTAGCCCTTCCTTTTTGACGGCATATTACAGTGTGTGTTTTGATATTAACCTACTGCTTTCCACGTTTGGAGCCCAACGCGCGAATGTCAACGAAAGACACTATTAAATGGAGTTCTGACATTAACTAGCAGTTCGGTAGACGACCTTTCCATGTCGTTTGAAATTCGAGAAAGAGACCTGCTTGCACGTATGGGACGACTTGAAACCAAAAGTGGCATAGTGGAGACTCCGATTCTGTTGCCCGTGGTCAACCCAAAGATTCAGCCAATATCTCCGAAGGCAATGCGGGAAGAGTTTGGTTTCTCAGCGCTTATGACCAACGCTTACATCATCAAGAAACACTCGGCGTCTCAGGCGGCAAGAATAGGAATCCATCGCCTCTTAGACTTTGACGGCGTAGTCATGACAGATTCGGGTGCCTATCAAATCCTTGTCTACGGGGACGTGGCAACTACGAACAGAGAGATCATTCATTTTCAGGAGCAGATCAGCACAGACATCGCCACGATGCTTGACGTGCCCACGGGCTGGGGCGTTTCAGAGCAATTTGCGAGGCACACGGTGGGAGAGACGCTTAAGAGAGCAAGAGACCTCATCAAAATCAGGTCGAGAGACGACGTTTTATGGATTGGTCCAGTTCAAGGTGGAGTCTACCTCAATTTGGTCGCTAAATCTGCGAAGGCGATGGGTAAACTGCCTTTTCAAGTTCATGCCTTAGGAAGTCCCACGCCAGTTATGGAGCAGTACTTCTTTGACACTCTTGTCGACATGATCATGGCCGCTAAGCAGAATCTTCCACTTGACCGTGCCCTCCATCTTTTTGGTGCAGGACATCCCTTCATGTTTGGATTAGCTGTGGCCTTGGGCTGCGACCTTTTTGACTCAGCTGCCTATGCGCTCTTCGCTCGTCAAGACCGGTATATGACAGAAACTGGAACGGTGAGACTGAAAAAACTCGAGTACTTTCCATGTTCCTGCCCAGTCTGCAGCAAGACAGAGCCAGCTAACGTTAAAGAACTGCCGAAACCTAAACGACAAGAATTCTTGGCTCGCCACAACCTGTATGTCAGCCTAACGGAGGTCAAAAGAGTGAAGCAGGCAATCGCTGAAGGTCGACTGTGGGAACACTTGGAAATTAAATCACATGGGCATCCAGCTCTATTCCAAGCCCTTAAAAGGATTGGGAAATATGCCGACTATTTGGAAGCCTACAGCCCAGTGTCAAAAAAGAGCGGTCTCTTTTTCTACGGTTCAGCCGACTTAGCTAGACCCGAAATTGTGCGGTACAGCCGAAGGCTTCTAGAGAGATACGCTCCTCAGGAGCACTTGGAGGTTCTCTTGCTTCTACCTCAGACTCGCACCAAACCGTTTCACGTGTCGAGGGAACATAGCAGAGTCTATAGGGAAATTGAACGAAAACTTGGCAGCAGGAAGAGGCTGATTCACGTTTGCACGTATGCAGCGCCTTTCGGGGTGATACCTATGGAAATTGACGAAGTGTATCCACTGTCGCAGCATGAAGTCGCTTCTCCAGCTGATCCTGAAACAATCATATATGTTGGGAAACAGATCAAACGCTACATCGAAGCCACACGCTATAATAAAGTTATATTACTTCAGGATGCTCAGAACTGGGATAATAAGACAATCTCGATGTGTAAGCGAGTGTGCAGGGGAAAGAAGATTCAATTGATAGTTGTACAATCTGCAACGCCGTGGAACAAGCCAACTTTGAACGATTTAATTTACTCGATTCAGCAGGCCATAGGTGAATAAACATGATTTGTGTAGACTTGCACTTGCATACGCAGTTCTCTTTTGACGCTTCAATCACTCCCAAGTTTCTTGCTGACGCGTTAAACGCGCATCCCGTAATCAAGGGAGTGGCTGTGACAGACCACAACACTTTGGAGGGGTACTTTCATGTTCGCAGGTTTGCCGCCGCCTATGAAGATGTGGTCATCATTCCAGGAGTCGAAGTTAGCACAGTGGCTGGAGACATAATCGTTCTGGGAGTGGAAGAAAAACCAGCACATTGGTCAAGTCTTGAAAGCGTTGTGGACTTTGCCCGCGACCGAAACGGCGTCCTTGTTGTGCCTCATCCGTATCGTGGAGGTGGAATAGGAGACGTAGCTAAGAGGATACCGACCGGATTCACCGCTGTGGAAGTTGCAAATCCCGACGCTTCGGTTGAAGAGAACACGATGGCGGAGACGCTTGCCAAAACGAAAAACATGCCAGGTGTGGGCGGAAGTGATGCTCACCATATTAGTCAAATGTGGAAGGCTTACACTCAAATCGACGCTGACTCAAACGTTGAAAGCATTCTGAAAGCAATAAAGAACAACAACGTCAAAGCTGTGCTAGTGTGAAGCATGGTTTAAATGTGGGAAGAGTATAATCAGTGAAAGAATGTTCGAACATTATGTTTGCAATTTGTGAAGTGTGGATGGTGAGCTCTAATCGTTGAAAGTGCAGTTTTTGGGCGCAACCCGAGAAGTTGGGCGCTCAGCAGTCGCTGTCATGACTGAAAAAACCAAGCTTCTATTAGACTACGGCATCATGGCCGACCATGAGCCTGGTTTTCCCATGCATGTTCCACCTAAGGAGGTGGATGGTGTAGTCATGACCCATGGGCATCTCGATCATTCGGGTGCAGTTCCGATATTTCATATTCAGGAGAATATACCTGTTTTTGGAACCCATGTGACCTTTGAGTTTGGGCAATTGTTGATATCCGACCTCATCCATCTCTCTGGATATTATCTGCCATTTGAGTATCTTGAGCTGCGTTCTATGATGCGGAACACAGTGCATCTGGGCTATCGAGAAAAACGCATGGTAGGGGACATGCAATTGCAGCTTTTGGACGCTGGTCACTTGCCTGGCAGCGCGCAAGCTTTAGTCGAAGCGGATGGGAGACGCCTTCTTTACACGAGCGACTTCAACACGATAAACACGCGTTTGCTGCCTTCTGCAGACACCGGCTATGGACCAATCGACGCGTTCATTATAGAAAGCACCTACGCCAACGAGGAGCATCCAGAAAGATTGGCGTTAGAAAAGGAGTTTGTGGAAAAAGTCACAGACGTGGTCGAAAACGGAGGAACCGTGCTGGTTCCCGCGTTCAGTGTTGGGCGCTCTCAAGAAATCGCTTGCGTTTTGGCAGCTCACCACTTTGAATTTTCAGTCACGATCGATGGCATGACACGAGAAGCCAACCGCATTCTCTCGAACTACACGGATTTTCTGCGTGAGCCACGTCTGTTCTTGGATGCTGTTCATTCGGCAAACGCGGTTGAAGGATGGCGCGACCGCCGTTTGGCAACAGGCAAACCAGGAGTGATCATCTCTCCTGCAGGCATGCTGAAAGGTGGACCCGCCGTGTTTTATGTTCAGAAACTGGGAAAAAAGAGTCGGAACGCCGTGTTTTTGGTCAGTTATCAAATTCCGGGCACGCCTGGTCGAGAACTGTTGGATAAAGGCAGATGCGTCATTGATGGTAACATGCGCAGGATCAAGGCGCGCGTGGAACGCTTTGACTTTTCGTCTCATTCAGGCGCCAGTGAACTCCAAGAAACAGTTCGGAAGCTGGAGGGCAACCCTAAAATGTACGTAATTCATGGTGCTGAGGGTAACTGTGAAAAATTCGCCAGGTGGATTAAGGAAGAAACAGGGTTCGAAGCAGTGGCGCCCAAGTCAGGGGACACCTTTACTGTTTAAGCACGGCAACGCGAGCGAAGTTTGTTGAAGATCGCCATTCTCCCAATCGGGCAAGTCGATATACACGCTCTGAAGTAAACTCAGGGAACTGAACGAAGCCTTTCCCCAAAGTGAAGCCTTTGATCCAAACTGTCACGCCCATACCCATCGCGCGCGCGCTAAAATTGAAGCCCAGCCTTTTCTTGGGGTGATCAGCCATGTCTTATTGTTAATACTCTCTACGTGCCAAAATTCGGGCAATTGACAATCTTAAATACCTATTGTGTCTCTTTTAATATAGTATTGAGCGAGATTAGAAGATAGGAGAATGAGCAAAAGGATTTTAACATTCATAATGCTTTCGATTTTGCTGTTACTGCCTTCTGTTCCATTTGCATCGTCACATGACTCAGGTTTTCCGTCAACTTACGACTCGACTGTTTTGAGCATCGATACGATTTATGAGCCTGAGAGTTTGGATCCTGCTTGGATTTATGACACAGTCAGCGGCGAGGTAATTATGAATGTCTACGAGACACTGATTTTTCCCGATCGCTCATACACAGGTGTTGGTGGCTACTACCAGACTGGCAAGACTGATGTGTTCGTTCCCAGACTTGCAACTTCATGGAGTTCCCATGTCATTGATGAAATGAGTCCCGAAGGACTGCATTGGGTGAAGAGGTTCACCTTCGCCGTAAGGACAGGTTTGCCATTTCACAACGGCGCCCTTTTGACAACGGAGGACGTTGAATACTCATTTGAACGTTGGCTGGCTCAGGACAGAGACGGAGGTGCACAATGGATGCTTTATTACTGGCTTACTGCAGACTACTCTGCCAGCGACCCTGTTGAAGATCCCGCTTTTGGCCTGAAGATAGACCATGCTGTGGAGAACAATGATACGCACGTGTGGTTCAACTTGGTCCTGCCTGCCCTAGACAAAACGTTCCTACAGATTCTAAACCAGCCTTGGTCAAGCATAGTCAATAAGGCATGGTGTCAAGCTAAAGGTGACCTAAAAGTGGAATCCGTTTCGGGCGGGTGGAGCAATTGGGCACAGATATACGGTATTTGGCATAACCCATGGATTTCATTCATTGAGGGCGACATGATGGGAACTGGCCCCTACAAATTCAGCTATTGGAACTATGGAGATTCATACTCTATCGTTAGAAATCCCAGCTATTGGGATGGCTGGCCTGCGAGAACAGCAGAAGGAAGCTTTGAGCGCCTTCCAAGTTACATTAGTACAGTGGTTTGGAGCATGCAAACTACTAATTGGACAAATAGACGTCAAAGGTTCTTGGATGGAACCGTGGACATAACGATTGTCGACAGACCTTACAGAGATCAAGTCTTAGGGCAGCCAGGAGTGCGTTGCTGGTATGGCAACAGTCCGCCAGAATGGCTCCCAACGTTAAGTGTAACGGGGGCATTCTTCAATTTCAACATAACCCACTCAAGTTATCATGCTCCGGTAATGTATCCGCCTGACACGTTTGGTCCAGATGGAATTCCGCCAAACATCTTCGGAATATCTCAAGTAATCAACCCTGGAGCGGACGAAGGGCTTAATGTGAGAAAGGGATTCGCTTATGCCTTTGACTATGAGGGCTGGTTAGTTGCCGCCTACTTGGGTGAAGGAACCCATCCTTCAGACCCGATAATTCCCGGTACAGCATACGACAATCTCGCGCAGTCCAAACCTGCGTTCAACATGACCAAGGCTGCTTACTACCTGAAGCTTGCTTGGGGAGGCGTGGACAGTCGGTCAGGCGTTCCAAGCGTACCTGTGTTTCCTGAAGATCCGGCAGTTGTGACTCCGGGAGCTTTATGGGCGAACGGCATGAAGTTCGTATTCTACACGAATTGGGGCGCTACGCCCCTACAACTTGCGTATGAGGTCTGGGTGAAGAACATCAACTCCCTAAACCCATTGTTCAAGCTTCAGGGTCCCTATGGAGCGCCTTGGGGACCATACTTGCTTGACATAACGAAAAGGTTGGTACCTATATTTTTGATGGGTTGGATAGCTGACTACCCAGATCCCGACAACATGATCTTTCCATTTATGCACAACCAAGGAATCTTTGCGCTCTGGCAGAGCTACAAGAACCCACGAGTTGACGCCCTCATCGAGGAAGGCATAATCACACCCGACGACACAGCGCCCTACAGCGGTGAACTGGATGCGCCTGATCCAAGACAGTTATTCAACAATCAAACCGGTATTCCGCCTGACACACGTTGGCCAAGACGCTCAATCTACTATGAACTTCAAGCCATATACGCAATAGATGACATCCCAAGCATTACCTTGGTCACGGCTATAGGACGTCACTGGGAACGCGACTGGGTAAGAGGCTGGTACTATAATCCAAGCTATTCTGGTGAATACGTGTATCATCTGTGGAAAGCTAAGACACACCTGGGCGATGCTAACAACGATGGTAACGTGGACATTGCGGATATTGGTGTTTTGAGTGCCCACTGGAGCGGTCCGCCTACTGGTTCATTGGGTTATAATCCCATGGCTGACCTGACTGGAGGCTTTGGTGGAACAAGTGGTGGTCTAAGCGGTCAAGTCGTGGGCATACCTGACGGTAGAGTGGATGTTGTAGACGTTGCCCTCATCAACGCTTACTGGGACGGACCACCCATAGGACCGAGC
>Ga0315268_10008474_pt1 | contig 10745 bp, 11 predicted proteins | sample C1_top_MG_FD_204535 | JGI IMG/M metagenome (GOLD analysis project Ga0315268, IMG submission 204535) | Sediment microbial communities from Yellowstone Lake, YNP, Wyoming, USA - C1_top | ecosystem: Environmental > Aquatic > Freshwater > Lake > Sediment | place: USA: Wyoming | collected 2017-08-01 | reverse complement strand
TTCTTCCTTTGGAGCGCAGCAACTCTTTTATATTGAAGCTCGATGAGTACACGAATCCGATGCGTGATTGTGTTTGAACCTGGCTATTGAAATTGCCAACTTGACCAAAGACTTTGGCAACATACGAGCCCTAGACAACTTCAGCTTAAATGTGAATTCGGGCGAAATCTTTGGTCTCATCGGCCCAAATGGAGCTGGAAAAACAACAGCCTTACGAATCATTTCCACTTTGATTCTGCCCACCTCAGGCACCGTGAAAGTCTTTGGATATAATGTTGTCCAGAGTGCAGCAGACATTCGCAAGATCATAACTTACCTACCTGAGGAAGCCGGAGCTTACCGAAATCTCTCAGGTCGAGAATATCTCGAATTCATGGCAAAATTCACCGCTAAGAACAAAGATGAAGTTCACGCCCTTGTCAAAGAAGCAACTGAAATCTGCGGCCTAGGTGATCGGTTGAAGGATAAGGCTAAAACCTACAGTAAGGGAATGAAGCGTCGCTTGCTTGTGGCAAGAGCGTTGATGACTAAGCCAAAGCTGGCAATACTTGATGAGCCTGCAAGTGGACTGGACGTTTTGCATGCTTATCACGTTAGGGAAATAATCAAACGGTACGTTAGAGAGCACAGCGTGACTGTCGTGCTTTCGAGCCACAACATGCTTGAGGTTGAGTATTTGTGTGACCGTGTTGCACTTCTCAACAAGGGCAAGATAGTTGCGGATGGGAAACCGCAAAAGTTGAAAGAGAAGTTTGGGAGTGCAAATTTGGAAGAGGTTTTTGCGAAGGTGGTTGGGTTTGCTTAAAGGCTTTGGAAATTTCCTTTTAAAAGAACTCAAAGAGCTGATGAGGGATCCGAAAATACTGTTGGGAATGATAATTCTTCCCATGTTGATGTTTCCAGTGCTTGGCGCAGTGATGAGCTTCTCGGTGGAGACAGCAAAGGAAAGCGCAGGCAAGGCGACAGCGCTCGTTGTGAATCACGACACTGGAGCTGGCTCGGCCCAATTCATCGCTTATCTGAATTCTAGTTTGAGAGTTTATCCAGTCAATGTTTCTACTGTGAATGACGCCGTTCCAATGCTTTCCAGTTATAATGCTACTGAGATAATCGAGATTCCAAGTGATTTCAGCCAAAATGTTACCGATAGAGTATCGACAAGTGTGAAGTTTTACAGTTTGTATTCGGGAGCAGGAATGCTTGAAGGTATTGGGTCATCCGTTGTCGATGGTTTGGTGCAGCAGTTTAACAGAAATCTGGCGCCTGACGTTGTGGTGCAAGAAAAGTCGACGATAATTAAAGGTCAGGTTGTCGACGTTGATCCGAGGATCCTTGCTACGCTGATGCTTTCGCAGGCCATTGCGATGCCGATTACGATGATGATTTTGCTCAGTTATTCAATGCAGATTGCGGCGACATCTGTGGCCATGGAGAAGGAGGAGAAGACTCTGGAAACGGTGTTGACTTTGCCGATGGACAGGTTTGCGATTCTTATGGGTAAGCTGTCGGGTTCGGTTATTATTGCTGGGATCGGCGCTGTGGCCTACATGATCGGCTTCAACTATTATCTCGGTTCGTTTTCGGGTATGATTCCTGCAGGCGGGTCTGTGGACATGGTGGCGTTGGGGCTTGTTCCCTCGCTTTTTGGCTACCTGCTTTTGGGGATCTCGCTTTTCGTCACTTTGCTTTCAGCCTTGGCTCTTGCAGTCATTCTCTCTGCGTTTGCTGAAGACGTGCGAGGTGCACAGTCTCTCGTCGGTTACATTTATCCGTTCGTTTTCATTCCGTCATTTGCCTTGATGTATTTGGACATCAACGTGTTGCCATTCTGGCTTAGGATGGTTTTTTATGCGATTCCGTACAGTCATCCGATTATAGCTTCAAAAGCCGTTGCTATGGGCGACTATTTGACTGCTGGGTTAGGCATTGTTTATGTGACTGCTTTTACAGTTGTTATAATGTACGTTGCGTCAAGGCTTTTTGCTACTGAGAAGATTTTGACGGCGAAGCTCAGGTTCAGGCGTTTAGGAAGACAGAAAAAGGCATCTTCTGCCGAGTAATGAGTGCTTTGCCTCCCGTTTTTTATGCGGCTCTTGTGTTAGCGAATGGTGCGGGTGTTTTGAAGGTGGGTTTTGTTGGGTTTGTGGAGAAAAGTCTTTAGGACTAGACAAGTGTAAGCTAGTCTTGTGGGGTTTGAAGTTGGTTTCACTGAGAGCTATAGCACCTTCATTGACCAGAATCACGATCGCAGGAGCCGTTGGGGCAGCTTTGCACATTGGCCAGGGCGATTCTGATTTGGTTGACGCGAAGGCTGTCGAATTTTCAAGGGCTGTTTTGGCTCAGACAGACATAGACGGCGAGGTTATTGCCTGCGAAGGCCCCAAGGATAATGCGCCTGCTTTCCTGCGCAGGGAGAAAGTCGGGACAGGACAGGGTCCGAAACTGGAGTTTGTGGTTGATCCGGTGGACGGCACAACTGCTACTTCAAAGGGCAGAAAGGATGCGATTTCTGCTTTGGCTTGTGCGCCTGCTGGCTGTTTTCAGGTGCTTCCGGATGATGGCTACTATTTTAAGGTGGCAACCGATTACCACTCAATTGGCAAACTTTCTCTTGAGATGTCTCTAGAGGGGCTCGTGCGTACTGTTGCGCGGGCGAAGGGGCTTCTTCTCGAAAACTTTACTGTCATAATGCTTGAACGCGAAAGGCACTCGGAGATTTTGAAAACGCTTAGAAGCATGGGTGTAAGAATTATACTGATTGCGGACGGCGACATTGCGGCTGCAGTTGTTACGTGTATCCCAAATTCGGGGGTTGATCTTCTCATAGGTGCTGGCGCTGGACCTGAAGCAACGATTGCGGCGACGGCTGTCAAATGCCTGGGCGGCACGATGCTTGTGAAGGTTTGGAAAGACAAGAAAGACAGCCAGAAAAGAATGAGTCGACTGAGAAAGGAAGGTGTTGACGTGGAAAAGACCTATTGTGAGGATGAGTTGGCAAAGGGGCGTGAGCTGGTTTTTGCAGCCTCTGGCGTAACGAAAGGCGAGTTGCTGGATGGTGTTCGATTCATTCCGAACGGGGCGATTGTGAATTCTATTTGCATGAGATTGCCGAGCGGAACTGTGGAAAAGTCAGAAACCACTCTGCATTTCAAGGGCCATCCGGTCTACAAGCAGTTTCTGCCGTAAGATTAGCTCAGTACATTGCGTTGGAAGTTTGGCTTTTGCAGCTGTAATGTTTATTCGGAATCTGACTTTCAAATAAATAGAATTCATACTTCAAGTTCATACACGTTAAATATTCTTGAAGCCATGCTTTTAGAACGGTGAACCTGAAAGGAGTTGTGTCGGTGAGTAGGAAATTTAACTATGTCATCGAGGTGAACGTTCCAACGGGAGCGGAAGGCTGGCAAGATGTGGTAAACAGCAACCTTAGGCAGGCAATAGATAAATTGAAGGCTTCTGTGGAGGAACTCGGCGGCAAAGTCGCCGTCAGGTACTAGATTGTTGAAAGTTGCAGAGAATGTTGCACTTTGGCTGATAGATAGAAACATGAAACGCTTCTCTATTTTTCGGGTGTCGTAATAGAAGTTGCCCTAGTTCCTGTTGGGTATCTGTCGAGTTTGCTTGGGGGATGGTTGTTGCGGTTTTTCTGTTTTAGTTGGACAGTATTTAAATAGGTTCTGTTTTTTCTGGTGGGAAATGGTGTTGCGTCCATGGTGTTTGATGTGTATATCTGTAGTGTAGATATACAATAAGGTTTATTAAGATTTCAGATGCTGCCTTTGGTTTGGAGTCAAACATGGAAATGCCACGAATACATGCCTCAATAATTTTTGCAGTTGCAGGTTTAGGAATAGTTCTAACCACCTTAGTCTTTGGCGTTCTCACGACGAACCAGTCAGTGAACAACACCGGAAACGTGAAGGCGGTAGGCGTCAACGTGTACAGCGACAGCGGGTGTACTCAGCAGCTTTCGTTGATACCGTGGGGAACCCTTGAGCCTGGTGCCAGAAGAAACTACACAATCTACATAAAAAACACTGGCAATGTCGGTGTGACTTTGAATCTGACGACAGGCAACTGGAACAGTTCTGCTGCGCGGAGCTACATTACGCTGACTTGGAACCGGGAAGCATACGCGTTGAGTCATCAGACGTCGGTTTCGGCGATTTTGAGTTTGGCAGTGTCGTCGAGCGTCAGCGGCGTGCAGGGCTTCAGCTTTGACGTAATCATAACGGGAACAGAACGCACACAATAAGACGAGAGCTGATTCTGTAAGGCGTGAATTCAGAATAAGTATTCGAAGAGAGATTGTGCGCTAGCGCTTGTTCAATGATGCGTGCTGCAAATCGCAGATTTCGTTTCGTTTTATCTCATTTTCTGCTTTTCGTGTGAAGTCTTTGACGAATGGGTTCATTGCTTCAGGGTAGGGCATGCTAGTGCAAGAGCTGGACAATGTGTTCATTAGTTTTTCTTCTAGGATTTTCTGTTGGATCTGTCTCCTGATTTTCCATACAAGCTTGGTTCTTTTTAGGTCGGAGACGTTGAGCAAATTGATTCTCTTGCGTTTTGTCATGTCCCTATTGTCCTTTACTGTCATAGATATGTGTCGCATGTCTTGTTAAATGGGTTCTTTCGGTTCTTGATATATGTCGGAATTAGGAGTATTCATCGTGCGCGTTGGGCGGTCAGTCTGTGGATAAGGCGTTGTGTTTTTGCGTGCGGGAAGCGAGTTTGAGAATGGACAAGGCGAAAATTGCCAAGAAAATGGTGTGAGGAATGAGCAGGGCCTGTGGGGCTTGCATTCCTATGCCTATGAGGATTGAGAGAAGGATTACTGCTGAGGGTATTGTGAGAAGCAGATTTGATGGGTTGTTTTGGAAGAGCTTTTTCAGGTCGTTTGTTTTTGCTAGGACGGTTAGTGCGAGTAGGAAGCTGAGCCATTCGAGTGTGAGGCTGGTGATTGCGTATTGTTCGATTCCGAGGCCGTATGCGTGGTTAGAAAGAGGCCAGAGTATTTGGGCTCCGCCGTTTGTGAATAGGTCGCCGATTGCTACGTGCTGTATCAGAGCTGCGAAATAGGGTAGGGCGGTTTTTCGGTAGCGGATGAGGAAGGGTGCGGATGCTAGTGTCAGGATTATCATGGAGTGGGTTATGCTTCGATGTTTGAGGCCGGGGATTAGTAGGTCGATGTCTGGGATTATGGAGAGGAGGAAGATTAGGGGTAGGTTTATGTGTGTTTTGAGTGGTTTTTGGATGGTTTTTGCGGTTAGGTAGCCTAGGGCGAGATGGCCGACGGCGAACATTGTTTTTCACTTTGTCTGGGCATAAGATTGTGTTCGGGTATATTTACCAATGGGAGGCCGGCTGAACAGTGCTTAGAATGTGGCATGCTGGAGTTTCAGCGGGTAACAGGAAAAGGGGGTTAGTCTTTGACCGTTAGGTGTTCTTGATCGAGGGCCGTGAATATTTCTAGGTTGTTTTTCTTGTTTTGTGTTCGAGTTTTGGTTGGTTCTGCTTCTTTTTGTTGTAGGCCTGTGTAGTAGAGGGTCCATCCTATTATCCAGATGAAGGCTATTGCGGGGAAAAGCGTGAGAAGGACGATTTTTCTCATTTGTTGCTTTCCTGGGGGTCTTAGCCCTAGAGTGAAGGTGGATATGGTTTTGTTCTAAAGGTTTCAGAATTCAGAATATGTATTTAGACTTTGTTTTCAGTCTCGAACATTGAGGCCCTGTTAGGCTATTTAGAGGGTTGCGTGTTTTCCGCAGGCGCAGTTGGTTTTCCATACTTGTACCGGTTCGTCTTGTCTGCTGGCGATGTCTTGTTGGATTATGCCGAGTTTTTCCGTTTCGGAGAGCATTTGGAGTAGCTTGTCTTTGTTTGTTTTTTTGCCTGTTATTTGGTTGTAGGTTTTTGTTATGTTTTCTAGTGTGGGCAGTGCTTTTCTTTTTGTGTGGTGGATGGCTTCGATTACTTGTCTGCTGGTTTGTGGCAGTTTTTGGTAGGCGTTTGTGTTTTGTTTTCTTTCGTTTGAATATTTGAGTATGTGCAATATGAGGATGGCGGCTAGGAGGGCGGTTGTGGCTGCTACTAGTTTGTCGCCGTTTTGTGAGATTGTGAGTGCTATTTGGGACCAGGTTTTTATGGGTTGCCAGTTTTTGGCTATGGCTGTTGCGACGGGCAGTATCTGGCTTTCCACGTCGGGCAGTTCCTCAGGGCCTTCGGGTTCTGCTATTACGCTGATTTTTACTTGTTTTTGTTGGGAGGTTGAGTCTATTTTGAAGGCTGATGTTTCGTACCAGTACATGACTGCTTGGGTGAGGTTTGTTTTTGTGTATCGGAATGTGAAGTAGCGTGCTATTATTGGGGGGTTGTCGAGTAGTTGTGTGTCTTTTAGTTCGTATGTGATTACTCGTGGCTGGTAGCCGTGGCTTGTTGGCCACGTTACGAGGCAGGTTTCCCACCTGTGCAGCGATGACCGTTTAGAAGCGATTTCGAGGGTTGCCCAGAGGATCTGTTTCGTTTCGTTTTCCGGGAAGTAGGCGTAGACTAGTGAGGCGTCTTGTTTGGCTAGTTTTTCGAAGTCGCGATCGCGGTACAGGAATTTGAGCGTGTAGCCGGGGATCTGCGGCAGGACTTGTGTGGTTACGTTTCCTCCTTGAGGCGTGGTTAGAACTATTTCTGCTGGGCCCTGTGTGAGAGCAAAAACAGGCGCTTGTATGTATAGGATTAGGCTGACGCTGAGAGTTAGGAGGATTATTTTTGCTAGGTCTTTTTTTGTTGGTTTTTTGAAGTGTATGTGGTGTATTTTGCCGCATGTTGGGCAACTGTCTCCTTCTGTGAGTGTTGGGCTGCAATCTAGGCATTTTTCAGCGGTTTTTGGGATTATGTTGGTTTTGAGTAGTTTTTCTGAGGTTACGAGGATTAGGAGTGTGCCGAAGAAGATGAGGATCCAGCCTCCGAGGAGGTGGAAGGCTTCTAGTGCAAGATCCACGCCTTGGTAGTATCCGATTGTCATTATGATTATTATGCGTAGGACGTTTAGCGCGTAGATTAGTGGGAAGCCGATGAGAAGGACTGTGGCCTTTTTCCATGGTTTGTCTCGGACTAGGTAGGCTAGGAAGAGTGCGAATAGGAAGAAGCCTATTTGGGAGTATATGCCTGAGCAGGCGATGTCGACTTCGAATTTCATGATTTCTCCGGTTTGTTGGGTTAGGTAGATTACGGGGTTTCCGTCTTCGGTTGTGAGGGAGATTGCGAAGCCGAAGAGTTTCATGAGTGCTGTTGCGAGTTCGGAGCTTGCGGTTGAGAGGTATGCGCCTAGGTTGTATAGGATTTCTGCTGGCGGTGGGGTTAGGAGGATTAGGAATGCTGTGGGGAAGAGGAGCTGCCGCATTGTGGCGGTGTTGAAGAGGATTAGTATGCATGCGCTTGTGAAGATCGGCAGCGTCAGCATGTGATATTCTAATGGAGTGAAGGTGTAGGAGCCGTACCAGTAGAGTAGGAATGATAGTGCGAGCAGGGTTGCGCCAAGCAGGTCGTTGAGTGGGGCGAATCCGAAGAGTTTTGAGGATTCTCGTGGGATTGCGGCGGTTATCATTTTTCTTTTGCGGTAGACAAGATAGGCCAAGAGCGGCGGGATGGCGAGGATGTAGCTTGTTGTTTCGCTTTCGAGCGCATCTGTGAATAGGATGGTTAGGTCTTGGTAAAACACGAGGATTACGGCAGCCAGTATTATGGCGAATTTTAGGATGACGGCTGCCGTTTCAGGCGAAATAGAAGCTGATCGCCATGGTTTTTTTGTCATTGGTTGTCTTTGCCTTCTGGAAAACTTGAGTGAACGTCAATATAACCATTGATGATAATTTTGGAAATGTTACGATTGTGGACTGTGGAGGAGCCTAAAAGGAGATTGCTTGTTTAGAGTAATTTCTTTTTCTTCGTCATTACGAATAGTCCGAATCCTGCTGCTAGGGCGCTTATCATTCCTAGGGTTCCGAGGGGGTTTTCTGGGACTACGAGTACGGGCGCTTTCGGATTTTCTGGATTATTGTCGATTGGCGGCGGGTTTGCCAGCGTTGACTGTGCCGGTGCTCGGAAGTTGAGCATGTACAGTGCCAACAGTGCCAGAAACATCAGGAGCAGTGCCAGTAGCAGTATTTTTCTTTTCGACATTTTGGACCAATATTTAAAGTGCCCATTCCGGGATATATACGCTTATGGAATATTGCTATAGAAGATTAGTAGATCGGTTTATCGGCGTGCGTGCAGGATTTTTTGGAGGTAGCCTATTATTGGTTTGGCTATGGTTTTTAGGATGGGGGTTCTTTTGGTTACTCGGTTTGCTGTTTGAAGTTCGGCTTCGGTCACGGCTTTGGTTGCGGCTATTAGTGTAATGTATGTAAAGAGGTATGCGAGGCTGCATATTATTACGTTGAAAAGTTCTGGGATGGGTGCAGTTTTTATTGTGTCCGGAAGCGAAGTGGTGTTCATGAGGCTTGTTAGCTGTGGGTTTATGTAGGTTTTTATGGCTGTGAAAAGCAGTAGCGCTGGGGCGCTGGATGTTGCTGCGACTAGGTAGATCTTTAGCAGTGCTTTGGCGTCGAATTCTAGTTTGAATCGTTTTCTTGCGATGTAGGCGCCTATGATGTTTCCTGCGATGTGTGCTGTTAGGAATGCTATGAGGAGGCCTACGACTCCGTGGGTCATGGTGAGTATGGGTGAGAGGATTAGGAGGATTGTGAATGTTGTTGCGTTTATTCCGAGGGTTATTTTTGTTTCGCCTAGGCCGTTGTAGAAGCAGGCTAGGGTCAGGTAGCCGATTCCTACGAGTAGGTATACTGTGCTGTGTATTGCCAGGTATGCGGGTGCGTATTGGAATGTTGGGCCGTATACTATTTGGACGATTTCGTTGGAGAGCAGTATCATCAGCACTGTCATTGGGATGATTAGTGCGGTTGTGTATTTGTTTGCGAGTTTGAAGAAGGTTTTGGCTTTGTCTTTGGTGCCGGAGTCAAGTTTAGCGAAGGCCGGAAGCAACGCCGTCGTGATCGGAATCGACAAGGTTGTCAATAGTGTTGAAAAGTTTACGGCTGCCTTGTAGTTTCCCACGTACGCGTCGGTCGTGTAGAGGCCTAGCACGAAGTTCTGGTAGATCGGGATGAATGAGACGAATAGGAGGGCGATGTATAGGGGTGCGCCGTAGCGCATTAGTTCTTTGATTTCTTCTGTGAAGCTGTATGTGCGTGTGGCGTTGTTGTGTTTTCGTCGCAGGATTAGGAAGAGTATGGGGATTCCTGTGGCCGCTGCGGCTAGGTTGCTTGCTGTGTAGCCGAGTGTGGCTCCGGCGACGCCTAGGCCGAGGACGACAAGCGCGATGGATAGTGCGGTTTTTGCGGTTGCTTGTATGTTTGTGGTGATTGCCTGATATTCTGTTTTGTCTAGGCCGACGAATGCTGACGCCGCTGTAGCGTACAGTGCCTGGAACAGTATTGAGAATGAGGCTATGCGCATGTAGAAGGCCAGTTCGGGCCGGTTGAGGATGGCTGCGAACCAGTCGGCAAATACAAAGTTTACTGCGAAGAGTGCAGTGCCAACAACGGCTCTGAGGATGAGGCTGTATTTGATTATTTTTACTATGCGCGCGGTTTGGCCTTGGGCGTTTAGGGTCGCTGCGAATTTGGTGACGCCGAGGTTTATGCCCAAGTCTGTGAAGAGTCCGAGAAGGCTGGGAATGTTGAGCGCCAGGACGTATTGTCCGTAGAGTTCTGAGCCTAGTAGGCGGCCGACTATTATTGTTCCTATGGCCATGATGACGGTTGCTAGGGCTGTGCCGGATATGAGGAAGAAGCTTCCGCGTGCTGAGTCTTCGGCTATTTTTTCGAGTTCGGTTGTCATTTGTTTGCCTGCTTTTGTGTGTTTGTTTGGGTTTTGGCTTGATGTTCTCGTATTAGTGCGATCGTTGCGAAGATTACTGTCACTGCGAGTAGGCTTAGGACGATGGGGGTTAGGCGTATGCCCCACGGCGTGTAGTTTAGGAGCAGGCCGACTATGGGGACGAGGGCGAGGCTTAGGCCTAGGCTTAGGGCTGTGCGTTCTATTGTGTCGAGGTTTTTGGATTGGGTTTTAAGTGGTGGTTCAGTTGGGAACAGTGCTTTGATGAAGCTGTAGCCTGGCAGCCAGAGGACGAAGATTGTGCCGAGCACGTATCTTATGTACACGAGCGGGAATGTGTCTTCGGGTATGGTGAATGCTGTTATGGCGGTTGCTGTGGCTAGAATGATGGTTGCCCAGTACCAGTAGGCGTCTTCTGTTTTTAGATAAGCCATGAGTTCTTGTGGGGCTTGTTGTGGGGGTTTTGCGAGTTTTATTTTTCCTTCGTTTTGAAGCTGAAGAACGGTTTCGAGGATTTTGTCTTCCGGTGCGTTTAGTTTTGTTTTTGCTATGGTTATGAGTTGTTGGACGGTTTCGGGTTTTTGTTCTTTGACTATTTTGATTATTGTTTGGGCGGTTTCTTGGTCCAAATTGAGTTATGCCTCAATGTGCTGTTGGGTTTTTATAAAAGAGAGTTGGCACTCGTATTTAAGGCTAAAAATAGCTAGAAGGATAGGAAACGAGGGTTTCGGCTTATTTCTTTCTTCGTCTGAACGTGTAGAGGAGGCCGAGTGCTCCGAATGGTGCTGCGGCTATTGCGAGTGTTGCTACTTCGGGGACTATGAATGTGCTTTTGCTGAATGAGCTGCATG
>Ga0315268_10008473_pt1 | contig 10745 bp, 6 predicted proteins | sample C1_top_MG_FD_204535 | JGI IMG/M metagenome (GOLD analysis project Ga0315268, IMG submission 204535) | Sediment microbial communities from Yellowstone Lake, YNP, Wyoming, USA - C1_top | ecosystem: Environmental > Aquatic > Freshwater > Lake > Sediment | place: USA: Wyoming | collected 2017-08-01 | reverse complement strand
GGTCGAAACCCCTGCCCCCTCCCCCAAACCCCCACCCCCAACCCCTTAAAGGGGGTTGGGAGGGGAGTTTGAGGGGAGGGCGGGGGAACTACGTTCCCCCGGCCCTCCACTCAATACACCTACCGGAGGGCCGACGTGGAAGTGCAGGTGGGGCGGTCGGTGTTGGAGTTGGTGGAAGGGGACATCACCCAGCAGGACACGGACGCCATTGTCAATGCGGCCAATACCACGCTCCGGGGCGGGGGCGGGGTGGATGGGGCCATCCATCGGGCCGGGGGACCGAAGATCCTGGAGGAGTGCATTAAAATCGGCGGCTGTCCCACGGGTGAGGCTCGCATGACCACCGGGGGCAACCTCAAGGCCAGGTATGTGATCCATACGGTGGGCCCGGTCTATCGGGACGGGCTGCACCGGGAACCCCAACTGCTGGCTTCCTGCTACCGTGAGAGTTTGAAGCTGGCCTCGGACAAGGGGCTCAGGACCGTGGCTTTCCCTTCCATCTCCACCGGGGCCTACGGTTACCCGGTGGGGGAGGCCGCCAGGATTGCTCTGAAAACCGTGAAGGACTACCTCATGGAACACCCGGAAATCGCCCGGGTACGTTTCGTGCTCTTCGGCCGCTCCGCCTTCGAGGCGTTTGAGAAGGCGCTCCAGGAGATATGAACTTGTGGAAAGGGGCGGGGGGGGCCGCTGGGCCCCTGCCCCATTAACTATACTCAGCGACTAAAGCAATTGAAAATAAGTCCTCTGTGGCGGGATGCGCTTCGCTTTCCCGCCCTACGAGAGTCTCCGAGGTCACCGCAGAGACGCTGAGAGCGCAGAGTGTGTCCAATTATTGATGACGCCATGTATAAAAAGGCCCCACCCAAACGGGTGGGGCCGGGCGCGTCAGGTCAATCGGCCGGCTGAGACTCGGGGCGGCCTTCCAACTCTTCAATATAGTTTTCCAGGAACTCCTCGATGAGATAAACCCTACCCAATTTCTTGTCCATGCGGGGGAAGACCTCCACCGGCGCCCGGTCGCCTTTCTTGGGATAGCAGCAAAGGGCGGGGATGGTCTTGCCGAAATATTCTTTATAGTCCGACCCCCGGACCTCGCCGAAAATCGGCCGATACTCGGACGCCGGGCCGCTGGAAGCCTTGTGATACTGCCGGAACGGATCGGGATTGTCGCCCAGGTCGATGGCGGCGGTCTCGACCCCTTTGGCCTCCAGGCTTTTCAGCAGGCGGAGGACGTTGGCATTGTCACATTTATATTTATCAACGGGGGTGTGTTTGGTACTGTAATAAAATTCAATGTAACCAAGCCTGGCCATAGTCAATCTCCTCCCTCTTCGCGTGAAATGGGTTTGTGCGCACTTTCACTTGCCACCCCCTAAATACCATCCCTGTCGCAAATATGTCAAGGGTTTTTCCTGGGAAAAATCGCGTCCAGATGGTAAAAATGAAAAGTGGTTCGATGGCGGGTTGTCTTGACTTGGGTGAAAAATCCGGGTTTTTAACCACCAGAAAACACTTGCCGGGCCCTTAGGGAACCTGGGCGGCACAGGGGATTAACTTGGCGGAAAAGTGGGCAAATCTCACCGATTGGGTGCCTCTGCCGGATGCCGGCCTGATGCCGGCGATCATTCAGGATGAGGCCTCGGGGGCGGTCTTGATGCTGGTGCACCTGAACCGGGAGGCCCTGGGGCGCATCGCCGCCACCGGCCGCATCCATTATTATCATCCGCAAAAACGCAAGGTGGTGGCCAAAGGGGAAAACTCGGGACACTTCCAGGAAGTGACGGAGATCCGCCTGAACTGCCAGGCGGACCAGTTGCTTTTCCGGGTGCGCCCGGCGGGCGGCGCCTGCGAACTGGGATACCATTCCTGCTTCTACCGCCAGCTTGGCCCGCGCGGTTGGGAAACCGCCGACCCCCAAACCTTCGACCCCGAAGAAACCTACCCCGAATGGGCCTTCTCGCATTGATCGCATTGAGGTGGAATATTGGGGGAGGGGGCTAAGGGGCGCAGCCCCTTTGGTCGGCTGACTTTCAGCCAGCCGACAAATAAAGACTAAGCCCCCTCCCCCCAACCACCGTAGGGGCGCACCTGCGTGTGCGCCCACAGATCGGGCGGACACATAGGTCCGCCCCTACAAGCGGGGTTGGGAGGGGAGTTTGAGGGGAGGGCGGGGGATCCGTGGTCCCCCGGCCCTCCCCTTAACCCTCCTTCCTAAAACAAACTCGCTGGGTCGATGTCAAGGGTGAGGTCCAGGCGGGGTTTGGGGGTCCAGAGGCGATAAAGGACTTGCAGGGTTTTGGTGAGGGGTCCCCGGCCGTAGCTTTTGAGGAGAAGTTGCCAGCGGCTGCGGCCTTTGAGTCTGGCCAGGCCGGCCGGGGCCGGGCCCAGGATGCGGATGTGGGAGTTGAGCTCCCGGTCCCGGGAGACCGCGGTTTTCAGGGCGGCGGCCAGGTGTTGGACCTCCCGGGCCACGGTGTCCTCTTCAGGGCCGCTCAGGCGGGCCAGGGCCAGGCGGGTGAAGGGGGGATAGCCCAGGGCGCGGCGGGCTTCCAGTTCCCGCTGGTAGAAACCCGGGTAATCCAGGGACTTGACCGCCTCAAAGACGTAATGCTCGGGGTGATAGGTCTGGATCAACACCTTCCCAGGGGCCTGGCCGCGGCCCGCCCGGCCGGCCACCTGGGCCAGGAGCTGAAAGGTGCGCTCCCCGGCATGGTATTCCGGGAAGTAAAGGCTCTGGTCCGCGGCGATCACCCCCACCAGGGTGACCCCGGGGAAGTGGTGGCCCTTGGTGATCATCTGGGTGCCTACGAGGCAGTCCAGGGAACCCCGGGCGAAGTCGGCGAGCACTTGAACGGCCTTACCGCTGTGGGGGGCGGTGTCCCGGTCCAGGCGCGCGATCCGGGCCTGGGGAAAGAGCCGGCGCGCTTCGGCCTCCACCCGCTCGGTGCCCACCCCATAGCGTTTGATGGCGGTGGACTGGCATTGGGGACAGTTCCGGGGCACTGCCTCCTGATAGCCGCAATAATGACAGACCAGGCGCCCCTCAGCGTGATGTTGGGTCAGGGCGACGCTGCAATGGCGGCACTCGAACACGTGGCCGCAAAAGAGGCAGAAGTGCACGGTGGCATAGCCCCGGCGGTTCAGAAATAACAGGGCCTGTTCCCCCCGGGCCAGCGCTTCCTCCAGGGCCTGGGCCAACGGCGGAGAAATGATGGCGAGGCCGCGGCCGGCGCGGTGCTCCCTGAGATTGATCAGGTGAATGGCGGGGAGGGCCTGGGGCGTGACCCGGTGGGCCAGGTTGAGGTAGCGATATTTTCCCTCCCGGGCCCGGAAAAAAGTGGTGATGGCCGGGGTCGCGGACACCAGCACCACGACGGCCTGGGCCAGCTTGCCCCGGTAAAGGGCTACATCCCTGGCCTGGTATAGGAATCCCCCTTCCTGCTTGTAGGCCGAGTCGTGCTCCTCATCCACCACCACCAGCCCCGGCCGGGGCAGCGGGGCGAAGACCGCGGAGCGGGCCCCCACCACAATGTCCACCTGGCCAAGCACGATGCGGCGCCACTGGTCCAGGCGGCCGGCCTCGGAGATGCCGCTGTGCAGCAGCGCCACCCGCTCCCCGAAGCGGCGGCGGAAAGCCTGGGCCACCGGATGGGTCAGGGCGATTTCCGGGAGCAGCACCAGCACCTGGCGCCCCTCCGCCAGGGTGGCCTCAGCCGCGGCCAGATAGACCTCAGTCTTGCCGCTGGCCGTGACCCCGTGCAGGAGAAAGGGCGAAAACTTGCCTGAGTGAATCCCCTGGGCGATGGCGCGCCTGGCTTCCTCCTGGTCCGGGACCAGGCTGGGGGTCTCCTCTTCCAGGGTCAGGGGGCGTGATTCCAGGGGATTGCGGAAAGCAGGACGCTCCTCCAGGGAAACCAGCCCCCGGGCCGCCAGGCGTTTGAGGACGGGCTGACATTTAGGAAAAAGCCGGCATAACTCCCCCACGGGCATGGGACCGACTTTCCGCAAGTAATCCAGGACGGCCTGGGCCCGGGGCCCCAGGCGGCGCTGGGGGGGAGGGGAAGATAGAAGAGACGATTTGAGGGGAGGGCCGGGGGAGTTTTCTGTACCAGGTTCCCCCGCCCTCCCCTCAAACTCCCCTCCCAACCCCCTGGAAGGGGTTGGGGAAGGGGGTTTGGGGGAGGGGGCAGGGGTTTGCAACCCCTGGCCCCCTCCCCCAACATCCGCAATCGCCGCGGCCCAGCGTTCCCGGCGGGGGGCGGGCAGGCGCTTAACCCCGGGGATGATGGAGGCCAGGGCCTGGCCCAGGGGATAATGGTAATATTCCGCCAGCCAGCGAAACAGGGGCACCAGTTCGGGCCCGAACCGGGGGATGGGGTCCAGCACCGCCTGGATGTCCCGGAGCCGGGTCTTCGGAACCTCCCGGGCGGGCCCCAGGAGGAATCCGGTTGCCTCCCGGCGGCCCACCGGCACCTGGACCAGACTACCCACCCGGGCGGTGGCCGCCAGCTCCGGGGGCAGGCCATAGGTGAGGGTCCGGTCCAGGGGCAGGGCCACCGCCACTTCCCAAAGATTATCAAGGGGGCGGAGGGGGGCGGCGGCGGACGGCTGGTCTGCGGTCATCAAAGCCTCGGCTAGAGAGTAGGGTCTTGCCCTGTGAGGAAAATGGTAGCCGCAGGCTTCAGCCTGCGCTGTTTATCAGTCTCGAAAAGGATTTGAGATTATGTGGGACACCCGCCCCCCGGGTGTTGGGATTATCGCCGCCGCAGCCCGTAGCCCATAGGCCGTAGGGCTCTTACCGGGTTGAATAGAGAGAGCGGCTACGCTTGCCGCCAGGAAACATATTCCTTGACCTTAATGACTTGAAAAATTAATAATTTTTCCAAACAGGAAGATTATAATCGGTTCCATGAATTATATGCCTCGCCCGGCAATTTTACCAGCATTAGCCGGAGGGGAGGGAGGAAACCATGGCGCTGGTCCTGGTAGATCTTGCCGATGACATCGGGGTGGTCACTTTTAACCATGAAGAAAAGCGCAATGCCCTGGGCAAGGTCCTGATCGACGAGTTCATGGGAGGGCTCAACCGGCTGATGACCAGGAAGGCCCGGGTGGTGATCATCCGGGCCCAACCGGGGGCCCGGGTGTGGTCCGCGGGTATGGATATCAGCGAGTTTCCCAGGCCGGGGCGGGACCCCCTGGGTTACCGGGGCCCGTCGGAGCGCCTCATGCGAGCCGTTCAGTCTTTCCCGGCCCCGGTAATCGCCATGATTGAAGGGGGCGTCTGGGGGGGGGCCTGCGAGCTGGCTTTTGTCTGCGACCTTCTTGTGGGCGCCGACACCGCCACCTTTACCGTCACCCCGGCCAAACTCGGCATTCCCTACAATCCTTCGGGCATCCTGCATTTTATCAATATGGCGGGCATGGCCATCGTCAAGGAGATGCTTTTTACGGCCCAACCCATTGAAGCCGAGCGGGCTCTCCGGGCGGGCCTGCTCAATTACGTGGTGCCGGTCGCGGAGTTGGAGAGTTTCACTTTTGCGCTGGCCAAGACCATCACCCAAAATTCTCCCCTGAGCATCGCGGTAATCAAGGAGCAGTTGCGTCTCCTGGGCAATGCCATGCCGCTGAGCCCGGAGACCTTCGAACGCATCCAGGGACTGCGCCGGGTGGTCTATGACAGTCAGGACTACCTGGAGGGGCAGAAGGCTTTCTTGGAGAAACGGCCGCCGGTGTTCAAGGGGGAGTAATTTGGCGTCTTTGCGCCTTGGCGTGAAATCTTTCTCACGCAAAGACGCAAAGGCGCAAAGAGAAGCCCTACCGCCGCCGCTGGTCGTGCTGGCGCACCTGGTACATGAAGGCTTCGAGACGCGTGCGCGTGTGGGTCTGCTCCTGGCCGTCATAGGCCAGGTTCAGGAAGGGGATGTTGCCGTGTTCTTCCCGGAATCGTTTGAACAGGGAGTTCACCACCGTGCCCGGCATGCAGGTGAAGGGCATGATGTTGACCAGCCCGGCGGCGCCTTTGCGCACGAAATCCCGGGATTTGCCCATGCTCAGGATGGCCTCCCCCTCGAAGGAGGGGTGCAGGTAGTCTTTGGCCAGCTCCAGGGTCTCGGGGATGGAGGGTTCCCGGAGGTTTTTGATGCTGCCGTGGAAGACCTCCTCCAACCGGTGCTCTATCCTTTTCTGGATGCGGTCTTTGATACAGACCTGGATGAGCTGGCGGTAGCGGCGGGTGGCCCAGGCGCTGCTCTTGGATGAATGGGTGACGTAAAGGAGCCATTCGCCGATGGGGGGCATCCAGACCTCGCCCCCCAGAGCCTCGATCTCCCGCACGGCGTTCTCGTTGGAGAACTTATTGGCCCGGGTATAGATCTCCCCGACAATGCCCACCACGGGCTTGCCGCCGTTGGGGTTGAGGGCGATATCATCGAAGGTGTGCCGGGCTTCCCGGAGCACCGCCATCAGGTCCTGGCGGTCCCGGAGGGCCTCGAAGACTTGTATTAGGTAATGCTGATACACCTTATCGGCTTCCCCCGGGAAGCGCTCGTAAGGGCGGGTCTCCCGCAGCTTCTTCTCCAGGAGATCGATGGCCACCACCCCCTGCCAGACAATGCGGTCGAAGTCGTCTCCCACCATCCCGACTTCATCATACATGCCCTCGCTTTGGTCCGGGGAGTAAACCGGCACCTGAGGATAGCCGAGTTCATCCAAAACCAGGCGGTGGAAGCGGTGGTACTGGCCGAAGCGGCAAGGGCCGTTGGCCGCGGGCATAAAGAAAGCGCTCCGTTCCGGGTCGAAGTCGGGGCGCTGGATCAGTTTGGCCAGGTCTCCGGTGGTGAGGATCAAGGGATAGCACTCTTTCCCGGAAGTGAGGCGGCGGCCCAACTCCAGGGTTTCTTCGTCGGAATCAGGCAGGGATTCGGCCTCGCCGCCGCAAGCCTGAAAGGCCGCGGTTAGGGCCAGGGCCTGGTCCGTCATGGGAGGCAGATAGATCTTGCGTTTCAGCTGGCCGGTGACCCGGTAGCGGAAGGGCGAGACCCGGGCCGGGGCCGGCTGTACCGCCACGTTTTTCAAGCTGTCCAGGAAGGCCTCCAGCCGGGTGATGGCCCCCACGTCGGAGGAATGCTCGTCAATTTCGATTTCCAGATAAGGCTTGCCCCGCATCCGATCCTTGAAAAAATGCTGAATGAAGGAATCGGGGCCGCATCCGAAGTTGGTGATGAAGATGCCGTAAAGCCTGGGGTCCTGGCGAATATGTTCCGCCACCCCCAGGATCTTTTGGCCGAAGCGCCAGTACATGGGCTTGATTTCGTCCAGGTCGGCCACTTCGTCCACCGGCAAAAAGTCCATGGGCATGGCCAGCACCCCAAGCTGGCGCAGTTTCCGGTGCAGATTGAGGTTCATGCCCGGGTCGAAGGCGTTATAGGGGCGGCCGATGAGGACCATGAGCCGCTGGCCTTCCGGTAAACCGTCCAGGATCTCTTGGCCCCGGGCCCAGAGGCCGTCGTAATAGGCTTGCTGGGCCGCCATGGCCCGGCGCATGGCCCGGTTCACCTGAAAGATGGACACCCCCAGCTCTTTTCCTAAAGAACGCAGGCCCTGGCGCAGCACCTTGTCGCCCCGGCCGAAATAGAGCACCGGGCTCAGCAGCCGGGCCCCGTGAGGGGCAAACTCGATGGAGGTGGGCGCCGTGTAGGTCAGGGATTGGGCCATGGGGCACACCACCCCGAAGCGAATTTCCGGATGCGGATGGGGCAGATCGATGACGCTGGGGAGAAAGATGCGCTTCACGCCCTGCTTGAGCAGGTCCAGGATGTGGCCGTGGGCCACCTTCACCGGGTAGCAGGGCTCCGCCGCCAGGCACTCCACTCCCTGGCGGATCACCGCCTTGTTGGTCTTCTGGGAGTAGACCACGGTGAAGCCCAGCTCCTCGAAGAAGGCCCGGAAGAAGGGCATCAGCTCTTGGAAGAACATGGTCCGGGGAATGCCGATGGTCCCGCGCTTGCCTTCCTTCAGAGGCTCAGGGCCATAGAGCAGGTTTTCCCGCTCCAGCAGCAGGTCGGGCAGGTCCACTACCTGGCGCTGCTGGTCCACCTCATACTTTTCGCAACGGCTGCCGTAAAACAGGGGCTTTTCCCCCTCTATCTGCACCTGGCGGATTTCGCAATGATTGGCGCAGCCGGAGCACTCAAAGGAGGAAATCTCATACTTCCGGTCCGCCAGGTCGAAGCCCTTGAAGCGGGAGGTCTCCCAGGTGCGCTCCCGCATGGCCAGGATGGCGGCGCCGATGGCCCCGGTGACGTCGTGGTGGGGCGGCACGGTGATCCTTTTTTCCAGGACCTTTTCAAAGGCGGCGACGATGCCCCGGTTGGCGGCGGTGGCCCCCTGGTAAAAGACGTTCTGGCCGATTTTCCGGTCTTCCACCACCTTGTTGAGGTAATTCTGGACGATGGAATAGGACAGGCCGGCCACCAGGTCCTCTTTGGCCGCGCCCCGCTGCTGGTGGTGGACGATGTCGGATTCCATGAACACCGTGCACCGTTCCCCCAGGCGCACCGGGTTTCGGGCCTCCAGGGCCAGGCGGCCGAACTCCTCCCTGATGGACAGGCCCAGTTTCTCCGCCTGCTCCTCCAGATAGGAGCCGGTGCCGGCGGCGCACACCTTGTTCATCATGAAGTCCACAATGGCCCCGTGCTCCAGGCTGATGAACTTGGAGTCCTGGCCGCCGATCTCCAGGATGGTGTCCACCGTGGGGTCGATGGCGGCGGCGGCGGTGGCCTGGGCGGTGATTTCGTTGCGCACCACGTCCGCGCCGATGAAATCCCCGGTGAGATACCGGCCGGAGCCGGTGGTGGCCGCGCCCATGATCTTGACCCGGCCCTTAAGTTTCTGGTCCACCCGGCGCAGTCCCTCGGTGATGGCCTCCAGGGGTCGGCCCGCAGTCATCAGGTACTCCCGGGCCAGGACCCGCTGGTCGGCGTCAATCACCACCACGTTGGTGCTGATGGAGCCCACGTCGATGCCCAGGTAGGATTCCACCGCATCTGCGCCCTCCGGTAAGGAGACGACGGCATAGTCCTCCGGCCCCAGGACCGGGGGCGGGCTGAGGCGCGGCAGGTGCCGGGCCGGTTCCGCCGCCCGCTTCAGGTATTCTTGTAAGGGTTCCAGGCGCAGACGGTAATCCGCCGGCGGCTGCTCCCGGGCCGCCAGCACCGCGCCGACGGCTCCCAGGGCGCAAAAATGGGGGGGAATGATGAGGCCCGCCTCATCCAGGTCAAAGACCTGGCGAAAGGCCTGGCGCACCCCCAGGTTGTGGGCCACGCCCCCCTGGAAGGCTACGGGCGGGGTAACGGTTTTGCCTTTGGCGATGTTGCTCTTCAGGTTCCGGGCCATGGCCTGGCAAAGGCCGGCAATAATCTCGTAGTCCGGGGTGGCCCCCTGCTGCAGGTGAATCATGTCGGTCTTGGCAAAGACGCTGCAGCGACCGGCGATGCGGGGGGGAGTGGTGGACTTGAGGGACTGTTCGCTGAACTCCTCGATGGTGTAACCCATGCGGTGGGCCTGCTGGTCCAGGAAGGAGCCGGTGCCGGCGGCGCACATGGTGTTCATGGCAAAGTCCTGGATGATCAGGTGCCCGCCTTCTTCCCCCACCAGGATCAGCTTGGCGTCCTCGCCCCCCATGTCGATGATGCTTCTGGCCTCGGGATGGAAATGGTAGGTGCCCCGGGCCTGGGCGATCACCTCATTGACGAAGCTGCCCCCCAGAGCTTCCGCCAGGGACTTGCCGCCGATGCCGGTGAAGGCCGCCAGGCGGCACTGCCCCAGGGGAAATTCCTCCCCCAATTCCTCCAGGAGATGCAGGACGGTGGCGGCAGGCTCCCCCAGGTGGCGGCGGTATTCCTCTTTCAGGACCTCCCCCCGGGGGCTCATAACCGCCAGATTGACGCTCACTGAGCCGACATCCGCACCTATATCGAATATCCCCTTCATGATTCCCAGTCCTCGATGCTTTAACTGTCGATCGCCAGTGGTTCAGCAGATTTCAGATTCCGGGAACGCTCCCCCAATTATGCTTTGCGCCATTGCGTCTTGGCGTGAGAGCAAATCTCACTTCAGGACGCCAAGATCAGGTGGATGACTTTTCAGGGCCCGCCCTGCCAGTCAGCCTGGCGTCAGGCTTTTTGAGGTCCTGGCTCTCCAGGGCTGGCAGGCGCAAAACTGCGGTAGAACTCTTGCTCTTGATAACGATCCTCCTGGATCAGGCCGGCCTGTTGGAGGCGCCGCAGACAAGATTCCACCAGGCTTAGAGGCAGCCCCAGGGTTTCCGCCAGGTCTCGGGCGACCATGGGCCGCCGGGCCAGCATTTCTAAAAAGGCTTCATCCCGGGGCATGACCGGCGCCTCAGGGGCCCGCCGGAACTCGGCGATCACCTCCGCGCCCGGCCCCAAATAGGCGGCGATGGCGGCCAGTTCCTGCGGCCCCAAAGGCTGGGCCAGGTTTTCCAGCACCGGGCGCACCGCCGTGTTGAGCTGCACCTTATCCGGGGCAATTTTCCTGATGGCCCGTTTCAGGGCCGCGAGCTCCTCTTCCCCGTCGTTGATGCCCTTGAGCAACATGACTTCCAGCCAGATCGGGCCCCGGTGTTCCCGCCGGAAGGCCTCTATCCCGCCTAAAACCCGTTCCAGGGTGAGGCTCGGATGCGGCCGGTTGATGATGCGGAAGGTGTGCGCCCGGCCCGC
>Ga0315268_10008472_pt1 | contig 10746 bp, 4 predicted proteins | sample C1_top_MG_FD_204535 | JGI IMG/M metagenome (GOLD analysis project Ga0315268, IMG submission 204535) | Sediment microbial communities from Yellowstone Lake, YNP, Wyoming, USA - C1_top | ecosystem: Environmental > Aquatic > Freshwater > Lake > Sediment | place: USA: Wyoming | collected 2017-08-01 | reverse complement strand
CGTGATCGTGGTCAACTCCCCGGAAGGCAATACGGTGGCGGCGGCCGAGCATACCTGGGCCATGCTGCTTTCTATGGCGCGTTCCATTCCCCAGGCCCATTCAAAATTGAAGAACGGCGTTTGGGACAAAAAGTCATTCAAGGGCGTGGAAGTATTGAATAAAACGTTGGGTGTCGTAGGTTTGGGAAAGATCGGCCGCCGGGTGGCTTCCTATGCCCTGGGCATGGGCATGAATGTCATTGTTTCAGATCCATTTATCACTGAAGATTATGCCAAAGGGCTGGGAGTCAAGCTGGTGGGTCTGGAAACCATCTATAAGGAATCCGATTTTATAACCTTCCATGTCCCCAAGACCAAAGAGACCCTGAATATGATCAACGCCCAGACCCTCTCCAAGATGAAAAAGGGCGTGCGGCTGGTTAACGTGGCGCGGGGCGGGATAATCAACGAGTCCGACCTCTATGAGGCGTTAAAATCCGGACAGGTGGCGGCGGCGGCGCTGGATGTTTTTGAAAAAGAGCCCTGCGACAAATCCCCGCTTTTTGAATTGGATAATATAGTAGTGACCCCGCACCTGGGGGCCTCCACCGTTGAAGCCCAGGTAAATGTGGCGATAGATGTGGTGGAGCAGATCATTGAGGTCTTAAAGGGCGGGGCGGCGCGGTCGGCGGTAAATATTCCCTCCATGAAACCCGAACTGCTCTCCCCGGTGCGTCCCTATATGGGTATTGCCGAAAAACTGGGTAAATTTGCCGCGCAAATCATTAAAGGGGCGACCAACCAGGTTAGGGTTGAATATTCCGGCGAAGTGGCGGAGCATGATGTGGCGCCTTTGACCACGGTAGTATTGAAGGGATTACTAGAGCCCATCATGGATGTTAAAGTGAATTTTGTTAATGCTCCGCTTATTGCCAAAGAAAGAGGCATAGAAATCATTGAAAGCAAGAGTCAGGAAGCCAAAGATTTCGCCGCTTTGATTTCGGTCAGGATCAAAACCGAAAAGGGCGAAAGGGAAGTGGGTGGTACGGTATTCGAAAAGCTGGGCGACCGGCTGGTCTCCATAGATGGCTATCGGGTGGATGCGGTTCCCCAGGGTTACATGCTGATCATCAATAACCTGGACAAGCCCGGGATGATCGGCAAGGTAGGCACTTATTTGGGCCAGAAGAACATCAATATTGCCTCCATGGATGTGGGCCGCATCAAGATCGGCGAGCGGGCGGTGATGGTGCTCAATGTGGATGCCGATGTGCCTGATAAACTGCTTTCCGAGCTGACCAAGATCGAGGGTATTTCCGCCGCCACTGTGGTAAAATTATAGACAAGGAAATGGAACCTGCGACTGAAAGTCGCGGTTCCATAAAATATTAAGAACCGAGGCTTTTAGCCTCAGGTTCTGGTGCTGGAGGCGAAAATATGCTTCGGAAATCCTTGCTGGGCTTATCTTTCCTCATTTTATTTACTTCTTTTGCTTTAGCGGCCGGCGCGCCTTACTGGGCCACCAATGGAGTAACCCTCACCGCTACTAGCGGGACTGCCAATACCAATTTTGTTTACGGTGTGGTAAATGACGGCTCGGGAAACTTTATCGTGGCCTGGGGGAAGGGCCTGACCACAGACCGGAATGTTTATGCCCAGAAGGTAGATGCCAGTGGAGTTCCCCAATGGTCTGTCCCGGTCCCCATTTGCGAGGCCGCTGAAGCGCAGAGAATGATTCAAATTGTAGCGGATGGTTCAGGAGGAGCGATCATTGCCTGGTTGGATAGAAGAGATGGAGTGGCAGATAATATATATGCCCAGCGGGTAAATTCAAGCGGATCAGTATTATGGAGTATTGATGGTAAAATGGTAATGCACAGACCATTTGATGCCATATCTTCTAGTTTGCGCAGGTTAAAAATGATGGGGGATGGGAGGGGTGGGGCTATTCTGGCTTGTGAAATATGGATAAATAGGCCCTTGGGGACCAGCTATGATATTTACGGACAAAAAATAAATGGTTCGGGTGATTTTCAATGGCCTGCCGCTGCGCCCACCCTTGAGGGGATCAATATTTTTGGCTGGGTAAATAACCAGCAAAATCCCGCTCTGGTCAGTTATTTGCCGGCGGGTTCAGCTGATGTAGGCGCCTTTATTGCCTGCGAAGATTCAGAAAAGGGCAGTACGATCAAGCTTCAAAAAGTTGATCCGGCCGGGAACTTATTATGGGGGAGCACCGGGGTTTTCATGAATTTTATTTCTGGAAATTTCTTTCAGGAAAATCCGGCCATTTTAGATGATGGAGTTGGCGGTGTCTTTGCAGTTTGCGAACAATCCGGCGGGAAGCCGCCTCCCTATGGAACTGGCCCGCTTTTAGCCCAGCGATTGGAGGCCAGCACCGGCACTTGGGAGGTCTGGGGGAGAAGTGGAGTAAATGTTTATGATGCGTCTCTGGCCACCGGCATGTTGCTGAATCCGCAGATTGCTTCGGATGGGGCGGGGGGAATAGTAGTGGCGTGGTCAGATGGACGAAATTATGCTGCTCCTGATCAAAATCAGTTTGATATTTACATCCAGCGGCTGGATGGCACTGGCGCGCGGCTTTATTCTTCCCCCATGCCGATCTGTACTGCCGCGGGCCTGCAACTTTTAAATGTCGGCACTTCAACAGTTTTCAATAGTTTGATCACTGCTAATGGTTATGGGTTGGTGACCTGGAATGACTTCAGGAGAGCCCCTGGCATAAAATATAACGTAACAGTTTTTGATGGCCCGCCGGCTTCCTTTGTTACCTGGGAAACCGATGTTTACGCGCAGAAGTTCCAAATAAGCGACGGGAGCCCCTCCTGGCTGTTAGATGGTGTTCCGCTTACCACCGCTTCCAATTTACAATTGTTTCCCAGTTTGGCAGGCGATGGTTCGGGCGGAGGGGTGGTGGCATTTACGGACGCGCGCTATGCGGATGTCAACAATCTCTGGGCCATGGCCCAGCGTGTGACCGACATCGATCCTACCATCACCTCGGTGACCACCTCCTCTTCAATCGTGATCCGCGGAACGGATGCGGCCTTGAATAACTTTGGTTGTGACCCGCGGCCTAACTGGGGGGGGACTACCTATCTGGGGACGCTTAATTATGTGACCCTGGACGGGAGCCAGGTGGATCTGGCGAATGTGGTTTCCTGGGATCCCAAGACCATCGTGGTGCACGGCAATGAGAGCGTCGGTCCTCATGCGGCGGCGGTCACCGCATATGGTGTAACTGCCGCCAAGAACTTCATCATTCCCGGCCCGGGTCCGGTGTTCTCGGACGAGTATATCAATGACAAGAAATATATCGCGCGCGATATTATCCCGGCGCATTTTACCTTAAAGGCCAAGCTGGAAAGCCCGCTGGGGCTGGATATTGCCGGGATTAATTTACGGATCGACAGCCGGGATCCGGTCATAAATATTCCCTTAAGCTCATATTCTGCTACCACCAAGACCCTAACCTATAACCATCCGGATGCCTTGCTGGAAGGGCCACATACCCTGGATTTATGGGCCAAGGATATCTATGATAACTATGGTCCGGTGGATTCTTTAAGCGTTACAGTTGGTGGCGAGCCGGTTTTAAATCCCATTCCGCTTTTTGACGGCACTCATCCTACGACAATTTCTTTCGTTCTGCCAACCGCCGCCAATGTGGTACTTAGGATCTATTCTTTGGATGGTTCAGTGGCCTGGGAATCGGGAACCATTAACGCGACCTGGGGCTACAATGAGTATCTGTGGGATGGCAAAAATTCCGCCGGACAATTGATGGGCAATGGCGTTTATCCCATTGCCATGTCTGTTAATGGAGCGTGGAAATGCAAGGGGCATCTAGTTATTTCTTATAAATGAGGTGAAGATTTGAAAGCCGGATTGGCCTGGTTTCTTCTGGTCTTGTTGGCATCTCTAGCTTACGCTTCAGTCGGGGCGCCGATCTGGAGCCCCGGCGACGGCCTGCCGGTGCGCGCCGGCATTACCGGAATTGCCTTTAGGATGAGGGTTTGCACGGATGGGGATGGGGGAATGATTGCGGTGTGGAGCGATGATCGATCCAGCGTAATGAGGGATGTTTACGCTCAGAGAATCGATAAGAACGGGAATATAAGGTGGACCAGCAATGGGATAGCGGTGGCGAACACTGCTTCCGATGAAACCTGGCCAGTGGTGGTGTCGGATGGGTATGGAGGGGCGATCATCGCCTGGCTGGTCAGAAGCGCAAGTTCAGGGCCTTCCGGAATTCAGGCGGCGCGGATAGGCGGCGACGGCCGCTTTTATTGGCCCTGGCCGAGTTATGTGGGGGTTGTCCCGGAGGGGTATAATTGCGAAAATTTGGAAATAGCGGCGGATGGGATGGGAGGAGTGGTCCTTATTTGGGATGAGGAAAATGGCATCCGACCTTCTCCCAAAAGAGATATTTATGCCCAGAGGATAAATGCGGATGGAACTCTCCTTTGGGGGGCAGGCACCTATGGGGTTACAGTGTGTGCCCAAACAAACGACCAGGAAGATCCTGATCTTATAACTTATAAGATCGGTTCCAGCATTGAGACGATCGCAGTTTGGAGGGATCAGCAATCTGATGATGGTAATATTTTTGCGCAAAAGCTGGATTCAGCCGGCACTCGGCTTTGGGGCGCCCCAGGAATAAAAGTTTGCACTGTAACTGGGACTCAAATGCATGCTTGCTTGGTCCCGGATGGCGCAGGAGGGGCCTTTGTGGCCTGGGAGGATTATCGGGCAGGGGTTGATAAGTCAGATGTCTTCTGTCTAAGAATCAACAGCGCGGGAAGCGTATATTCAGGTTGGACTACTAATGGGATAGCGGCCTGCAGTGCTTCTCCTCCGCGCTTTGCTCCCAGGATGATCTCCGATGAGGCGGGGGGAGCGCTTTTGGTTTGGTCCGATGCCAGGGATATTGCCAGCGGGAAAGTAGCGGTTTATCTCCAGCGGGTTGGCGGGAGCGGCGCCTTGCAATTTGGCAGCGGGGGAGCCCAGGTTTGTGATAAGGGCACTGCCGCTTTTTTTGCCATGGATCCGGGTGTGATTTATCCTTCTTATTCTCCCATGATTCTGGAATCTGACGGGGTGATCGTAGCCTGGACAGATCTGAGGAATAAAGCCAGCATTACCCTGAGTGATCTTACTATTACCACGGTTGTGGGGACCTTGCCGGCCGATGTTTATGCCCAAAAGCTATCCTTGACCGATGGCTCAAAAATGTGGATATCTGGTGGTGTGCCGCTCTGCACCCAGCCCAATTTCCAGGGATTGTGTGAATTGGTCCATGGGTCAGGGGCAGTGGGCGGCTGGATGGATTTTCGCGGCGCCACTGTGGGGGAGATCTATGCCCAAAAAGTCGATACCATAAATTCCCTATCCGCTTCCATCACCCCTTCTTCGGGGGGATATAATACAGTGGCCACGCTTTCCGCCAGCTCTTCTTTCGGCAGCTCCCCGGTGGGGATCGCCGATACGACCATGGCTTATGGCAGCGCCAATAATTATATTTCCTTTGATACTACCACTATCGCCACCGGGCAGGTTATTTCCTGGAATAATAATTCCATAACCATAAAACTGCCGACCCTGGAGGCAGGCCCCAAGGCGGTAAGAGTGGCGGCCTGGGGCCAGCAGAGCAATACCATGACTTTCCTGTACACTTCAGGCAACGGGCCCAATATCTCTGGAATTTCTTTTAATGACAAGGGTTACGCGGAAGATGATTATGTTACTCCGAATTTTACTATAAAAGCCAGGGTGGAAAGCCCGCTCGGCTTTGATATCGGTGGTATCTATTTAAAGGTGGATACCCGGGATCCAATTGAGATACCGCTGAGTTATTATTCCACAGTCACCAAGACGTTTACTTATCCTCATCCAGACGAACTTCTGGAGGGATCTCACAATATCGAACTTTACGCGAAGGATGTTTATAATAACTATAGCTCCACTTCCTCGCTTAAGATTAAAGTGGGGGGAGAAGCCGCTTTGGTTCCCACAGTTTCGGGAGTTTTAAGCGGCACCTCAGCCGTCGCCATAGCTTACACCGTGCCCTCGGCCTGCCGGATTGCCATGACCATCTATTCGCCCGACGGTGCGGCGATCTGGGGATCAGGAGACATCTCTGCCACCGCGGGTTATAACGAAATTACCTGGGACGGCACCGGCGCGGGTGCGCGGGTAGGCGCCGGCATTTATCCCTTCAAGATGTTCAAGAACGGAGTTTTCAAGTCCAAGGGTTACATAGTTGTCGCCCCTTGATCTGAACCGGCTTTTTTCTTTCCTGCGGCCCAAGCGGGTGGGGCTGGCTCTCTCGGGTGGGGTGGCACGCGGCCTGGCCCATATCGGGGTCCTAAAAGTATTAAAACAACACAAGATCCCCATCCATTTCGTGGCGGGGTGCAGTGCGGGGGCACTGGCGGGGGCGATTTTTGCCTCCGGCATGGATCCGGAGAAAATGGAGAAAAAAGCCCGCACGCTGAATTGGCTGAATTATCTTCGCATCAGCATTGACCGGTACGGTCCGGCCTCCACCGATGAACTGCAAAAATTGGTCCGTGAAAATATTGGCGACAAAAAATTTGAGGAGTTGAAACTGCCCTTTGCCGCGGTATGCGCCGATATCAAGACCGGCCGCCGGGTGATTTTGCGGGAGGGAAAGGTGGCCTGGGCGGTGGCGGCCAGTTGCGCTTTCCCGGGATTATTAACTCCCATAAGGCACGGGGCCGATCTTTTGGTGGACGGCGGATTGGTGGAAAATCTTCCGGTCAAAACCGTGAAAGAAATGGGGGCCAATTTTGTGATCGCAGTGGATGTGGTACCCAGTTATCCGCTCAAGGACGATCCCCAAAACGCCGCCCAAATGTTCGGACGCTCCCTGGACCTGGTATTGCATAATCTCTCGCAAGAATCCAGGAAGCAGGCCGACGTGCTGATCGAGCCGGAGATCCCGGAGGGCATCTGGCAGCTGGATATTGATAAGGCGGCGCAGTTGATCAAGGTGGGGGAGGCGGCGGCGGAGGCCAAGATTCTGGAAATAAAGACCAAGTTGATGTGGTAAAATAGTTTAGCTATGTTCAGACAAATATTGTTGGCAGTTTCCTTTCTTCTATTATTTTCCTCTTTGGTTTATGCCGCCGGCGCGCCATTCTGGGTGACTAATGGGGTTACTATGTCTGGCTTTTCGGACGCCTGTCTGGAAACCCAAGTTCAGAGTGATGGAATGGGGAACTGTTTTGTGATCAATGTTATTGGCCCGCCTGAGAGGCAATCAATTTTTGCCAATAAGTTAAGCGGTAGCGGCGCCTCGCTTTGGCCGTTTTCTATTATTTTGGAGATTTCTCCGGTAAGAAAAAAAGACATAAAAGTGATTGCTGATGGCTGTGGAGGGATAATATTAGCTTATTTATTTCCAGCGGGAACTTCTTATGAAGTGCGGGCGCAAAGAATAGATGGCAATGGGGTTAGATTGTACGCTAATACAATTTGCACTTTTCAATCAGAAAAGAATAATTTGGTAATGGAGGGGGATGGAGCGGGGGGAGCGGTTTTGGCTTGGGAAGATGAAAGAAATCCAGCCAATTTTACAGATATTTATGGTCAAAAAATCGATGGTTCAGGTAATATTAAGTGGGGAACTTTAGATGGATTGGCGATTTCCACAGCTCCTAATGTTCAGAGAAGGCCTCAAATAGTGACTTATGGTTCAGGAGAGAAAGGTGCAATTGTGGCCTGGCAGGATGACGGGCCGCCAAGTGGTATTCGAGTACAAAGAGTAACTCCGATCGGCATCTTGGATTGGGCCGCACCGGCTATGATTTCAACTCTCAATAATCAGGCGGACATATCGCTTATAAATGACGGCGCCGGCGGCGCTTTTATTGCTTGCTATGCCTTAAATAGCAGAGGGGAGCAGGTTATTCTGGCGCAAAAATTAAATGATTCAGGAGGTAATGTTTGGGGTGTGGATGGAAAAATGCTGATCGAGACCAGTGGTTTAGTGGGAACGCCGCAAATTATCTCAGATGGTTCAGGCGGAATAGTAGTGGTTTGGACCGATGGCCGAAATCTAGCCCCCCCGGATCTCAATCAATTTGACATCTATGCCCAGCGATTGAACGCCAGCGGAGATTTTCAATATGCCAGCGGAGGGATTCCCATCTGCAACGCCCCCGGAATGCAGTATTTGTATTTTGGCAATTATAGAAACTATAAGACCTTTTTTGCCAATTCAGATGGAACGGCAGTGGTGGCCTGGAATGATTTTAGAAGAGATCTAAAGGTACCGCTAACAGTTTCCCTTACTTCCGAAGGCGATGTTTATATTCAGAAATTTCTAATGAGTAATGGCAGTACCAGTTGGCTGACTAATGGAATTCCGGCCACTACGGCCCCTTCTTTACAATGGTATCCTGATATTTCAAGTGATAATTTAGGCGGGGCGTTTGTTTCATTTATTAACTATGTAGGGTTTCCTGTGCCAACCGGTATTTTAGCTATGGCCCAGAGAGCAACGGATATTGATCCAACTATTACTTCAGTCGCCACAGCTTCTTCCTATGTGATCTCCGGCACATCGGCGGCTATCAATAATTTTGGCTCGGATCCACGGCCTACTTATGGCGAGGCCGCCTATTGGGCCAATAATTTGGTTTCCGTTGATGGGAATAGGGTGGCCACTCCCGATGTGGTTTCCTGGGCGCCCAAACAGATCGTGGTGAGAGGGGATGAAAGCTCGGGCCCGCATGATATTTCGGTTTTGGCTTATGGGGCCACGGCCAATTATAGGGTAATTATCCCCGGGCTGGGGCCGGTGATATCGGAAGAATATTTTGGAACCACCCGGTATGTGGCGGGGGATACCGTGGCGGGGCAATTTACGATCAAAGCCAAAGTGGAAAGCCCATTAGGTTTTGATATCGGCGGGATCTATTATACAGTGGATGGGGGAGCGCTCAATGAGGTTCCCCTTTCAGAATATTCTGCGACCACAAAAACTTTTACCCATACCCATTCCAGCGCCTTGGCAGACGGTTTGCATAACCTCAGCTTTTACGCCAAGGATGCCTATAACAATTACGGCCCTATGGATCTTTTAAACGTTAAAGTAGGAGGGGAGCCATCCCTGGGTCCGGTGCCAGTTTACGATGGAACTACTCTGATACAAATACCCTATAGTGTGCCGGCTACTTGCAAGGTTCGTATCAGGGTGTATTCCCCCACCGGGGGGGTGCTTTGGGAATCTGATGTCACCGCCACCCCGGGCTATAATGAGATCACCTGGAACGGGATAGATGCCTCAGGACAGCGGGTAGGCAACGGCATTTATCCCCTGCAGATGTTCGTAGAGGGTAAATTAATAAAAGACAGGCGCTACCTGGTGGTGTCTTATTCAAAGCCCTAGGGCTTTAAGGCGGGCAGTCAGCGTGGTGCGGGCCACGCCCAAAATTTGCGCGGCCTTGGTCTGGTTGCCGCCGGTTTTCTTGAGTGTCCCCTTGATATAGCTTCTCTCAAACTCCTCGCAGGCGACTTTTAAGGTTTGGCCGGTTAGGTCAGTTAGGTCAGTTAGGTCAGTTGAGACAGTTAGACCGAGCAGATTTTCTTCGGTGATTTGATCGGTTTTACATAGCGCTACCGCTCGCTCGATGATATTTTGCAGCTCCCGCACATTCCCTGGAAAATCATAGGCCATGAGCCGGGTATGGGCCGTGGTAGATAATCCCTGGATCTTTTTATTTAATTCCTTATTGAATTTATCCAGGAAATAGGAGATAAAGAGCGGGATGTCCTCTTTTCTTTCCCTTAAAGGGGGCAGGTGCAGGGGAATAACATTTAAGCGATAATAAAGATCTTCCCGGAATTTTCCCTCCTTGATATATTTGGCGAAATTAATATTGGTGGCAGAGAGGATGCGCAACTCTACCCGAATGGGGCTGCCTCCTCCTACCCGTTCGATGGTCCTGTCTTCCAACACCCGCAAGAGCTTGCTCTGCATGGCGGGACTCATGCAGCCGATCTCATCCAGAAAGATGGTGCCGGTATCAGCCAGTTCAAACTTGCCGATACGGCGCTCCAGGGCCCCGGTAAAAGCCCCCCGCTCGTGGCCGAAAAGCTCCGATTCCAGAAGATTCTCAGGGATGGCCGCGCAGTTTAGGGCAATGAAGGGCCGCTCGCGCCGCAAGCTCATCTTGTGGATCACCCGGGCCGCGATCTCCTTGCCCGTCCCGGATTCCCCGGTGATCAGCACCGTGCTGTCGGTCTTGGCTACCGCATCAATAAGCTCCGTGATCTTACGGATGGCGGGGGTACGGCCGATCAAGTCACCATAGGAATCGGTCTCTTTTAACATTTCTTTTAAGTATTGATTTTCCCGTTTAAGCTTTCTCTTCTCCTGCGCCCGCTCTGCAACCACCAGGAGCTCCTCCACTTCAAAGGGCTTGCTGATATAATCTTCCGCTCCCATTTTCATGGCTTCCACTGCGGATTTGACATCTTTGCTGGCGGTCACAATTATTACCGGCAGGTTCGGGTCAAATTCCTTGATTTGCTTCAAAACCGCTATCCCATCCATCTCCGGCATTTTAAGATCCAAGAGCACCAGTGAAAAGCTTTCGGCTTTAAGGAGTTTTAAGCCCTCCTTGCCTGAAGAAGCGGCGGCCGGCTCATATTTCTTTTTGAGGATGGATCTTAAGGTTTCCTGCATGTCGATCTCATCATCGATAATGGGGATTT
>Ga0315268_10008471_pt1 | contig 10747 bp, 9 predicted proteins | sample C1_top_MG_FD_204535 | JGI IMG/M metagenome (GOLD analysis project Ga0315268, IMG submission 204535) | Sediment microbial communities from Yellowstone Lake, YNP, Wyoming, USA - C1_top | ecosystem: Environmental > Aquatic > Freshwater > Lake > Sediment | place: USA: Wyoming | collected 2017-08-01 | reverse complement strand
CTTGAGTCTGGCGCGTTTTCCCCGGCAACAAACCCAGGTCGCGGGGCTCATCGTTGCCGCGCTGATGGTCGGCGAAGGGCTTGGCTCTTACGGCTTGGGCTTGCTGCAACACGCGCAGCGCTTGGAGCACATCTATTTCGCTTCCGCGCTCTGGGGCGTGCCGCTGCTCATCGGCGCGTGGTTCGTCAGCCGCGCGCGCAGTGCTTAAAATCATGTCGGCGTGGGACTCGCGCCATGCACTAGCCCGCTTCTTCGTCAGTAAGCCATAAGCGCTGCCATCCTGTATGTCCAAGGCGGCGCAAGGTCTCGATATTCTGCTCATAGATAGCGGCAGCATCGGGAAACGCGGCCACCGCGCGCGCGATGCTCGCCTCGCGCAGCAGATGCAGCGTGGGATAAGGCGAGCGGTTGGTGTAGTTCTCAATATCTTCCGGTCCGGCATCGGCGAATTGGTAATGCGGGTGGAAGCTCGCGATTTGAAATTCCGCATCGAGTCCCAGCTTGGCTACGGTTGCCTCGGCCGCGCGCAGAAAATGGCTGTACTCGATAAATTCCGTTAGTACATAAGGATGGATCAACAGCGTGGTCTCGCATTCCTGCGGATCCGCCGCCTGCAAAGCGCGCAGCTCAACGCTGAGATCGGCCAGCATGCGCGCCACTCACGCGATAACGGATGCGCTGGTTCACCTGCACGGCCTTGGCAAAGGGGCGCAAGTTAAGGCCGATGACCGCTCTTTCGAGCCAGGTTCGCGTAGTGGCGATAATCTCATCAGTCATGATTAGCAACAATCCTTGGCCACCATGAACGCGTTATTGTTGCGTTGTGCGTACTGCCAGCTTGGCCAACCTTGCCGGCTGGAAGCCGGCGCTACGCACTGCACGGTATGAGGGCAGTGCAGAAACGCAACGTCGTAGCGCCGGCATCCTTGCCGGCAAATCGGCTCTAGCTGCTTTTCACTTCATGCGCTTTTCAAAATTGTCAGCAGCGCTTGAACATGCTCCGCCACGCTCAGGCCGAGGCTGGTCAAATAGCCGCCGTCGCTCAGCGAAATCAAGCCCTTCTCATGTAAGCGCCGGGTGGCCGCGATCACGCTCGGTTCCGCCGTTTTGTGCACTTTAATGCCTTCCCCTATCGTGGATAAATCATAGCGCGCGAGTATTTCCAGCTCGGCGATTAGGTCTGGCGTAAAGGTCATATCTGCTCCTGGGCGATTTATTTTCTATCGATGGCGGTGATCTTTGGGGCGCTGCGCACGGCGTTCCGGCTTAACCCAAAAACAATTTGTACGCCGGATTCTTGCTCTCATCCCAATAGGCATAGCCCAATTTATCCAGGAATGCCTGGAACGCCGCTTTGTCTTGCGGCGGGACTTGGATGCCGACCAGCACGCGGCCGTAATCGGCGCCGTGGTTGCGGTAGTGGAACAGGCTGATGTTCCAGCCGTGGCTCATGCTGGCGAGGAATTTCATCAGCGCGCCGGGGCGTTCGGGAAATTCGAAGCGGTAGAGCAACTCGTTCTTCACCAAGGGCGCGTGGCCGCCGACGAGGTGGCGCACGTGCAGTTTGGCCATCTCGTTATCGGTGAGGTCGAGCGCGCTGATGCCGACTTTCTTCAAGGCGGCGACCAGATGCGGGATATCGCCGCGGTCGTGAACTTCCACGCCGGCGAACACGTGCGCCGCTTTCGGGTCGGCATAACGGTAGTTGAATTCGGTGATGCTGCGCCGGCCGAGCAGGGCGCAGAATTTTTTAAAGCTGCCGGGTGTTTCGGGAATGGTCACCGCCAGGATGCCTTCGCGCTGCTCGCCCAATTCGGCGCGCTCGGCGACGTGGCGCAGGCGGTCGAAATTCATGTTGGCGCCGCTGGCAATGGCGATCAAGGTTTTGTCTTTGAGCCGGTGTTTGGCCGCATAGGCTTTGGCGCCGGCCACGCTGAGCGCGCCCGCCGGTTCCAGAATCGAACGCGTATCGCTGAACACGTCTTTGATGGCGGCGCAGATCTCGTCGGTATCCACCAGCACGATTTCATCCACATGCTTGCGGCACAGGCGGAAAGTTTCTTCGCCTACTTGTTTGACCGCCACGCCGTCGGCGAATAGGCCGACCTGCTGCAACAACACGCGCTCTTTTTTCTTCAGCGAACGGTACATGGCATCGGCGTCCGCGGGTTCCACGCCGATGATTTTGATTTCCGGGCGCAAGGCTTTGACATACACGGCGATGCCGGAGATCAGCCCGCCGCCGCCCACCGGCACGAAGATGGCATGAATCGGCTTGGCCCATTGGCGCAGGATTTCCATGCCCACCGTGCCCTGGCCGGCGATCACATCGGGATCGTCGTAGGGGTGGACGAAAGTCAGTTTGTGTTTTTTCTCCAGCACGCGCGCGTGGTGATACGCCTCATCATAAGAGTCGCCGTACAGCACGGCTTTGGCGCCGCGGCTTTTCACCGCTTGCACTTTGATTTGCGGCGTGGTCGCGGGCATGACGATGGTGGCGTCGCAAGCCAGGCGCTGCGCGGCCAGCGCCACGCCTTGCGCGTGGTTGCCGGCGGAGGCGCAAATCACGCCGCGTTTGAGCACGGCGGGCGGGAGCTGCGCCATTTTGTTGTACGCGCCGCGCAGCTTGAACGAGAACACGCTTTGCATGTCTTCGCGTTTGAGCAGCAGCGTATTGCCCAAGCGTTGCGATAATACCGGCGCGATTTCGAGCGGGGTTTCCAGCGCGACGTCGTACACGCGGCTGGTGAGAATTTTTTTCAGGTAATCCGGACTGGCCATGTTGTTCTATTCGGGGGCTAAAACCCCTATTCTAATTGAGAAAATCCGCCTTAGGCGCTATCCTTCACGGTTTTAGCCGATTCGGGAAGACCTGTCATGACGCAAGACGAAATGAAAAAAGCCACGGCGATCGCCGCACTCGAGTATGTCGAGGCCGGTGTGATCGGCGTCGGCACCGGCTCCACCGCCAATTACTTCATCGACGCGCTGGCCAAAATCAAGCACAGGATCGACGGCGCGGTGGCGAGCAGCGAGGCCACGGCGCAGCGCTTGAAAAGCCACGGCATCGCCGTGTTAGACCTCAACAGCGTGGGCGATATTCCGGTCTATGTGGATGGTGCGGACGAGATTACCGAGCATATGCATATGATCAAAGGCGGCGGCGGGGCGTTGACGCGCGAGAAGATCGTGGCGGCGTGCAGCAAAAAATTCGTGTGCATCGCGGATGAGAGTAAGCTGGTGGGGCGGCTGGGTAAGTTTCCGCTGCCGGTGGAAGTGATCCCGATGGCGCGCTCTTACGTCGCGCGCGAGTTGGTGCGGCTGGGCGGCCAACCCAAACTGCGCGAAGGATTTACCACGGATAACGGCAATGTCATCCTGGATGTGCATAACTTGGATATCATGAACCCGGTGGAATTGGAAACCGCGATCAACCAAATCACCGGCGTGGTGACCAATGGTTTATTCGCGCGCCGCGCGGCGGATGTGTTCTTGATGGGCACGCCGCAGGGGACGACGGTATTGCGCGCGCACTAGCGGGCTGCAATAGAACGGTCATAATCAACGGATACAGTTCACCGGTTTAGGGTTGAACGCTGGAGAGCCAACATGCAAGAACACACTTCAAAACAGTTTGACCAAGAATTAGAGGCGGTACGCGCGCGCGTGCTGCAAATGGGCGGTTTGGTGGAAGAGCAGATCATCAACGCGGTGGAAGCGCTGGCCTCGGGCAATGTCGAGCTGGCCAATACCGTGATGGCCAACGACCATCGGGTGAATGCCCTGGAAGTCGGGTTGGACGAAGAGTGCAGCATGATCATCGCGCGCCGCCAGCCGACCGCGAGCGATTTGCGCATGCTGTTGACGGTGATCAAAACCATCACCGATCTGGAGCGCATCGGCGACGAAGCATCCAAGGTCGCGCGCATGGCGAAGCTGGTGTATGAAGCCGACCGCATCGTGTCGCCGCGTTTCACCGAAATCAAGCATATGACCACCATCGTGCTGGATATGCTGCGCAAGGCGCTGGACGGCTTCGCGCGGCTGGAAGTGAGCAATGCCACGCAAATCGCGCGCCTCGACGAATCGGTGGACGAAGAATATCGCATGGTGTTGCGCCATCTGGTGACTTATATGATGGAAGACCCGCGCACCATTTCCATGTTCATCGAAATCATCTTCGCCGCGAAAGCCATCGAGCGCATCGGCGACCACGCCAAGAATATGTCCGAATACGTGGTGTATATGGTCAAAGGCAAGGACGTGCGCCATACCAGCGTGGAAGAAATGGAAAGAGAAGTATCTCAGTAGCCCGAGAGCACGCTTTGCAGGAATATGCCACGATAGCCGCGGTCGACCTGGGCTCGAATAGTTTCCGGCTGCAAGTCGCGCGCATTGTCGACGACCAACTCTACCCCCTCGATTCCCTTAAAGAAACCGTGCGCCTTGCCGCCGGACTGAGCGCGGATAAGCAACTCGATGCCGCCGCGCAAGAGCGGGCGCTGGCGTGTTTGAAGCGCTTCAACGAGCGTCTGCGCGGTCTGCCGCCGGCCGCGGTGCGCGCCGTCGGCACCAATACCTTCCGGGTGGCGAAAAACGCGGCGTCTTTTCTCAAGGCGGCCGAAGCCGCGCTCGGTTTCCCGATCGACATTATTGCCGGGCGCGAAGAAGCGCGCCTGATTTATCTGGGCGTGTCGCATGGCTTGCCGGTTTCCGCCGCGCGGCGCCTGGTGGTGGATATCGGCGGCGGTTCCACCGAATGCATTATCGGCCAGGGCTTCGAACCGCGCGAGATGGAAAGCTTATATATGGGGTGCGTGGGTTTCAGCCAACGGTTTTTCCCCGACGGGAAAATCAGCAAAAGCGCGCTGCAACAAGCCGAGCTTGCGGCGCGCGCCGAAGTGCAGGCGATTGCCGCCGGGTTCGCCGCCGGCAACTGGGACGAGGTGGTGGGCTCCTCCGGCACGGCGCGCGCGCTGGCGGATATCCTGGAGCAAAACCAATGGAGCACCGGCGGCATCACCGCCGGCGGACTGGAAAAACTGCGCGCATTCTTGATTAAGGCGGGCGAGGTAAAAGCGCTGGTTTTGCCGGGCCTGTCCGCGGATCGTATGCCCGTATTGCCGGGCGGTTTCGCCGTCATGGCCGGGGTATTCTCTGAACTCGATATCGAGCATATGACGGTCGCTGCCAGCGCGTTGCGCGAAGGCGTGCTGCACGATCTGCTGGGCCGGTTTCATCATCATGACCAGCGCGACGCTACCGTGGCCCAATTCATGAGCCGCTATCATGTGGATAGCCAACAGGCGGCACGGGTGGAATCGCTGGCGCTGACCTTATTCGATCAAGCCGGCAGGCAAATCGCGCACGACCATGAAGCGGCGCGGCGTTTGCTAAGCTGGGCCGCGCGCTTGCACGAAGTGGGGATTACCATCGCGCATGCGAGTTACCACAAACATTCCGCCTATATTCTCGCCAATGCCGACATGCCCGGTTTTTCCAAAATTGATCAGGCGCGCTTGTCGATGTTGGTGCGCGCGCATCGCGGCAACCTGGCCAAAGCGACGCGCGAACAGAAATTAGACAGCGAGGATTGGGAGTTAATCGCGATTCTGCGCTTGGCGGCATTGCTGTGCCGCAACCGGCGCGAGATGGATCACGCCGCGATCCGCTATCAACGCGCGCACAGCAGCATGCGCCTGAATCTCGCGCCGCAATGGCTCGCCGACAGCCCGCTCACCGAAACCTTACTGGAAGAGGAAGTTCGGCAATGGAAAGCGGTGGGCGGCGTATTGGAAGTGGCGTTTCGTTAGATACCGAAACGGCGCATGCGCTTTGCATGTGGCGAATTTGTGCGGTGGTGCCGACAGTAGGAATCGAACCCACGACCTTCTGATTACAAATCAGCTGCTCTACCATCTGAGCTATGCCGGCACGAGGTGCGCATTATAGTGCTTGGGCTGATTGTTCGAAAGCGCGCGTTCTCGCTGGTGGGAACCCGGACGGCCATAGGGGAGTGAATCAGTCGGGTTTATTACAAGATCAAAATTACTGCCTTGCCGCAAATGGGGTTTTTCTGGAAAATCCACTGCTCTCAATCTCACCGGCGTTAGATTCGGCTGGATTGGAGCGCGGTAAATAAAAATGATAAAAGCGCTTGGTCGCTTTTATTTTTTCTCCATAGGATTAGAAATTCAAGATGTATTAACGTACCGATCGCTTGGAGCAGAGCGTCTATTCTGTATAAGGCTATGAGCGCAGCAATCATTAAAACCGAGAACCATGACCGGCAAGAGGTGAAGTTCACTACTTGCTATATGTGCGCTTGCCGCTGCGGCATCAAGGTCACGCTGGAAGAGGGTAAGGTGCGCTTCATTCAGGGCAACCGCAACCACCCGACCAATCAGGGCGTGTTGTGCGCCAAGGGTTCGGCCGGCATCATGAAGCAGTATTCGCGCGCCAAACTCTCCAAGCCCCTGATGCGCAAGCCCGGCACCGCGCGCGGCGCAGGCGAATTCGTCGAAATCGAATGGGAGCAGGCGCTGGATGTATTGACCGAGCGGCTCGATCTGATTCGCTCCACCGATCCCTCCAAACTCGCGTTCTTTACCGGCCGCGACCAGATGCAAGCGCTCACCGGTTTGTGGGCGCAGCAATTCGGCACGCCGAACTGGGCGGCGCACGGCGGTTTCTGCTCGGTGAATATGGCGGTGGCGGGGCTGTATTCGGTGGGCTTTTCGTTCTGGGAATTCGGCGCGCCGGATTGGGACTACGCCAAGTATTTTATTTTGTGGGGCGTGGCCGAGGATCATTCCTCCAATCCGATCAAAATCGGTTTGGAAAAACTCAAGCGCCACGGCGGCAAGTTCGTCTCGGTGAACCCGGTGCGTACCGGCTACTCCGCGATTGCTGACGAGTGGGTGCCGATCAAGCCTGGCATGGATGGTTTGCTCGCGCTTTCCATCGTGCATGTATTGCTGTCGCGCGAGTTGTTCGATTGGGAATTTTTGGTGCGCTACACCAACGCGCCGTGGCTGGTGGTGAACACCCCCGGCAAAATGGGCGACGGTCTGTTCCTGCGCGACGCAGCAGGCAACCCGCTGGTGTGGGATTTGGAACAGCAAGCCTATGTGAACGGTCTGGGCAAGGACATCGCCCCGGCGGTGTTCGGCGAATTCGTCGCGCCCGATGGGCGCCCGATGAAGACCTCGATGCAGTTGCTCGCCGAGCGTTATTTGGACGAACGTTATGCGCCGGAGAATGTAGCGCAAGAATGCGGCGTGGCTGCCGAGACCATCGAGCGCATCGCGCTGGAAATGGCGCACGTGGCGTTCAAAGAAACCGTCGAACTGGATATCGAGTGGACCGATTCCTGGGGCCGCAAGCACGATAAAGTCATTGGCCGTCCGGTGGGCATGTACGCGATGCGCGGTATCGCGGCGCACTCCAATGGCTTTCATTCTTGCCGCGCGATTCATTTGATCCAAATGCTGTTGGGCGCACTCGACGGCCCCGGTAATTTCCGCGCGCGCGCGCCCTATCCGAAGCCGGTGCCGCCGCATCAATTGCCGGAAAATAATATGGACTTGATCTACGCGCCGAATACGCCGCTGGGCCGTCCGCCCTTGGGTTTTCCCACGCGGCCGGAGGATTTGGTGATCGACGGTGAGGGTAATCCACTGCGCATCGACAAAGCCTATTCCTGGGAGTCGCCTCTGGCCTCGCATGGCCTGATGCATATGGTGATTACCAATGCCACTAACCACGATCCCTATGCCATCGACACACTGATTTTGTTCATGTCGAATATGGCGTGGAATTCTTCCATGAACACCCAGAGCGTGCAGGAGATGCTGGTGCAGGAAGACCCGGAAGAGCCGGGTCAATATAAGATTCCATTCTTGGTGATGGTGGATGCATTTCATTCGGAAACGGTGAACTTCGCCGACCTGGTGCTGCCCGATACCACTTATATCGAGCGCCACGATTGCATCTCCTTGCTCGACCGGCCGATCTCCGAGCCGGATGCGGCGGCGGATGCGATCCGGCATCCGATCGTTGCGCTGGATCGCGATGTGAAGCCGTGGCAAGAAGTGTTGGTGGAACTCGCTTCGCGCTTGAAATTCCCCGCCTTCACCCATAAAGACGGCACGCGCAAATTCAAGAACTATCCGGATTTCATCGTCAATTACGAGCGTAGTCCCGGCGTGGGTTTTCTGGCCGGCTGGCGCGGCAAGAACGGCGAGAAATCGCTCAAGGGCGAACCCAATCCCAAACAGTGGGAAAAATATATCGAGAACGAATCGTTCTTCGCCCATCATTGGCCGGAGCACATGAAGTACAACCGCTTCGCCAACAAAGCCTATCTGGATGTGGCGGCGGATGTCGGCTTCATCGGTAAATCCGAGCCCATCATCATGCAGCTGTACTCCGAGCCCTTGCAGAAATTCCGCCTCGCGGGACAAGGCTTGTACGATGGCCCGCAGCCCAAGAGCCAGATCGATCGCGATCGCTTGGTGAAATATTTCGATCCGCTGCCGCTGTGGTATCAGCCGATCGAGACCAGCCGCATCGATGCAGCGGACTATCCCTTCTACGCCATCACGCAGCGGCCGATGATGATGTACCACTCATGGGATTCGCAAAACGTCTGGCTGCGCCAAATTCTGTCGCAGAATTATCTTTACATGAATCGCGCCAAAGCGGCCAGTCTGGGGCTCAAGGACGACGATTGGGTGTGGATCGAATCGCATAACGGCAAGCTGCGCGGCCAGTTGAAAACCATGGAAGGCTGCCAGGAGGACACGGTGTGGACCTGGAACGGTATCGGAAAACAAGCGGGTGCTTGGGGCCTGCAACCGGATGCGCCGGAAGCGACTAAAGGCTTCTTGTTGAACCATCTGATCTCCGAGTTGTTACCGGAAAAGCAGGGCGAGCGCCGCATCACCAATTCCGACCCGGTTACCGGCCAGGCGGCGTGGTTCGATCTGCGCGTGAAAATTTATAAAGCCGCGGAAAATGAAGTCGGCAGTTGGCCGCAATTTCCCGCGATCAAACCGCTGCCGCACGACGACGGCAAACGCCCGGCGGTGTTGCGCTATAGCGCGCGAAGTGAGTGATTGGGTAATTCGTGAAGGGTGATTAGCAAATCACCGAATCACCGATTACCGTTCACAAGGTAAAGAATATGAGATTAGGATTAGTCATCGATCTGGACGTCTGCGTCGGCTGCCACGCTTGCGCGGTCGCGTGCAAGCAATGGAACGCTTCGGGCACCACGGGCCCGCTGAGCGATTACGAGCCCTATGGCGCGGAGCCGTCGGGGGTGTGGTTCAATCGTATTCGTCATTATGAAGTCGGCGAATATCCGAACAGTAAAACGATTAACTTCCCCATGTCGTGCATGCATTGCGAGGATGCGGCGTGCGTCACGGTGTGCCCGACCGGCGCCTCGTATAAGCGCGCGGAAGACGGCATCGTGCTGGTGGATCAAGATAAGTGCATGGGCTGTAATTTATGCTCCTGGGCCTGCCCCTATGGCGCGCGCGAGCTGGATCGCGAATCCGGCACCATGAAAAAATGCACCCTGTGCATCGACCGCATCTACGATCAAAACTTGCCGATCGAAGACCGCCAGCCCGTGTGTGTGATGACTTGCCCGGCGCATGCGCGCATGTTCGGCGATTTGGATGATCCTGATTCAGCAGTGAGCCTCACCGTGCGCGAACGTGAAGGCTATCAACTCATGCCGGAGTTGGGCTACAAGCCTACCAACCAATATCTGCCGCCGCGCAAAGCCAAGCCGATTCCGACCGAAAATATGGGCAAGCCGGGGTTTAAAGAGCGCTTGAAGAGCTTGGCCAATAAGATTGTGAAGAGGTAGGTAGCCGTGTATCCAGCGTTTAGCGTCATTTTTTTCACGGTGAGTTCCGGCGCGGGCTTCGGCCTATTCGCGCTGCTGTATCTCGCCGATGTGTTGAAGCTCGGCGGGGGACTATCGGGTGAGCAGGTGGCGGCCACCGGCGCGATAGCCTTATTTTTTATCGTCGCCGGCTTGTTGTCTTCGGTGCTGCACTTGGCGAACCCGAAGAATGCGTGGCGCGCGTTTAGCCGCTTCCGCACGTCGTGGTTGTCGCGCGAGGGGGTGTTTTCGGTGGCGTTTTTCCCCTTTGCATTCGTTTACTTGGTGCTGAGCTGGTTCGCGGCGCCAAGTCTGGAAGTGGCGCGTCTGGCCTTGGGTGGGGCGGCAACGCTGTTGGCGTGGATTACGATCTTTAGCACCGGTATGATTTACGCGAGCTTGAAAACGATTCGCCAATGGAATACGCCGCTGGTGCCGGCGAATTATCTGGTCATGGGACATTTTTCGGGCGCGTTGATGTTGCTGGCGGTGGCGGCGTGGAGCGGGTTGGCGCTACAGCCGTTTGCCTATCTCGCTGGCAGTCTCTTGATACTCGCTGCGTTGCTGAAAGCAATTTACTACTTCTGGATCGCTGAACCGGGCGTGTCTTCCACCATTCAGACCGCGACCGGCTTTACCCGCGCCCAGGTGAAGTTGTTGGATACCGGCCACACCCACGGCACCTTTCTCACGGAGGAATTCGGGTTTCAATTGGCGCGGCGCTATGCTTGGGCCTTGAAAATGTTTGTGTTCGCGGGGGGCTTTATTGTGCCGCTGGTGTTGTTGGCGGCGCTGGGCGCCAAAATTTCATTTCTGATGGGGAGCGTGATGACCGGGCTGGCGCTG
>Ga0315268_10008470_pt1 | contig 10748 bp, 5 predicted proteins | sample C1_top_MG_FD_204535 | JGI IMG/M metagenome (GOLD analysis project Ga0315268, IMG submission 204535) | Sediment microbial communities from Yellowstone Lake, YNP, Wyoming, USA - C1_top | ecosystem: Environmental > Aquatic > Freshwater > Lake > Sediment | place: USA: Wyoming | collected 2017-08-01 | reverse complement strand
GGCGTAGATTACATCTCGGGCACCAATCCCCTGGCGCTAGAGATCGAAACAGCGCCGGTCTATAAATGCTTGAACGTTTTGGATATCCCGCACGCTGTGGCGCACGGCATTCTCGATTCGTTCCCCGATGGCCTGGTTGGGACGTGGGTCGTCAGTGAGACCGCCTACACGGCTACGGTCAACACTTTCTTTATGCAAGAAGAAGGCCCCTTCTTTGTGGGAGGCTGTGTTGAGGTCATTTACAATCCAAATGACCTGACCGCCTGGGCCATCAGGACGGATGAAGCTGAAAGTTGTCAGGGGCCTAAACCCGCCGAGCGAGAGTTGTTTGGCGTGGTTCACACCATGCCGACCGACACGCTGGGCATCTGGGCGATTGGCGACATGTCGTTCACCGTGAACAGTGCGACGGAAATTGAATCAGAACATGGTCCCATCACAGTTGGCGAGTGTGTTCATGTCGAATATGTCGTGAGCGGGACGGACAACATCGCCACTCAAATAAGCGCGGAAGACATGTTCAAATGCAATGGTAACACGTTCACCAACGTCGCCATCGGAACCATCAGCAGTTTTCCGCCGGACTTGTTTGGCACGTGGGTCATTACGAGCCACAGCGGCATGACCCGCACTTTTGAAGCCGTCACAAGCACCGTGTTCAATCAACAACAAGGCAGCTTTGCTACCGGCGTCTGTGTCAAGGTGAGATACCTGGTTCAGAATGGCGTGAACCAGGCCGCTGAAATTGATACTCTAAGAGGCGAGGCTTGCGAAGGCGTCGAACCGCCCGAGCCAAAGAACATGAACCTTGTGTTCGCCACTATTGACCAGTTCCCCACCGGCACTCCACCCATCGGCCCCTGGGTCATCGGCGGTGCAGATTACTCGGCAACTACAGGGACCCAATTCGATCAGGAGCATGGACCGTTTGCCGTGGGCGCGTGCGTCAAGGCGCTGTACTCGGTCATCAGCGGCACGAACGTGTTGTTCCAGGTGCAAACCAAGGACCCCAACAAGTGCATCATCAGTGGAACGCAGGTGTTCAGGGGCTTTGGCGCTATCGAATCGTTCCCGGCCGGGTTGATTGGTGAATGGCAGATCGGCGGCGTCACGTACACGACGAACATAAAGACCGAGTTTGAGCAGGAGCACGGCTTTTTCGCCGTCGGCGCATTCGTCGAGGTCGAGTACGTTCTCAGCGACACCGCTCGACTGGCTCTGAGCATCCAGACCCACGTTGCGCCGGATGCCGGGTTGAGCAATGTCATCGGCGTGTTGCAAGCGCATGACATGAGCGACGATTGGTTGCCGTGGGTTGTCAACGGCGTCACCTACCAGGCCGACCCGGCGATTCAAGTGGACTCGGGTAGCGAAAGCGGCCGTCCAGGTCCATCTGTCGCCGTGGGCAAAATGGTGCGACTCAATGTGTATCGTGCCAGCGACGGTACGTCTTTCGTAACGAGGGCGTCTTCTCTTGAGCAAATCTTTTTGCCCATTGTGATGCGCTGACGATCACAGCCACAGCAGTGAAGTGCGGCAAAAAGGCGGGTCGCGTCCAAGCGCGACCCGCCTCTTTGGGTTCTTGGGGAATTGCCGTGACGTTGGGGCAGACTTGCGCATCTGCCCTGAGCCCTGCGGCACGTCGGTTCGCCCCTACAAATGTTTAGGTTCCTCTCCCTAAAATGTAGCAAGAGACCGCCGTTCAGGCAGTCTCTTTTAGCTAACCCCGAACCCATCATTGTGCCGATGTGCATGACCAAAAATGTGGTTAAATTGGTTGATGCCGAAATTATTGTCTTCTTCCCTGATGCAACTTTATTGGCTGATTTGCGTATAATTTACGAGAGAGAGCACGGCCTTTGGAAAGGTGAGTTATGAAATCGAATGGTTCGATCATTCATCTGGACCAAGTGGTCAAAAAGTTCGGCAACGGCGCAGGCGATGTGACGGTGCTGTGCGGCGTATCGCTCCAAGTCAAGCCAGGCGAAGCGGTGGGCGTCGTCGGCCCGTCCGGCAGCGGCAAGTCTACGCTCATCAACATGATCGCCGGCATTGACCGGCCCACGAGTGGGCAGGTGACTGTCGCCGGCCAACAGGTTCATACCTTGAGCGAGAACCAGCTCGCGCGCTGGCGCGGTCGCAACGTCGGCGTGATCTTTCAGTTCTTCCAGTTGCTTCCCAGCCTGTCGGTGGTCGAAAACGTCATGCTGCCGATGGACTTTTGCAATGTCTATCGCTCGGCTGAGCGGCGGCCTCACGCGCTCAAGCTCCTTGAACAAGTGGGATTGGCCGATCAGGCCGACAAGTTACCCAACGCGCTTTCCGGCGGTCAGCAACAACGCGCTGCCATCGCCCGCGCGCTGGCCAACGATCCGCCGTTGGTGCTGGCTGATGAACCCACCGGCAACCTGGACTCGAAGACGGCGGAAGGCATGTTCGCGCTGTTCGAGCAATTGGTCAACGCAGGCAAAACACTGTTGATGGTCACGCATGACCGGTCGCTCGCCGGGCAACTGCCGCGCGTGATTGAAATCCGCGATGGCAACATCTCGCGGGACGATTACGTCGAACATCCCGGATGGGCTGGTTTCTGAATTTCCAATCGTCAATTGGCAATTGAGAATTGACATGGGCATCGTATACCGCAAAGTGGCCCGCGATATATGGCGCAACAAGGCGCGCACCCTGATGGTGGTATTGAGCACCGCCATCGGCATTCTGGCGTTGGGCCTGGTGATGACACTTTCCAGCCTAATGACGGGCCGAATGACAGGCGAGTGGGAAGCTTCGCATCCCGCGCACGTCATCCTGTACACCGGCTCGGTGGATCAAAGCACGGTGGAAGCGCTGGCGCGCACGCCCGGCGTCGCCGACGTCGAGCCGGCCATCAACGCCACCATTCAGTGGAAACATCCGGGAGAAACCGACTGGCGTAATGCATACCTTGACGCGCGCCAGGATTATGAGCGCCAGCGTCTTGATCTGGTGACGCTCATGAGCGGCGCATGGCCGCACGCCGAACGTAACGCGCTCCTGGTGGAACACCAATCGTCGGTTTTCTTTAACGTTCCGGTCGGCAGCACGGTGCTGATCAAGACAGCCCAGGTCGAACGCGAGGTGAAGGTCGTGGGCGTTGCTCGCAGCCTGACTGTCTTTCCACCTCAATTCGGCGGCGACGCTTCGTTTTTCGCCACGCCCGAAACGCTGCGTGACATCCTCAATATTGACGGGTTCAACCAATTGAAAATCCAGTTGCCTGCGTTCGACAAAGCCCAGGCACAATCCATAGGCGATCAGCTCAAGCGGCGGCTCGAACGGTTTGGCACTGATGTTGACACACCGCAAATCCAGGACCCCAAGCGGCACTTTTTCCAGGACAATATAGACCCGATCCTTTTAATCATGGGCGTGATCGGCGGCTTGTCGCTGGCGATCTCGGCATTCCTGATCGTCAACACCATCAACTCGGTCCTGGCCCAACAGGTGGCGCAAATCGGCGTGATGAAGGCAGTGGGCGCAACGACCGGCAACATCATTCGCGTGTATCTCCTGATGGTCTTGATTTACGGTCTGTGCGCCGTCGCGCTGGCTGTGCCGCTGGCCGCGCTCTTGGGGAACCTGCTCGGCCAATGGCTGCTCGCCCTGCTGAACATCGAATTAAAAGGTTTCCAGTTTGTGCCGCAGGCTGTCTTGGTTCAACTGGTGATTGGGCTGGCTGTCCCCGCAATGGCCGCTGTGTGGCCGGTGCTTGCGGGCGCGCGCATCAGCGTGCGTCAGGCTATCGCCACCTACGGGCTGGGCGCGGACTTTGGGCGCAGCATCTTGGACAAATTCATCGCTCGCCTTCGCGGCCTGCCGCGTCCATTCGCGCTCAGCCTGCGCAACACGTTTCGACGCAAGGGACGTGTGTTGCTCACGCTCATCACGCTCACCGCCGCCGGCGTGATGTTCATGATGGTGATGAGCCTCGGCGATACGTTTACCTACACCATAGACCAATTGTTTGCCGCCTACAACTTTGACGTGTGGGTGGTGTTCGACAACCCGGAGCGATTCGAACGCGTGGAGACGATCGCCGCCAGCGTGCCGGGCGTTACCGGCAGTGAAGTGATGTTGACCCGCAACGGCACCTTGGAATTCGGCGGCGCGAAAAAGCGCGAGGTGCTGGTATGGGGAATGATGCCGGACTCGACCATGTTCAAGCCGACCATCACCGCCGGGCGATGGCTGCGGCCCGGCGATCAGAACATGCTGGTGTTGAACCAGCGCGTTGCCCGCGACGAGGGGCTTTTAATCGGCGACCTCGTCACCGTCAATTTTGGCGAAGGCAAGAAGGCAACCTGGGAGATCGTCGGCCTGCTGGTGGACATTAACAACCAGGGCAACTCGGCGTATGTCCCACGCGATTCACTCTCCCGGCAACTGCGTCAGTTCAATCGGGGCGGCACAGTCTGGATCAAAACCGACCGGCACGATGGAGCGTATCAAACCTCTGTAGAAAAGCAATTGCGCACCACATTCGACGGCAATGCGCTCCGCACCAATTTCACGCTGACCTCGGCGCGAAACATCGAGATGAACCGGACGCAGTTCGGCATCATCACGAACCTGTTCCTCTCGATGGCGGTGCTGGCAGGGTTGGTGGGCAGTCTTGGATTGATGGGAACCATGTCCATCAACGTGCTGGAACGTAGTAAAGAAATCGGCGTGATGCGCGCGATTGGCGCGTCTTCGAATAACATTGTCGGTATCTTTGTCGTCGAAGGCATCCTCTTGGGACTGCTCAGTGGAGTGGTCGCTATCCCACTCAGCTACCCGGGTTCCAAGCTGGTCAGTGATGCGATGGGCAACATGCTGTTCAAGATGCCTATGTATTTTCGCTACTCGACGAACGGCATTTTTGCCTGGCTGGTCATGATGATCATCTTGGCGACGCTGGCGAGTCTATGGCCCGCCCTGCGCGCCGCGCGATTGAGCGTGCGCGAGACGCTCGCCTACGAGTAAAGCCAGGCTCTGGCTTGAGGGTGAAACGTGACCTTACGTTTCACGTGTCACGGTCGTAGGTCAATCGGCGGCGACTCGTTGCCGAACGGCCTGCAAAATCCATCATCCATTGACATTCCCTGCCTTGCCAGATTTCCCAAACTGCGGTACATTTCCCCTGTCTATGAAACGAATATTGTTCCTTCTTGCAGCGTTGATACTGCTCGTAACGTCTTGCAGCAAGACGCCTTCGCCTGTCTCTCCCCAGGAAGATTTGCCTGCGACCGTCGTCTCGCTGCACGCGCCAAAATCCGGCGCAGCTCCTGCCCCGACCGCGCGCGTGCCTTTTCGCACGCCTACGCCCGACCCAACGCGCAGTCGTCCTCCTCAGCCGACCGAGGTCTATCTCATCCAGCGCGGCGACACGCTGGGCGGTGTGGCGCTCGAATACGGCACGACGCCGGAAGAGCTGGCCGCAATGAACGGCCTTAGCAACTTGAATGCGATCAAGGCTGGTCAGCCTATCAACGTGCCGATCAAGGTCGGCCGCACCGGCCCGGCCAACAAACTGGTTCCCGATAGTGAGCTGGTGTATGGCCCGGCGTACGTCGGCTTTGACGTGGCAGCGTTTGTCCGCACGCAAAAGGGCTATCTCAAAAACTACTCCGAAGAAGTAGATCACAATACTTTGACCGGCGCGCAAATCGTCCAACTCGTCGCAGACCGGTACAGCGTTGGCCCGCGCGTCTTGCTGGCGATGCTGGAATATGAGGGACACTGGCTGTCTGACCCGACGCCCGATTGGCAATCCATCATGTTCCCGCTGGGCTTTGGCGATCCGAATTACAAGGGACTGGTCAAACAACTGGCTCGCGCGGCCGATGCGCTCAACGATGGCTACTATGGATACAAGGGGCGCGGCTACACGACGGTGCGTTTTCAGGATGGAACGCGCGCCATGTTTGCTCAAGGGCTGAACGCCGGCACGATTGGCGTACAGACGATGTTGGCGCGCGTGAACGATTGGAATGGCTGGATTCAGTCGCTTGGCCCCAACGGATTTGCGACGGCGTATGCCAGGTTATTTGGCGATCCATTTGCCAAGTCGGTCGAGCCGCTCATCCCGCCGAACCTGAAATCGCCTGAGCTCAAGTTGCCGTGGAGCAAAGGCGAGACCTGGTATTACTCTGGCGGGCCGCACGGCGGCTGGGGCGACGGAAGCGCGTGGGCCGCGGTTGACTTTATCCCGCCCGGCATTGCCGGATGTTACGACAGCGATTACTGGGTGACGGCGGTGGCCGATGGCCCGGTCATCCGCACCGATGCCGGCACGGTCATTCAGGCCATCGCCGGTGGCGACAAGGAGCAGGTGGGCTGGACAATCCTGTATCTGCATGTCGCGGCCCGTGACCGAGTAGCGGCAGGCACTCGCCTCACAGCAGGCGACCGTATCGGCCATCCTTCATGCGAAGGCGGCGTTTCGGATGGCACGCACGTCCACATCGCGCGGCGCTACAACGGCGAATGGATCGCCGCCGATGGGCCGATGCCCATGATCTTTTCCGGCTGGCGCGTGCATCTCACTTCGATGTACGATGGCACGCTCACCAAAGGCGGCGTGACCAAGACGGCGTGCGCGTGCCGGGCTGACGACAATGCGTTGGCGAATGACCAGTGAAATGGCGGATCAAGAGCGGCACGTCGTCACTGGAGCCTTTGGATATTCCGGCAAGTACATCGCTACCCGCTTGCTGGCCGAAGGTCATTGCATTCGGACACTGACAAACTCGACTCAGCGGGCCAACCCGTTTGGAGCTCAAGTCGAAGCCGTTCCATTTCACTTTGACGACCCGGCCAGGCTGGTTGACTCGCTGCGCGGCGCAACCGTCCTTTACAACACCTACTGGGTGCGCTTCAACTACACGGACTTTCGCCACTCGGTCGCCGTCGAAAATACCTTAAAGCTATTCGACGCGGCCAAACAAGCTGGCGTCCAACGCGTCGTTCACGTCAGCATCACCAATCCGTCGGAGGACTCGCCGCTCGAGTATTTCAAAGGCAAGGCCCGGCTGGAACGCGCGTTGATCGAATCAGGTTTGTCTTGTGCGATTCTCCGGCCGGCCGTGCTGTTTGGCAAAGAAGACATTTTGATCAACAACATCGCCTGGACACTCCGCCGGCTGCCTGTATTCGGCGTGTTCGGCGATGGGCGGTATCGCTTGCAGCCTATCTATGTGGATGATCTGGCAAGGCTGGCTGTGGAACAAGGCCGCGACCGCGCCAATCGAATCGTCAATGCGATTGGCCCGGAGACCTTTACTTATCGTGAACTGGCTCGGCGTATTGGCGACATCATCGGCAAACGCAGGCCGATCATTTCGTTTCCACCGGCAGCCGGCTATTGGGTTGGCTCGATTATCGGCAGGCTGATGGGTGATGTGATGATTACCCGCGACGAGATAAAAGGCTTGATGCAAGACCTGCTCTACGTGGACGCGCCGCCAGCGGGCACAACCCGGCTCACCGATTGGGCCAGGCAACATGCCGAAACGCTGGGCCAGCATTATGCCAGCGAGCTGGCGCGGCGGCGCAATCGGCAAGCAGCTTACGAACAACTGTGACGTTTCACGCATCACGTGTCACGTTCGAGGTTTTGAATGATCAACGGAAGTCGAAAAGCGATCCTCGTTCAAATGCGCCGGCAGCGGCGCTGGCAGCGCAACGGCAAGAGCCAAGTCCTCTCGCTGATTCTCAAGATCACTGCACTCGTCGTCGCAGCGGCGCTGGTGGGCACGTTGCTCACGATTGGCATTGGCGTCGGCTCGGCAGTGGCGGCATACACATCGCTGACCAAAGATTTGCCCGACCCATCGCAGATCGAAAAGCAATTCCAGCAGGCCAATACGGAATTCTTTGAAACGACCAAAATTTACGACCGCACGGGCAAAACGCTGCTCTATGAAGTCATTGACCCGACCGGCGGCGACCGTCAGTGGGTGCGGCTCAACCAGATCCCGCAGTTGTGCCGCGAGGCTGCCATCGCCATCGAAGACAAGAGCTTTTACGAGAATCCCGGCTTTGACTGGTACGGCATCACGCGCGCGTTTGTTTCCAACTTGCAAGGCAAGGGTGTGCAGGGTGGTTCATCCATCACGCAGCAAGTGGTCAAGAACACGCTGATTGATCCGGAGGAACGCACCAAGCAAAGTTACGAGCGCAAGATCAAAGAAGTTCTGCTCGCCAACGAAATCTCGCGGCGCTACAGCAAAGACCAGATTCTCGAGTGGTACCTCAACAGCAACCACTATGGCAACCTGGCATATGGCCTCGACGCCGCAGCGCGCGTCTACTTTGGCAAGCCAGTGGGCCAGTTGAATCTGGGCGAATGTTCGATGCTGGCGGCCATCCCGCAATTCCCCGCGATGAACCCGATTGACAATCCAGATGCGGCCAAAGAGCGCCAGGCCTTGGTGCTCGACGCGATGGTGCGCCAGGGCTACATCACACCGGATGAATCGGTTGAAGCCAAGTTCGAACAACTGCAAATCGCGGGCGGCGTGCAGACACGTTTCGACATCAAGGCCCCGCACTTTGCGATCTATGCCCGCAAGTGGCTCGAAGATCACTTTGGGGCGGACACGGTCTATCGCGGCGGGTTGCGCGTCTATACCACGCTCGACCTGGACTTGAACAACAAGGTGCAGGACATCGTGGCGCAGCACGTCAACCAACTCGCCGCCGACCAGAAACACGTCAACAACAGCGCGGTCGTCGTCATTCGACCCGAGACCGGCGAAATCCTGGCGATGATCGGCTCGGCGGACTATTGGGACGACAAGATCAATGGCAAGTTCAATGTCGCCACGGGCCAGCGCCAGCCAGGCTCGTCGTTCAAGCCGTTCACCTACGTCACACTGCTTTCGCAAGGCTACAGCCCGGCCACGGCCTTTCTCGACGTGCGCACTGCGTTCCAACAACCCGGCTTTCCGCCTTACGTGCCGGAAGACTATGACCGCAAGTATCACGGCATGGTGCGGATGAGACTGGCGCTCGCGCGCTCATACAACATCCCGGCCGTGCGCGCGCTCGAAATGGCCGGCGTGGATAGCGTGATCCGCACCGCGCACAAGATGGGCATCACCACACTCAACCGAGGCTTGGACTATTATGGACTTGCGCTCACGCTCGGCGGCGGTGAAGTCAAAGTGCTCGACATGGCCTATGCCATGAGCGTCTTTGCCAACAACGGGATCATGGCCGGGTCTCAGGCAATAGATCCGCGCCCCGGCTATCGCACACTCGACCCAGTGCCGGTATTGCGCGTTGAAGATCGCAACGGCCAAGTCCTGTGGGAGTATAAACAGCCACAGACCACGCAAATCCTCGATCCGCGCCTGGCTTACCTGATGACGAGTATACTCTCGGACAACTCGGCTCGCTGCGCGGCCTTTGGCTGCCCGAATGTGCTGGAATTGGATCGCCCCGCCGTGGCCAAGACCGGAACAACCAATGATTTTCGTGACAACTGGACGATTGGCTACACGCCGCAGGTGGCTGTGGCGGTGTGGGTGGGCAACACCGACAACACCGAAATGAAAGGCGTCACTGGCCTGACCGGCGCAGCGCCAATCTGGCACGATGTAATGATGGCGTTTTTGAAGGACAGGCCTGTCCAGCAATTCGTTCGCCCCGAGGGATTGGTCGAGCGCGCTGTGGATAGCGTTTCGGGGCTGCTTCCCACCAAGTATAGTACGACGATTAAAGAACTATTCATTCCCGGCACAGAACCCAAGAGTTACGATAACATCCATCAGGCGTTTCTGATTGACAAGGAAACTGGCAAGTTGGCGACCGTCTTTACGCCGCCGGATAAGGTCGAAGAAAAAGTCTTTGAGATTTATCCGCCGGAGGCTGCCGAGTGGCTCGCGGAAGCCAAGATTCCACAACCGCCCTCCGAGTACGATACAGTCTACGGCCCGCCCCCCACGGCGGCGGATGTCGCCATCATCGGACCAAAAGCTTACAGCGCCGTGAGCAGCGGCGTGGTGATTTCCGGCAATGCTAAAGGCGGCGACTTTGCCACGTACCGTCTGGCCTTTGGTCCGGGCATGAACCCCACCACATGGACGCAAATCGGCGGCGATCACGGCGATCAGGTGGACAATAACACGCTCGAGTTTTGGGACACCAAAGGTTTGCCCGAAGGGTTATACAGCCTGCAACTGACGGTCGTGGACCACAACCAGAGCTTGCGCCAGGCGACGGTGCAGGTGACAGTGGACAACACACCGCCCAAGATTGATCTCACTTATCCGCCGGACGGCGAGCAGTACGAAGCGCCCACAGACGAATGGATCGTGTTCAACGCCGACGTGTCGGATAACTTTGGCATTGATCGCGTCGAGTTCTTTATGGACGTGTTCACCAAGCCGTTCAGCGTGCGATACGTCGCGCCCTATAACGACAAGCTGACCTTCGCCTATGAAAACCCCGACACCAAGCGGCAAGAGTTCAGGAGCCAGGTTCTCGGCACGCACACGGCCTGGGCCGTAGTGTACGACAAGGCCGGCAATATGGCCGAAAGCAACAAGGTCAAGGTGACAGTCACGTACAAAAAGCCTCAGTGATGGCTCTCTGTTTACTGTCTACGTCTCAATAATCACGACATCGTGCGCCGTCGAGCAATCACGACATTGTGCGCCCTCTAACCGCACATAACAATCACGACATCGTGCGCCATTTTGCCCATACTTTCTCTATACAGG
>Ga0315268_10008469_pt1 | contig 10748 bp, 10 predicted proteins | sample C1_top_MG_FD_204535 | JGI IMG/M metagenome (GOLD analysis project Ga0315268, IMG submission 204535) | Sediment microbial communities from Yellowstone Lake, YNP, Wyoming, USA - C1_top | ecosystem: Environmental > Aquatic > Freshwater > Lake > Sediment | place: USA: Wyoming | collected 2017-08-01 | reverse complement strand
CACCTGCTTCCTGAATCCATGGAGTCAGGAGAACATTTTATGTTTGTCTACGTCCTTTCGGGGATATTAATTTTCTTTTTGATAGAAAAATTCCTGCACTGGAGGCACTGTCACAAGGGACATTGTGATGCCCATACCTTCACTTATTTAAATCTTATCGGAGACGGTATTCATAATTTTATTGACGGCATGATTATAGCTGCTTCCTTCGTTACAGACATGCGGCTCGGTGTTATCACCACATTGGCTGTTGCCGCCCATGAAATACCCCAGGAAATCGGGGATTTTGGCATACTCGTTTACGGAGGCTTCAGCAAATTCAGGGCGTTATTATTCAATCTCCTGTCTGCGCTAACCGCAATGGCAGGAGCAGTAATCGCTTATTTTTCATTCAATCAAATCCTGTGGCTTAAGGGATTTCTGATACCTTTTACTGCCGGTGGGTTTCTCTATATAGCCCTTGTTGATCTGATTCCAGAGCTGCATAAAGAAGCGGGTAAGGACAATATCGCTTTGCAGTTTATAACCATGATCGGAGGCCTTTTATTAATGTGGCTGCTTAAGATTTATTTTGCCGAGTGAATAAATGAAAATATTTGTAACTATCTTAATAGCTTTGCTCTTTTCTCCGGCACCGGGATACAGCACTGTTGATGATGAAACAAAAGATAGTCATATCATACAAAACGATACTATAAGCATCGGAGGCACCTATCGTTTGCGCGGTGAAATAGATGACGAGTTCAACGTAAAGAAATACGGCACCGGCACTCAGGATGACTTTCTCCTTTCAAGGCTTAGACTCGAAATCGATCTGAAGGTGGCAAGGAACATGAGAATACATGCACAGATACAGGATGCTGAGGTTTTAGGGCCTTCTCTTTCTGACAGAGATTTTTCAGGAAGCAACAACCCTTTCCATGATCCATTTGATATCAATCAGTTATATATTGAATACTGGCCGTTTGAAAAGTTTGGTATTAAAGCAGGGAGGCAATCAATCTCATTTGGAGATAGAAGGATTTTCGGCCCGGGTGACTGGGGCAACACCGGACGCTACGCTTGGGATGCAATCCGAGTCCTCTACAAAAGCGATAGAATTGACAGCAACTGGATAATAGGTCGTTATATTATCCACGACCCTGATATCTGGCCAAATGAACATATTAACGGTGTAACAGCCTTTGCAACATACAACACAATCAAAAATCTTCCTTTCCAGCTCGATTTGTTTTATGTCCACAGATATGATGATCGTGGAATCACACAAGGTGAAGGAGGCACAGGCAATTTATATTCCCATACCGTTGGATTCAGAATAGATGGTGAATATGGTCAATGGGATTATAATTCTACTGTGGCAGGACAGTTCGGGCAGTGGGGGCCAGATACCATCAATGCCTATGGTCTGGTTTTAACACTTGGGTGTACTTTTGATACACCATGGAAGCCTCATATAATCGCACAATACGTGAATGGCTCTGGAGACAAAGACCCTCATGATGGAAAACATGGCACATTTGATGGGGTATTCGGTGGGGCAGATACAGTTCTCTATGGATGGATGAATCTATTCTTCTTCCAGAATCTGAGGGAACATCGCTTGGATATTGTCCTTACTCCCAGCAAAACAATTTCTTTACGTGGAGAGTATCATTATTTCATCCTCGATGAGAAAAAGGATGCATGGTATTTTCCGGGCAATGCACAGCGCAGGGATAACACAGGATCTTCAGGCCGTGAGCTGGGTCATGAGGTAGACATGATCGCGAAAAAGAAAATCTCTGAATATCTGGAAATATTGGGTGGTTACTCCTTTTTTATACCGGGAAAGTTTGTGAAAAATACAGGTCCAAGCCCTACAGCACACTGGTGCTTTTTGCAAACAACGGTTTTCTTCTGAGAAAGATGAACCATAATAAGGGTCTCATAATTGAATAGACGTTAATGAAAAAAATCTCTCCGCTCCCCTCTTTGCCAAAGAGGGGCATTATTCCTCCCTTTGGAAAAGGGAGGTTAGGAGGGATTTTACAAAGCAATGTAGTCATTATTTAAAAGACTGTTAATAATAAACATACAGGAGATTTAAGATGAAGCGACTAATTGTTTTTGCGCTGGCGGTTGCCTTTTGCCTGGGTGCTTTCACCCTGCGAGCAGAAAATCAGAAAGAACCCGAGACAAAGCCAACAGCGTCAGGTGTCTGCCCGCCTTTCTATCTCAAAGACAACGCAGGAAACATTATTGACCCAGTGCACAATGTAAATACAGACAAACCCTATTCTCCAAAACAGACATGCGGGGCAAAAGACTGTCACGACTACAACAAGATAACAGAGGGATTTCATTTCACACAGGGCAAAGGAGAAAAGGTTCCAGAACTCTTTGCGAAAAGATATAACTGGGTCAGTTCACCAGGCAACTATGGCGGAACATGGTGCTCTCCTGCTCCTTTGTATCGGCGGCTCGCACCGAAAAAGAATGATAACGCCAGAATGATTGATATGACCTCATTTGATTTTGTGACCGCTACCTGCGGTAATTGTCACCCCGGCGGCGGTCCTCTTGAGTACGACCGTGAGGGGAACAGATACGATGAGTATATGAAAAAGCAGAGCATGAAATCAGGAGAAGACAATGGCCTGGATGGTGACTATTACAAAGCCAGATGGCTTGATACAGGAGTAATTGAAGCAGATTGTCTGCTTTGCCATATGCCTGAATATAACTTCAAAGAGCGGAACAAACAGCTTGCTAATCTGAATTTCAAATGGGTTGCCACAGCAGGAAGCGGTTTCGGTAATGTTGACGGAAACATCAAAGACGGGAAACCTGTGAAAGTAATCTATGATAAGGGGAAATTTGATGACGAAGGCAAGGTGGTCGTTCACATCGCACCCGAGCCACGAAATGAGACCTGCCTTCAATGCCACCGCAAGCCTGACTGGAAGAAGCGCGGAGCAGCATTTTCTTCGCGTACAGATGTTCACATGGCTGCAGGTCTCAGATGTGTTGATTGCCACGCCGCAGGAAGCAAGGCTGTTGATCAGAGAATCCGCAGCAAGGAAGTGCATCAGTTCGGAAAAGGTGACGATCCTTCCGGTTGGGTAAGGAACGATCTTGATAATTCTATGAGAACATGTGAGAGCTGCCACATCAAGGGATGGCGGAATTCGCCGATAGCAGGACATAACTGGCTACCTCCGTTTCATATGGAAAAGCTTTCCTGTCAGGCATGCCATATCCCCTCCCGTGCAGTAAAGAGCGCATTGGTTCAGGCAAGCGATGTATACAATCCGGCTCCTCGTATCACACCGCCTCCCAAACATATATGGACTTTTTATGATCAGGAGATGAAATTCTGGAATCATTACGGTGAACTCGATCTTTTCTCTGCAATGGATCAGCCGACCGATGTGACACGTCCAATACTCTTTCGATATAAGGGGAAAATCTATCCGGGCAACCGTGTACACAGCTCATGGGTCGGGTTTGAAGAGAATGGTAAAAATGGCTTGAATCAGTTATTCATGAAGGACTTCTTTCAGATGTGGATGCAGCATCAGGCAGACCCAACAAAGAATTATCCGGAACTGTCTCTGATAAAAGATGACAATAATAACGGTATTATCGAAGTAAACAGACCTGAAGAGATTGACGCCCTGTTAACCTCGGTAAAAAACTATCTCAGTACTACAGGATTCCCGCTGGACGGAAAGCGTCTGGTCTGGGTCTCAGACAGCCGGGCTTACTATTCATCAAAGGAGAGTCGTGAGCTTCCGCGTGAAGACTATGAAGCAACAGCCTATGCATCTGTATATAAATTTTCCCATGACATAGCGCCTGCAGAGGCGGCGCTCGGAGCTGGCGGATGCACTGACTGCCACCGTTCAGGCTCGCCATTCTTTGAGGGCAAAGTTCTGAAGGAGATATTTACATCTCAGGATGGAACGCCTAAGTGGATGCCTAATTATGAGATACTCGGTATCGCAAGTCCATGGGTCAAATTAGGGGCATTCCGTGAAGCATCGCTAAAGCCATTTCTGTATATCCTTGCGGGACTTCTCATTATCCTCGCCATTGTATCAATCTTGCAGCAACTTGCTGTTAGAAATGGTGTTTTTTCACCTCAGAAAGCGAAACTGCTCGCATGGGTTATTCTGGCAACAGTCATTGCCTTTTGGCTGATAGCGGCACTTTCTCCCGGACTGCTGGAATACATAACATTAAGCAGGTTCAGCCTTGATGCAAACCACTTCTGGATAGCAGTGGTTATCTTCTTGATCTCGATTGCAACTATGCTCTCAGGAAGGGCTGAGACCCGAACTTCAGGTACTGGGATCGCGACGAGAAAATTGGCATGGCTCTTTCTTACAGCAGGCGCAGTCTCCGGTATGCTTGTTTTGCTGAAGATCGGGGGACTGAGCATTGTTACACGTTTGGCTTATACGGGTTTTGATACCAGTCTTGTATTAATGGCTCTTTTATCTGTCATTTCTATCCTGTGGAAAATGATTATAATAAAAGGAGAATCGCACGAGAATGAATAATAAGCTAAACCTGAAACAGCTTGTGATTAAAACTTATTCCTTCATTGCTTCGCAAGGCTCATGTTGCGCTATGCCTGCAACCTGTTGTTCGCCTGAGATTAAGCCTATGAACCTTCTGGAAACAGGCAAGCTGATAGGATACTCTGAAGAGGAACTTAAGATCGGGCTCGGCGAGGCAAACCTAGGACTTGGTTGTGGCAATCCCATCGCAATTGCAGAACTTAAAGAAGGTGAGACTGTTCTCGATCTTGGTAGCGGCGCCGGGTTTGATGCCTTTCTCTCTGCAATGAAAGTAGGGAAAAACGGATACGTAATCGGTGTAGATATGACGCCGGAAATGATCATAAAGGCAAAGGATAATGCTAAGAAGCTTGGCGTGAATAATGTTGTTTTCAGGCACGGGGACATTGAGCATCTGCCCGCTGATGACAATTCTGTTGATGTAATTATCTCCAACTGCGTTATCAATCTCTCTCCAAATAAGCGGGCTGTTTTCCAAGAGGCATTCAGGGTGTTGAAGCCGGGAGGAAGACTTGCAATCTCGGATATTCTGAAGAAGGGTGAATTCTCAGAGGCTATAAAGCAGAACGAAAAGGCTTACAGCAGCTGAATAACGGGAGCAGTTCCCGTGGAGGAACTAAGAATAATGCTTGAGGCGGCTGGATTTAGCGATATTACAATCAAGGGTAAAGAAAAGAGTGATGAAATAATCAAAGGCTGGAATTTTGGAGAAGGCGTCGAAAATATGGTCTTTTCAGCATATATACAGGCAAGGAAACCATTGTGATTAAGCCAGTCCTATTATAATTTCCTGAGACTCAATAATCCAGATGTTGCCCTTATAATACCATCATGAATAAGAATCATACAGGGTTCTTTATCTCTATATTCTCACTTCACCTCATAAAACCATTTTTTCAATAAATACATGCTTCCTTTAGTATTGATTTTATAGCATGCATGCTATATACTAAATTGTGGATTGGACAATCGAATACTATGAAACTGCCGGAGGGAAATGCCCTGTAAAGGAGTTTATCGATTCCCTTCCACCTGAGAGCAAGGCTAAATATATCTTTATTGCTGACCTGCTTGAAGAATACGGAATAAGGGTTAAAGAGCCTTATGTGAAACCCATTGCAGGAACAAAAAAGCTTTTTGAGCTACGGATTAAGGATAAGTCAAATATTCACAGAATCCTATACTTTACATTTACAGGCAGGCGGTTTGTCTTATTGCATGGCTTTACAAAGAAGACGGAAAAGACTCCCGCAAGGGAGATAGAAATAGCAATAAAAAGAATGGAAGAGTATATCTCAAGAAGGAGGTAAACACATGACTTATAGAGAACATAGAAAAGAGCTTTTGAAGGACAAAGGGGTAAGAGAGGAATATGAAAAGCTTCTTCCCGAATATGAGCTTGCAAGAAGCATTATTGAACAGAGGCTGAAGAAAAAGATGACCCAGGGAGAGGTAGCCAAGAAAGCGGGTATGCCGCAATCAACAATATCAAGGATTGAAGGTCTTACACACGGGCTGCCGAAACTTTCAACGCTTAAGAAAATCGCTAATGCACTGGATGCAAAGATCGTCATAAAGCTTGAAGCAAAGAAAGCTTAAGATACAATCAAAGACAAGAGCATTCCTCTCCGTTATACCGTGAAGAAAACGTGAAAAAGGTATAAATCGAGCGATTTATGTATGAATAAAAATATCTCTCAAACCATTGACTGATAAGGGTTTACTTAGTATTTTCAAGCCTTTGTTGAGTCCCCGTCTCTGTATGCAGGATGTGCTGGGACTGAAGTAATTATTGCGGTGGTTTGTTTAACAGCAACCAGTAGTATCCGATCTCTCTAATAGACTCTACAAATTTATCGAAATCTACGGGCTTCAAGATATAGCTGTTAACGCCAAGATTATAACTCGTTATAATATCTTTTTCTTCAGAAGAAGAAGTCAATACTACTACGGGAATAGTTTGTGTCCGTTTATCCGACTTGACCTTTTCTAATACCTCTAATCCGCCAACCTTTGGAAGCTTCAAATCAAGCAATATCACCCTCGGAGTATCTTCAACTGAACGATCTGAATATTGGCCTTGAGCAAAAACAAAATCCAGGGCTTCTGCACCATCTTTTACCCAGATTAATTTATTCGCAAGATTGTATTCCTTTAAAGCTCGCATTGTTAATTCGGCATCGCTTGGATTATCTTCCACAAGGAGAATTTCAACTTCCTTTGAGTTCATGCTTCTCCACCTCCTGTAATGGTAATGTAAAATAGAATGTTGCTCCTTCATTTAACTTCCCCTCAGCCCATACCCGTCCGCCATGGCGTTTAATTACACGCTTCACTATGGCAAGACCAATACCTGTACCTTCAAATTCCTCTGTGCTGTGAAGTCGTTGAAAAGTACCGAATAATTTACTTGTATACTGCATATCAAATCCGACTCCATTATCTCTGACACAGTATATATTTTCATTTTCGCTCCTCCAGCCATCAACCTCAATAGTGGCAGTCTCTTTGGGCGTTGTGAATTTAATGGCATTGGACAGGAGATTAACAAAGACCTGGCGTATCATTCCTGCATCGCCGTAAGCAGGTGGAAGTGGTTTAAGGATAAATTGAAGCTCCCTTTCAGGCATGGTAGTTTTGATATCGTCGAAAACAGCTTTTGCCAGCTTATCCATATCTATATCCAATACCTCTATATCTTTCCGCCCTATCCTTGAGAGGGCAAGAAGGTCCTCAATAAGCTCCCCCATTTTTTGCGTACTGGTTCGAATAATGTTCAGAAGGCGTCTGCCTTCATCATCAAGTTTATCAGTATAGTCCTCCAAAAGCATACGAGAGAATCCATCGATAGCCCTCAAGGGTGCACGCAAGTCATGCGAGACAGAGTAGCTGAATGATTCGAGTTCTCTGTTAGCTTCTTCAAGCTCAGTAGCTCGAAGATTCAGGTCTGCATTCAGTCTTTTGATTTCCTCCTCAGCCCGTATACGCTCGGTGATGTCTTTATCCACTCCCCGATACCCCTGAAGATTTCCCTTATTATCTAAAATCGTCGTAGCACTTGTCTCAAGAAAAACGAGGGTCCCATTTTTGTGCTCATATTGATTAACAAAGTCCCTAAAGGCTTCCTTCCTATTAAAGATATCGAGCACTGTTTGCTTTAATTCCTCTCTCATATCAGGGGCAAAAAAATCATAAAAATGCTTCTTCCCAATAATTTCTTCAGGCTCATAGCCGAGGATTCTTTCTACAACTGGACTTGAATAAGTATATAGGCCATCGGCATCTACTTCCCAGATCCATTCAACGGCATTTTCAGCCACCTGCCTGAAGCGTTCATCCCTCTTTCGAAGAATTTCTTCCCATCGTTTGCGCTCGGTGATATCTTCAATAGCGAGCAGAATCATCCGCGTCTGATTCTCTTTATGAAGGATTGGGCGGGCATTAAGCAACATTACTTTATGTCCAATCGTGGGAAAATCATGTTCTGCTTCAAAATCATTAAAATGGGTGTTCTTGAAAAGAACCCCTTCTAACAATTCCCTTAAAGGAGGGATATCCCACTGACGGTTACCTAAGTCATAAAGTAATTTTTTTTCCGTTTCTTCTGGCGTCACCTGAAATGTCTGGTAGAACGATTGGTTGGCAGAAAGAACCTTCAGTTCAGCATCAAGAACTACTAATGGCACTCGCACTGTCGATATGATGTTCTCTGCATAGGTCCTTAAGACTTTTAATTGAGCTGCGCGCTTGATAACTTTCTGCTCGAGTTCCGCATTGAGTCTGCGGATTTCTTCCTCTGCTTGCTTGTGTTTGGAGACCTCTTTTTCGAGTTGTCTAATGGCTATTTCAGACTGCTCAGTGCGTTTAAGAATGTGTTGTTCGAATTCTTGGACAAGTTTTGATATCTTCTCATCAGTCTTTTTCCGCTTTACCCTTTCTCGATTTGCGAAATAAATAGCAAACCACATAACCACTAAAGCAACTGTAATTCCCAATGGGGCTAAATAAATCATCGTTAGAAATTGTATCTAATTTCCTTTTTATTTGCAAAGAAAAAAAGAAGCTCCCAAAATTTACTGCGAGAGAATCGTCATTGCGAGTCCGCCCCTGGTGCACTCAGAACGATACTTCGTATCAGATTGCCACGCTTCCATTGGTCGCTCGCAATGACAATGTATAGCATTCAATACTTTTGTATTAGGGTCACTTTATAATTTCACAATGGCTCTCGAAAAGGCTTCAACTATCTCTGGATCAAACTGTGTTCCACTACATCTTTTTAATTCTGCTATAGCATCTTCTTCCATCAATTTTGATTTATATGGTCTATCTGACATCATGGAATCAAATGCGTCAGCAACAGCAATTATTCTCGCAAGAAAAGGTATCTCATCACCTTTAAGGCCGTCAGGATAACCTTCCCCATCTATCCTTTCGTGATGTGACCTGATTACTGATAGAATCTCTTTTAACTGACTTATTGGTCTGAGAATCTCCTCACCTTTTACAGGGTGCATCTTCACAAGATCCAATTCTTCAATAGTAAGCCTTTCAGGCTTATCAAGGATTACTTCATAGGTTCCTATTTTTCCTATATCATGAAGAAGGGCGGCAGTCCTGAGGGTATCCATATCTTTCTCTTTTAATCCCAGCTCCTTAGCGATAGCCATAGCATAATGAGTAACTCGATCTGCGTGACCCTTTGTCCACGGACTCTTTGCATCTATTGCATTAACAAAAGAAATAATAAGACTCTCATAAAGCCCTTTAAGCTCTCTATAAGAGAGATCAAGGTCCCTAAGCATATTGAGAAAAGCACTGCGACTTTCAACAAGTTTCTTTTCCTTATTCTTCATCTCTGTGATATCCCTCACGATAGTCCTGCTCTTCAAAAAATTCCCGTCCTTATCATAGAGGGCTGTATCATTTATCAAAACAGGAAGCGTCGTCCCATCTTTCCTTTTAAGATCATACTCAATATTTTCTATAAAACCCTTTTGTTTAAATTCAGAAAAGGTATCAGAGAAGCTTTTCAAACCGTCATCTGTAAGAAGTCCTGTTAGCTTTATCTTGCCTACAACCTCATCTCTTTTGTAGCCAAGCATCCTGAGCCACTTATCATTTGCTTCAAGAATTGTGCTATCAGGTCCTATGGAATGATACCCGTCGGGAGCGTTTTGATAGAAGTCACGGTATTTTTCTTCAGACTCCTTGTAACCTTCAAGGAGCTTCGCCCTTTCATTCATAAGATATCCTATGACCGTGGTTATGAAAGGTATTGCGGCAATTAGAATATTAAAGAAAAAGTCATAACCCTGGGAGGTACTGAAAATTTGACTGAATATTTGATCGCGATATTTTAGATAATTATTAAAAAGATAACTTATAGCAAGAAGCCATCCTGAAAGGATAATAACAATGGCGAGTTTAGATTTCACTCTTTTTATATTTTTTTAATTCTTCTTTAAGCTTCTCTATCTCCTCCTTCAGTTCAACCATTTTCAACTCCCTGCCAACTGCCATATCATGAAATTCCTCAAGATCCTTAACTCGTTTTTTCAGCTGTTCCTCTATCTTTTTTCGTACTGCTCGCTCCTCGGCTTCACGTAATGCTCGGCCAACTGCAGGTATAAGACGTGCAAGCCTGTCTTTAAGAACATAATCTGTTGCACCTTCCTTAAGCGTGTCTATCGCCAACTCTTCACCGATTGTGCCAGAAACAAAAATAAAAGGCACATTAGGATACTGCTCTTTTGCGATTGACAATGCTGAAGAGCCATCAAAGGAAGGCAGTTTATAGTCTGAAAGGATAAGGTCGGGTGCAAAATCTCTGAGTTCCTTGAGGAAATCCTCTCTTGTCTCTACGCGCATCGAGGAAAATGCTATTCCTCCTTTTCGTAGCTCGCTTTCTATTAACTTGGCGTCTGTGGCAAGATCCTCAAGAATCAGGATTCGAAGTTCTCTACTCATAATCTACTGATCTCCTAAGATCTTCATCATGTCACATTAGCGGACGATTCAGTAATACCCAATAGAAACCAATTTCTGAAACTGCATTAATAAATTTATCAAAATCTATTGGCTTGACAATGTAACTGTTAACACCAAGTTCGTAACTCTCTACGATATCCCGCTCCTCTGTTGAAGACGTCAACACTACAATGGGAATTGTTTTTGTTC
>Ga0315268_10008468_pt1 | contig 10748 bp, 12 predicted proteins | sample C1_top_MG_FD_204535 | JGI IMG/M metagenome (GOLD analysis project Ga0315268, IMG submission 204535) | Sediment microbial communities from Yellowstone Lake, YNP, Wyoming, USA - C1_top | ecosystem: Environmental > Aquatic > Freshwater > Lake > Sediment | place: USA: Wyoming | collected 2017-08-01 | reverse complement strand
TCGCGTGCAGGGCGGCGGGCGCGCGAACCGTTCCTTGTGTCAAGTGATTTCTTTGCATTTTTGTAAATATTTTTCCGTGCTAAAATTCCCGTCCTATTGGGGCTGAATGTCTAAACTTGAGTTATGATAAAAAACGCTCATAAAAAGTGGAGAAATCATGGCAAACCAACCGTCAAACTCACCTGCAGAACAGGAACCGGAAGAGCCCAAGACTGAACTATTTCGTGGACTTATTCGTTATGAGAGGCAATCGCCTGTCCGGCAAATATCCTATTACATAAGTGGCAATATACTGGAGTCGCATTACTACACCGATCTGTTTTATACCTTGCGTACAGCCATCGATACCGACCTCATCTATCTGCATCTGAATACATCGGGCGGAGACTTCGATACAGGTTTGCAGATCATCAATAATATGCGGGCTTCCAGTGCCAATGTAATCACAGTGCTTGAAGCGCGCGCCTATTCGATGGGAGCGTTTATCTTCCTGGCAGGTGATGAATTTGTTGTGCATGATAATTGCCAGCTATTGTTTCATATTTACTCGGGCAGTTTTGCCGGCAGGGGTGATGAGCAGCAAGCCGAGGTGTTGGCGGTGAGCAACTGGTTCGAAAAATTCATGACGCGCACTTGCCAACCGTTCCTGTCCGCAACTGAAATCAAGGACGTGTTAAAAGGCTCCGATGTCTGGATGGATTCCGATGAAATTCGTCGCCGCCTGGAACGTATTCGTCGCGCCCAAATCAAGCTTGCCAATAAAAACAGGCAAAAAAACAGCGAAGAATAAAAATATCACCCGCAAGAATTTTGAGCTGCTCATTGAAATGGGTAGAAATAGCCTGATATATAACATCGCAATTGATTGAAGGTTAAGATTTCTATTACAGGGTGATGCGAGTGGAAGACCAGCCATCGGGCAAGAGAACCTGTCTTTACGATACAGCGCAACTTGAAGCCGTGCTCGACACCATGTCTCTTCAAGTTGCAGGATTGCTGGCAGGAGAAAAACGTATTGCGGTGGTGGGGATACTCCGTCGCGGTGCGCCGCTGGCTGACATGCTGCATAAAAGGCTTGCCAGCCATTTCAAGCTTGCTGACGTTCCGCTGCTGAATTTGCAGATCAAGCGTTACTCTGATGATTTGAAATTACTTCACCCTGAAACTCAACTCACTGAAAACCCCGAACACGCTACGCTTGACTTAAGCGGGGTAGCAGTTGTCGTGGTTGACGATGTCATGTACCGCGGTCATTCCATGCTGCGCGCCGTGGAATATCTGGCGAGGAAACGGGCAGATGAAATCCGCACGGTAGTGCTGGTTGATCGCGGTGCTGCCAAGTTGCCTGTACGCAGCGATATCGCGGGGGTAAGGCTGGATGTTGCGCCGACGGACATTATTGAATGCAATGTCCCGCCTTATGAAGCCGAATTCAAGATTGAGCTGCTGCAGCCGTTCCGGAAATAGACTGCTTTAACATCAAACTCGCGCAGCGAGACCCTGTCCCTCTCGCCCGCTTGCGGGAGAGAGCTGGAGAGAGGGAAACGGGTACGGCGAATTTCATTATCAGGGGTGGCATCATCGCCATGCCCGTTAGTTTGTACAAAACTGGGGAGGAATCGAAATGTTCAATGACCGCAATGATGCAGCAAGGCAACTGGCTGCAGCCCTCAAGACATATCGCGGGCAGAATCCGCTGATTCTGGCGATTCCGCGTGGTGCAGTACCGATGGCCAAGATCATTGCGGAAGAACTGCAAGGCAGTTTCGACGTCGTGCTGGTACGCAAGTTGCGCGCGCCATACCAGCCGGAGCTGGCAATAGGCTCAATCGACGAGAGCGGCTGGGCTTATATTGCAGACCATGCCGCATCCACCGGAGCCAGCCAGAATTACATCGAATCGGAAAAACAGGCACAGATGGAAACCATCCGCAAACGCCGTAGCCAATACACCCCTATACGTCCGCCGATTGATCCCGCCGGGCGTATTGTTATTGTGATCGACGATGGCCTCGCGACGGGAGCAACCATGATTTCCGCGCTGCACGGCTTGCGTGCCAGCAGTCCCGCCAAGCTCATTTGCGCCGTGCCGGTAGCGCCGCCCGATACGCTGAAACGAGTGGCCGCAATGGCAGACGAAGTAATTTGCCTTGAAACGCCCGAGTTTTTTCAGGCAGTGGGGCAGTTTTACAGGAATTTCTCGCAGGTAGAGGATGATGAAGTAATAGAAATTTTGCGGGGCAGCAAGGGCAATGCTCAGATAAAACAGTAGCTTACATGCTGTATTGGTTAAGACTTGAGGCTGGTCTATTTTTCAAATCTGTATTCATAGGACATTACCGGAAATATGCCGCTATATGCCACGCCGGCTACCAGTCCCGCGCCAAATTTCAGATAATTTTGCGGATCGATCTTCCACTGGTACGCCGCTGAACCATAAAGTACAAATCCAAGCCCGACACCCGCCGTTGCTGAAAAGCCATTCCCTTTGCGTTCTTCATAATAGGTAAATCCCGCTGCGGCAAACGACGGAATACCAAAGTTGTAAAAACTGTAAATATTATTACTGAAACTTTTTTCTACGCTATAACCTGCCACATCGACCCCGTTGGGGTGCATTAAACCCAGATGCACAGATTTTTCCTTTGCCGCAGTAGTCTCATCAGCCACAGCAATATTTGCATAGTGGAAATAAATCAGCAGCATGGATAAAAAGTGCAACACGTTCTGGAATCGCATTTGTCTCCCCCGGTCCGGGTTAAGCAAACATAGCACAAAAATTCATGCGGCGACTGCCGCAACAAATTTCTCAATTGCATCTTGCGCCGGCACTTGATAATTAATTATTAACCCTTATTTTATTAAAGAACTTTTCATCTTTTAGAGTGACTAATCATGCATAGTATCCGCCCGGCCGCCATCGCTGGCTCCTTTTACCCCTTGCCAAAACAGCTATTGGAAAGCGAGGTGAATGCGATGCTCGAGGTGGCAAGGCCAACCGCTCATAATGTCGCTCCCAAGGCGATTATTGTTCCGCATGCGGGATATATTTACTCCGGCCCGATTGCTGCTGCCGCTTATGCCCGTCTGGCTGACGGGCATAAAACCATCCGCCGTGTGGTATTGCTGGGCCCGGTGCATCGGGTGCCGATACTCGGTCTGGCACTTCCTGGCGTAGACGCATTTGAAACGCCACTAGGGCGGGTGGAGCTGGACCAGTCTGCCATTGCCGCCATTACTGGTATGCCTCAGGTGTCAGTCAGTTCTGCGGCTCATGCGATGGAACACTCGCTGGAGGTGCAGTTGCCCTTTCTGCAAACCGTACTGGATGATTTTAAGCTGGTGCCGCTGGCAGTGGGCGATGCCACACCCTACGAGGTGGCGGCAGTACTGGATAGACTGTGGGGCGGTAGCGAAACACTGATTGTGATCAGTTCGGACCTGTCACATTTTCTGCCATACCAAGTGGCAAAATCAGTCGATCGGGAAACTGTTCAAAATATACTCGATATGCATGGTCCGTTAACCCATCAGCAAGCCTGTGGCGGTACGCCTATCAACGGATTCATGCTGGCGGCAAAACGCCACAAGTTGCAGCCCCAGCTGCTTGATTTGCGTAATTCTGGAGATACTGCGGGGGATAAGAACCGTGTAGTGGGTTACGCCGCATTTGCTTTTATGGAGGACGAAAAAAATGTCCATTGACCCAATGTCTGTCAACAGGGGAAAAATATTATTGCCGATCGCGCGATCCGCGATTGCGGGCGCGCTTGGCGGGGCCCATCCGGCTGATGAAGGAGCACCCTGGCTGCTGGGAAAAGGTGCCTGTTTTGTTACGCTTACGCAAAATGGGGAACTTCGCGGCTGTATTGGCACCCTCGAAGCGCACCGTCCATTGCTCGTTGACGTCAAGGCCAATGCGCGCGCTGCGGCAGTGAGCGACCCGCGCTTTGCGCCTTTGCCGGCAGCAGAACTTGAGCGAACTGAAATCGAGGTTTCATTGCTTTCAGTCATGCAAGCGCTGAATTTTTCCGGGGAGCGTGAGGCTTTGCAGCAATTGCGGCCCGGAATTCACGGGGTTGTGTTTGAATTTGGCCGTCATCGCAGCACTTTCTTGCCACAGGTATGGGAGCAATTGCCCAATGTTGTCGAATTCATGGCTCACCTGAAATACAAGGCAGGTTTGCCCCCCGATTTTTGGTCGGAGGAAGTTCGGCTTTCCCACTACACGGTTAGCAAATGGAAGGAAAGTGACGTTCTTGAGACTGCTGATTCGCCTGGCGAATGGTTGGGGATGTGATGGGAAACGCACATTACCCAGCCCGTTACTGGCACTTTGCAGAGGATGGTCGCATCCAGTGCGACCTGTGCCCGCGCGACTGCAAGCTGCAGGATGGCCAGCGCGGTGCATGTTTTGTGCGCATGCGCGAGGGCGAGCAGATGATACTCACCACCTATGGGCGTTCATCCGGATTTTGTGTGGATCCGATAGAGAAAAAGCCGCTCAACCACTTTTATCCCGGCAGCAGCGTGCTGTCGTTTGGAACGGCAGGATGCAACCTGGCGTGCAAATTCTGTCAGAACTGGGATATCAGCAAATCCAAAGATATGGATACCCTGATGGATCAGGCCTCGCCCGAAACCATTGCTCTGGAGGCAGAAAAATATGGCTGCAAGAGTGTGGCATTTACCTACAATGACCCGGTGATCTTTGCCGAGTACGCGATGGATGTGGCCGATGCCTGCCATGCGCGCGGCATTCAGACCGTGGCGGTAACCGCAGGATACATGCATGATCAGGCGAGGCGCGATTTTTTCGCCAAAATGGATGCTGCCAATGTCGATCTGAAGGCGTTCACCGAAGATTTCTATTTCAAGTTGACCGGCTCACATCTGCAGCCTGTACTCGATACGCTGCGTTATCTCAGGCACGAAACAGACGTGTGGTTTGAAATTACCACGCTGCTCATCCCCGGCAAAAACGATTCGGATGAGGAAATTACCGCGATGTGCCAATGGATAAAAAAAGAATTAGGCGTCAATGTGCCGCTACATTTCTCGGCGTTTCACCCGGATTACAAAATGCCGGATATTCCGGCTACGCCTGCAGCCACCCTGGTGCGAGCACGAAATATTGCAATGTTGCAGGGCTTGCATTATGTTTATACCGGCAATGTGTACAATCAGGAGGGCGATACGACTTTTTGCCCAAATTGCCACACCGTGCTGATCGAACGCGACTGGTATCAAATCAACCAATATCGGCTGACCGAAAAAGCGCAATGCCCCGATTGCGGAATTGCCGTGGAGGGGCATTTTGCTGAAAAGGCCGGCAGCTTCGGCAGAAGGCGCATTCCGGTTGCGCTTAATAGAATTACCGTATAAGAAAATAGTGAGGTACGCCATGACTGATAAAATTGCGACACTCGAACGCATTCCGGTAGGTCAAGTCCACATCGAGGGCATGCTGGAATTGCCTGTTAATGTCAAAAGCATAGTGCTGTTTGCTCACGGCAGCGGCAGCAGCCGTCACAGCAAGCGCAATAATTATGTAGCAAGAGTGCTGCAGAATAGCGGTATTGGAACTTTGCTGATGGACTTGCTGACTCCGGAAGAAGATGCCAATTATCCAACACGCTTTGACATACCCCTGCTCACACACCGCTTGCTTGCCGCCACACAGTGGATAAAAGCCGAGCCCCAGACGAGAGGGTTGCCCATTGGCTATTTTGGTGCCAGTACCGGCGCTGCCGCCGCATTGCAGGCAGCAGCTTTGTCGAACGGTGAAATCGGTGCCGTCGTTTCCAGAGGCGGACGGCCGGATATGGCGGGAATAAGTTCGCTGGAGAAAGTTGAATCGCCTACCTTGCTACTGGTGGGAGGCTGGGATGAAGAAGTGATTGCGCTAAACCGGGACGCTTATGAACATCTGCGCTGTACCAAAGAGCTGGTCATCATCCCTGGCGCAACCCATTTATTTATGGAGCCTGGCACGCTGGAAGAGGTGGCACGACAAGCGGCAGCATGGTTTGCACGTCATTTAAAACCATCGCCGGTGGTGCGGTAATGTCGTAAAAGAAGGTTTGTTGAAAGTTGCTGCTGTACCCGATACTGAACAACCACCAGCTTGGGCTGGTGGTTGTTTTGTGTGAGTCATAGCGCAAAAAAATGCTCGTAGAATACAAGCACTTGATTTTATTTAATATTTAATCGGTTAAGCTGAATCAGCTAACCGTGATTTCGAAGTAAATGATAAACTGATTGAATTAAAAACACTGAAAACTCAGTTCATCAGTTATCAGTTATCAGTTTTTTTCCTCTAAGGTAACAAATAAGGATTTTGCCTATATTATTTTTATCGATCTGCAATTAGGATAGCCCGGTTTCTGAATTCCTCAAAAATAAGCTGCGCAAGGAGACTCTATGGATAGCGTCGATCTTTCTGTACTCAAAACACTGCTGGCGTGGCAAGAAACGGGACCAACGCTGTGGTTGGTAACGGTAGTGGAAACCTTTGGCTCCAGCCCGCGACCGCAGGGTGCAATGCTCGCATTGCGCGGAGACGGCCTGGCAGTAGGCTCAGTATCGGGAGGCTGCATCGAGGACGACCTTATCCTGCGTGCTGAGCGCGGCCAATTGCCAGATGATCGCTGCGAGGTGCTGATTTACGGCGAGACGCAGGAAGAAGCAAAGCGTTTCGGGCTGCCGTGTGGTGGTGCGATGCGGCTGCTGATAGAACCGGTACAAAACAGCGGATGGGTTGCGCAAGTCCTGCAGCTGACCCTGGCACATCGGCTGGTCAGGCGCTCGCTACATGTCAATTCAATGCAAGTTGTGCTGGACGACGCCAGCCACACCGACAGTTTCTCCTTTGACGGCACAACATTAACTACCATACACGGCCCACGCTGGCGGCTGCTCATCATCGGCGCAGGGCAGACTTCCACTTATCTTGCGCGCATGGCGCAAGCACTTGATTACCAGGTCATCATCTGTGATCCGCGTGCAGAATTGCGCCAGACCTGGGATGTGGCGGGCACCACTCTGCTGGGCGAGATGCCGGACGACGCAGTGCTGGAACTGCAGGTTGACGCCTGTACCGCGATCGTTACATTGACGCACGATCCCAAGCTGGATGACATGGCGCTATTGGAGGCGCTGAAATCACCGGCTTTCTATGTCGGTGCGCTGGGCTCTCAATTCAACAATGATAAACGCCGCAAACGCCTGGCATTGTTCGATCTTACCGCGAAAGAAATTGACCGTCTGCATGGTCCTGTCGGCCTGGGCATCGGCAGCCGCACACCGCCGGAAATCGCCGTGGCTATCCTCGCGCATATGATTTCTGTTCGTAACCAGACTTTGCAGCAACTGGACTTATTAAACCCATCAATCAGGAGGTGTGTACATGATTTCGCTTAACATTAACGGAAAAGATACCAAGGTCGATGTCGACCCCAGTACTCCCTTGTTATGGGTGTTGCGGGACCATCTGCAAATGACCGGAACCAAATATGGCTGCGGCATTGCACAGTGCGGCGCGTGCACCGTGCATCTGGATGGTCGTGCCATACGTTCCTGCGTTACGCCGGTTTCCGTGGCAAGCGGAAAACAGGTCACCACCATCGAAGGTCTGGCCGAAACCACGCTGGGTAAATCGGTGCAGGCAGCCTGGCAGGAGGTGGACGTGCCGCAGTGCGGCTACTGCCAGTCCGGCCAGATTATGGCGGCAACCGCGTTGCTCAAGGAACATCCGCACCCCAGCGAAGCGCAGATATCCACTGCGATGGACGGCATCCTGTGCCGCTGCGGCACTTACAACCGCATCCGCTCGGCGATTCAGAAGGCAGCAGAAGTGAAGGGAGATGCAAAATGAATGACATGACTGTGCAAAATACTTCCCGTCGCGATTTTCTCAAGGGTTCAGCCGGCTTGTTGGGCGGTCTGGTGATTGGCTTTTATCTGCCGATGCGGGGTGGTCGTGCTTATGCCGCCGATGCGCCGCGAGCCAAACCGGTATACCCGCCCAATGCCTTTATCCGCATCGCACCGGATGACAGCATCACGATAGTCGTCAACAAATCCGAGATGGGGCAGGGGGTCTATACCTCGTTGCCGATGCTGATTGCAGAGGAACTGGAAGCCGACTGGAGCCGCATCCGCGTAGAGTCTGCACCGGTTGCGTCTGTATATAACCACACCGGCTTCGGCATGCAGATGACCGGCGGCAGCTCCAGCATCCCGTCATCCTGGGAGCAGATGCGGCGCGTGGGCGCGAGTGCCAGGGTATTGCTGGTTCGCGCCGCGGCGCAACAATGGGGCGTGCCGGAAAGCGAATGCCATGCGCTGAACAGTGAAGTCATTCACGCCAAAAGCAGAAGAAAATCCAGTTATGGCCAACTGGCAGAAGCAGCTGCCAAATTACCATTGCCGGACAATGTCGAACTCAAGTTGCCCAAGGATTTCAAGATAATCGGCAAGCCCGTTAAACGGCTGGATACGCCGGAAAAAATCAATGGCAGCGCGCAGTTCGGCCTGGACGTTTATATTCCCGGCATGTTGACGGTCTTGATCGCCCGCAGCCCGGTATTCGGCGGCAAGGTCAAAAGCTTCGACGCAACCGGGGCGCGCAGGGTGGCGGGGGTACAGGGGGTCTATCAGGTGCCTACCGGAATAGCGGTTGCTGCCTCCGGCTTCTGGCCAGCCAAGACCGCGCGCGACCTGCTGGTAATCGAGTGGGATGAAGGGCCGGGCGCCGCGCTTTCTACTCCGCAAATGCGCGCGGAATTCCTTGAGATGGCAAGAACTCCCGGAACGGTGGCGCGCAAGGACGGCGATACGGAGAAAGGCTTCAAGGAAGCAGACAAGTCCATCCGTGCCCAATATGAAGTGCCTTATCTGGCACACGCCGCAATGGAGCCGCTCAATGTGGTGGTGGACCTGAAGCCAAACCACTGCACGATCTGGACCGGCACCCAGGCGCAGACGATGGACCGTGCCGCGGCTGCGCAGACCGCAATGCTCAATCCTGACCAAGTGGAAATTCATACTACTTTCCTCGGCGGCGGTTTCGGTCGACGCGCCAATCCGCGGTCTGATTTTGTGATCGAGGCGGTGCAGGTCGCGATGGCGGTTGGACTACCCGTCAAGGTCGTGTGGACGCGCGAAGACGATATGCGTGGCGGCAACTACCGGCCAATGTGGTCCGACTACATCGAGGCAGGAATTGCAAAGAACGGCAAACCGGTGGCGTGGAAACACACCATCGTCGGCCAGTCTATCGTTGCCGATACTTCATTCGAAGCCTTTATGGTCAAGAACGGCATTGACGCCACCTCTGTCGAGGGCGCAGCGACACTGCCCTATACAATTCCCAATCTGCAGGTCGATTTGCACAGCCCGAAAAATGCGGTACCAGTGCAGTGGTGGCGCTCGGTTGGACATTCGCACACCGCGTTTGTGGTTGAAACCATGGTCGATGAACTCGCACATCTTGCCGGCAAAGACCCGATAGCCTACCGGCTCGGCATCTTGCCTGCCAACTCCCGTTACAGAGGCGTATTGCAACTGGCCGCAAATAAAGCCGGCTGGGGTAAAAAGAAACTGCCTGCAGGGCATGCGCTCGGCGTAGCGGTGCACGAGTCGTTCAACAGCTACGTGGCGGAAATCGCGGAGGTGTCGCTGCAAGACGGCAAGATTAGCGTGCATCGCGTGGTCGCCGCGGTTGATTGCGGCATGGTCGTCAATCCTGACGGTGTGGAACAGCAAATCGAAAGCGCGATTGTTTACGGACTCTCCGCCGCGTTGCATGATGCGATCACGCTGGAAAAAGGTCGGGTAATGCAATCCAATTTTCACGACTATGCGCCACTGCGATTTTCAGAAATGCCACAGATCGAGGTACATATCGTAAAAAGCAGCGAGTCGCCCACAGGTATTGGCGAACCCGGCACACCTCCAATCGCACCGGCGGTTGCCAACGCGATATTTACGCTGATAGGCAAGCGTTTGCGGCGCATGCCATTCGATCAGGAAACCCTTGCCTGATCCGGGTGAAATCGCCGCCATTGTGCTGGCGGCAGGGACTTCGAGCCGCTTCGGCTCGAATAAACTGCTGCATCCGCTTACGCGGCATGGCGCAACCTTGCCACTCGCAGCGCACAGCCTCATGCCCTGGCTGGAGACGTTCGGGCATGTAACGGTAGTCACCAGACCGGATGCAGACACATTTTGCACTGCGCTGGAAATTGAGCTGGGTGCGGCTATTTTCGGCAGGATACGCTGGATTGCATGCGCGGAGGCTGCACAGGGTATGGCTTCGAGCCTCTCGTGCGGCGTGCGTGCCAGCCCTGCTGCAACAGGCTGGATAATAGGGCTTGCCGATATGCCTGCGGTACCTTCTTCAGCTATTGCCGGTATCAGAAATGCGCTGCTGGAAGGTGCAAATCTGGCGGCCCCATACTGCAATGGCCGTCGCGGCCATCCGGTTGGATTCGCATCACGCTACCATCAGGAATTATTAAAGCTCAAGGGAGATACAGGCGCCCGACAATTGATCGAGCGCGATTTATCCAGGATCGTGCAGTTAAATATCGACAATGAAGGAATATTTACTGATATTGATATCCCGGGTGACCTTCAACATCTGTGAATAATTACCTGGCGGATCATTGAGTCAGGTGGATTTGTTTTACGCTATGCTGCCGATGACCGGGCCAACTGCAATCGAAGCCTGCTCTGTGGACAAG